>ERZ791906.348-NODE-348-length-61543-cov-6.130871_pt1 | contig 61543 bp, 60 predicted proteins | sample MGYA00510146_ERZ791906 | MGnify/ENA primary metagenome ERZ791906 (study PRJEB30046, sample SAMN00792096) | human gut metagenome | study: EMG produced TPA metagenomics assembly of the A metagenome-wide association study of gut microbiota in type 2... | reverse complement strand
CACAAAGGTATGAGAAAGAGCCATGCTAGTCAATACGCCAATTTTGGATGGTTACTTTATTGATTTAGGCGCAGTGAGAAATCTCGAAATGAAATACGTGAATTTTCACTGCGCACAATTAATTTGATGCTATTTTGTTACATTATATTGTTATTTTTGTCTGCAATACTTATAAATAAGGTAATGCGATGGAATTGATATTGGATCTTTTATATAATCTGAGGAGATACTGTCTATTGGCATCTTGTAAAAATAGCAGCCTCTGCCAATGAAAATAAAGCTATCTTTTACTATCCATTCAAAATCAAGAATTTTATCTTCTTGATGATCAAAGATGTTATCTTCTAATAGAATAATGTTGGATTCAATATATTCCTTGTCTAATTTGCTGCTTCTCTTATAAAATCCTCTATAATAATATTGTTTATATTTATATAGAGTGTCATAGCTAAAAGTTTTCATATTGAAGTTTCTAATACTATCTATAATCTCCTCTACATTTTTCTTTTCGCTACCATAGACGATATAAAACTCTTTTTTAATTTGTTTGGTGGAAATATTTATATTTTCCAGTGGATATATTTTTATTGTATTGTTCTTACTCTTAATAAAAATGAATATAGTAATGAGAATAAGCAAAAATACTGCCGTTACAATTTTTTTTATTTTATGCATCAGAAAGCCTCCTCCTTAATATCTAAAACATGTACCATTTTTGTCAAGAACGGCTTATATCCTCTTATATGCTGTAATATGTACCAAGATCTAAATCCTGCAACATAACCAAATTTTTCTACATCTCTTTTATCCAAACCATAGTGATCATAAATTTCTATGCGCAATTTTGCATTATAAGTATTCGGTGATAATAATTTATATTCATCGATATATATTATATAAGCAGCAATACCATCCACTGTAACTTTCATTCCATTGAAATAGTCGTAAGGTTTATTGAATTTGGGACGGGTAGATTGTATTACACCAACCTGTATATCAATTTTATTAATATTTCCATTAGTTGCTCTCAGGTTTCTATTTAAAACATCTATTACACCACCATCATTGTAAATAAACTCTTGCAATGTTTCATGTTCCGCAAAGGATTTATTCATAAATTCACTTGTATAAATAGTGCCTGAATTTTCTCTGAAATGTTTTACAATTTTTAGCCCATGCTCTTGCCCTTCTTTCAACATAGAAAAAAAACTGGTTAAATATATCAAATCAGCAAATAAAGATTCATCAGATGCTTTTACTTGTAAAGCAAATAATTTGTTTATTGATAGGACATCCTCTATTGTTTTATCTTTATATAACATATCTTCAGCAGTATCTCCATTAATGTTTTTCCCAGGCAATGTCAAAGAGCGAGCAAAAATTTTGGGTAACTTCCACATTTCTATTTCAGTTTTAATGGCGACATTTGAAGTACATTGTTTCAAATAAGGCATCACGATAATCTCTTTGCCTTGCCATTCTTCTTTGATTTGTAAATCTAGCGTTTCCCCTTGTTCTTTCAGATATTCTTTCTGACCGTCAATTTCTATCACCCATTTTACACGTTTCCTATCGCTATCTTTTACATTAGGAACATTGTATTTTGTGACTACATATTGCACCGTTTGAGACACTATTGCTTTGTTTTCTCCTTTAACGGATGTTACCAAGACCATAGGTTCTGAATTATGCTTTTCATCATTATCCACAACTCTTGGCTTCACGCTAATATCCGAAACTTTCCACACTTTCTCTCGCGGTTCACAATTCATACGTTTGAGGATGCCAGGTGACAGGAGCACAGTCATCAGCATGGGCATTTCTCCTGTGCACAAGGTTTCTTTCAAACTTATACAATAGCAATCCCAAAAACGGAATATGTCCACGATGTCATCTCCTGTGGCAAATTCGATTTCACCGTTTGCCATATTACCTTGGAGTAGCCATTCATAGAAAAAGTTGTCATGATCGGTCGATTCAAAGGTCAGTGCAATCAAATCCCCCTCTACAGGAAGATAGTCTGCGCTGCCAAGTTTTTTGCAGACTTCCATATGCGCGGCAATAATCCGTCCGATATCAGGACGGTCACTGTGGGCGATATGGCATTCATAGCCGTAGCATGCCACATCTCTTTCTACACCATTTTGCATTCTCAGAGTCACTTGATAGGCCATAATATCTGTCAGGTATAAGTTAGCTGGATGTTGGCAAAAGTCTTTGCAACAATTTTTTTTCTGCAAATATAAAAAGATTGGTTGGTATAATTGTGTGGTAATCAGAATTTCTTTCTATGTTTCAAAGCAGGATGCGGGAAAGTTCGCAACAGATTTACAGCTGACTTTTCAAATAATCGTTGAGATCCTTCCAAGTTGAGTACTTAAAAGATTCATCTTTCACATGTCCCCCGTATGTTTCCCTGAGATTCTTCAAGGCGTCCTTCCCGGCACGGTCATTATCCAGAAAACAACGGATTTCCTTGTAACCGTCCAAAAGCGGCACAGCCTTTGCCAGGTTGGCAACAGAGTTCAGCACGATATGGTCACAGCCCGGCTGAAAGCCTTCAACACCTTTCTTCTGTAATGTCAGGAACGACAGGTAATCCATAAACCCCTCAAAGAGGCAGCACATCGGCCTTTTCCCTTCCGGTTCCCGGATATACGACACGGCTTTCGGGGAAATGCAGGCCTTGAAATACCGGTTCCGTATCTCATACCCGCCGTTCATGTTGGGAAATCCGACCGCGAAATAGCGTTTCCCGCCCAGCCCGTAACGGATTTCCCGGCATTCCTTGCGGGCTGTTTCCGCCTCGATGCTCCTTTCTTTCAGGTAGCGGTACAAGGCAGGCGATGCCAGTTCCATCACTTCCACGTCCTGAAAAGCCGGTTTCGGCTTTTCCCGTTTGGGGAATGGGTCGGTCATAGGACAGGCGTGTGGAGCCTGGCTTCCTATCTGCCGCAACAGGTAAGACACATCTTTTGACCCGTACAGTTCGGAGGCGAGGGCAATCAGGTCCCCGCCTTTTCCGATGCCGAAATCGAACCATTTATTGAGGGCCGTGTTTACCTTGAACGATGCGTCCGTTTCTTCCCGCAGCGGCGAGCGGTACCACAAGTTCGCCCCGCATTGCCGCACCGGGAAATGTCCCAGCATGTGCAAATAATCTTCAATGCGTATCTGTTTGGTTGTCTGTATATTCATAAGGATTTAAGTTAACCGTTATGGAATGAAAAATCCCCCGGAAGCTTTTCCGGAGGATTCAAGCTACTGAAGTCTGGGTTCATACAGCAGTGCCAGTTCCATCCGGCGCCGCCTTTCGATGGAAGGGATGACCCGGCCTTTCCAGCACCGGAACGACAGGTACTCCCGTTCGATATCCCGCTCCCCTCGCTCCAGCTTCCGTATCAGCCTGCTTTGGGGCATCTTTCCGTATCCCAGGAGCCGGTTATGGCCGACCTGATAGGCCAGCACAGCCAGCAGGAGGCTGTCCGCCCCGAAGCGCCGGAAGAGGGCGCACCGTTCCAGCAGGTCTTTCCTTAGCAACGCTTCCCCTTCCTCGCGGCTCATCCCGTAGGACAGCTGTTCGCCCGGGAGGATACGGTGCCCGTAAGCGATGTACGGCGCCTTGTCCGGTCCGTGCCAGCCTTCAAACCGCATGACCAGTCGGATGGCGCGTTCAAAAGGAGGCAGCCGTTTTAGTCCCTCCATATCCTGCGCCGCCAGCAGGCAGGGAAACAGCCCCAGCAGGCAAAGGGCGGGTATGGCTCTTCTCATCCTGCTTACCATTCCACCACCTCCACATCCAGCGTGCAGCAGGGTGTGCCGCCCTCATAGCTCCATTCCCGTCTGCTCACCGTCAGTTCACACTCCTTCAGGAAATCCCCCACACTCATGCTTTCTGTCCTTTCGTTGCGTTCAAAGCAATGGCAGGCGGGCGTTTCTTCCAGCACTTGCCGGGAGAACTTGCAGGCAAGCCGGTCCGCGTTTATGCGGAGCCGGTCGCCGATGGCAGGCACGGTCACCGCCTTCCGGGTCAGCAGGACATACTCCGGCAATCCGGGTATGTCGGCATACAGCAGGATGTTCATTCCGTGCCCTCCTCTCCGTTTTCCGTTCCTGTCCCGGCAGGCTCCGTCACGCTTTCTTCCGGAGCGCCGTCCTCCGCATTGAAACTGAAGCTGAGCTGGCAGACGGCCCCCCAGTTGTTTTCAAAGTAGAGGTCGATGGCCTGCGCCTCATCGCTGCTTTCCGAAGTGTAGTACAGCCTGAATTTCAGGTCTTCCAGCAGATAGCGGTCGTTGGGCTTCAGTGCCGTGCCGTCCGCCAGCTGGAGGGTGCCTTCCCCGTCGGGCTGGAAATACCTCAGCGTGTAGACGGTGCCGTTGAATTCCCCTTCAGGAATGATTTCCAGGCGGATTTCCGCCGTTTCCCCTTCCACGAGTTCATCCGTTACCGGCAGGGCTTCCACGGTGAACGGGTATTCCTGCTGCACCTCCGGCCCTTCGTCACAGGAAGCCAGGCAACATACCGCCGCTGCCAGGCAGCAGGCGGCTTTCATCCGGTCAAATGTCTTTTTCATCATTTTCATCATTGTTTCTTGTTTTCAGTAGGGTTCAGAATATGTATTTGAGGGCGATTCCGTATTGGGTATGAAAATGTCCGGCCGCGCTGCCCCACAGGATGCGTTCCCGCAACTGAAAAGCCAGTACGGTGCAGTCGCTCAGGTAGGCTTCCGCTTCGAGGGTCACGAAACCTCCATAAATGAAGGATTCGCTTTCCTGCAGGACGGCTCCGTCTTCCAGCATCCGTTTCCCGCCGTTTACGCGCTCATACCCCAGCAGGCCCGACAGTCCGGCGTTCAGGAACACCGTCTTGCCCGGCGTGGACAGGAAATTGTAGCAGTATCCCGCTTCCCCCGTATATTGCACGAGCGGAATCCGGGTTTTCCGGTAGGGATAATGCCGTTTCATCATCCCGATGCCGTACACCCACTTGTGGCCCCCTTTGTCATAGGTGAACAGGGCAAGCGAGAAGGCATAGCCGGCATCCTTCCGGTTCCTTTGCGAATAGAATCCGTCCGCCATCTCCGCTGACACCTGTATGCCTTTCATGCCCGGCAGGCACCGCTGGGCTTCCGCCCGTCCTGCCAGGAGGACGGACAGAAGCAGGGTTATAAACAATACCTTCCCCTTCATCGCACACGCAGTTCATTGAGGGTCTCGGCCTGTACCAGGTCTTCATTCTCCAGCTCGAAGGTCTGGTGACGCCCGCCTTGTTTCTCGTACATTTCCACGACCAGTTTCTTCCCGTCGGGTATCGTGAATTTCGGCAGGGCGAACACCGTGCATTCGGACTTCCTCCCGTCCACACGGGTCACGTAGTTGTAGGCCCGCAGCGGATAGACCACCTGTTCCTGCATGGCGGTACGCTTCACCAGCTTCTTGTCCGCTATCTTGAAGGTCACGAAGTCCACATCGAAGGGCACGTGCGAGGTGTTCTTTATCTGCGTGTGGAAATAGAGCAGCCCGCCGTGGCTGTACAGCCCTTTCAGGAGGAACTGTACCCCGAAACGCTTGCACCCGATGTGGCGGATGCGGCGCTTGTCGCGTTCGTACACGGACTTCATGATTAGGCGCACCAGGCGGGGCGACTCGTTGTCCAGTTCCGTCAGGTAGATTTCCATCGCGTTGTTCGGGCGGTTCACCGTTTCCCCGTCATGGATGAAGTCGCACATCTCCACGTTCAGCAGCAGGGGCTCGTCCGCGTACTTCACATTGAAGCTGTAAAAATTTCCGTCTTCCGTAATCACGCTCATGTTCGTTTCCTGCCGGAAGTTCTTCGTGGTGGCCTTCACGCGGATCACATTCTCCGCGCCGTCCGCCTTTCCCGCTATCAGGTCCGTGGACCCCAGGTCCACATACCTTACCGGTGAAGGGAAGATGACGTGCACCGTTTTGTCGTACGTGATTTCCAGCCCGTGCGGGGGAATCATCTGGCTGAATCCGATCTTGCGGCTCAGCCCTTCAAACCAGTCGCCGCTGCTTTGCTGTGCCTGCGCGGCGTTCATGCCCAACAGGGCGGCAGTCAGAATCAGGATTTTCTTCATAAATCTGCTTGTTTGGTGAATAATCGTTTGTTCCATGTCCTTTGGTTCTCCTTCATTATATTATTGTCCGGGCGGGTACAGCAGCACCCGGTGTCCGGCTTTCAGCGTCACTTTCACGCGTTGCATCTTTTGGGTGACGTATTGCGACACGCCCCGTATCACGCCTTTCCCCAGGTCGGAGGCGATCTGCGCTCCGGCATCCGTCGAGATGTTGATGCTGCTGTTCATCGATCCTCCCATGTTGGCGGCTATCTCGCGCAGGGCATCGTATTCCATCGAGTTCGGCACCGCTATGCCCTGCTGCCCGTCGGCATCATACACTTCCAGTTCCACGGGGATGACTGACCCGTCATGCTCCACGGTAGAGATGAGGATGTCCAGGCGTTCCCCCTGCATCCGTGTGCCTCCGGTCAGCACCGTCCCTTTCGGGATGAGCCGGTCGTCCACCGCCATCGGTTCCAGCAGGCGGATGCGGAGCGTCTGCCCGTCTGCCACGGTCTGGGTGCCGTGCACGCAGGCGGCGATGGTATTCCTGGCCGAAGCGAGCGTCTTTCCGACCGGCGTGTGGAACCCCGTGTTCCTTTCCCCGGCAAAGGCCGCCGCACGCTCCTGGTCGTCTGACGGACGGGGAAGGGAGGAGACCACCTGGTGCCGGACAGCCGTCACCGGCCTGGCCTCCGCCTTCCGCCTTTCCGTTGCCGGACGGGCCTGTGCCGTCTGCCCTCCGTTGTAGCGGGCGGCCAGTTCGTAGGATTTCTCCATCAGTGCCAGTTTCTCTTCCATCGAGTATTCCGGGGAAGCCTCCGGCTGCTGTGCCTGCCGCCGTTCCAGTTCCGCCACGCGCTTCCGCAGTTCCTCCTTCTCCCGGTCATAGGCTGGCTCATAGAAGTTGTTCAGGGTGCGGTTCATGTCGCGGTAGGCGGCGGACGGCGAGCGGGCGGTTTCCTGCCCGGCTGTTTTCCGGGGCTTTTCCGGAGGCAGGTCGGGCAACCGCACCGTGTCTGCCTGTTTCCGGTCCAGCAGCGAGGCCATCTCCCGGTAGGTGCTCCTGCGTTCCTTTTCTTTTTTTTCCAGTTCCTCATGTTCGTAGGCGGCCACCTTGCTCTCCTGCATCCGGGAGTCTTCCGGCAGGGGAATTTCGGTGTTGAAGCCTTTGCCCTGCCCGGCCTTGGTCTGTTCCTTTTCCGAGGGGGACAGGGCCAGCCAGACGCACCCGGCGCAGAGGAGTACCAGGACGGGATAGACGATGTATCCGGCCCGCTTCCGTTTCTGTTCCTCAGTCAGCGGTTTGCCGCCTTCCTTGGGCAGAGGCAGCTTCAGCAGCGTCCTGAGTTTTCCGATGTTCATTTTCATGTCTGTTTTCCGCTTGTTCTTTTTCGTTCATTTTTTTGATTCCGTATGTGATGCCGATGGGGCGGATGTGCTCCACCTCCGGCCCGGGACCGTCCCTTTCTCCGAATCCCTGCAGGGCGGTGCCTACGGTGTAGACGCACCCGGCAAGAAAAGGCAGGAACAGGGCCAGCAGGACGGCGGCCCGTTGCCTTTCCGTCAGCTTTCGGCAGGACATCCGCAGCCGGATGTCCGCCCGTTTCCAAAAGTTCCGCCGCCTGTTCATCGTTCCGCGCTTCTGAGGTCCCTGTTTTCCAGTATCACCAGGTGTTCGATGATGAACCCGTTGGGGTTCGCGTCCGAGCGTGAGGTGTTCTGCAGCTCGCATCCGGTCACCAGCGAGCGTTCCGTCACGTTGCTCTCGCGGATAATCAGCTGGCGTGCGTAGGTCTTCACCCGGTAAGGGTACACGGAGAAGTCGCACGACACGCTGTCCACCTGGAGCACCTGGTTCACGTTGCCCGATATCAGGCGGTTGTAGTAGCCTTTCTCGGCGAAGTCCGTATAGTACCGGTAGGCGCTCCGGTCGGCGAGCTGCAGGGCACGGTTGATGTTGTGCTCGATGGCGTCCTTCTGCGGCGAGAGGCCGAAGAAAAGCTCGTGGAAACGCCGTACATGCTCCCTGGCTTCTGCGGGACGGTTCTGGGAGAGGTCCTGCGAGAGGGCGAGCATCAGCGACTTCCCGCCGTCCAGCACGTAGATCTTTTCCCGCTGCTTCTCGGCGAAGCGGAACGAACTCCACAGGGCATAGCCGGTAACGAGCGTGCAGCAGCCGATGAACACGGCCAGCATCAGGCGGATGCGGCGGAAGCTTGTCTCAATGTTGGTCAATGACTTGAATTCCATAATCTGTCTTTTCTTGGGTTATTTTCCCCGCAGCCTGCCTCCGACGTTGCCGAGCGCGGAGCCTGCGGCTCCTGCGGCCAGCCCGCCGCCTTTCACGGCGCTGCGGTTGATGTTGCGGTTGTAGTTCCCTCCTCCGCCTGCCTGCACGATCCATCCCGCCACGGTCGGCACGGTGAAGTAACCGATGATGCCTATCAGCATGAAGATGATGTACACGGCATTGGAGTTGTCCACCGAATAGTCGGGGTTACTCTGCAGTTCCAGGATGTCATTCTGGAGCATCAGTACCTGTATCTTGGCAAGCATGCAGCTGAACAGGTCGCTCACGGGCAGCCAGAGATAGACGGATATGTACCGGGTGAACCATTGGGCGAGCGTGGACTGGAACCCGTCCCACACGGAGAAGGCGAAGGCCACGGGGCCGAGGATGGAGAGCACCACGAGGAAGAACGTCCTCACCGTGTCTATCAGCAGCGAGGCGGCGGCGAACAGCAGTTCCAGCAGGCTGCGGAATGCGTCCCGGATGTTCTTTTCAAGGTTGTACATCCCCACTTCCATGTACATGCCCATCCGCGTGGCGGCGTCCCCGACAGACCATCCCAGCTCGTCCAGCTGCCGGTCAAACTCCTCGTCGCTGACCAGGTAGGCGGTTTCGGGGTTGCGCAGCATGGATTCCCGCTCCAGCTTGTCCTTCTGTTCCCGGTATTTCTCCATGTCCATCGTCTGTGTCTCCAGCATGGAGTGCGTCCCCTGCACGATAAGCCCCAGCGTGTTGTTCAGCGTGCCCAGCACCAGCGTCGGGAACAGCAGGATGCAGATGCCGATGGCGAAGGGGCGCAGCAGCGGGTACACGTCTATCGGTTCGGCTCGCGCCAGCGACTGCCATACACGGACGGCCACATAGAACAGGGCGCCCAGCCCGGCAAGCCCTTTCGACACGGCGAGCATGTCGCCGCACAGGGGCATCATCTCCTCATAGAGGCTTTCCAGCACGGTGTGCAGGTTGGTGAAGTCGATTGAAAGCAACGTCATGGGCTACCAGTATTTGGCGTCAGCTTTCCCGTAGAGCCGCATCACGCGGTCCAGGTCGTTCTTCTTTCGGGCACGCAGGAAGCTGACGGCGATGTTGCGGTTCGTGTAATAGCCCACCAAGTTCCGGTAGCGCCGCATGCTGCGGTAGCATCCGTCCACCACGTCCATGCGGTCCTTGTCCGTCATGGAGAGCGTGCTCACGTTGATCACCTGTTTCAGGTCCTGCAGCACGCCGTTGCTCTCTTCCAGCAGCTTCGTGTAGCCGAAGGCGATGGCGTCCAGTTCCTCCGGGGAGAAGTTCTCATCGTCCATCATCTTCCCGAAGTTCGTCACGTAGATGTCCGACACTTCACCGGTCATCAGGATGATTTCCTGTACCTTGCGGGCGTCACGCACCAGGTTGTTCACGCTTTTCAGCGCATCGTAGTAGCGTTTGGCCTGTTCGTAGATTTTCACGGTCTCTGCAAAGCTCTCCGCCGTGTTCACGGCCGTCTTCGAGGTGTGGGCGATGTTCTCCGCCATGTTGATGATGCCCTGGGCAAGGTTCCCGGGATCGCTCACCACCCACTGTGCCTGAGCGGCGGACGTGCCGAGCGCCACCGCCAGGCCGAATGCCAGGATTTTTCCGTTCCTCATGGCTGCACCTCCTTCCGCACATAGTCGCCTCCCGGCGAGAAGGTCAGCACGTCGGCAGCCTCGTTGTAGGCCACGTCAATGCGGTATCCGGTATTGATGAAGAGATTCCCGTCCTCTTCCACCAGCAGGTAGGTCTGCGGTCTCAGGCGGCGTGTCTTCCCGCTGCGGGCGAACACTGTCACCTTGTAGGAATCCCCTTCCCGGTAAACCAGCACGTCGGGTTTCCCTTCCACGCTTGTCCACGGCCCGCACAGCTTTTCCGTTTCCGACCCCTTGATGTCCGCACATCCTTGCAGCATCAGGGCTGCCGCCCCCATGAGGCAGGCGGCCAGCTTCGGCAGTTGTTTGTTCTTTTTCATGATTGTCTCTGTTTTTAGGGTTGTTTCTTTTCATCGCGTCTTTTTCCGGCAAGGCGGCGCACGGCAAGCTCCAGGTCGCCGTCCAGCCCGTCCGCCAGCCGTTGCAGTTCCAGCTTCTCGGATTCCTCCGTCGTGTACACCAGGTACTCTTCTTCGCTCACCTCCGTGGCGTACACGGCAGAGCGGGTGCCTCCCAGCCCGATCCATACCTCGCGGTAGGCGTTCCCCGGGCGGTTCGCCTGGTTGATGGAGAGGATCTGTCCCTTTTCCTTGTCCGTCAGCCCGAGCAGTTTCTGTATCTGGTCGAACTTGTTCATGTATTTCCGCTGGTCAAGCAGTATCTTGCAGTCGCTGTTGTTGATGATGGCTTCTTTCACGATGGGCGAACTGATAATGTCGTCCACTTCCTGGGTGACCACTACCGCTTCCCCGAAATATTTACGGACGGTCTTGAGTAGGCTAAGCACCCGGCGCCTTATCATATTTCTATGGCAGGTTTCCAAATGCTCGCCCCCGAACCGGACTTACACCTCTCAGCGTATCCGGCTCTCCACTAATTTCAGTCTATCTTTCCGTCATGTATCTTCTTGTGACAACTCCTGCACACTGCAATCGTCTTGCGTTTACGGGCAATCATGTGTCGTTCCCAGCTTTCCTTTCCCTGCAAGTTCTTTAGCTTCCTTACATGGTGCATAACAAGGTCATCTGTCGCTCCACATAGTTCACACTCACGGGCTTTCAGTCTTTCAACAAGGCTTGTCCGCCCTGCGGTATAAATTGTCCGTGGCATAGTGTCACATTCCGATTTATAGGTGGGCTTTTTTCGTTTGAACCCACCATCGTAAAAGTATCTTTCCTTTACACCTGTTTTAGTCATGTGCTTTATGGTAAACCTACCGTTCTTGCGATATTTCTTGTTTACCTCACGTGTGCGGCACTTGTATTTGCCTGCAAACGTTTTGTACATGCTGTATTCCATGATGTAACTGAAATTATTCAAGGCATGGGCGCAGTTGTTGGCTATGGAGTAATAGTTATAGAAACCCACGATTTCTCGATTATAACTATCAAGGATTTCAAGGTCGTCATTGAATATCAGTCCCGATTTACATTTCGGTTTCCATATTTCCTTTCCGTTACGGTTTGTCAGTTCCAAAACTCCCAAATTGAAAAGTTTTTTACGGACAGTTTCCATACTGACATTTAAGCAGACCCTTTTACCATAGGTTCTTCTTAATCTACCCCGTTTATCCCTTTTTTGGTCGTTGGACTTTCTTACAGTGATTTCATATCCGAGAAATTTGGCAGGTCTTTCCGTGTGGGTGACAAGTGTCTTTTCATCGGACAGTTCCAATGCCAATTTATCAGCAAGGAAGTTTTTAATATCTTCCTTTATCTGTAGCGCATCCTGCTTGCTTCCGATAATTCCCACAAGAAAATCATCTGCATATCTTGCATATTTCATCCTTCTGTAATCGGCATCCATTTCTTCGCCGTTGGGATATTTAGCCCGTCCTTGTTCTATTGCTTTCAGTTCAAGGATTAGCTTTGTCCTTTGCCTTTCGTCTTTTACGGACTTCAATCTTCGCACAGTACGGCTTCTTGCATTTTTATAGTCCATACTTTCTCTACTGAATTTTCGTTTCTTCCCTTTGTCGAATTTGGCAGTGTATTCCTTTATATACTTATCCAGCTTGTCAAGGTATATATTAGCCAATATCGGGCTGATGATACCACCTTGCGGTGTGCCACTGTAAGTATTGTGGAATTGCCATTCTTCAATATATCCAGCTTTCAAAAACTTGCGTATCAATCGGATGAATCGTTCATCCGCAATGCGTTCCGAAAGAATGCTTATCAATACATCATGGCTTATATTGTCAAAGAAGCCTTTTATATCTCCCTCTACAAACCATTTTGCACCGCTAAACTCCTTTTGGATATGAGTTAATGCAGTATGGCAGCTTCGATTGGGACGAAACCCATGCGAGGTATATTCAAAACTCCCCTCGTATATGGCTTCCAATACCATTCTTACCACTTCCTGTATCAACTTGTCATTGAAAGTCGGTACGCCAAGAGGTCTTTTCTTACCGTTTTTCTTCGGTATGTACACTCTCTTTGACGGTTGGGGCTGGTACGTTTCGTCTTTTAACGTATCAATCAACTTTTCAATTCGTTTCAGGCTCATGTTGTTAATGGTCTGACCGTCCGAACCTTTAGTCATGTTACCTTCTTTAGCATAAATACGCTGATAGGCAACATAGAACATTTCCTCATTGAACAAAATTCTGTAAAGGCGTTCAAACTTATAGCTTGCATCCTTACTGTGTTCTGACAGACTGTTTAATACTCTTTCTGGACTTCTCATAATGTCTCTCACATTTTCCGTTAATTGTATTAATAATTAGCTGCTTCCCTTCGCCATGTACAAGGTGTTACCTTGCTCGGACTACTATGGAAGCTCCGTTACCACTCCGAATTTTCATAGGTCAAACCTAATAGCCTTTCGGCACTTCGGGATAGGTAATCCCCGTTTATCACATCGTAACTGTTGGCATGATAGATTGTCGGATACGACTTCCGTCCTTTAATCGCTTACTGCGCTTGTGTCGTGATAAGTTCTTGCTACATTCATACCTATTCACTGAAGTAGTATCACGATATGGCGGTTGATAGTTACCTTACGCCATAGCCTCAAGGGGGACCACTCAGACTATCGTTCAATCAATTCGGACTTTATCCTCATATCTATCTTTTCATCTCGCCATTCAGTCGCAGTTTGGTAACTAACTGACTTATGACTTTTCCGACATGCTACACTCCCTGCTCGGTTAAGTTTTCCCGAAACAGATAAGTCGGCTGATGATAGGTTATTTTTCAAAGAACACGTTCCTAATCTCTTGCCAAAGAGATATTTACGATGCAACCTTTACGGGCGCACACAGATATTTTACATACTCGCTCATGTTCGCCGACATCAGGGCCTTCCAGCATTCCTCGATCAGTATCATTTTCCGGATACCTTTCAGTTTGCGCATCTTGCCGATGAAGGTTTCCATGATGATCAGCGTCACCACCGGCAGCAGCACCTTGTTTGAGGAAATGTTGTCTAGTTCGAAGACGATGAACCGTTTGTTCGTGAGGTCCAGCTTCTGATCGGAATTCAGCAGGAAGTCATAGTCGCCTCCCCGGTAAAAGGGTTCCAGCACGTTCAGGAAACCGTCGATGTCGAAGTCCTTTTCACGTACCTTCTTCTCTTCCATCATCCGGCGGTAATCGTCGCGTACGAACTCGTAGAAACCGTTGAAGTCGGGCCTCAGGCTCCGGTCCTGCGTGATTTTCCGGATATAGGCGTTCACCGCGCCGGACAGGGCGACCTCTTCCGAACGCCTCGGCGCCTCGTCCTCCCGTTTCCAGAGGGTCAGTATCAGCGTCTTGATGCTTTCGCGCTTCTCCACGTCGAACTCCCCGGAATCGGTATAGAAGGGGTTGAAGGCAATCGGGTTGTCTTCCTCATAGGTCAGGTAGATGCCGTCCTCGCCCTTCGTGCGGCGGTTGATCAGCCTGCACAGCCCCTGGTAGCTGTTCCCGATGTCCACCAGCAGGATATGGGTGTTCTGTTCATAATACTGCCTTACCAGGTGGTTGGTGAAGAACGATTTCCCGCTTCCGGACGGGCCGAGCACGAACTTGTTGCGGTTCGTGATGATGCCCCGCCTCATCGGTTCGTCGCTGAGGTCCACGTGTACGGGCACCCCGCTCTGGCGGTCTGCCATACGGATGCCGAACGGGCTGGGTGAACTGCGGTAGTTCGTCTCTTCCGTGAACAGGCATACCGCCTGCTCCAGGAAGGTGTGGAAGCTTTCCTCGGCAGGAAAGTCGCCTGCATTGCCGGGGATGCCCGCCCAGTACAGTACCGGCACGTCGACCGTGTTGTGGCGGGGCGTGCATTCCATCATGGCCAGCTGGCTTCCCGTATCGTTCTTGACACGCCGCAGGCTTTCCCCGTCTTCCGCCCAGGCAAGCACGTTGCAGTGGCAGCGCACGGGCAGCACGCCTTTCGTGTGGGCCTCGTCCAGGTACATTTCCACCCATTCCCGGTTTACTGCGTTGCTGCGGCTGTACCGGGAGAGGGAGAGCATGTTCCGGGCGGTCTTCTCCATGTCCTGCAACACCGTCCGCGCGTCGTCGATGAAGACATACTGCGAATAGATGTGGTTGCAGGGGAGCAGCAGCCCTACGGGGGCGGCGAACGAGAGGCGGCAGTCGCTGCGGTCCGTGGACATCCGCCCGTAGCGCATGTCGGTGCCCACCTTGCCGGGGAGGTCGTCCGCTGCGGAGAGGGTGTGCAGGCACAGCCGCTTGTCTCCGATGCGCATCCGGTCCGGCTCCAGGCAGATGTCTTCCAGCACCGTTTGCCCGCCTTCCGGAGAGAGGGACAGGTAGCGTTCCACCAGCCCCGGACGCTCTTCCGTGCCCGTGATTTCTTCCGGCGGTAGGCGGCGCAGGCGCACATGCCCCGAATCGTTGACAATCCGCTCGAACTGTTCCACCGCCTCCATGAAACGGGAGGCGGCCTCCTTGTCCGTCACTTCTTTGGGCAGGATATGCCCCCGGCACAGGGTGCTGAAGTCGCTGTTCCGGCGGCTCCGTTCCCGCACGGTCTTGGTCACGTAGAGGTAGCAGCGGTGGTTCAGATAGGGACGCTCGTTGAAGTGGCGTTCATAACTCCGGGCCAGGAAGCTCATCTCCCTGCCTTCCCAGTCCGGCCGGTAGCTCTCTTCCGTGAACCAGTCCTGCTTGCACACGATGGAATAGTCGGGCAGCACCCGGATGGCCTTCACCCACACGGAGTGGATGGCTTCGTATTCCCCCGCCGCCACGGTGTACACCTCGGGCAGCGTCACCTCGAAGGCGACCGTCAGGTCCGCGTCCTTCGACACGATGCAGCCGTGCTCCACGGCAAGCAGGGGGAATTTCCGTTCCAGTGTCTCGGCTTTCAGTATGTTTCTCATGGCTTTCTTTCAGAATTTAACACTCGGAATATCTTTCTGCGCCGGATCAGGTAGCGCGGGTGGCGCTTTTCCGCCAGCATCTTCATCAGCCCGTGTTCGCCGAACCGCGCGTTCAGCCGGAACACGCCCCAGGCCAGCAGGCTGCCGGCAAAGATGCCGCCCAGAATGCAGGTCCATTGCCCCGCACCGGCGAGGTACAGGACGACCACCGCCAGCAGCACGGCGGCGAGCCCGCCCGCCAGGATGAAGAGGTACATGGCGGTCAGCCCCTTGAACTCCACCTGTTTCCCCACGCCTTTGTTCACGTCGTATTCCATAGGCTCAGAGGAAGAAGGAACGCAGGATGGTGGCGGCCACAATCAGGAAGATGCAGGCGAAGAACCAGCTTGCGGCGGTCTTCGACGTGTCGGGGTCCCCGCTGGAAAACTTTCCGTAGGTCTTGATGCCGCCTACCAGACCGAGTACGGCACCGATGGCATAACACAGCTTCGTGGCCGGGTCAAAATAGCTGGTCATGAGGCTGGTGGCCTCGTTGATGCCTGCAAGTCCCTCGCCCTGGGCGAAAGCCCCTGCCGTCACTAACACGCTCAATGCGGTAAAAAGGATTCTTTTTCTCATGCTTGAATCGTTTTTGGGGTTACACAATTGATTTCGGTGCAAATATAGAGGCGGAGAATGCTGCATGGTACAGGTGTTTCACCACATGGCGGCAGATGTCTTCAGATGTCAGTTCCAAAAATGATTCAGCATCCTTTATGCTTTATTTTAGCTATCAGAAACCATGCTACATGTAACATTATAAATGCCCCGTTCGGATTTCCAATCCAGGGTTTTGCAGTGTAAGATAAAAAGCATACCTTTGCATCGCTAGAATCCGCCACGCTTCCCGCAGACCAGCGTACCAGGGCGGAACTTTTTGTTTAAGGGCTGTCTGTTCTCTATCAGAAAAATAATGCCATAAGCAATGGAACGGGTTGAAAACAACGCAGTTTCAGCAATTTTGCCAGACAGGAGTTGTGCATTTGCCTGAATTTTAATAGTTTTGTATTTCAAAAATGAATTTGTATGGAAAATAAAAGCAAATATATAGGCTGGTTTCAGGTACGGAGGATGTGGGGAAGGCTTGACCTGCAATGGGAAGGCATACACGATGATGTGAATATCCTTGTTGGCATCAACGGCTGTGGAAAGACGACCCTGCTCAACCTGATGTCGGATTACTATACCGGACAGAAAATAAAGAAAGGGATTGCCGAATCCGTCAGCGGCACAGCCATTGGCAGTCCGGTCACATACATCCGTTCATTTGATGTGCCTGCCAACGCGAAGAAAAAGACGGAAAGCATGTTGCTTCAGGAACTCAAACACGTCATCAACCAGAACGGGGAAGGCACTTCGTTTTTCGATTACCGGATGAAGATGTTGAACTATCCGGACAAGGCGGAAATGATTCAGAAACGGATCGACACTTTTTTCAAATTGGTCAATACCTTATTTAAAGAAACAGGCAAAGAAATTACAATAGACCCGCAAAGTAATGCCTTGGTCTTTTCGATCCGGGGAACGGGAGGAAAACTCGTGACGAAAGAGGGTGAAAATATAGTCGATTCTGAAGGGAACGTGATTTATGTTTCGGATGAGAAAATCCAACTGGACCAGCTTTCTTCCGGCGAAAAGCAGATGCTGCTGATCCTGACTACCGTTTTCCTTCAGGAAGAGAAACCGAATGTATTGTTGATGGACGAGCCGGAAATCTCCCTGCACATCAGCTGGCAGGACCGTCTGATCGAATGGATACGGCAATTGAATCCGTATTGCCAGGTGATACTGACCACCCATTCCCCGAATATCTTTGCCAATGGCTGGGAGGACAAGATTGTGTTCATTCAAGATTTGGAGCGGCCATGATGGAAGCGGACAAGCGTGACTTTTATGCCAAAGCGGCAAAAGGGCTGGCGGCATCCGCCAGGCTCTACAACGTAGATGCCGTGGTTCATGTGGAAGACACGGACGACATCTGGTTCTGGCAGCAGTGTCTTTCCCAATACCGCACGGGACATTACAAGTTCATGCGGGCAACGACCAATGAGAAAGGCACTTCCACGACCGGATGTACGCAATGCTTGAAGTACAAGGATTTTCTGTCACGACGGTTCTTCATCTGCATAGACAGTGACCTCCGTTATCTTTCCGGTGAGGACTTGCGGGCGGAAAAGGGTATCCTGCAGACCTATACTTATTCTTGGGAAAACCATTGTGCGTTTGCCGGCAAATTGCAGCAAGCCTTTGATGAGGTGGAAGGAAGAAAACCATTTGACTTCCGCTCTTTTCTGGAAAGATATTCCCGGATCGTGTACGAGCCTTTTCTGTTGATGCTGCATCAGGAAAGGGAGAATCATTCCCGTTTCAAACGGGGCGACTTTCACCGGTGTGTTTCGCTTCAATACCGGCAAGGGGATGAACTGGGCAACGGCGCGGCTTTCCTGAAGCGCCTGCAAGAAAATCTGGCTGCTGAAACGGTGGACATGGCTGCGCAATACGGGTTTGACGTTGGAGTGGAGAGGGGCCGCTATGAAGCTTTGGGACTGCGGGAAACAAATGCATACCTGTATGTCCGTGGCCATGACCTCTACAATGCATTGGTGTCCATCGGAAAAAAACTGTGTGAAAATACCGGGGTAGATTTTGAACAGAATGTCATGAGGTCGGCTCTGGCTTTTGGGCAATACGATGAAATTACCCGCATCAGGACAGATATCGGGAAATTGCAGGAACTGCCCTTGTGACAGGAAGAGTAACAACGCCCGGCACAGACCAGACCCTCATTACAGGTCTGAAGCGGCTGTGCCGGACGTTTTTTATTTGATTCTTTAGAAGCTGTTTTGAATTTATCGTGCGATGATTTGGGATGAGTTTTTGAGGCATTTTCGCTTCTGTGATGAGGAAGATAGCGGGCTATCTGACGAAGAACAGGAGCGAAAAGGACCAAAAAATCGCCCAAAGCACACACGAAAACGGGTACATCAAGCCAAGAAAAAGTTTTTGGAGAAATTCAAAACAGCTTCTTATTTACACTATCAGTGTTTTCCAATCCTTTCCAGACTCATTTTTAGGAGGAGTGCCGTGCCTGACCGGCTTCGGATTCCCCTCTTCGTCCAGATACCTTTCCATCAGTTCCTCAATGACCTCCTTGTTTTCCACCTGCGCCTCAATGACCGCGAACATTTCCGTTTCACGTATCGCATGCAGCGTAAGGGCGGCACGGGACGACTGTTCCTCGTTTTCCCTGGCCCGGTTCCGGTTGAACAGCACGTCGGCCATGTTCACCAGATCCGCCTGTGTTACCGGTTGCGACACGGCTTCCGTGGGTATATTCATGGCATCCAGTTCCTCCTGTTCCTCTTGCAACATGCGCATCCGTTCCAGGTCCAGCGTACATTCCACGTCCTCATCCGGCGTTTCTGTTTCTTCGCCGATAAAATCTTTCTCCAGAGGCAGGCTCAGGAAAGGGGCTCCCGTTTCGCCCGTGTTCTCGTCTAAATAGACGGACTGTGTACCGCCCATCACATCCGCTTCCGGAGGCGGTCCAGAAGCTGGTGCTTCTTTTTCCTCCGCTTGGGCGGAGGAGGAAACGGCATACAGCGCATCACAGATTCTTTTGACTTGGCTTTTCGTTTGCCATACTTTATATAAGATATAGGCGGCACAGGCCGTCCGTACCGACAGATAGATTACTTCTTCCATTGTATAGGTTTTTGAGTGGCTTTTTCATTATAAATCCCATTGATAATTTCTTCATACTGCTTCAGGTGGTCCGAAAGCACGTTGTTCACGAAAGCGGGCACCGACAGGTCCGGTGCGATTACCGGCAATACGCCCGCAATGGCTCGGTACAGCGCATCGTGGATGTAGGTCTGCCGCCGGGTGCCCTTGAGGCGTTCCGCAAGAAAGCGTTTCCGGTACGCTTCCTGTTCCGGCGGTGTCCCGTGAAGGGATGCTGCTTCCTTTTCCCCGTCTTTTGTGTCCTTCCTTTTAGACGAAGGGGATGCTCCGTTGTCCGTCATTTCTTCGAGGGCGGCCGTATCCCCCGCCACTACCCGTTTGAGGACATCTTCGTCCACATCGTATATTTTACGGTTTCTGTTTGCCATAGTATGCTGTATTTTTAGTCAGTAAGTCCAAGTAATGTTTCCAGTTCATCGGCAAGCAGGTCGATGTGGCTCCCTTTCAGCAGGGAAGGCGAAGGAGGGAACAGCGTGCTGCGGAATACCTGGCCGTCCGTGCAGATGCCCCGGTTGAAGCGTTCCGCCTTCGGCAACACGGTTTCCAGCGTCTTCAGTTTCAAGTGGCGGAAGATTTCCGTGTAGGCGCGGTAAAGTTCCTTGGACACCCGGCGGTCCATGCAGTTCCAGAACAGGCGGATGTCCTTCAGCGGGAAACTGTCATTGCGGGAAAGCAGTTCCCGGATGGCAAGCACGAAGTTCATGCTGCTCTGCATGACCATCCGGTTCTGTGTCACCGGCACGAACAGATAGTCCATGTTCACCAGGGAGCGGAATACGCCTGCGGCATTCACCGTTCCGGGCAGGTCGGTCAGCACAAGGTCATAGGCGGTTTCCGAACGGTCCAGGAATTCGTAGGCGGTCTGCTTGGCGTCTTCGGGGGTGGAGGTCAGCACGGTATAGGCTTTCCGCTCGCTTCCCTCGAACTGCTCCAGCAGCTTTCCCTGGAGCTTTTCGTTCTTTTCCACTGTTTTGATGTCCCATTCCCGGATGTCTCGGATACTGTGCTGCGGATAATCGCAGTCCACGACCAGCACGTTTCTGCCTTTCCGGTAGTGGAAATAACTGGCAAGGAGTATCGTCAGCGTGGACTTGCCGACGCCTCCTTTCTGGTTGCTCAAGGCAACGAACAAAGGTTCTTTCTTCTTTTCCATTGTATTTTCTTTGGATTGATTGGTTATGCTTGCAGATAAGGATTGTCATACAGAATGCCTTGCATCAGTGCCTTGCCGCATACACTGTGCCCGTTGCTACAATGCAGCATATACGATATGGTACTGTATATACGCCAAAGTGTATGGTATCAAAGAACGCATGGCAGGATTGTCACCAATGCATCCATGCAATATAATATGGAATACATCAGGGCCATACTTACAGGAGGCAATGCAGGGCGTTACAGGTTACAAGGCATTGACATATCCGATGCACCGTCATACCTGTTGCATCCCTGTATGTACTGTGTTACGGCAAGTAATGCAACGGTGGCTGTACCATGTCACGATACCTGTTGCAAGGCTGCACTCAGAATTTCACATCGCTCAGTTTGCGGTGGAACAGTTCTTCCAGTTCTGCCCCGTAAGTCTTCAGGTGGTGGGTCAGCACATTGTCCAGGAAGACGGGCACGGTCATCCCTTCCTTGACCATGGGCAATATGCGGGCAAGCAGGGAGTAGGTTTCACAACTGATGTAAGTCTGCTTGCGGTGCACGGTTTCGTTGTGGTTCAGGAAGAGGTCTTCATAGGTTTCCTGCATCCGCAAGTCTTCGGTTGTGTTTCCTTCCCGGTCATCCGGAATGGCACCGAGTGTTATTTGCTCTACCAGGATGGTGCCGCCGCTTTCCTTTTTCCGGCACAGGCTTTCAAACAGGCTTTTCTTCTTTCTCATAACTTCTTGAATTTAGGTGAATATTCGTTTTCCAATTCGCTCTTATAGCACGCGACAGGGCAATGTGTTTCGTATGGCGGTGCATCCCGTCCGGCATTGCCGCATACATGGCATCCATGCAATGCTGGAAGCAAGACATCCTTGCCATATCTTGCGTATGGCGGTCCGTATGGCAGTACATGAACGGATGCATAGCACTGCATGCCCCCTTGCGTCACGTCAAAAGTAGGAAGTATTTCCATCACATGGGATGCTGGTGAAACAGTTTGGCATGATACGGCGTCAGATGTCTTCACATGTCAGGCAAACGGCTGTTTGACAGCCCGTTGAAAGGGACTAATTTTGCGCCGTGAATCATGATGGAAGAGGAAAATGCGCTTCACCGGCCTGCCATGCTCCGCAAGCGTCGCACGGCAATCCGGCGAAGGCGGATTCTCTGTTCAAACGAACAGAGCAAGTTGTGTCTTTGTCCGACAGAAATGCTTCTGCCCGACAAAGACCTCCGGCCCGCCCGGAGCGGGCGTTTTTCTCCAAAGTCGAAAACAAGGGAAATATATATGGGTAAAGACACAAGGACAAGGACAGGCAGGAAGCCCAAAAACGATCCGGCGGACTACAAATACAGCTTCCGCCTGAATGCGGCAGAAAAGGCGAAGTTCGACAGACTGTTGGAGGAATCGGGAGCCAGGGACCGCACGCTTTTCATCAAGAAGGCCGTCTTTGGAGGCACACTCAAAGTGGTGAAGGTGGACAAGGCGACCATGGATTATTACGTCCGGCTGACTGAGTTCTACAGGCAGTTCCAGGCGGTGGGCAACAACTACAACCAGGTGGTACGTTCCATCCGCAACAACTTCGGAGAAAAGCGGGCGATGGCTTTGCTCTACCGGCTGGAGAAGTCCAACCTGGAACTGATACTCGTGTGCAGGAAAGTGATGGCGCTCACCGAAGAATACCAGCAGAAATGGTTGCAAAGATAAGCCACGGGGCAAGCCTCTATGGGGCGCTTGCCTACAACTTCAGCAAGGTGGCGGCAGGTACGGCACAGGTTCTTTCAGGCAACCGCATCATATCCGACCGTCCGGACCTGCCGGGTGGGGACATGCGGCTGGCACTGCTCTCCTTCGAAAACCATTTGCTGGCAAACCGGCGCACCGAGAAGCCGGTCCTGCACATCGCCCTCAGTCCGGCACCGGAAGATACGCTGACGGACGGGCAACTGGAAGGACTGGCGGCAAGGTATATGGAAAAGATGGGTTATGGCGACCAGCCTTACATAGTGTTCAGGCACGGCGACACGCACAATCCGCACATCCACATCGTCAGCGTATGCGTAGACGATGAGGGACGGAAAATCAGTGACGCCTACGAACACCGCCGTTCCATGACAGCCTGCCGTGAACTGGAGCAGGAATTCAATCTTTGTAACGCTGCGGAAGTACAGGAACGTGAGTTGGGGGCAGAATTGAAGAAGGTGGATGCTTCGGCAGGTGACGTGCGCCACCAGGTAGGCAACACGCTGAAAGCCGTGCTGGCAGGTTATCGTTTCCAGACCTTCGGCGAATACAGCGCGTTGCTGTCCACGCTCAACATCGAGGCGAAGCTGGTACGGGGCGAGTATGACGGCAGACCATATACCGGCATCGTGTATGCGGCAACGGACGACAACGGGAAGGTGGTCAGCCCGCCATTCAAGAGTTCCCGGTTCGGCAAACGGTTCGGAAAGGAAGGCCTGGACAAGAGGATGTTGGTCCATGCAAAGGATTTCAGGGAAGGCCGGTGGGCACCGTCCATACAGCGGCAGGTGGCGGAAGCCATGCGCAACGCCCGCTCACGGGAGGAACTGGTCAGGATGCTGGACAGGCAGCATGTCGGGGTGGTGTTCCGCGAGAACGCATCCGGCAGGATATACGGAGTCACCTTTATTGACCATGATCGCCGTGAAGTATTCAACGGATCGCGCATGGGCAAGGAGTTCTCGGCGAATGTGTTCAACGCTCTTTTCCGCTGGTGGGAAGGCATTCCGGCTCCTGCGCGGACGGATTCCTCTGCCGAACTTTGGCGCAGCCACCGTCCGGAACAGGGCAGCGTGCTGGAACAGGCGGCCGGTATTCTCTCCATGGAACAGAATCCGGCGGTCGATTACGAGGAGGAGGCTTTCCGCCGCCGTATGAAACGCAAGAAAAAACAGCAGAAGCGCAGGTCACGCGGTATTTGACCGTATAGTATAGGAACAACGAATAATTTTTTAATTCTATGCAACAGGAAGACGATTTGAGGGCGCTTGCCAAAATCATGGATTTCGGCAGAGCCGTAAGTATTTTTTTAGGGACGGTACATGTCTATGTGTATTGTTATCCGAGTTTTCACCACTGGAACCTGACGCTGGAGGTGGTGGACAGGATATTGTTGAACTTCAACCGTACCACGGGAATTTTCAACTGTATTCTTTGGAGCAAGCTGGCGGTAGTCCTGCTGCTGGCCATATCCTGCTTAGGTACAATTGGCGTCAAAGGGGAAAAGATTACCTGGAAAGGAATCGGTGCGGCACTCTTTGCCGGAACGGTGCTATTCTTTCTCAACTGGTGGCTGCTGGACCTCCCCCTGCCTCACGGGGCGGTCACGGCTTTGTATGTCTTCACCCTGGCTGTCGGCTATCTCTGCCTGCTGAAGGCGGGATTGTGGATGAGCCGCCTGTTCCGGCACCGGCTGATGGAGGACCGCTTCAACATCGAGAACGAGAGCTTCATGCAGGAAACCCGGCTGATGATGAACGAGTATTCCGTCAACCTGCCTACACGTTTCCGTTACAGGGGCAGGATGCACGACGGGTGGATCAACGTGGTCAATCCTTTCCGGGCCTCCATCGTACTGGGTACGCCGGGATCGGGCAAGTCCTATGCGGTGGTCAACAGCTATATCCGCCAGATGATTTCCAAGGGCTTCAGTTGCTACCTGTACGACTACAAGTTCGACGACCTCTCAACCATTGCCTACAACACGTTGCTGCACAACACGGATAAGTATAAGGTCACTCCCAAGTTCTACGTTATCAACTTTGACGACCCGCGCCGCTCGCACCGCTGCAATCCCATCAATCCGGAGTTTATGACGGACATATCCGATGCGTACGAGGCAAGCTACACAATCATGCTCAACTTGAACCGCACCTGGATTGAAAAACAGGGCGACTTTTTCGTGGAGTCTCCGATTATCCTTCTTGCAGCCATTATCTGGTACCTTAAAATATTCAAGGGCGGCATCTACTGCACGTTCCCTCATGCCGTCGAACTATTGAACAAGCCGTATTCCGACCTGTTTACCATTCTGACTTCCTATCCGGAACTGGAGAACTACCTTTCTCCCTTCATGGATGCCTGGAAAGGCGGGGCGCAGGATCAGCTCCAGGGCCAGATAGCCAGCGCGAAAATTCCCCTGACCCGTATGATTTCCCCGCAGCTCTATTGGGTGATGACGGGCAACGATTTTTCGTTGGACATCAACAATCCGCAGGAGCCCAAGATCCTCTGTGTGGGCAACAACCCTGACCGCCAGAACATCTATTCCGCAGCCCTGGGGCTGTACAATTCCCGCATCGTCAAGCTCATCAACAAGAAGGGCCAGTTGAAGAGTACGGTCATCATCGACGAGCTTCCCACCATCTACTTCCGCGGGCTGGATAACCTGATAGCCACCGCCCGGAGCAATAAGGTGGCTGTCCTGTTGGGCTTTCAGGATTTCAGTCAGCTTAACCGGGACTATGGTGAAAAAGAGTCCAAGGTCATCCAGAATACGGTAGGTAACATCTTCAGCGGCCAGGTGGTGGGAGAAACGGCAAAGACGCTTTCCGAGCGTTTCGGCAAGGTGCTCCAGCAGCGGCAGTCCGTTTCCATCAACCGTCAGGACGTGTCCACGTCCATCAATACCCAGCTTGATTCGCTCATTCCGGCATCCAAGATTGCCAACCTCTCGCAGGGTACCTTTGTCGGTTCGGTGTCGGACAACTTCGGCGAGAAGATTGACCAGAAGATTTTCCATGCCGAGATTGTTGTGGACCACGCCAGGGTCAGTGCCGAAGAGAAAGCGTACAAAAAGATACCTGTCATTAACGCTTTCAAAGACAAGGACGGCAACGACATCATGTTCCAGCAGATCCAGCGCAACTACGACCGCATCAAGGCGGATGCACAGGCGATTGTCAATGAGGAGATGGAACGTATCAAGGCAGATCCGGAACTGTGTGAACGCTTGGGGCTAAAAGAGGATAACACGCAATGAAATAATAATAGATGTATTATCCTCTTTAACCATACAGTTCTTTATATCTTGTCTATAGATTATAATTTGTTTGCATTAAAACATGAATGAATTTGATTTTGAGGTTAAAGAACAGTTTTCAAAAACCAAGCATCTATATTTTTTAACAAATAGTAAAATATTTGTATATACCTACTTGTTGTGTGTTTATCTCCTAATTTTACTGTATCATCATACAGCATCAATAGAAATGTTATTTTCATTTTCATCGGCATATGGCCGAAAAGATTTAAGTCTTTCCAAATGGCATCTAGCTTTGTAAATTCATCTGTTTTCTTTTTATCAACAGCAAAATGTATAAAATATTTAATAGACTTTGTGTATTCATCTTCTGGTATATTTACACGTTGTTCAGCCTCCTGACCTCTATTGATTGGAGCAGTTTTTAAGTATTCTTCTAACCCAAAATATGTATAATGGGAAGGAAGTACATCCGATGAAAACATAAAGCAGATAACCAAATCACCTATGGTCATTGTCAATAGATTATCTTCTTCATGATATTCTGCATAAATATAACCGGCTCTTCTTCTACAATAGCCTTTACAGTGAAGAATTCTATAATTTATAGTTATATCTGCTATTGAAAATTTGCTTCCGGATATTTTATGTTCAAAATAACCATGGATAATGTTGCGCAATTTTTCTTCGGTATCTATGGATAATTTAAAACCACTGTTTTCAGTTACAGACATTCTCCATATTACAGAAATCCAAAAAATAAGTGGAATTTCATTAGCTATTTTTTTATTCCCATTCAAACAGGAAGCATATGGTGCTTCCAAATATTGAGACAGGTAGCTTTCACATTTAGGGCAAAAAATATAATCTTGCGCTGCTGTATTGTTTTTTAATTCATTCTCAATACGTTCTTCTGTCAAGTCATCAAATAGCCTGTCATATTCTGTACTTGGCAAGTTGCCAGTATATATTTGGGTCTTTAAGTTTTTAATTAGAAATAAAATTTCTTTGTCTCTCTTATAACTGCCATCATAGCTTGTAACCATTGCAACCAAAAAACTTGGAATTATGTGGGAATTCTTTTTGGTAGCTTCCCTTTCTTGACATATTAAACATTTTGCCATATCTTGATTACTTTAAATTTGAAATCAATTCAATTTGGAGTTATCAAATACTGTTTCGTAATACATTCAAGTAATTTTCATATAAATATATCACTATTTTGTCTATTAGAATCAGCAAGAAGAAATATACAAAGTAGTTATTGTATTTATAGTCGTCTTTTGCTAATGTGGTCAGAGTTGGAAGATTCTGCTGATATGACAGGGTATTATGTGCACATTGATTTCTATGTATATACAGTTTATCGTATATACTTTCCAAATTTAGGGCATTGGCACATTTAGGGATCGAATGATTTTTCCCATTCTTATTACAATTTTCGCATTTTACAAATAGTTTTTTCCCCCCAATAAAACAGTTCCCTTCAAATTCTTGTACAATGTCTTTGTATTTATTATAGTCATTTTGTAGCCAAATACTCCAATTGGTATGGTCAAATAATGTCGCTATTTCCGTTTTAATTTCCAATAATAATTCCTGTTTGTTTATTGTGGATTGAATATCAAATGTAGGATTTCTTTTGGTTATCTGATTTATCAAATCCGAATAAACTTTGTTCTTTTCTTCGATGCATGAACATTCTCCTAATGGATTTTGGGAATATCGTTTATAACGATATTCATAATCATTACTTGCCATTTCCCAACAAATGCATTTCATTTTTTGCTCTTGGAATCCCGTCATTTTTAGAAATGTACTTTGGAATATGTAATCGCATAATGGATATGTTTCAATTCCATTACCTATTCCTGCACTTGCTGTTATAGCATCTTTTAAGACATTTGCAATTGGCTTCAGAATGAAGTTTGTATGATTATTCATGTTTTCTGTATTTTTTATATATATCAATAGAGTTCGTTATCCGTGCTCTCAAATATTTCAAAGCTTGGGGATTATTTTTGTGATTATCAGTGTCTTTAAGTTCTTTAATCTTTTCATCAAGTTCTTTTTTCAACTGGCTTTTATGGCTCAAGTCAATTTCATGGTTAAGGAATATGATTTCATTTACCAGGCCAAAGAAATACATGTCCATATCTATAATGGAGTTATAAGTATAAGGAATACCTAATTGCAAAATTGTAGTTTTCAATTTTTCCATCCGTTCATTTGTATATGATTCAGGAGGAAAAGTAATATCAAATTCATAAGAAGATTTATCCGTGTGATTTACAACGGCAGAAATATACTCTCGATAATATTTCTCGTTCTTTTCCCAATTTCTACCGCCATAAGAATGTAATCGATCGCATTTCTTATATTGGGCTAAGATAGAAAGATATTTAATGAAATCAATTAATCCACTTTCTTTGCTACTTGTTTCGACCTTCATGTTTTTAAGAAAATCTGGTGCAAAGTAATCTTTTAAGTTTTCTTTCAAGAAATACAATGCTTTACGGGTTTCTTGTCGGGTCAGTTTAGTACCTCCGGTATTGATATTGCGAAATATGTCAGAATAGAACTTGGACTGTTCTTCATCCTGCACATTGTCCCCTGGTTTGATATAGGCAAATCCTAAATAATGTGATTGAAAGAATGCATCATCTTTTCCTGTTGGGAATAAGGGTTTGTAATAAGCTTCCTGCAATTCCTTTTCATCGATTTTTTTGTTTTTAATGATATCGTTGAAATTCCATGTAATCATTTTAATTTCTTCATCGACATTATTTTCTCCACCAGCGTTATTATCCATATCTTCATCTATGTCATCTGCTACTTGATGTATAACAGCAGTGGGCTTCTTGGATATATAATCTTTTTTGTCTACAAATTTGTTGCATTTGGCAAATAGAATCGATGTCAACCGTTGCTGGCCATCAAGTATATAATTTTTCCATTCTTCGTTTTCCTTAACGGCTGCAATAATTACAGGAGGAACAAATTGGTTTTTAGTTATGGCTAATACTAGATTTTGTATCTGTTCTTTATCCCAAACGAAAGAACGTTGGTACCATGGCAATTGAATATTGCCTTTAAGAATTAATTCTATCCAATGTTCAAGAGAATATTCTCCGTAGTAAACTCTATTTTCCATATAATATTTTTTAGTTAATAATGCTAATTGTTAAATATTCATCCCCCATATCGGATCCACATTCTGGTATTCCGGTCGGGGAATGTTCGGATCGCCATTTTCATAGCATTCCGAAGTATAAATATACGCCTTGCTGTAAATATCCTTTATGGCTTTCGACATGCAGTCTATGTATCCGCAGTTAATCAGATAGCGTTCCAGTGCCATATAGAACTGCTCGGTATCATTCTGCAGGTCATCATCCAGGTAATACAGCCCGGCAACCATCTCTTTATATGCATTTCCTTCCGTATGCATTTCTGTTGTTTTTCTGTAATACATCAGGGCCATTTCTGCCGGATAGTTACTGATGATATACCGCAAATTGGTCGGTTCAATGACCGACAGGATATGGTTATAAAATTCGGTGCCTAAAGTTCCGAAATCGGGCTCAAGTCCTTCGCTTCCGATTTCACAGACACATAATTCCAAAACTTTTTTGATAGTCTGCATGTTCCTTCTTTCTTCCATGTCAGTCAAGGGCTCTTCCATAGAAATGTGGCGGGATGTGATGAAAGAGTTTAGGGCTATAAGAATCTTATTTTGTACAGCCTCTTCCGCGTCCATGTATTCGTATGCGAAATACAGGAATTTGAAGATTTGTGTCCAGGCAAACATCATCCGGTAGATTTCTGCAATATAACTGTTTGTGTGCAGCAGTTGGTTGGTATTGGTCGTTAGTACGGACAATATCCGTTGCAAGCAGAACATGGAGTCTTTCAAAAGGAATTCAATTAATTGCAATTTATCTTTTACAGTCAGGTAATCTTCCGTCATGCCGCATTCTTCCAAATTCATGCCAAACAGTTCCAATTTATTCTTTTTCAAAGGCTCTTTTAAGAAACGGGCGAATTTCTTATAAAATACAATGGGGGTATCAGTCCTGTACCTTATTTTTCGTTGTCCTTTGGCTACATGATATTCCATTAAATCGATGCCGTCAAACAGATAGTCTATGAACATATAGTTCCAGATGGCTTTCATGCGGGATTCCACAATCAGTTGTTGGACGGTTCGTTCTATATTGTAAGCAGATGACAGACGGTAAGAATATAGTTTTAGTATGTTCAAAGTTTCGGCCTTGCTGAAATCTTTAGGCATTAATGAGGGCCGGTATTTGAAGTGTCGGTAAATATACAGTTTTAGTTCCGTGGAAAGCATGATGATTTCTTCTATATCCGGATAAAGGGAAAGCTTTTCCAGGGAAATGTCTTCGTATGGTTTCAGAGAGAACAGTCCTTTTAGGTCTTGTATCTCCGCTATACTGATATTCTCATTGTGGGCATAGAGGTATAAAGTGGCTTTTCGTGTTACCACATCAATGATTTTGCAGAGATATTCGGACAAGACTGGTATCCGGTGGTCTGTATGCGAAGGAAGCATTTTTTCTACCATGATATATCGGTTCAGCAGGCACAGGATTTTCTTCATACTGATAGAGGCGTCTTTTAGGAACGAACCTCTTTTATAGTATCTGGCGGCTGCCCAATAATACAATATCGCTTTTTCCAGTGAGGTCAGTTCCTCCATTCGTTCAAATTCTTTGTTGCTGTCAGATAATTCTGCCAGTTGTTTTAAAAAGTCCTCTGTAAGTTCCGAATCTTTCCCTGAGCAGCTGAGCAGCACATTGCCCATGCCGTCCAATGTGATGGCTATGGTCTGCAGATAATTGGGCCTGAGAGAATAGGTCTGGGGAGACCAGTTAGCTTTTTTCAAAAAAGCACGTACTTTGGATACCTTATCTTCAATGTTCACTTTTTCCCCGAAGAAATATTCCAGCAGAATATGCATGCTTCGGTTGTAATATCGGCAGGAGAAGCAAGGAACAGAACATCCTTTTTGGAGCATTTCTTTCCGATGTCTGTTACATTTATCCACTTTAAAGTAGGACAAATTTTTCACATAAGATTTTTCAATGTTCCAGTTCTTGAGGAATTTTTTTGTATCCTCTTTATAGGATTTCAATGGCTCATCATCCAGTTTCATCTTGTCCACAATATCAATGAGACGTTTTTTTATTCTGTCCCATTGTTCCGTGTAATCCACATCTTTCCATCCGGCGATATCGTTGCCTAAATCGCTCCATAATATTCTGTTGATAACGCGTTCTATGGATTGTTGTGTCTTGATGTTTAGTCCGTTATCCCGGCAAAATTCTTCAATGTCGGTGTCAAACTCATACCCCCAGAAATAAAGACCGGTCACAAATCGGTCTGAATTACGGTTGATGAGTCCGTTTTTGTAGTACAGGATTTCGGCAAGTCTCCTGAAGAAATCCACTAGAATGATGAATTTGTCTTTGGCATTAGTCACTCGATACAAATAACGGAATTCCGATTCTGCCACATCCACATTGGCTTTGGTAATTCCTCCCAGTTCGACTTTCTCCAATACAAACAGCTTGGCAAGAATAGCTTGGTAAACAAGCCGAAGGTCTTCCAAAAGGGACAACCGGAAAATCAGGTTACTTTTCTCCGGAGTCAGAATCCGTGACAGACCGGTCACTAGTTCATCGCCTTGCATTTCATATTGGTCGGTCAAATGTTCACGGGTAGGCAACAGTTGGGTTTCTATCTCTTTTTCGAAATTTTTCTTTTCTTCAATCTCATCTTGTTTGGTGGCAAAATAGTTGGGATCTATCCCTTTTGGGGTGCCTGTTTCATGTTCTTTATAGAGTACATATTTCTTGTCTCGCCAGTCTTGTGATTTTTCCACACGAAGTTTGAGCCCTAATTTTGCCTCATCCACATACCTGAAATCAATCAGCATACAAATTAGTTCGTAGTAGATAACGTATGCGGAATTGTTGGTTTTACGGTGCTCATAGGTTAGCCCTAGCTTCAGCATATTCCGGATAAGGGGAAGGATGATATCTCCCGAAGCCATTTGTTCAGATGCCTCTTTCTGGTGAAGCAAATCTTTCAAGTAGGCTATGCTGTTCCGGTATTCCAAGGCTGAATCCAGATAATTTTCATCCGTCATTTGCAAGTCACCCAGTACCTGATGGATTCTTGATAGAATGATGGCATAATGTTCATAGTTTGAATTCGTCTGCTTAAGCATATTGGAATAATGTACGAGCATGCGTGTGAAATGCTTCTTGACTGAAAGAGACTCATCCAGTGTGAAGTTGAATATAGCGGCTATCTCTTCTGAATATTTGGAGAATATGGCAATTTCACTGGCTACACTTTTCCTGAATTTAAAATTATACAGTCCTGATGGAATGTTGGTCATATGGGTATGCACCATATAGGATAAAATCGTATGGATGAAGGTGCGCAACTCCGGGGTACGATACACTTCCAGCAGTTCGGGTGCTTGCTCCAGATTTCTCCAGGAAAAACTGTAACTGTGATATTTATAGATGTGATTCATTAGAAACGATGCGGATATCAATAGTTTGTCGCCGTATTGGCTGGCATTGTTGATGATAGCCTGCATGATAGGATAAGCCATATAGAAGATAAAAGCGATTTTCCGTTGATTGACATAATTGAAGGTCAACACATAGTTCTTGCTTGGATGCTTACGTTTGTCACGTGTTTTCCATCCATAGATATAAGGGGATTTATTTCCTTTGCGGTATAGGTTATCTTCTGTCCTCACATACATGCGGAAATAAGAAAGAATTTTCTGTGGTGACCCATTACTGATATGGGTCAGATAAATGGAGAAATAATGCAGGAATACGATTCCTCCTTTCAAACGCCATTCTTCTGCTGCACTGGAAGAAGGATTATCCTTTTCAAGCTCACGTAGATACCTGTAATACCATTTCAGTGAAGGGTATTCGGGGGTGCTTATACCATATCGGAAATATTTCTCTTTCATCTTGTTCCGTAGATATTTTTTGGGTAGGAGCATTTTGCACAGATATTGTTCTGTCATGGAGATGACATTCATTTGTGTGCGGTTTGATGTCAGAAAGCTGTCCACATAAATTGCACCACTAAAAACGCTGCTTATGGCGAATTCCCGGTCAGACAATCCGGCAAGGTATGCATCGTACAGCTCACGCCCTGATATGAATATGAATTTGGCGCGTGCAGTAGAAATGAAATGCTTCATGTTGGCGAGGAGCCGGAGCACATTGTCTTTCCTTTTGCGGGAACTGGAATCCCCGGAAAAGCCATTGGCGGTACCTTCAAATGTCGTGAATAGTTCATCTTCCGGCTCTTTGTTACTCATCTCCGGATCTATCTTGTCTAACTCATCAAATACGATGACAAACTTAAGCGTATATGGGTTGATAATGCGGTCAAAATGCGATAATATGTCTATCAGTTCGCTTTCTATCTCGCGTACTTCCGCAATCGGATAGTTTTTTTTCCTTCGTTTCCCGAAAGTGATGTTGATGAAGCCTTGGCTGCCTTCGGCTAATGGGGGCGTTTCTTCGTCAATTACGGTATGGATTCTGTCATTCAATGTATTTAATTGTTTCCTTATCCATACATATTGTTTGATTCCGGGAATAAACAAGAAAGTAATTCGCAGTAGTTTTCTGATGCATAGATAAATTAGAACAAAACAGATTATTTTGAAAAGAATAATATAGCCATTGCTTGTTTCTTTTAGTTGTATGAAAAAGGTTTTGAGGTAGGAAGTAAGTGTTTGAAAGAAACCGGGTTTGCTGTTTTCTTGTAAGTGGATAAAAGACACCTCTCCTTTGGCTGCCATATCAGAGGCATTTGTAATATGAACTTCCGAAGTAGAAGAGGGTGAGGGTGTTTGTTGTTCATAAGTCTTTAGGACTACCTCTTTAATAGGACCGTTTAATTGCTCCATGATTCCCCACGTGGCAAAACAACATACTGAAATGTAAAAATATGCGGGCAGAAAATACAAGTGTTTGTTGGAAACAAAATTTTCCACCTCTGCTTTTATGCGTTTGGCTATTAGACACAGTATGTCTCTTTCTGTGAGGATTTCATGCCCTAAATTGATATGGATGGCTATTCGCTGGGCCGTTTTTCTTCTATAGTCTTTGAAAATGATTTTATTCAGGCGGCTACGCTCTTCTTTGTCTATTTTCCGAAGCCTGCCACAACATTCTGCAATGCATTCCTTTATAGATTTCCCTATATCACTGGTGCCATTCTTGCGCCATTCTCCATGCTGGATAATATGCTTGACGAGGCCGCAATACAAGCAAAAATATCCCCAACAATATCTTATGTGATATTTTTTTACATAGCAGAAAATAGAGAGCATAGCTAATGCTGCAAGCCCTATAAAAAGGTAATGAATATTATCAATGGGCTTTGTTATGAATAGGGTACAAAACAAAGCAATGGTTATCAAATGCAGCATAAAGAATATGAATTCGATTTTACTGCTTCTCCGTCGTTGCCTGGTCAGGTCGTATAATGCTTTTTCAACAAATGAAGATTTCCCCATCCCCCTATATCCAGCCACTAAGAACGAACCGGTTTTGTCTTTATTTGTAATCCAGTTCCTTAGCCTGTACAAAATATCTTCTCTTCCAATAAAAGCTTCATGAATATTTTGCTTGTTTGTATAGCGCCTCTCTCGTAAAAAAGGAAGATAATAGTTCAAGCGCCTGGTACGTGATGAGTATCGGTCGAAAGGATTTGTATGCTGCTGTTCCATGTGATTTTATATTTTTAGTCGTGATGCTAGTTCTAACAATTCATAGAAAAATGATTTTAATGATGCTTTGTGGAAATCATCAACAGTGGCTAAATCTATATTTCCATTAATAGCCTTAATAGCATCATCAAAAGTGAAATTTTTATCGGATTTTAAGCGAGTTTGCTCATCCTGAATGTCTTTTATTTGAGATTCTAATATTATAATTTCTGTTTTGCTACTATTTATGCTTTGTTGATGCGGCAGGCAGTCCTTATGGCATTTCTTTATAGCTTCTGCCTGTTTTCTTCTAATTTGGCAAATTTTCTCATTAATCTTTTTATCGTCCTGCTCTTTTGAAAGAATACTGATTTCCTCCTGAAGTTCGTAAAAATCAGTCAAAGCCACTTGTCGTCGATTTAAACAGGCTAAGTCTAAATTTTGCTTCCTATTTTTGAGACATTCTACATCCTCATTCTGAGATTTTTCCTCAAACTTTAAGTTTGCCAATTTTATTTTATTCGATATGGATTTTTCATATCTCATCAATTCAATGGAGCATTCTAGCATAACGGCTTCGATTTTTTTTGAATTGCGAAGCTTTCCATAGAAAAAAGCGGATAATAAAGAAAAGAGGATCAATAAGTATTCCACCAGTATTAATTTATATTTATACAAAGCAGAATAGTCTACAAGACTAATAAAATAGTGAAACAATGAATTCTGTTTAAAGCCAACTGACATTAAATGAAAATGATCACATATTATTCCATAAACCAATAATATCACCCAGCATAGGACGGCACAACCCAAAACAATACATATTGTTGTAAGCCATTGCACAGGAACTCCGCAAAACAAAGAATGTTCACGAATGTATTCGCATATTTTTCTTTCTCTGTATTGCTTGAATTTCTCAAGAGTATTAATCACATCTTTCATCTTGTTTCAATATTAAAGTTAACACTATTGCTAGATAGGGAGATAGACAAATGGAACATTAGTTGATTCCTTCCATATTAGCCTGCTCCAACAAATACCGACCAATCGGTTTGCAAAAATACAAAAAAAACACAAAACGCTCAATATGTGAGGTAAAAAAAGACACAACCTTTTGACAAGTCGTGTCTTTGACTACTGTGGATAGATGATTTTGCAGCATCTCATTTCGATACATGCGCTGATTACTAACAGTGTTATCTCCACTACATCAAGTGTACCCGTACTGGGAGCTCTACGATTGGGGGTACCTATTGTTTTAGAGGCAATAAACCTGAAGTTTAAAAATAATTGGTCTTGTTTTCATTTAACCATCCCTCATAGGCCAAGGATTGACAGGTGAATATCTGGCCTATTGTCATTTCAATTCATCATTGCCCTCTTTTTCTTCACTTTGGATACAAAGAATGGGAATTCCAACATTATTATTATCTGACAGGGTAAGCTTTTGGGGTAGATCCAAAAAATCAGAAATCTCATCAGAAGCTCTTGAGGCCTTTACATATCCATATTTGGATTTATTAAATACAGATTGAAATGAAATTTTCAGCAAATCCCAAATCATTTGTGACCAGCTGTCTCTGGGAGCACACTTGACAAAAGTCCGTCCGGTTTGGAATTCAACAAAATCTACCAATTGTGAGGCCAGACATTTTGATGCAACGAGTATATCATTGGGCATGGCACACCAAAACGGTGTACAAACAGCATTTCTATCTATCAACAAATACTGGGCACCTGCCGTTATGGCTTTAGGTATTACGCTTCTTTTCCTTCCGTTCAAGTTATTGGCTTTTCGATATATAAATTTAGGCCAATGGGTATATAAAAATAGCTGATGCATATCATTATAACCAATTTTATGATGGTAAATACTGTCCGTATTTCCATTCAGTTTTTTGGCTTGTAGCAGCAAAGCGTTATATACGACTTCTGCACCATGTATTTTTTTATATACAATGAGTAAATCTCCTATTTCAGGATCCTTTTTGTATCCTAACGATTTTTTTTCGCAAAATTCTGCAATAGGCTTTTGATGGAGGAAACAGCCTCCAACTTTGAAATTCAATGTGGGAAAAGTATGGTTGAGTATAGCTTCTAAGTGAGAAGGGAATTGATTAACGAGTGCTGCTATGTATGCAGGTTCATCAGGATTCGTAAGTCCTTTTATGCACTGCTTCAATGCATCCATGATTTCTACCTGCAATTTGTTCCTTAAATATGCCTCCATATAGTATTGTATAAACGGTTTTTACATCTTCTTCCTATAGTTATAAACTAAAGACACATAGACTTTACCCCAAACCCCACAACAATCTCCACCACCTCTCCATGCTCCCTCACAACCTTCAGCATCCGTGCCGGAATACCATGAGTGAAACAACAGCGGATAAATTCTATCCCGATAAACACGCCCGTGTCCGAGTTCCCGGTTCCATGTTGCTCCTTGTTTCGGAAGGTTACTGTCCCCTCCATGGTTTCATGTCTTCGTTTCCGGTAGAGGGCTTCTTTCTGAAACACTTGGGTGATGTTGTTCCGTACAATTTCCACTTGTTGTCCTCCGTATTGCAGAAAGTCCAGATAGTCAGCCAGTAGGTCTTTCGGACATCCGCTTTGCGACAGGGCTGTTTGGAGGTGTTGTATTTCCATTGGATTCATAAGCATTTCTTTTTACTTGGCAATAATCAGTTTTTTGTCTTTGATGATAAGCGTGTCCTTCCCGCCGTTTTTAATCAGGCTCACATTATCCAGGTCTATCATGCTGTTGGATATGGAAAAGTCCTGATGTATCGTATCGTTCCGCAGGAAATGGATATCCTGTTTATACAGGTTCGGAATGGAAAAGAACAGGGCAATGATTCCACCCACGCAACATATCATCAACAGTGTAAAGGCAACAAACCAGCGTTGATATTTTCTATCTTCTACCACCTTCACCTCAACAGGTGCAGGTTCTTCGTTGATTGTCACCTTTTTCTGGCTGCACATCACGCGATACCTCAAGTTGGGGAATTCATGCAGGCTGAACAGGTCCGGAACCTGTTGCAGGAATTGCAGATATTGCTTGGTTTCCATCTGCACTTCCAGCTCCACAGTTACACGGATAACACTTCGCTTCATTATCTTGGGCTTCCCCGATGCGCCTGCGGGCTTGGCTACATTGACGGGACGGATGTCCGACATCCCTGTGTCCACGCTCATGGCAAGCTCCACACCGGTGCTTCCCAAAGAGGGGGCGTCCGCCGGATGGGTTCCATAAGGGGACGAGTTTTCCGTTCCCTCGTATTCTGCGATGAGGTCTGCTATTTCCCTCGCCTCGATCACTGCCACATTCTTTGCCTCTGCATTGGCAAAGGTTTCCACTTTAGCCTTCACCCTGTCGGTCAAGAAGGCCTTTATCTTGTCTTCGCTTTTCTTATGGATAAGGTAGCTCGGATACTTCTTGGTGAAGCTCCGGGCTATGTTTTCCATATAATCCATTTCATAATTATATTTTTCGGCAATACAAATGCATATATGGATTTGTAGTTGAAAATCTCCCTTTTTCTCTATAAGCATACAATTATTATTTACTAATTATTAAACATATATAATCTATCAATTGATAATTTGATCTCATTTGTCTGATATATTGGAGAAAACATTCTTATCAAGAAAACTTTGCAATATACATATTCCTCTGCATTTGTTATATTATTAATAAAAAAAGGTGCTATATATAAATGATTATTATCAACTTTTTTTATCGAATAACAACCATTTGATTTGATAATGATGTTCCCCTTATTTTCCATTTCCAAAATATCTTCATATCTAAAGTCAGATACGTTTGCAGCCACAAAAACAATATCATAATCATCTATATTATTTTTTGACTTAAATATAACAGCTCCATCTCCTATAAAATATTTTATATTTACATATTTAAAATTATCAATTTTATCAATCTTTACAATTTCTATTTGTTCATTTTTTATTCCAAGATAAACAGGAAACAATGTAAAAAAATATAAATAAATAGTGCTATTAATCAATATAAATATCAATATTAAAGTTCTTTTTTTTCTTAATGTTGTCACCCAACTAACTAAGAATAATATCAGTAGATTTAATATAATAATAATTATTATAGTCATTAGCTATTCTTTATATCTTCAATTAATAAATCAAACGCAGATTTTCCATTAAAAATGTTTTCGATAAACATTTTCCAAGCACTACCATGCGACTCTTCTGTTTTATGATAAATATTAGGAGCATGTATCCATGGTTTCCACTGTACCCCTATGTGTGCAATAGCATCATCTATTCCAAATTTTTTAGGATAAGTTGATATATTAATCCAAAACATTGCTTTTACAGGAATAGGAGATTCAAAATACAAATCCGCAAAATAATCAACGCCGCTACTACCACTTACAGGATCTAAGGTTATTAACATATTAATCTTATATCCCATGGAAGCCAAGCGCTTTGATAAATGAGCAGCATTCCATCCTCCAAAGCTATGACCTATTATATAAATTGGAATACTTGTTGCTTCACAATAAGGAAGTACATATCGTTTTATATCATTTTCTGGATATAATTCATCATACCCCAAATAAACAGTTTCACAATCTATATTCTCTAACGTTTTAATCTTTGATTTAAATAAAGATTGAACCCTTTCCATAATAAAAGTTGGACCAAATCCCATAAATGATTTTTTATCTCCAGCACCTCCTATAAAAAACACAATAACTTTTTTCTTTACTTGAGTTTTTTGACATACCTTTTCTGTTGCGGATTTCAAATATGGCATAACTTTTATTTCTTTGCCCATCCATTCTTTTCTTATGAAAAGATTTAATATTTCTCCTTGCTCATTTTGCAAAATTCTTTCTCCATCTATTGAAATAATCCATTTAACACTGTTGCGTTTATTCTTTTCTACTATAGCTATATTATAATCAACAACAACATATTTTGCATTTTGATTTATTGAAACATATTTTGGCCCTTTTACAGATGTCACTAATGGAGTTATCTGATTTTCTTTTTTGGTTATAGTAGAGTTCACCGGTAAAATCAATTTTTGCGAAACCTCCGACACCTTCCATTCCTTCTCCCTCGCCTCCAGATTATTCCTCTTGATAATCCCCGGTGACAGATACACGGTCATCACCATCGGAGAGTTCACGGCACTCATGCTTTCCTCTATCTTCAAGCAGAAGCAGTCCCCAAACCGGAAAATATCCACAACCTCCACTTCGTTATAGATGAAATGGATTTCTCCGTAGTGCGTGGTTCCTTCTACATTCAACCAGTCATAAAAGAGCTGCTCGTCACCGCTGCATTCAAACATGAGCATGATCAGGTCTCCTTCAACTGGTAAGTATTCTCTATTACCAGTCTTTTCACAAGCCTCAATATGCAGCTGTATGATTCGCCCCAAATTCGGATCGTCACAGTGCCGGAGATGACACTGGTAGCTGTAATAGAGCAACGGTATCTCTTTGCCTTTTATTTTCAATATTGCCTGATAAATCATAACTGTAAAGTTTCAAATGAACGATTAGGGTAACAGCTCACGGCTGATCCAGTAATAGGTCTCCCCGTTGGATTTGAACGATTTGCCGGCAGCTTCGTCCAACATTTTCTTCTTTTCCTTGAAGTATTCAATCAGCATGTCCAGTTCCACGTCCGTAATCATATCCTTGTCTTTCAAGTCTTTGACCCGATACACCTCAAAGAACGGATAGTCCGCCGGGCAGGAGGTAAACCGCTGCAAGGCTGCTGATATGGGCATTCTCAAAAAGGCCTTCCTCTTCACTTTGCAATACTTGTCCGTGTTGCGCTCGGACAGGAAATGCCGCACCAGCTTTCTCCGCACACGGCGGGTAGAGGCATATTCCGGCACGTTCAGGCTGTCCGTCTTCACGCGTACGGTGGATTCTTCGGTATCTGTTTCGAAGTAGTCGTTCGGGCAGTCGCAGATGTCCACTTTCGCCTGTTTTTTCTTCTTGACGGCCTCATATTTATAGTCCACGATTAATTTAGCAGGTTCCTCCACATATTTTCTCAGGCGCTTGAACTCGTCTTCGTTGGCAAGCAGATAATACTCCAGTGTCCGTGATAGCGAGTCTGGTAACACGACAGGCTGTGCCGGTAGGTTCCAGGCTGGTTCGACACCCGGAAGCACAGACAATATCGGTTGCACCCCTGCCTGGCGGATGTGGTAGTAGTCCGTCATAGTCGAGTCCGCCTTATACCGTTGGGTTCCCACTTCGTCGAATGCCCTTGTCAGGCTATTGCTCAGCAGGGTGTTGTCAAACTTCACTTGCAGCAGCATGGAATCCAAGGCGGAGGTCAGCCCTTCCAGTTCCAGCGATTCGTTCTTTTGCGGAAACACCAGCCATCCCTGTGTCATGCTCCGGTTGGGGAAGTCCAAGCAATAGGTGTTATGGCCCACTTCCGCGTATTCGTTTTCATTCCGGACTTGCTCGGGATATACGACCAGTTCCCGTTTCTTTCGGCTGATACGTGGTGCCGAGCAGTCTATCATGTTCCCGATTTGCAGCACAAAGTTGTTGAAGTTGTCCGGCTCTCCTCCGTAAAGCTGGAAACCCAGCAGGCGGCAGTTGTTCTTCACCAGCTTGTTCACCAGAGTAGAGTCCGCCCATTCGCTGTTGAATCCTTTGTCGCCGATGACGACCAGGATGTTTGTCTCGTCTGGGCATTTGTTGAACTGTTCCACCCCGATTTGAACACCTGACCAGCTGCCGAACCGTCCGTATGTAGGTTTCAGTTGCTTGGCGTTACGTGCCTTGGCGGAAAGGAAGTCAAGCAGCTCCATGTAGTCGGGAGTCAGTTTGCAAATGGGGTCTGTCGGGCTGTCCGGTTCGTTGAAGGTCAGTACGGCGCCAAACCTGAAAGAAAAGCTCTCGTCATTTACCAGTTGCGACTGCAATCCCTGAATGGCGTTCACTACGGCTGGAAACTGCTGGATGGTGTTCTCTTTTCCTTCCAGTACAAACACCAGGTTTATTTTCTGCAAGTCCTTCTCTATCTTATTCTTGAAAGTGCTGTAATAAATCGGATTGCCATTTACGTTCAGCACATAGCTTTCCTGTTTGTCAATGACCGGCATCGGAATCTGTGTCTTGAAACACAGGCTCGTGTCATTCTCTTTGTAAAACAATACAGGACTGTACCATATTGCAGGCTGGCTCTCTGCAAATTCCAGTTTCTGCCTCATGTCGCCGGCCGACAGCTGCAAGGTGTCCTTTCGTTCCCTGTCTTTGAAGATGAGCGTACTGTCCGGCAGCGAGGCTATGTCTATATGGAGTTGTTGCCTGGCAGCGGTCAGCAGCCCTCTGTCTATCCATCCGACAACCGTCTGTCCTATGCTGTCGGCGTCAAGCTGCGGTTTGTTTGCCACGAGTACACATCCCTTGTCTTCCGATATTTTATAAGGGTACACGATACTGCAAAACGGAATCTTGCCGGCTTCCTGTGTCAGGTCGGTATTTTCAAACAGTTTCACAGAATCATTGGTAAAATATGCTGAGGGATTGGCCAGTGCCACGGTGTCGCTCAGCATGACCACTTGCTTGTTCTTGAATCCCGTGAGGACATCGGTAAATCCGCTCCGGGTCAGCAGCAGGTCGTTCTGGTTCATCCAGCCGCAATACTGGGCCTGTTTCCATTCTTTCAGCTTCCCGTTCTTCAGAATGGCGGGATTATATTGGATCAGTTTGAGCCAGTCCCCTTTCCGTTTGATGACCAGAAAGGCATCCATGTATTCCACGGCCTGCATCTCGTTTTTTCCGCTCGGACTCAGATAGCTTGTCCCTTGTTCCTTGGCGAAGACAATCCACGGATGATGCTTGAACAGCGACAGGCTGCGGGGGGCTTTCACTCCTTCCACCGAATAGTTCCGCACATATTCGCGCGGAACATTCTTCACCCGTGTAAAACGGTGTACCGGCCCGCAGGCTGTCAGGCAGGCAATGCTGAAAATACACCCAGTCTGGAGCAGATGCGATATAAAGTTCTTTTTCATGGCTCGTTACTTTTTTGATTCGGAAAAACGTTCGTGTTGAGTCACCATCAGCTGCATAACGCATTCGTTGTTCAGGTCATCGCCCATATCGACAAACACTTCATCAATCACGGTTTTCTTTCGCGCAATGATTTTCAGCCCCTGGCAGTAAGAATAGAAGTCATTCTTTTTATGGTTGTTGACTGTGACGGCTATGTCCGGATTTCCACAGAGATATTTCTTCAGGATATAGTTATAATGGGTATTGAACGGTCTGCCGTCCACGATGGCCTGCAAATGTTCTCGGATATCGTTCCCGATAATGACAAGCACGTCCGTAGAGTCGTTTTCTGTGTACTGGGGAAGGATTTTAATCGTGTGCCGTACGGGGTATTGTGTGTCTTCCGTAGTCAGCAGCACTTCATATTCGCCTGGTTCCGAATAGGCATAGAGCGGATTTTGTTCTCGGGAATCAACGATTCCTGACTCGCCGAATTGCCACCGCCACTCTTTTGAGGGGCCGTATCCTTTGAAAGACACGATTTCACCTTGGAAAGCGCTTGCCGGAGCTTTCATTTTTACAAGCTGATCGCTCCCGTAAGTGTTTGTTTTCTTCCGTACGGTGATAATCTGCTTCTTTTCCAGCGAATGGTCCACTTGCAGGCGTACCTGATAACGCCCCGGTTCTTTGAACACATATTGCCCGTTTCGTTCGTGTGATACATCCCCGTTGCCGAACTCCCAGAGCCATGAGTTTGCCCTGCGGGTACTGTCCGCATAATAGATGGGTTCTCCGACCTCCACTTCTATGGGGGTCAGTGTCATCCGCACGGTCCGGCTGGAGAAAAATATCCGGATCAGCACGGCAATAAGTATGCACAGCAGCATGGCTGCCGCTACAAACAGAATCTTTCTGGTATAAATCTTTCCCATGTCATTCATTTTTTAGTGCCTGAGCGCAAGTCTTCTTCTTTTTTCTGCAATCCGATCTCGCATTCTTCCAGATTGGCTTTGAACAGTTGTATGTTTTGTTCGATACTCCACAATTGTTTTTTGTCTGCCAACCACATGGCATAAAAGTCGGCTATGTGCATAAACAGCTTGTACCGTTTGTCCCAGCTGTTTCTTTCGTATGTGTTGCGCAGGTTGTTTATCAGGTAGTGGATATCGTCTTCTTCATATTGGGCATGTACCCCCGGTTCGAAGGTCTCGATTTTACGGAACAGGGAATCTATGGCCAGTTGGCTGCCGGCTTGTTCCTGTTGGAAATCTTTAATGCGGTCCATTTTTATTTTCACGAACTCCTTCTCTTCAAACATTTTGAAATCCGAATTCCACATGAATATTGCCAGGCAACATACCACGGTTGTTACGAAAAAGAACAGGAATACATAAATATGCCCCATCAGGGTCTCCCGCTTGTTCAGTGTTTTTTTATTGTCATTCATAATATGCAGTTTTATTTGTTGCTGTTGGAACCGACATTCAGATTGCGCCGTGTCTTCCAGTTGTCTTGGATACATTGCATCAGGTCTTTCTTTACCATCTCTTCCTGGATGCTTAGCAGGCGGATGGAGTCTTTTACACTCAGGAACATGTTGATGTTTCCCAGCAGTTGCTTGTAAAGCCTGCAATCCTTGTCATCCATACTTTGCATGTACTTCAACAGGTTCATTTTCCGCACGCTGACAACGCTTTGCAGAAGGACATCGTTAATCTGTGGCGAGGTGTTCATCAGCTTCATGTACTGATAGACCGAATCCACGCTGTTTGACAACGAAAGTTCTTTGGCATAGACATAGTCATACTTCAATGTCTGTTCCGTGATCCGTTTCACTTCCGTACTGGACGTTTTAAGGAAACTGGCAAATATGGCCACGGCAAGAATGACGCAACCTGTCAGGTAACAGGAAAATTTCAGATAGGCTTTCCTTACTTCCGTATTATTTCTCGGTTTCATATCGGATAGGTGTTTTATGGGTTACAAATAAGTGCTGATTCCTAAATAGGCTCCTTGTTCCGTTGGATTTCCCAATTTGAACTGGGCGTCCTCCTGCTGTATGATATAACGGACTTGTATTTCTTTGTCGGCAGGCAGGAACAGGTCCATCAGGTCGCAGAGTATCTGGTGGTCAATGGTATCGGAGAATAGGGTCTCCATCTTCTGTGCCGATAGCGGGCCGATTTCCAACAGCATTTGGTAAGTGCCGTCGGCAAAACGGTTCCCCAGGACCATGGTGTCCCCCAAAAGGCATTCTCCCAGTTTAGGGACAAGATGCGGGTCCGCTTCCACCACGCTTTTCTCACCTTTCTGCAGGCGGATAGGCACTCCGGTCAGCATGCTCATGCACTCGCTTATTTGGGAAGGGCTGACGGTAATCTGTTCCATATAGGCCAACATGCGGATAAGCATAATCGCCAGATGGACCGGCAGCAGTTTCAGCACCGGCCACTGGTCGGAGAATATGCTTACAAAGTCCGGATGCACGTTCATTTCATCGATACGGCGTTCCTTGTTTTGGAAACTCACCAGCATGTAGTCCAGGGTTATCTCGAAAGGCTTGAAGAAGCGCCGGGCATAGAACTCTTCATCCCGGTGAATCCGGATTTCATCCAGTATCTGCTCTTTGGAGCTTTTGTCGGACTGATAGAGGTTCTTATGGAAAATCCCTTCGGGGAGTGTGTCATAAATACTCCGTCTGTTCACATAGAGATACAGGTAATCTGTCAGGTCGTATTGGGAATATTCCGAGTGGACATCGTGGATGTCTTTCGAAAAGCCACGCCGTATGTCCCCCAACCTGGAAATGAGGGTGCGTTCCGCATCGTAGCCGCTTTCTTTCAGTCCGCTGGCCACCACTTCCGCCTTAAAGTCGGTGTCCGGCAAATTGAACGGATGGGAGCGTTCGTCAAAACATACGATTTTGTCAGTTTCTTCTGCCATAACTTTCCGGGTATTCAAGTTAGTCCAATATGTTCCAACGTGTCTCACTGGATTCCTTGGGGTGTCTGGAACGTTCGGCAACCACGATGTTCTCCTTGTGCTTGCCAATGTATTCAAGACGGCTGAGAGTGGTCCATAGGTCATTAAACAGGTATAGGAAACGCTCTGTAGTTACCATCAGTTGACGGATATTGTGATGGTCATACAGCAAGCCGCAATTTTCCCGCAACAGCCCTTCGTATGCACCGGGAGTGATGCCGTTCCATTCATTGAAGTACTTCAACAGGTCTTCTTTTTCCTCTTTGCTCATAAAACTCAGGCATACGTACAGGTGGTGTGCCAGTGTGGAAAATACATTCAGAAAACGCAAGGGGGAATAGTATTGCCCTTCATTACGATAGGAAAAATAAATGTCGGATATGAAAAGCATGATATGACGGCACAACATGCCGATGTTTGTGGCCAACGCCGTTTGCTTTTCCGCATTTTCCACCTTGGCGAGAATATCGAATGAGGCTTTTTCGATGGAATCGACAAGCTGCCCGAATTTGGCATAATAGTTCTTCAGGTCAGGATGGCTGGACATGCTGGTACAGGGAGGTATGAAGTTACCGTCCACTTCACAGCGGTTGCCGTTCTTGCGCAAACGTCCGATCAGCAGGAAGTGCCTGCCCAGCTCGCCTCCGTTGGTTTGCCCTGTCGGCAGTACGCTTAACGCATATTTGGGCAATGCGTTGGGTTGCCGGGGACTTAATTCCTTTTCGTCCGGAATACCTGAAGGACGGTGCTCGAACGGATCGGCCATCAGGATGACATCCCATCGCAGATCTTTGTTTTCCATTTCATCGGCAGAAATATGGAAACTGGCCGTCAGTTCATCATTGTCTCCTGCGTCATAATCGATCAGGTATCCTCCCGAAGTAATGGCATGGCACCGTTTCAGGCGGACTTCCAAAGTTCCCGTGACAAGTTCCGTGATGCTGAAATCTCCGGAAACGGGTTCTCCCTTCTTGAAGGGTAAAAGCCCGTAGTTCGTACGGTTCAGATGATACGACTGGTATTCACACAGCCGGTGCGTAAAATGGTTTTCTTGCTGGACGAAGTGCTCCTTCTTGACCGACATGCCGTCCGCCCAGTTCACAAGCGGATAGCTGCCCTTTTTATTTTGATTTCCTGCCATAATATTGCGTTTTAATATTCCTTATATGTTACTAGTTCATTCGCTACCCGTTTGGCGATAATCACATCATGCATCTTCAGCTTGTTTTCCGCAAGCGTGAGTTCCGGGTCAATATAGAACCTCTTTCTGAAAAAAGAGGATTTGGTATAGAATACCCATTCATAATATGCCCCTCCTTCATTTTGATAAACGATGGGCGAAGAGGGTGATTTGAGGTTGCAGTCATCAATCATACGCTGGAACCATTGCCCGAAAATGACATCCTCGGAGGCCTTGCCGGTGATACGTTCCGATACCGGGTCATCTACCCTGCGGAAAATGTCCACGTCGATGACTATACTTCGTTCACGGTTGATATACAGGGTTTCTGAATCATATTCTTCCGAATATTTCCACACTTTATAGATTTCCACGGGTATGTCAAAATAGCTTTTTACCGTCTGGGTATATAGAAGGGGAAATACAAAAGGCAGTATGCAGGTCGAAGCCCATACCCCGTATTGAAGTTCGTTGCAGAGGTTGAAGACGACCGAAAAAATTCCGGCACCTAACAGCACGACCGTGACTGTCATCAGGCACTGTATGCCGAAAGAGGGCATCTCCTTGCCCGAAGAAAACACTTTGCGCAAGACATATCGGTTGTAATACCCGCCAATCCAGTACAGGATAACCAGCAGGATATAGATATAAGGCATGAAATTGTAGTCCATAAATCCGGACAGGCCGGGCAGGGCAAGCACGATACTGCACACGAGCAGATAAACAATCAGTCTCTTGTTGTTCAATAGTCTGTTCTTCCGTGCGACAAAATAGGCTGCTATCCCGAAAATTACGGTAAGCAGGGGCATCAGCAGATACGATGAAATGAGATGTTGGGTAACTGGGTCCATATGCTATAAGTTATTTAGACTTTATTGTATTCGATGAATATCCGGTAATTGAATGTATCTGGCGAACAGGCTGAAAGCTTGGTTCTCAGATTGTCTTTCATCTGCTTCTCCTGTGACGGGTCGTCCAGCTTTTCTTTGAGAATCAAGTGTACCTCTTTGGTCCGTATCAGTCCTTCACTGGGCATCGGGCTGATTTCCACTCCGTTCTTAATTTCTGTTCGTACCAGCAGCTCTCCGAGTTCTTTTTTACAGAAACTGATAATATCATTCTGGGTCAATACACGGCCATGTGAAATGAAACCGTATTTGTAAATGTCTATGCGTTCCCGGTTCTTGGGAGCCTGTTTGCCGCCATAGGTGGTGCTGACAAGCGCAAGTGTCCTTGGCTCCAGATAGGTGTTGGTATTGGGCGACAGATCCACGCCGGCTTGTATCTGGTTTCCTATCTCACAGTTGGTGGTCCAGTATTTGACGGTAACCTGGCCCTTACCGGTCAATTGGTCGATCATCAGATAGTAGGGCGTCTCTCTGAACTCATTCATGTTATCGGTTGTTTGTTTCATTTGTGCCACCAGTTGCTCCATTTGGGTGGCAAGTGCCTGTAGCTTGATGCTCGAAACGGAACCGAATGCATGGGTCTCATCATCCAGCAGGTCCAGCAGATAGCATAGCAGTTCTTTGGCAGAACGGGAGTCAAACCGTTCGCACCCTCCTTTGCGGATGGAATACGTGCCATAGCCCGCCTTGGAATTTCCCTCCGGGTACAGAAGCTCATGATAGCTTTTCCCGTCCGAGTCTTTCACACTATGTACGGACAACAGGGATTCATGATTTTCCGTCCGCAGGGGAATCACCCTGAAAGTGTCTTCAAGGGTGCTCACTTGTTCACGCAACAGTTTGTTTTCGACGGGCACGATATTGATTCCCGCTTGCAGTTCATCCATAACCTCAGCTGTGAAATGGGCGGGAAATTGTATTTTTAGCCAGACCAGCCTGTCCTGCATCTTTTCCCGCACGGCTTCCTTGAAACAAGGATGCAGTTCTTCAGGCAATGTCTCTTTGCAGGAATCATCAAGCGGGAAAGACTGCCGGACGCTCAGGAAATGTTTATTGTAGATTTCCATGATTTCCTTGTCTATGAGGAACATCGCATCATAGTTTTGGAAAAACGCACGGAAGGGATTATCTTGTATATCGTCCTTTTCGTAGATTCCCCGCTGCATGACAACCTGTTCTCCCTTGACGGACCATTCCGTACAGGGAAGCAGGAACAGGTATTCATAGCTTTCCGTAAGATTGGGAAAATCAAGATAGAAAGAGAAATTCCGAAGGTCGGTAATGGATTCGTCCACAGCCAGGCCGAGCCAAACGGTACGCGGAGTCATTTTGGATTCCGTACGGGCAATCATGGTTTTCTCCAGGGTATGGTCTATCCGGTACAGGAGACCATTGCAGACCATATATCTTATGTCGGCTCTATGTAGCAGTGTATCACATGCCGGATAAAACGAAATACTTCCTGTCGACAGCTTCCGGATCAGTGAGTCGCTTTCATAATACATGCCCGATTCCCGGGTGATCAGATAAACGGGTTCAATGGGAAAAGCGTGTACGATGCCGTGTGCGGGGAAGGGGGAGGTCAGGATACCCGGTGTCAGAATCCGGGCGGTCTTTTCCAGCAGCCTTGTTTCAATGGCGGTAAAATCTTCTCCCAGCATATACATTTCATTGGCCAATGCTTCCAGCAGGAGCTTGACGACGGGATCAAAATTTTCGGCTTTTTTGATTCCCCAGAAAGTCGCAGCATACTTTAGCATACGGTTCCTGATTTGTTCCTTGTTATATTTCTCTATGCTCATATACCTTGTTATCGGGTTGAAATGGGACCTAAATAAATCACATAATAAAAGCACCGCTTCTCTCCTGTGTGTACCAGAGTGCCATATACATATACCTGAACGCGTTTTTTTATGGTCGAAGTGCCGGACACACTGACCTGTCGGGTCGTGTCATCTATGGCGACCCGTACATATACGTTCATAAGACGCTTTTCGTATCGGGTGATTGCCTTCGTAATGTATTCTGAGAATTGTCCTTCCCAACGGGTATGGGAGACAATGCTTTCAAAATCAAGATAAAATATCTCACAACCGAACTCCTTGTCAAAGGTATGCTCTCCGGGAGCCGTACTGATCAGCAACTCGATGAACTGGTCAATCGAATCAATCTCGTTGCACGAGGCAAGATGGTTGTTTCCCACATCTTCGTTCAGCAGGGCCTCAAAGTCCAAAGGCAGTTTGCAAAATTTCGTTTCCATATCCGTCAGCGCCATTCGTTTTCAAATTCCTCGTTCGTAAATTTCAGTGTTCTCGCGGCAAACAGCAGGACGATGCTGCACTCATGGGTACTATGGTCTATTTTTCGCCGGAAACGGATGCAGTTGCCCTTCGTAAAGCGCAGGGCGAATGCGGCCTGCTGGTCGGGTTCGTCTTTTCGGTAAATCCGCAGGTCTCCGTCCTCGTACATCCTGCTGTACGCGGCCCATCTCAGCAGTCCGTCCCCCGGCATGCCGGTAAGTGTGCAGGTGACAAAGCCGCCGTATGCTTCACCCTCCGGCAGTCCGTTTCGGTCGGTATCGCGTTTGAATTTCAGGTCAAACTCCTCTACCGCGTAGGTCTCGTGGCAGACGGTCAGCCACATCACGTAGCGGTCGTCCGGCACGGCGGAGTCTTTTCGTTTGAACAAAGAGGTAAACCAGTTCATGATTTCAAGTTTAAGTGACACGAATCACCGGCTTCCATTTCCCTGAAATGGATGGATAGCAAAGTCCGGCTTTCTTTTACTGTCGAATGCACGTCGAGTTCAAGGCATTGGGCACCTCTGAAACGGATAACTTCCTTGGGCGCACCGCTCAGGCCGGAAGTGTTCATCACCTCCCCGTCTTTCAGGATTCTTGAATTGAACATCCATTTCAGCAGTTCTTCCGCAGGGAATCCCGCAATGCTTGCCAGCATCCTGCCTCCGTGTGTCTCGCCGCTTGCTTGCCCGTTCGGACGGGCTTGTTTCTCAAAGTCATACTCATAACTTAGCAGGTCGTATGCCTGCACTTCCTCATGCTCCGAGGGTTCGGCGGTCCAGAACTTGATATACGATTGTGCACTCATATCCTTATGTTTTTTTATTCTTCTTCACTCGTCAGATTGGTTTGCAGCATGGCGGTCAGGGTCCGTTCCTCGTTCATGCGTGACTCTACGAATAGCACCGTGTCCTGACTGTCCAGATGTTTGCGTACATAGGCCCGCAGGTAGGCTTTGAATGCCTGCACCTTCGTCCGGTATTCCTCTAAGGGGAGGGCGAAGATGTCTTGCGTTCCTACCCGTTCCAGTCCGTATTTCTCCAGTTCTTCTTCAAATAACTTCTTTGATGGGTCACTGGAGATTGTATAAATAATTAATGCTTTATATTGCTTCATGCATAATACATTTTAAGAAATACATAAAAAGTTGCAAATTCTATAATTATAGAAAAAGTATATATGATATAATACAACAAATACCTTTTTTTCTTTTCAAACTCTTTAAAATATAATTTATATTTATCATTCTTAAATACGAAGAAATGAGCCATGTAGTAAATATATGATACAAAGGCAATAAGTAATAAAAGAATTATAAATCCATTTTCAAAAATTGTTTTGGGAATATTTATTTTTAAGACTATACCACCAATAAGCAATATTACAAATAGCCAACAACTAGTAATATTTATAGCAAAAGTTGCCCAAGAAGAAATATAAATGTTTACTCCTCCATGAATTTCACTAATCTCTTGTTTTTTTATTCTTGATACAATATTTTTCAAGTGCTTATTATTCCACCTTAAAATACCTATCCAATAAAAAGGATTTAAAATCCTTTTTAGAATAAAAAACAACAAAGTGTATTCGCAATAATATAGCAAATTGTAATATTTTTCTAAAATATTCTTCATTCTTTTATTTTTTCAAATATGTCAACAAAAATGTCCTCGCCAACTTCACTTCCTAAATAACTGCCAATTCCAGCAGCCAAAAAAGCTGCAACAACAGCACCCACTCCTGTTAAAGCCAATAAACCAACCACAGAAGTCCCTAAAAATGCTCCCGCAGCAGCACCTAAAGCACCGCCTGCATAACTTCCTGCAATTTTGGCAGTAGCTTTTTGAGTTTCATTACCAAATTCTTCCTCTTTTAAATATAATGATACCAATTCAGCTCCATCTAAAAAACCTCCTATAACATTTGTCACGACCGTAAGCTTTTTTCCTATTTTCCATAAAGAATACGTTTTTACATATTGGTTGCCATAAAAAACATAACCATTGTTTTTCTCAGTATAAAGTTTGAATTTATTAGAAATTCTTGTTTTACCAGTATTTTTCAACCCATCAGAAAAACCACTTAGAACATCATTAATATCATTAATATGATACTGTTCATTCAATTTATTTATATAGTCTAATACTTTATCAAGAATTTTGCTAGTATCCTTAGTTCCTAAAAGTTTCAGTAACTCTATTGACGAACGATCAATATGATAGTTATTATAATCATAATTATATGTTTCATTTATATCCTTACTTTTCACTTCAATTTTAATATTGAAATAAGTATCAGATTCATCAGTAGATACGCTAATTTCAGAATCCTTTTTAGGTATTGTCAATGGACCTTCTGGAATATTTAAGACATACATATCTCCCTTTTCTGAAACCAATTTCTCATAAATATCATTCGATGTTAAACGAAGGCTCTTGATAATTGCCAACAAAGAAGTGTCTATTTGCTGAACTTTTATTGGATTAGAGATATATGATGAATTTTCTAATATAGCCATCTCCAATGGAATGTTTTCAACATATGCATACCCACACCCAATGACAAATCCTTCATAAGGATATCTTTGGATACAGCTGACTTTAAAGTCGTCTAACTCTATATATGTTGTTCTATAATTTCCCATATTACACCCATCTATTGTCGAAATCAACGCCTTGAACAGTTAATGTTTCTGGAGAAATCGTCAATGTGGTAGATAACCCCTGCCCAAAACTGATACTTCTATGTAACCTTACACAATACGCATTCGTAAACGTCACCTCAAATATTACACCGGACGTACCGGTCTTGAACAGCACCGCTCCGTTCTTTTTCACCCACGGCTTGATGGCCCATCCGTAGATATTGTTTTTCACCGTTTGCGAAAGGACAATCATGATTCGCCCTCCGCGCACTTCTCCTTCCGGTTGGTTCTTGTTTCCGTCAACAGGCTGGTGGAAACCTATCTTAAATTGTTCTACTGCGTATTCATCGCCGTCAATGCTGAATATGACATTCACATCGCTGTCCACTTGTGGAAAATTAAAGAGTCCCATAGCATTTTCTTTTTTAGAGTACCCACTGGTTTTCAAATTCCTCTGTACCGAACATCAGTTTCTGTGCCTGTACGGTCAGTTTGGTAGCAATATAGCCTTTACCCTGCCGGATATAGCTGATTTCCATATCCACGCAGGTCGCTTTCTCAAAGAGTATCTTCTCAAGCGCGGAGCCTTGGTTGTCGTGCACGACAATGGCGCCGCTCTGATATTTGCGCGCATCCAGCATCCACTGGATCATGTCCCGGTTGGGCAGGTGGGGATAGGTCACATAAAAGGTTCCGCCCTTGACCTCCGTCTGCACCTGACCCTTGACATCTATCCCTTGGGCGAATCCGAATTCACAACCGATCAGTTGATAACTGTCCTTATACATATCTGTCAGCGAGGTGGCTGCCAGATTGCCGATTTTTAAGAATACTGTGTATCCAAACATAGTGCATACAAAATTTAGGAGTGAATATTCAAGGTTAATTCGTTTCGTTCATCCAGGCCGACCTCCAGTGTCTTTCCCTGGCACAGTTCCTCTTTGATAATGAGGCGCGATATGGGTCTGCGCAGATAGTTACGGATTACGCCGGCCACTTGGCGTGCGCCGTATTTGGGAGTAAATCCCTTATGCGCAAGCATCTTTCGGGCATCATCACTGATGATGATGTTGATACCCTGTTTGTCCAGTAGTTTCTTGACCCCGTTGAATTGTATATCGAATATTTTCAATAGGATATCTTCGCTGATAGGGGAAAATGGGACAATTTCAGACAGGCGGGCAAGGAATTCTGGGCGGAAATACTGCCCCATCACCTCCATTATCTGGTTGGTGGTCGGCACATTGCCCGATTCCAGCTGTCTTGTCAGCCACTCGCTTCCCACATTGGAGGTGAACAGGATAATGGAGTTCGAAAAATCCCCTTCCTTTCCCAGCCGGTCATGCAGTTTCCCTTCGTCCATGATTTGTAGGAAAATGTCATATACGGAAGGGTGCGCTTTCTCTATCTCGTCAAATAGTACGACGGCGTATGGTTGCTGGCGTATCTTGTTGACCAGCATACCGCCTTCCTCATAGCCCACGTATCCCGGAGGCGCACCGTATAGCAGGGCGGCAGAGTGTTCTTCCTTGAATTCGGACATGTCAAAGCGGATCATGGACTTCTCGTCGTTGAATAGTGTTTCTGCCAATGCCTTGGCGAGTTCGGTCTTTCCGGTTCCGGTGGGTCCTAGCAGGAAGAAGGAGCCGATAGGTTGCCCCGGCTTGTTCATGCCGCTGCGGGATTCCAGAATGGCGTCCGTCAATGTCTTCAATGCCCGGTCTTGTCCGACGACCCTGCGCCGCAAATACTCCTCCATATTGAGCAGGCGTTCTTTTTCCTGGGACTGTATTTTACCGATAGGGATACCTGTCTTGCTGGCAACAACGGCAGCAACCTCATACACTTCCACCTGCTCTATTTCTTTCTCGGCAAACCGGAGAATGGCATTCAATGCGTTTCTCAGATAAGCTGCCAGTTCTTCATACTTCTGCAATTCATGGACATCCGTCTCTTCTGGTATGACTCCCAGCAGGATAGGGCTTAGCTTGTTGTGCATCAGAAATATCAGGTCTCTCAGTTCTTCTTCCTTCTCTACAGGCTCTTTTTCCGCCTGCTCAATTTCGTTCAATTGGCCAAGCAGGATTTCCGCATCGTTCTTGCCTGTTTCATTCACCATTTTAATGGCGGAGAGTGTCATGTCCAGCAGCCCTATGGCAGAATCCGGCAAACGGCGGTCTTTCACATACCGTTTGGCAAGGCGCACACATTCGGCTACTGCGTCCTCGCTGATTTTTACATGGTGGTAGTCCACATACTGTTTCTGTACGGAGTGCAGCATCTGAATGGCGGACTTCATGTCCGGCTCATTGATTTGTATCACCTCAAAACGGCGGTTAAAGGCATGGTCCGGCTCGATGATCTTACGGTATTCGTCAATGGTAGTGGCGCCTATCACGGTCAGGTTACCGTGCGACAATTCGGGTTTCAGCACATTTCCGGCGCCCGAATTCCCTTGCCGGCTATCCAGCAATACATGGATTTCATCAATAAACAGGATAGCGTTGTCGATGCCGCGAAGTTCTTTCAGGATATTTTTCAGGCGGTCTTCAATTTCTCCTTTATAGGTCGCTCCGGCTATGAGTGAGGCATTATCCAGTTCAAAGATACGGGCTCCCTCCAGGAATGAGGGTACTTTATGGTTCACGATATCCCACGCAAGCCCATAAACTAAAGCCGTTTTCCCGACCCCGGCATCGCCGACAATCAGCACATTGGATTTGCTGAGGCTGCCTAAAATCTCCATGATCATGCGGTTCTCGCGGTCACGGTTGATTACCGGATGCAGACTGTTCGTCGCAGCAGCGGTAAGATCCATACAGTATTTGGTTAAAAAGGAAGATGAAGATGAATTGGGTGACAAGACAGGACTTTCCGTCATGGAAACGGGAGGGTTGCCTGACGGCTCATTATTATATATGGAACGGATATCCTTTTCCAGTATGGGAAAGGATTTGAGCTGGTCGCTCGAAAAGGCGACTCCCGGCTTTGCCAGGGCAGCCAATACACATATAGGGTTAATATCGAACAGCCCGAGCTCTATGCGCACATCATCGGCAGCACGGAATAGGCTGCCAATCTTTTCCGAAGGCTTGATTTCTGACAGCTGGGTGGATTTCGGGCATTGCTCGATATGGACATCCGCCCATTCTTCCAGATAGCCTAAATCCTTACCTATACTTAATATAAAATCTCTTAGCCCTACTTCCTTATGAAGTAAGGCTTTCAATAAATGCGAAGGGGTATAATACTCATTCGCATTTTCACGAGCCACTGCCTGTGCTATGTTAAGCGCAATTTTTATAGAATCATCAAGATTAATGAAACCAACTCCTGTATCCATAATCAATAAGATTTAAAATTGCGCAGGAGAACACCGCAAATATAAGGCAAAAAACGAAAATCCGCTACTTTTAGAGCGTTTTTTTTATGCCTGAGGGCATTTTTTCGAGAAAAATCGAAAATTTTTCCTAAAACGCTTTGTTATTTCAGCAAAATGCCATAAATTGGGCACCGAAATTAGAAGTCAAAAATGACGGGGCAACCGGTCATGGATGAGGGATAATTTCAGAATTAACATTTTTATTAACTTAAAACATTGAGAATATGGCATTTAAAGCGTCATTTAAGTTCTCGGACTCGAAAGAGTTTGATGTGTTGAGATGGGATGTCAAGTTCAACCGTGATGTGGATCCTAAGGGTCGTCCGGCATCTGACATCTATGGTGGTACAATTAATGTCGAGGTTGAATCAACTCCGGATACGATTGTACTGGACAAAATGTTCAAGCAGTATCAGCCTGTAAACGGAAACATCGTCTTCAAGAAAGCAGACGAGGATGCCAAGATGAAGGAACTGGTATTTGAGAACGGGTATATTGTGAAGTACGAGGAGGCACTGAATGTAGCGAACTCATACCCAATGACAATCAAATTCTCCATCTCTGCTCAAACAGTGAAGATGGCTGATGCTACATTTGTACAAGACTGGCCGGAAAACAACTAACCGTTGTTTCTAGTCAAATTCTTGGAGTGCCGGAATATACCAATTCCGGTTATTTCGGCACTCAAAAACATACCGACCAGTCGGATTAATAAGTGGGAATTAAATAGATATTAATAAGTATGGGAGCAAGTTTTCTGAATTTGGTAGCCACCAAGGTAACCGTGAAGGGGGAAGAACAAAAATTCGTTTCTTTACGCCTTCATCAAGGTTTCAACCGGCATCACACGTTTACTATAATTGTAAACTATCTGTCGCCTAACAACACCTTTCAGCAGACTCCGGAGAAATTCATCAATTACATTGGGGAGACTGCCAATATTTCATTCGTCCACAAGCAGACCGGAGAAAGCTATGATTTCGAAGGGATTATCAATCAGGTGGAAATGATTGGAAGTGTGGGCGAAACGGGCGGAGTGGCTATTCATGGAGCAAGCCCTACTATACTGTATGAAAATAACAAGACACTCGACTCATGGACGGATCAGACCTTATCCGCCATTATAAAGGAAGTGACACAGGAGTACGGAAAAGTCAATCTGGTCTCTAATCCTGAATATGATTTGCCTATCCCTTACATGGCACAATACAACGAAAGTGTCTTTGATTTTATGAATCGCCTTTCGGCCCTGTATGGGGAATGGTTTTATTACGATGGCGCCAAAACTTATTTTGGCAAGCCGGACAAGGAGGACGACCCTAAGAAGATCTTGTATGACGTGGACTTGGAAGAAGTAAGGTTGGTAGCCAATCTGGTACCGGGGAAATCTGCCAGATACGATTATGTAGCGCAGGAGAACAAAATACATAAGGCAGATACGCCCGCTAAACCGGAAGGAATGAACGACCTCCAGTCCATTGCTCATGGCTGTTCGGAAAAGGCTTACAGCGCCCGCACCACTTCTGCGGCAAATCCGCATATCACAGACAAGGCGGGATTGGACGAACAAATGAAAATTGTAAAGAATTCATCCGGTGCCGGTCTCTTGAATATAAAGGGGATCGGAAAAACATGCCGGATCCGGATCGGAGAGGTTATTGACGTGGCTTTTCCGGATAGGATGAAATTGTCTCCTTTAGGGAAATTCCGTATTACTGAAATCACCCACGAGGTGAATCGGGACGGACATTATATGAATAGTTTTGTCGGCATCCCGGATCAAATGACACATATCCCTGTGCCCAATGTGAAAATGCCGTTGGCATTGCCTGAGTTGGCAACGGTGGAGAAGAACGATGACGAAAAAGGACAGGGACGCGTGAAGGTTGTCTTTGATTGGCAGAAAAAGGGAAAAACGACCAATTGGATCAGGGTACAGAGCCCTAATGCGGGAACAAGCGATGCGGTATCCAAAAACCGGGGATGGGTATTTGTTCCGGAAGTCGGGGACCAGGTGATGGTCGGTTATGAACACGGCAATCCGGACCGTCCTTATGTAACCGGAGCCATGTTTCACAAGGACTCGGGAAAGGGCGGAGACAAGGACAACAAACTGAAAAGTATCATCACCCGAAGTGGAAACACCATTCTTTTTGATGATGAGACGGGAAGTATCACCATTATGGACCAGACTGGGAAACAGCTTATTGTTCTGGATGGGAAAGATACGATTAATATCATGGCAAAGAAAACGGTGACAGTCACCAACGAAGAAGAGTCGGTTATTATCATGGATGGCAGGTCTATCGGCTTGCAGTCTGATACGATTTCCATTGAAGGGAGGAAAAGCATTACACTGTTGTCAGGCGGTGAGAATATGATACTCAGCGGTGAAAAGAAGATAATCGGCAGCAGTGGAACCAATATCAAGCAGGAGGCTTCCAAAGGATATGACTTGAGTACTCAGAAAGGCACAGTCAAAGGTACAAACTTGTCAATCGAAGGCACAGCCGATGTAGCGGTAACAGGAGGAATTATAAAGTTCAACTCATAAAACCTCAGGATATGGGAGCATCTGCGTCTGTTGTACAGGAATACTTTAAGGCGGTCGATTATTGGGCGGATATTGCCGATAAGAAGGACTGGAAACTGGCTATATGGATTGTCGGACAGAACGATGTGGATTTGGTTGACAGGTTCTTGGAAATCGAACGCTCGCCTGTCGGACAGTTCGAGGATATTTTCTTCCGGTTTGACACGCCGTATGAGGGAAGCGGGGATGAATACACCGAACAGCTATGGCAGGAATATGCCGGCTGGTTCTCAGAAGAAGTGGAGGAAAAATACGACATCATCAAGGCCTTACGGCACGATGGGCTGTTGAAAGAAGAATATGTCCCGGACACGTCTGTCGAACATACGGTAGCCAATCTGTGGAAAGAGATGTTGCGTTTCAAGGCATGTATATCCGGATTGGAGAATGCCTGTTTCTGCATCTATTTTCCTCCGGGACAGGAAAGGGGGCTTTCCAGGACCGAATGGTTCAAGAAGGTCTTGGAAGAAGGGATTCCGCAGGGAATCCGGTTAACGACCATTGACATGAAGAAAAACAGAAGTGTCAATCTGGATGAATCGCCGGCTGTAATTTATATCTGCCCAAAGTTCGATATGGCGGCGGCCCTGCATAACCGGATGGCACGGAGCGATACGGGCAATGACCTGATTGCACCCGAAAACCGGTTCAAACAGCAGGTGAGTGCCGTCATGGATTGCACACAAAAGCAGGATTGGAAATTGTTGGACAAGGAAATCCGGAAACTGCTGGATGTTGCCGGGGAGTTGAAGGATACGAATATATTGACATCCGCTCTGTTCATCGCCGCTGAAGCGTGTTATGCGATTCGGGAATACAAACATAGCATAAAGTACAGCGACGATACGATCAGGGAAGCGGAAAAGGCAATGGATAATGGCGAAGCGGCTGGATATAGCTATTGGAAAATGGCAACTTCCATGAAAGCGGCTGTCCTGACGGCAGAGAAAAAACGGGAGGAAGCAATTGCACTGTATGAGGGACTGGCGGAGAAAGCTATCGGACAAAAAGATCCCTACTATGTCATGGAAGGTTATCGGATGTGTGGCTTTTTACGCTACGAGGAAGGCCAGCTGAATCAGGCTTTCGAGTATTTTCTGCTTGCTTTGGCAGCCGGGAGTTATCTTTCCGAAGAAATCAGACGGAACTCCACGTTTACTTATGCGGCATATCTGGCGCTCCACACTGGCAGGCAGGTACGTGCGCCGATTGATATGGAGGTCTTGGAAGGGCAGCTTCAGGAATGGCTGGGAGAAGATTGGAAACAACTGGTGGAGGGTCCGGCCATGCAGCAGGCAAAAGCCAGAAGAAAAAGTAAGATTTTCGGATGAGTGAGATTTACTAACATATTTTTTTAATTATAAAACAGATTAAGTATGGATTTAGGAAATTACGGAATAGGCGGAAATGAAGTGAAAATGGATGCCTCCGAAGGTATTGCGGAAATTCCACAGAACCGGACATTATTGGTTGAACAATTGACAAAGGACGAACCGGTAGCTCCCGAAGTGGTCATCGGTCTGACTAGCATTGACGAAGTCTTTGCACATTTCCAGCCGGAAATTGATATAGAGTTCGCTGATGCGGAAGGGGCTCCTGTTGAAGAGAACTTCCGTTTCCACAATGTGGGAGATTTCTCCGTGAAGAAAATGACGGAACAGAGTCCTTTCCTGTCGGGGCTGAATGCGGAAAAACAGTTTGCTGACAGGATGGAGAAGTCGTTACGGTCTAACAAGGTGCTGCAACGGGTTCTGGAAAACCCGGCTACACGCAAGGCGTTCGTCAATACACTGTCTATCATGTTGGACGAATTAAAGGAAAATGAGAACTCTAACCCTGTAAATGAATGAGAACCATGAGCGAACAGAACACACAGAAGGAAACCGCAGTACAGCAACAGCAGGCTGCGGTACAAACCAAAAACTTGAATGCGGAGTTACAGGCTTTGGCAAAGTTCGGAGGTTTCAACGTCTTGGAATCTTCGGTGGACGGCATACAGAATTTGAATCCGGAACGTAAGGCACGCCGGAATATATTCCTTACTGACCGGGAACGGGCTAACGAGCGTAAGGAACTGAGAAAAAGGATTGAGATGTGGATAGATATGCTGAAAGACGGCAAGTCCATCAGCGAAATGGTGGATTTGTGCCAGAAAAAGTCTGCTGCCGTCTCTGACCTGCTCTCTCAAAATCAGCTGAAGGCGGTAGAAGAAGTGAAACAATTGGAAAAATCATACCGCACGGTCATGCTTTTCTACAAGAATACGGATGCTGACAAGATTAAGAACGTATCCATTGTCAACGCTTCCATGGCGCAGCTTACCGATTTGGACAACTCTTTCTTTATCGATGCTATTGCCGACGAGCTTCGTGCCAACTATGACCGTTTGGATTTACGTACCAATTATTCACTGCTGGTAATCCCCGGATACCTGGGTTCCAACAAGGTGGTGGAGAAATGGGCAAAAATAGCGCATGACAACAAGGTTATGATTTTCACTGATTTTGCAGACCTTGAAAAACCGGATGATGTGATTGAGATGTTCTTCGATTCCAATCTGACAGGTGGCGATGTCTATAAGTCCAATGTCTGCATGACATGCAACTATCTGGTAGGACGTGGACGCTATACCGAATTGGGAGAAACCGAGGACTTGCTGATTCCACCTTCGGCTGCACTGGCTGGCAGTGTGTACAAAACCGTGATGGCACAGGTCACTGCCGGAAAGAAGTACGGCTCTATGAGCGAGGTGGACAGCGTGGCTTTCAACCTGAAGAAGAGCGAAATCTCCGAAATAGAAAAGATTGGTCTGATACCGATGGTAAAGGAATACGGCAAAGTCATGGCTTTCTCGGCAAAGACCTTGTTCAACGGTGACAATCTGGGCTTGCAGACCTACTCGGTGGTACGTGTGTTCGATTGGGTGACAAAGGTCCTGATGGATTTTCTCAACCGCCGTGCCTTCGAAAATTGGAACAGCAAGGCTGAAAGGGATTTGCGCGGGCAGATTAGCAATTTCCTGGACAGCATACAAGGTCCCGGACGCCTGATTGAAAAATTCAAGATCCTGCGCTTCGAGAGAGACCCGAAGCAGAAGGACCGTATCTTCCTCGACATTCACCTGACTCCCTATTTCCCGGCAAAGAGCTTTGTCATCAAGCTGGAGGGAACGAAGGGGGATGATGAAAATGAATGGAACAGCGATTATGCACAGGATGCATAAATGAGTATTTTTAGAAGTAACTGAAGGGTCCGGCGGGGCTCTTCAGCTACTCTCCTTTTTACATCCTAAAAAATTCTCACTATGTCAGATGTATTCAAAAATATAGCTGACGCCGTTGATAGCAACAGCGTCAGACGGGGCTTTTCCGACCTTTTCACGGCCTCGAAAGCGGCTCTGGACAGGCTCCAGT
>ERZ791906.344-NODE-344-length-62375-cov-7.950209_pt1 | contig 62375 bp, 48 predicted proteins | sample MGYA00510146_ERZ791906 | MGnify/ENA primary metagenome ERZ791906 (study PRJEB30046, sample SAMN00792096) | human gut metagenome | study: EMG produced TPA metagenomics assembly of the A metagenome-wide association study of gut microbiota in type 2... | reverse complement strand
AATTCTGGATCAATACATCAAGATTTGCCGGATGATCAGGAGCTTCCTTCATTTTTAAGTAGCGTTCCCGGACAGACTGCGGCATTCTGCCATGCATATCAACTGGAGTATATAGTTTTCCGGTTGAATTGGAAGCAAAGATTGCGGTACGTACAGTAAACAGATTCTTGCATCATTGCTTCAAACATTTTTTCCGGGGTGTCATAGTCTAATATCGAAAATTGGTCTCCATCAACTTCTCGGAGATATGAAGTCTATATTCTCTTAATAATTTTTCTGGGTTCATTAATTCCATCTCCATTCACATTATATCATTTATTTCATATACTATTTTCTTCAGCTGATTTAGTATATGCCACCAAATTATACTATTTTCAGATATTTTGCAAATTCTCTTTTTAACAGCATGATAATATAAGCCTTAGACGGCAGATTAGGTCGTGAAAAGGATGGCACATTGAATGAGGAGTATTGTAAATGGTGTTAAGCAGATATTTAAATTGAGAATGAGCCGGAACTTTTTAAATAAATTGTGATTAAAAAGTGAAAAATAAACATTCATTTTAATATCGTTCGTGTCGAAAAAATGTCATTTCGTGTAAATGGCATTTTTTTTGATGCCTTTTATTGTATAATACCGCTAAGAAAGAATGTATTTTTGTAATGTTTTAGGATGTTGCATAGACACATTGAGCACAATAAAAGGAGGGAGAGTTTATGAAGTATTTAAACTTAAAAAAGATTACTGCGGTGGTATTGTCAATCGGAATGGTATTTTCAAGCAGTGCCGTTACCGGGTTTGCGACAGATAACAGTAAAAAGATACCTACGCTTCCTAACAGCTATATTAATGAAGTGGCAGAAGATATTGATAATGAATATTTTTATGATGGAACATATGTTGATGATTGGGGGCATACACGTAAGGGCAGGCAGCTTGGAGCGACATATACAAAGGAGTCAACTGAATTTTTGTTATGGGCACCTGCGGCAATAGATGTAAAAGTTAATATTTATGCAACAGGTGATGATAATGACAGCAATGCACGTGATATAGGAACTTATGGATTAGAGAAAATGCTTGTAAACGATGAATGGAATGGCCTTTGGATTATAACACTTCTTAGTGATTGGGGCGGATTGTATTATGACTATACGATTACCACAACAGATATTACCCATATTGGCAGCGACAGAACAACAAAATATAAAATTCAGGACCCATATTCGGTTGCGGTAAGCAAAGACGGAAAGCGTTCGTATATAACAGATACATCTTCAGTATCTCCTGAGGGTTGGGACAGCGACAGACATGTGTATGTTGATTCGACAAAAGCAAATACTGTTTATAAAATAAGTGTCAAGGATTTCTCATCAGATACCGCATCGGGCATGACTGCAGGCGGAAAGTACAGTGCTTTTACGGAAAAGGGTGCAAAAGTAAACAGTGCGGGAGAGCTTGTATCTGGTATTGATTATCTGAAGGAACTCGGTGTTACGACAGTACAGCTTGCACCGTTTGCGGATTTTGATGGCGACAGTGAGTATGAGATTTTAAATTATAATGTACCTGAGGCAAGCTATGCTTCCAATCCGTCAGACAGCAAGACTGTTATAAAAGAATGTAAAGAGATGATTCAGGCACTTCACAGTGCGGGATTTTCTGTTGTGATGGAGATGCCGTATACGCATGCCTCAGAGGAAAATCCTCTTGAAAAGTCGGTTCCGTGGTTTTATTACAGATTGAATACTGACGGTACAAGGTATACAACAAATACGGGATATGACAATGAGCTTGCCACAGAGCGGAAGATGTATCGTAGTTATATGGTTAATTCCATGAGATACTGGGCAGAGGAATATCATGTTGATGGATTTTCACTGGATTTGATTGACTGTGTCAATGTGAAGTACAAAGGTTCTTCGCATGTATATAAATGGCTGGATGAGATAAAGACATCATTGGCAAAGGAAGATGCCAATCTGGTTATATGGGGAGATAATTATACAAAGGAAGAAAGACAGAGTAAAACTTCCTTATATGATGAAATAATCGGCAGCACAGGTGGCACTTATGGCGAAAGAAACGAAAAAGCCGTAAAAATATACAAGCAGAAAGCAGCAATGAAATATGCTAAGCCAGGAAGATTGTTTATGGATGGCGGAGAAGAAATGTGTAACAGCGTTGAGGGAAGAACTCTTGCAGACAGCAGTTACGTTGAATGGAAGGATTCAGCAGAGTACGCAGATGTAGTCTCATATTACAGAGGACTTATGGAGATACGAAAGGCATTTTCACCGCTTGCGAAAAGCCAGACAATAAAAAATTCTGAAGCTTATGTGCTTGCAGGTACAAAAGACGGCGAGTGGAATACTATGGCAGTATTAAATAATGAGTCAGATGTGTCAAAAGAAATTACAATTCCTGTTCAAGGAAGAGCTGCTACGGACTGGGTTGTTATTGCAAATGGCGAAAGTGCGGGAGTTGTATCACTTGGTGAAGTCGCAGGCTCCGTTATAACTGTACCTGCGTATACTACAATGATTCTTGTAGATAAGGAAAGCTTTGATGATGTGGCTGTAACATCAGGCAAAGGAAAAGTAATTGTTAATTATGTGATAAAAGACAGTGAGCAGAAGTTACGTGAATCGATTACACTTCAGGGCACATCGGGAACGAATTATGCGGTACCTGAAAAAATTAAGATTCCATCAGGATATACTTTTTTAAGCAAGACAGGCGATGAAAAGGGTGTGTATACATCAGAAACACAGACAGTTACATATTATTATAATGCGATTAATCCGGATACAGTTGTAGACGGTATTAAAAATAATGGAGTATACTGCGAGAAGGCACAGTTTAAAGTAACTTCTTCCGATTATACACAGGTAATGGCAGGAAATAAAACGCTTACACCTGATGTGGACGGTATTTATACTGTATCTGCAGCAGATGGCACACAGACAATAACATTGACGGATAATGAAGGATACAGCATTTATCTGTCTGTTACCGTAAATGCGAATCATACAATGGATAACAGCGACTGTACGAAAGAATCAATATGCTCTGTCTGCGGGAAAATATTTCTGGCACAGGCAAATCATAAGTTCAGCGACACATGGACAAAAGACGATACTTATCATTGGAAAGTGTGTGAGAATGACGGCTGTACGGTAACAACAACAAAGACAAAACATAGTGGTACAGATGATGGGGATTGTACAACACCTGTAATTTGTGAATGTGGTGAGATTGTTACAGCAGCAAAGTCAGGACATATATATGGTGAATGGAAGTCAAATGGTAACGGCACACATACCCACAAATGTACAACGGCAGGCTGTACTATAGAAGAAACAGAAAGCTGTGTAGGCGGAGCGGCAACATGTAAAAAGAGAGCCGTCTGCACGGACTGCAATGCTGAATATGGTACTTTAAATCCTGCAAACCACAGTGGAAATCAGGTATGGGTACAGACAGAAAAAACTCATCAGAAAAAATATGACTGTTGTGGTGCAGAGGTAACTAATATAGCAGATCATATCTGGGAGAATGGACACTGCACGGTATGTGGATACGATTGTATTCATACAGGCGGAGAAGCAACCTGTACGCAGAAAGCGTTTTGCGATACCTGCAATAGTGAATATGGAGAAATAAATGCAGACAATCATACAGGAACAGAAAAGTGGACACAGACAGCAACAACACATGAAAAGAGATATGATTGCTGTGGTAAAGTGACGATAGCACAAGAAAATCATAAGTGGAAAGACGGTGCTTGTGAAACATGTGGTTATGTATGCGTACACAGCGGAGGAGAAGCAACATGTACAAAGGGTGCAGTTTGCGAAACCTGCGGCAAGGAATATACAGATAAAGATATGGCAAACCACAGTGGAAAGGTAGTATGGGTACAGACAGAAAAAACTCATAAACAGGCATATGATTGCTGTGATAAGGAAGTATCGACAAGTGAAGCACATGTTTGGAAAAACGGTGTATGCACGGTTTGTGATTATCAGTGTAAACATGCAGGCGGAAGTGCAACATGTGTGAAAAAAGCGGTGTGTACAATCTGCAGTGAAGAATATGGCACTTACAATATGAGTATACATGAAGGCTTGAAGTCAGTAGCGGCAAAGGCGGCTACCAGGACAGATGAAGGAAATATTGAATACTGGTATTGTAAAGATTGTGACAGATATTACATCAAGCAGGATGGGCTTGTTGAAATTGAAAAATCACGGACCGTGGTTGCAAAGATTACAGATACAACATCATCTGACGATACGGGTAAAGGCGGTAAGACAGAGACAGTAAAAGAACAGACGCCTGATACAGGAGATAATAAACGTGTATTTGCATGGCTTCTTATGTTTATAATAGGAGGGGCGGCAGCAGGATTAACGATTAAAGGTAAAAAGACAGAAAATTAATATTTAAAAATGCCGGAATTTTGCTCCCTGTGCGGGGCGAGATTCCGGTTTTTACATGTTTTGGTTTTATTTATTGGATTTTTATAATTTTTATATATTGATAGTTAAATGTTTGACATAATAACAGTTTCTTAATATAATATTAAGAATATGATGCGTTTTGCATTAAATATTTAAGAAAGAGAGAAAAATTATGAACGAAAAACAAGAGTTCAAGCCTTATATTCCGGCTGATAAGGTGATGCCTGAACTTACAGTTACATCTGTAATTATCGGTATCTTATTAGCCGTATTATTTGGCGGTGCCAACGCATACTTAGGTCTGCGTGTTGGTATGACCGTTTCGGCTTCTATTCCTGCAGCCGTTATCTCTATGGGAATTATTCGCTTTATTTTAAGAAGAGATTCTATTTTAGAGAACAACATGGTTCAGACAATCGGTTCTGCAGGTGAATCTGTTGCGGCAGGTGCAATCTTTACACTCCCTGCATTATTTATGTGGGCTCAGGAGGGCGGCACATCTGTGCCTTCTTTGATAGAGATAGCACTTATTGCATTAATTGGTGGTTTCCTCGGAGTATTATTTATGATTCCACTTCGTAGTGCATTAATAGTTCAGGAGCATGGCGTGTTACCTTATCCTGAAGGACAGGCATGTGCTGAGGTATTAGTTGCCGGAGAAGAAGGCGGTGCTAAGGCAAGTACAGTATTTGCGGGTCTTGGTATTGCAGCTGTTTATAAGTTTATCGCTGATGGACTTAAAGTATTCCCTAGCGAGGTTGATTTTACTATCAAGCCATACAAGGGTTCGGCTGTTGGTGCAGATGTACTGCCAGCACTCCTCGGTGTCGGTTATATCTGTGGACCTAAGGTATCTTCATACCTCTTGGCAGGTGGTTCCGTAGCGTGGTTTATGATTATGCCGTTAATCGCTTTGTTCGGTGGAGACAACATTATCGGACCGGCTACAATTCCAATATCACAGATGGGTCCATCAAAGATATGGTCTAATTATGTGCGTTATATCGGTGCAGGTGCGGTTGCTGCCGGCGGTATTTTAAGCTTAATCAAGTCATTACCTCTTATTGTAAAAACATTTAAGCAGGCAATGAAAGGCTATGGCAAGAAAGCAGATGGTGAGGAGACAAGATTAACTAAGGATCTTCCTATGACTTTGGTTGTATTGGGTATTGGCGTGCTTGCAATTATCATGTGGTTAATTCCTGCGATTCCTGTTAATCTTCTCAGTGCGATTATTATTATTATTTTTGGTTTCTTCTTTGCAACTGTATCATCACGTATGGTTGGTTTAGTAGGAAGCTCAAATAACCCTGTATCGGGTATGGCTATTGCGACACTTCTTATTTCGTCAGCAATTCTTAAAGCTACAGGTACAATAGGTATGAATGGCATGGTAGCCGCTATAAGTATTGGCTCTGTAATTTGTATTATCGCAGCTATTGCAGGTGATACATCACAGGATTTGAAGACAGGCTATATAGTAGGTGCAACACCTTACAAGCAGCAGATTGGTGAGCTTATCGGTGTGGCTGTATCTGCTGTTACAGTAGGCGGAGTTCTTTATTTGCTTAATGCAGCATGGGGATACGGTTCTACGGAATTACCTGCACCGCAGGCTACTCTTATGAAAATGGTAGTTGAAGGCGTAATGGGAAACAACCTTCCGTGGGCACTTGTATTTGCAGGTGTAGCCATTGCTATAGTTGTTGAAATTCTTCAGATTCCTGTACTTCCTTTCGCAGTAGGTCTTTACCTTCCGATTTATTTAAGTACACCGATTATGGCAGGTGGACTTGTAAGACTTTACTTCGATAAGAAGAAAGGTCTTTCAGAGGAAGAACGTAAAATTAAGGTTAATCAGGGAATCCTTTACTCATCAGGTCTTATTGCAGGTGAAGGTCTTGTTGGTATTCTTTTAGCTGTATTTGCTATTATTCCTGTAGGAACAGCAACTCTCGGAGATGCTATCAATTTATCAAAGGTTATTAATATTGGTAACATTGGCGGTCTTGTATTCTTTGTGGCACTTATTGCAACATTAATAGCATTTATTAATAAAAAAGAAAAAAAGACAAATTAAAAAAAATGTGATATAATAAATCTGTTGGCTTTCATGCCGACAGATTTATTATTTTTACGAAAAATTCTGCTTTTTTGATAAAGAGTTTTATTTAAGGAGGTTTCATGGCTAAGCAAAAGGAGAATTACTTAGACTATGTTCCAAAACATAATTCATTATTTGAATTTAGGGATAACAAGAAAGGGCATGTTGAAATTAAAGTTCATAATAAAGGTCTTTTCAATAGAATAGCACAGCTTATTGCGAAAAAGCCTAAGTACAGTTACATTGAATTAGATGAATTTGGTACATATATATGGCGTCAGATAGACGGAGTACGAAGTATTTATGACATCGGACAGCTTGTAAAACAACATTTTGGAGAAAAGGCAGAACCTTTGTATGAGCGTTTATGCCAGTTTACAAAGATACTTCATAAAAATCAGTTTATTGTTTATACTAATAAGATTAAACAAAAATAATATTAATAAAATGTTTTAAAGGAGTTAAGACATGAGAGTACTATCCGAATTAGAACCTAAGAATGTGTTTTCATTTTTTGAGGATATTTGCAATATTCCGCATCCATCTTATAAAGAAGAGAAGATTAGCAATTATCTCGTTGAATTTGCCAAGGCAAGAAATCTTGAATATTATCAGGATTCACTTTACAACGTGATTATAATAAAGGAAGCATCAAAAGGATATGAAGATGTTGCACCTATTATTCTTCAGGGACACATGGATATGGTATGTGAAAAGACACCTGACTGTGATAAGAACATGGACAAAGAAGGACTTGACCTTGAAGTTAATGGGGATTTTGTTTCTGCCAAGGGAACAACACTTGGTGGTGATGACGGAATTGCGGTAGCCTATGCACTTGCGATATTAGATGATGACAGCATTGCACACCCACGTCTTGAATTTGTGTGTACCGTATCAGAGGAAGTAGGCATGGAAGGTGCAGCGGGCATTGATGTGTCAATGTTAAAAGGAAAGAAGCTTCTTAATATGGACAGCGAAGATGAGGGAATCATGCTTGCAAGTTGTGCCGGAGGATGTAGTGCACAGGTTAAACTCAGATTAAACAGAACAGAAATGACAGGAACAAAACTTCGTATTTCTATATCGGGACTTACGGGAGGACATTCAGGCGTTGAGATTGACAAGGGAAGAGGAAATGCAAATGTTCTCATGTCAAGAATTCTTCGTGATGCCGCCAAGAAAGCACCAATATTTATTGTATCTGTTGATGGAGGCAAAAAAGACAATGCCATTCCGAGAGAATGTTTATCCGAAATTATCGTTGAAGCAGATAAAGCTGAGGCAGTTAAAGCTGCTGTTGAAGAAACTGCAAATGAGATAAGAGAAGAATTTGCGACATCTGATGCGGATTTTAATGTTACAACAGAATTATCAGATGGATGCAGCGTTAAAGCTGTTACAAAGGAAGACAGTGCCAAAGCGGTTGCACTTATACAGTCACTTCCTAACGGAATAATGAGAATGAGTCAGGATATTGATAATCTTGTTGAAACTTCACTTAATCTTGGTATAATTTCATTAGATGAATCAGGTATCTGTCTCAGATTTGCCCTTAGAAGTTCAGTCGGAGCTGCATTGAAAAATCTTAAAAATCAGATTGCATGTGTAAGTAAAACATACGGTGGAAGTGTTGAATTTACAGGAGAATACCCGGCTTGGGAATATAAGAAAGATTCAAAACTCCGTGATGATATGGTTAATATATTTGAACAGATGTATGGTAAAAAACCTACTATTGAGGCAATTCATGCAGGCGTCGAATGTGGTATACTTGCAGGAAAGATTGAAGACCTTGACTGCATATCTATGGGACCGGATATTTTTAATATTCATACAACGGAAGAGCATTTAAGCATTTCTTCTGCAAAGAGAATGTATGAGTATATACTCAATGTAATAGCATGCAAATAATATGCAATAGATAAAAAATTTTTTAAAACGAAAGGATGAATTATTATGATTTACGCTTCACTTAATGCAAAAAAAGGTAACTATGAGTATCCGGCAGCAATTGCCACAGCTTTGGAATTTCTTGCAAAGCCTGAAACAAAGGAACTTCCTGTAGGAAGATATGAACTTGACGGAGATAACATTTATGTTCTCATTCAGGATCAGACAACTGCACCTGTAGAAAAGAAGCGTGCAGAAAGCCACAGAAACTATATTGACATTCAGTATCTTTTTACAGGAAAGGAAGTACAGGGATACGCACCTCTTCTTCCGGGCGTAAAAGGTGAAGAGCCTGCCGGAAAGGACAATATTTATTATGATGAAGTAGCTGACGAACAGTTCGTTACATTACATCCGGGTGAATTTACAGTATATTTTACTAACGATATTCATCGCCCTAACTGCACAATGGACGAACCTGTTAATATTCATAAAGCAGTTGTAAAGATTAAGGAAAGCCTTATTAAGTAATAAATTTATATAAGGTTTGTAATATAAGTTGCTTTTTTGAAAGGAGACGTGATGATTGTTTTATGTCTCCTTTTTGCTATATGATTTTTTATACGCTGTTTATAATGGAGTCAGATTAAACATGGAATTATTGGATATAGTTGATGAAAATGGGATACCAACAGGAAAAACCATTGAGAGAAAGATTGCACATAGTGAGGGAATAAGGCACAGGACTGCACATGTGTGGATTATAAGAAAGACGGATAATGGAGCAGAGGTTCTTCTTCAGAAGCGTGCGATGGGTAAGGATTCATTTCCGGGAAGATATGATACTTCTTCGGCAGGTCATATACAGGCTGGTGATGAACCTGAAGAATCTGCAATAAGAGAGATGAAAGAAGAACTTGGAATAGATGCATCCGTCGGTGATTTGCATTTTGTTGATAAATTTGTAATTAATTATAAAAAAGAATTCTATGGAAAGATGTTTAAGGACAGCGAGATAGCTTTTGTTTATGTATATACCGGATCTGTGGATATCGACAAGCTTACATTACAAAAAGAAGAGCTGGACAGAGTGGATTGGTTTAACTTAGAATATGTTTATGAGGAATGTAAGAAGCATAATCAGAAGTTTTGTGCACCGATTGATGGTTTAGAGATTGCGAGAAAATATGTCTGTGAATATGGAATCTGAGATGGATTTTGATGATAAGAAGTTTTATATGAATTATCTTGACGGATTAACGGATGATATGCCGGATGAATTTTTCAGGCTGGCACAGGTATTTGAACTGAATTTGTTTGAACCTGTGAGGATTGATGGCAGCAGTGACATTTATGCGGCATATATTATGAATGACGCAGTTGAAAGCTTTTTTGTGTTTGAACAGCCGGTAATCACAGGTACATACAAAGATATTGAATCTGAGCAGATTGCGGGAGTGGAAAAGCTTGAAGATGGTTATATGCTTATAGTAAATCAGGGTGGAGAGAATGTATTTACAATAAAGTTTGTAAAGCTTAGTATTACATCGACATATTTTAATTATGGCTGTATGGGACATTTCTGGGTAAAAGGATATGAATATTTAAGGCAGCTTGAATACCAGTTTGCAGTTATACGCGATAAATACCGTTTTCTTGGAAGTTCATCCTGCAATGAAAAAGAACTTGTGTTTATGAGGCTGGCAGATTTTCCACCGGTTAAAAAGTACAGGTCAGTCCCCAAAGCATATTATGTGCCTTATCCCGATTCAATATATCCTGAAGCTGTCAGTTATCTCATGGAAGCCGCAAGAAGTGTCGGTGATAGAAATATGGAACGGATGCTTAAAATTTATCAAAAAAAGCCGGACAGCTTAAAATGTAACATTATTGCATCTATGTTTCATAAAAAATCGCATGGACGATTTATAGATAAGGTTATCAACGATATGAGGGATGCTGCATCTTCATATGACAGAAGAAAGTTTGACAAAGAAGAGGAAATACAGAACCGGAAAATACATGAAAAAGCTTTAAAAATTATGAATAACTTTAAGCAAAAAGGGTATGAATGCTTTCTTTACAGAGAAGAGCCGTTTGTATATTTGAAAGATACGATTACATACAAAGAGCATGTGCTTGTATTTAAAAACCATGGACTTAATCGAAAGTGTGATATATATACCATAACCAATGATGAAATGTTATATAAATGAGAAAAATAATAAAATAAAAAGTATACTTAAAGGCGTGGGAGAGATTCCGCGTCTTTTTTCTGAAAATATGTTGGAAAGGGTTTATATAAATGAACATACCAGAAAGAGCGACGAAAGAACAGGTACATTTCACGGATATTGCAATATGTTTCTTAAAGAAGAGATTCACAGAATGTCATTTCCTAAGACTTTTACGATTCTTGATAAAAAAGCAGAACTTGATATGATTAAGAATGTAGCTGAGGATATGGGTATTTCACTTAAAGATAATACTGCAAAAAAGATAATGAGTGATATAGATATGTCAAAGCAGGATATGTCATATGTTGAGCTTATGTCTGGAATTGATAGGAAAAGGTAGAACTGGCAGATTTGCTAAGCCATTTTGCACTGTTTTCGGCACAGGATGAAGATGGTGAATATAACGTTGTTAAGGTTATGACTATTCACACGTCAAAAGGACTTGAATTCGATACTGTATTTGTACCGGTTGATTGTATTAATAACAGCAGAATATTAATTAAAGGGAAAACTGAGCAGATGCTGCCTAAGTTAAAGTTTGATGTTGGAGATATTGTCAGACACAAAGTATTTGGTGTCGGTGAGATTATTAAAATTGATAATATAACGCAGACATATGAAATTCAGTTCAGGAATATAAGAGGAACAAGAAGAATAATGTTTCGTGCAGAGCTTGAAAAAATCAGTCAGCCGGATTAATTCGTATAATTGATATGAATTTTTGTTTTGACGGATAAAAACATATGGAATTTCCTAACATTGTGGAGACAAAGAGTAAAGGAGAAAAAATGTATCTGATTTCGGCTTATTTTGATGAACATACAACAAGGCAATTACAGCGGTTTATTGATGCAGTTGCACAAAATACGGGAAATACTTATATGATTGACAATAATGTGCCACCGCATCTTACAATATCAAGTTTTGAGACAAGAAATCCACAAAATCTCTGCGATGATTTTGTGAAGCTGTCGGAATTGGAATCCCATGATATAAATATATTTTCTGTAGGCGAATTTTTGCCATATGTTATTTATGTGACGCCCGTATTGGATTTGCATTTGCAGCAAACAGCAGAAAAGGTTTATAATATTTTAGCAGTGCGTGAGGATGTGACAATTAACCGTTGTTATAAACCGTATAGTTGGTTTCCGCATATTACGTTGGGAAAGAAACTTGAAAAAGAGCAAATGATTGCGGCTGTAAGAGCAATGCAGACACATTTTATACCGCTTAAAGGTAAAATTGTGAGATTGGGGCTTGCACAGACGAATCCACACAGAGATATTTGCACGGTTGATTTGAAGTGATTGATTGTTGAGAGATATGATGATATATGAAGTGATTGATTGCTGAAATATATAAATATTTAATGGAGACAATATTATGAAATTTACGATAGATACACATACACATACGTTAGTTAGTGGACATGCTTATAACACAATAGATGAGATGGCGGCTTTCGCTTCTCAAAAAGGCGTTACACATCTTGCTATAACAGATCATGCACCAAAGATGCCAGGAAGTACAGGTGTTTTTTATTTTTCAAATATGGGAATAATCCCAAGGATGAAAAACGGCGTGAAAATATATATGGGGTGTGAGGCTAATATTATGGATTATGAAGGAAATATTGACCTTAGCGAATATGGGCTTAAAGGCTGTGATGTTGTTATTGCAAGTCTTCACATTCCTTGCATCAAACCCGGAAGCATAGAGGAAAATACAAATGCTCTAATAAAAGTAATGAATAATCCATACATCAATATAATAGGGCACCCTGACGATTCAAGATACCCTGTGGATTATGAGCGTCTTGTAAAAGCAGCAAAGGAAAAGCATGTTCTTCTCGAGTTAAATAATACATCATTAAATCCCGACGGTCCGAGACAGGGAGCATATGATAATGATGTAAAAATGCTCAATCTTTGCAAGGAAATGGGTGTCTGTATTTCAATTGGAAGTGATGCTCACATAAAAGAAAGCATATGCGGATTTGACAGGGCATATCAGGTTATTAAAGATACAGAATTCCCGGAAAAACTGATAGTGAACAGCGATTATAAGCTGTATGAATCGTATATTGGGAAGAGGAAATTATAGGCGGTTAAAAAGTTATGATAAAAAATATCGTAAAAGGAAAACACATTTTTTCAAGAAAGGCAAAACCTGCAACGGAAGCTGACAAGCAGGTTGTAACAGATTTGATTGACACATTGCGTGCCAACCGTGAAATTTGCGTCGGCATGGCTGCAAATATGATAGGTGTAAACAAATCAATAATAGTTGTTGCGGCGGGACCGTTTCAATTTGCAATGGTTAATCCTGTGATAACAAAAAAGTCAGGTGAATATAAGACAGAAGAGGGATGCCTGTCACTGGACGGAGTAAGACCATGCATAAGATATGAAGAGATAGAAGTTGATTATCTTGACAGTAATTTTAAGCCACAGCATGGAAAATACAGCGGATTTACGGCACAGATAATACAGCATGAGGTGGACCATTGTAATGGAGTGGTGATATAATATTGTGAACAAAATAGGTCTGAATTTAGAAGTAGAATGTTATTACTAAAATTTGTACAATGTACAGAAATAAGGAGTGACAATATGGAGATTAAAAGAAACGCATAATTTGCAGGAGAAATAAAGTATGATTATAAAATATGCCTCAAAAGAAGATGTTGAGGCGATTTCTGCTGTTGAGAGGGAATGTTTTCCTCCGTCAGAAGCAGCTACTGAAAAAGAGTTTATTGAAAGGGTAAAGCATTACGGAAATCATTTTTGGCTGATGTATGAAGCTGAAAAGCTGATTGCGTTCGTTGATGGATTTGTTACTGATGAATATGATTTAACCGATGAGATGTATGAAAATGCAGCCATGCACAATGAAAATGGTGCTTGGCAGATGATTTTCGGAGTGAATACACTGCCGGATTATCGCAAACACGGATACGCCGCACAATTGATTTGTCGTGCGGTTGACGATGCAAAGCAGCAAGGCCGCAAAGGGCTTGTTTTGACATGCAAGGAGCGGCTTATTCCGTATTATGAAAAATTTGGCTTTAAAGATGAAGGTGTGACGGATAAGTCTATACACGGAAATGTTGAGTGGCATCAAATGCGGCTGACTTTCTGATGAAATTTTTATGAATGAAAATTATATAATAAACAGATATAAAAATACAAAAAGAGGTACATATCATGGAATTACAGGATGTATTAAATGAAAGACGAAGTATCAGAAGTTATGATGCTGATAAAAAAGTTACAAAAGAGCAGCTTGAAATTATTATAAATGCAGCTATATTGGCTCCTTCATGGAAAAATTTACAGACGTCAAGATATTACTGCATTTTATCGGATGAAATGATTAAAGAATTCTCTGATAAATGTCTGCCGGAATTCAATCAGAAAAATTCAGAAGGAGCGGCACTTGTCGTAACTACATTTGTAAAAAATTGCGTGGGATTTGACAGATTATCGGGAGAGCCAGTCAATGAATGTGCCAACGGCTGGGGATATTATGATTTGGGGCTGCAAAATGAAAATTTTGTTCTTAAAGCCAAAGAATCGGGACTTGACACATTGATTATGGGAATTCGTGATGGTGAGGCAATAAGAGAATTTCTTAACGTACCCGAAGCCGAACAGGTTGTTTCTGTAATTGCGGTTGGATATGCCGCTAAGGATTCACATATGCCAAAACGAAAAAATGTTTCGGACATAACAAAGTTTTATTAAATAATATGGTAACAAAGTGCTATAATAGATTAAATACAGGTAGTGACATTAAATGAATTTGTCAATAAATTTGAATTAAAATAAAGTTTTAATATTAAATGGGTATTATTAAGGCAATGGAATGGTATTATGAAAACAAGAGAAGAAGCACTGGCATATGGCCTATCATTTAAGGATACATATATAGAAGCTCCGTTTTATGATGAAAACTGGCAGCTTGTGAGAGTAAAAAGTAACAAAAAAGTTTTTTTGTGGACTTATGAACGGAATGGTTATATTAATCTTAATGTAAAAGTTTCACCTGAGTGGAGAGATTTCTGGCGAAGTGCCTATGCTTCTGTAGTTGCGGGATATCATCAGAATAAGGAACATTGGAACACTATTATCCTTGATGGTTCAATACCGGATAAAGATATTAAAAGAATGATAGCGGAAAGCTATGACCTTGTATCTGACAGCCCGACAAAAAGAATATACAGTGCGGTTAAAAAGATTCCGAGAGGATGCGTAGCCACATATGGACAGATTGCCGAACTTGCAGGTGACAGAAAAATGGCACGTGCGGTTGGCAATGCATTGCATAAAAATCCTGATCCTGAAAATATTCCGTGCTACAGGGTTGTGAATTCCAAGGGAGAACTTTCGGGGGAGTTTGCGTTCGGAGGAGCAGGAAAACAGGCAGAACTGCTTGAAGCTGACGGAGTAGAAGTTATAAATGGAAAAGTTGATTTAAAGAAGTATGGCATGAATATTTATTTATAAAATTAAATCGACAATTTATATTTTATATGATAGACTTAAAAAGTAGCTTATATTAATGATTTATACGTTTTTTTGGATAAGGGACAGAATATGGAGAAGAACAAGAGATATAGTACGAGTTTATTTGTTATATTATGCCTATTACTCAATCTTTCGGGCAAGTGTCTGGCACAATGGCTTAAGCTTCCTATATGGATGGATTCTTTCGGAACTATAGCCGCCACATATGTGCTTGGTCCTGTATGTGGTGTTATTGTCGGAGTTACCCTTAATACATTATATTCTATAATTTATTCCTGGACATATATTTGTTATGCTGTTGTAAGTGCTTTAATTGCAGTAATTGCAGGAGTGTGTATCAAAAAAGATTACATGAAAACACTTCTCGGAGCACTGACGGCAAGCTTCTATATTGCATTTGTATCTTGTGTAGTGTCTGTAATTTTCAATTATATTTTTTTCAATGGTTATACAAATAATATTTGGGGAGACGGAGTTATTGATTCCCTTATAAGCATAGGTTTTAATAATATTATAAGTTACGCTGCGGGAGAATTTTATGTTGATTTTCTTGATAAGGTTATAGCGGTATTAATTCTGTTTGTTTTTGTGAAATTTGACAAAGGATGGAAAAGATTCGATAAAAGAGTAATATCGGTGTGTCTGATGTTTGCGTTGGCATCATCGGTTATAGCCAGGATTGGGCAAAATATGAATCTGTCAATAGAAGCACAGGCAAAAACCCAGAATGAACAACAAAAAGATGCTGATGTAATGGTACAATCAGATAACGATAAAATACAGGATTACAGTTCTTATCTTCAGACGGTGTACGGAAGAGAAAACGGAATACCGGGCGGCTGTGCCAATGATATTGTGCAGACGAATGACGGAATATTGTGGATAGGTACATACGGCGGACTTTACAGATATAACGGAAAAGAATTCGTATGGATTGATGAGTATGATTCGATAAAAAGCGTTAATTGTATGTATCTTGATGAAGAGGGCAGATTATGGATAGGAACCAATGATAATGGCTTGTCTATTATGATAAACGAACAGGTTGCCAATGTTGTATCGGAAAAAGATGGTTTATCTGATGATGCTGTAAAATGTATAACACAGGGAACAGATGGCTGTTATTACGTCGGAACAACAGGCAAGATGTCGGTATTATCCATGGCGGGCGGACTTTCCGTAAAAAAGGTAATAGATGACGTCACATATGCTGTAAGCATTGATGCCGACAAGAGTGGAAATGTTGCAGTGGTAAGTGATAGCGGAAAATTAAGCATAATAAGGGATACGGATGTAATATCGCAATATATTCCGGCTGACGGAAGTACATATACAACCTGTACATTTGATGAAGATGGTATATTGTATGCAGGAACATCTGCAGATAGTATTGATGTATACAGAGTTGACGAAGGTATTCCTACGTTAATTGATAATCACAAATGTAATGAATTAAAAAATATAAAAAGCCTGAAATTTGTTGATAATATATCGTCAAGAGAAGAAATTTTGTTTGTGTGTGCGGATAACGGAATAGGATATTATAACAACATCGGTGACTTTGTAAAACTTAATACGGGAAATTTTAACAGCTCAATAGATAACATGACTTATGATTATCAGGGAAATCTTTGGTTTGTATCATCGCGTCAGGGGATTTTAAGGCTCAGTAAATCAGCATTTACACAGCTCTACAATACATATAATACAGACAGCTCGGTAGTTAATACCGTTACATGGTGGAATGATGGATTTTACATAGGAACCGACAATGGATTATATGTTTCTAAAGATGAGAACACGAATACAAAGGGAAGATGTATCACACCTGTTATTGATGCGTTAAATGGCGTTAGAATTCGCTGCATAAAAGAGGACAGCAAAGGAAATCTGTGGATATGTACATCGGGTGCTGGTGTATATAAGCTGACAATTGACGGTGGTGTAAAAAAATATGATAAAAGCAACGGACTTAACGGCGAACTCTACAGAACGGTAACGGAATTGTCCGATAATACAATACTTGTTGCCGGGGATTCGGGAATGAGTTTTATAAAAGATGATGATTCAGTCTATAACATAGGAACACAGATGATAAACAGCAAGGTGCTGTGTACTTTGCAGGCAGATGATAAGACAATATTTGCGGGTACGGATGGAAATGGAATAGAAGTCATACGTGATGGTGTTATTGTGGGTAATTTCGGCAAAAATGAAGGACTTAGCTCGGAAGTTATTTTAAGAATGGTTGAGGACAGTTCCGGTGATGGCATATTTATTGTTACAAGCAACAGTATATGCTATATGGATAAGACACAAAATATACGTGTGCTTAAAAATTTTCCGTACTATAACAATTATGATATTGTCAATGGAAAAGATGACATGCTGTTTGTTTTGAGTTCTGCGGGGATTTTTGTGGTAGATGAGAAAAAGCTGCTGTCAGGCGGTGATGTGGAATATCGTTTGCTTAATAATCAGTCGGGACTTCAAAATACAATTACGCCTAATTCATGGAATTACCAGGATAAAAATAACAATCTTTATATTTCAACGGAAGATGGCGTAATAGTTATAAACCTGGAAAATTACACCTCTAATATCAGGTCATACCGAATACAGATGAAATCGATTCAGGTAGATGATGAACTTATCAGAGTAAGAAGGGGGGAAGATATATATATTAACAGCGGGGCACATGTTCTGGAAATGTTTCCGGAGATAGTTAATTATTCGGTAAATGTTCCGTATGTCAGTATATATTTGGAAGGTTATGACAGCGAGCCGAGGGTTATGCTTCAAAGTGAAATGAATAATATAGTATACAGAAATATACCTGTCGGAACATACAGATTTCATCTTGCAGTGCTTGATGATAAGGGAAAAGTGACAGTAACAGAAAATATATATACTATTATTAAAAAAGCCGAAATATATGACAACTGGTGGTTTAAAATATATATGGTTGCTGTATTTGCAATTATAGTAGCATATATTACTTGGATAATATTTCATACACAGGTTAAAAGAACTCTTGATTTTCAGAAAAAAGAGCTTGAATTTGTCAAGAAACAGCTTGAAATGGGTAACGAAACCGTTATGACAATAGCGAGGACCGTAGATGCAAAAGATATAAATACAAGCCAGCATTCATTAAGAGTTTCCGAATATTCCGTGCTTATAGCAAAAGAATTGGGCTACAACGAGGACGAATGTGAAAACCTGAAAAAAGCGGCACTTTTGCATGATATAGGAAAGATAGGTATTCCTGACAGAATTCTTAATAAGCCCGACAGGCTTACTGATGAGGAATATGCACTTATGAAATCGCATGTTGAAAAAGGTGCACAGATACTTAAAAATTTCACGCTTATAAATCATGTTGAGGAAGGTGCGTTATATCACCATGAAAGATATGACGGAAGCGGTTATATGTATGGTCTTAAAGGTGAAGAAATACCGCTTAATGCAAGAATTATCGGAATTGCAGACGCTTTTGATGCGATGACGGCAAACAGAGTATACAGGAAAAAACTTGATAAGGATTATGTTATCAGAGAAATTAAACGTGGAAGCGGTACACAGTTTGACCCTAAACTTGTAGAAATAATGCTTGGTCTTATTGAAAAAGGCCTTATTGATATAGACAATCTGTATAAGGATGGTGAAAATCATGGGGAACAATGATATTAAAGAAAAGATAAAAAAAACACTGTCATATACAGCAAAAAGAGACTGCATAATAACATTGATAACATGTATAGTGGTAAGTATAGTTATAGGTGCATTTATTGTTTATTTAAGGCGTGGTGAAGATAAAACCATAAAAGTAGGAGTTGTCTACGTCGGAGATGCAAGTACAATGTATACAAATAATTTTATAGAGGCATTGTCTGATATAGAACAGGAATATAATGGTAAAGTTGAAATTGTTTCTATGTATAATGTTGCCGAGGGAACCGAGAGGGACTATCTTGAGAGACTGGTCAGTGATGGTTGTAATATGATTTTTTCGACAAGTTATAATTACGGTGTGACTACAAAAGAATTGGCACAGAAATACCCCGAGGTGCAATTTTGCATGGCAACATGTTCCAATGCCAATGAAGAACCGTATCTGAAAAATTATCATACATTTATGGGAGCAATATATCAGGGTAGATATGCCGCAGGTGTGGCCGCAGGAATGAAGCTTAAAGAACTTATAGATGACGGCATAATTTCGGAGTCCGAGGCAAAAATAGGATATGTCGGTGCGTATCCTTACGCCGAGGTTATATCGGGATATACGGCATTTCTTCTCGGTGCAAGGTCTGTTGTGCCGCAGGCGGTTATGACCGTTAAGTATACAAATTCATGGAATGATTACCGTACCGAAAAGAAGTATGCTAGGGAATTAATAGACGAGCATTGTATAATTATATCGCAACATTCCGATACGGCAGGTCCGGCTACCGCATGCGAAGAAACATCTTCAGATGTACCAGTATACAATGTGAGTTATAATCAGAGCATGCTCGACATTGCACCTACAACATATCTGACAGGTTGCAAAATTAACTGGAAACCGTATATGAAATCAGCTATAGATGCAGTTCTTAATGATAAAGTGATAGAGAAGCATGTTAAAGGCAATGTAAACGGAAATGATGTCGGTGCGGGATTTGACGAGGAATGGGTATCAATGCTGGAATTCAATGATATAGCTGTTGCAAACGGCACCAAAGAGAGGGTGCAAAAGGTTATTGAACAGTTTAAAAAGGGCAATATAAATGTATTTCAGGGTGACTATATCGGGGTAAATCCTGATAATCCGTCAGAAAAGATAGATTTAAAAGAAGGATATATTGAAAATGAGTACAGTTCAGCCCCAACATTTAAGTATATATTAAAGGATATAATTACTGTTGAGTAATCGCTTTTCGTATACCACATTCCGCACGGTCAGTCAAACCAGCTTATGTTTAAAGACGTTATGAAAAAATATAAGGAAATAAAGCCTATAGGCAGAATCAATGACCTTGAAACGGTTATTGCCGACAGTTTTTCGGTTAAGCCTGAAAATGCACACGAATCACTTTACGGACTTATGGGTAAAGTCTTAGAGAGTGTGCCTCTTAAAGAGTTCGGCATCAAAGAATCAGCCCTTGATGTATTTGCCGGTGATGTGATAAAAACACAGCAGAGGCTTTTAAAGAATAATTACGTACAGCTTAGTGAAGACGAAATATTAGATATTTACAAAGCGGCGTTTTAAAGTGCCGTGATAATTATATGGAGTCCGCAGGGGCGGGCTCTCCGGTCATAGAAATTCTTCCCATAATATATCCTTAAAAGGGGCACGTCGTGAGTGGCGTACTCTTTTTTGTGTTGAGATTTTATGAGGGCTGGATATAATGGCAGTTGACGCAGATAACAGAGTATATAATATCGAGATACAGAGAAGTGATAAGGGTGCCGGAGCGAAAAGAGCAAGATACAACAGTAGCCTTATGGACGCAAATGTGACAGAGCCGGGTGAAAAATATGAAAATTTGTGTGAATCATATGTTATTTTTATTACAGAAAATGATATAATGAAAGCAGGATTACCAATCTATCATATCGACAGGACGGTAAAAGAAACAGGCGAATTGTTTAGTGATGAATCGCATATTATATATGTTAATTCACAAATTAAAGACGAATCTGCATTGGGAAAGCTGATGCATGATTTTTCCTGTACAGATGCCAAGGATATGAAATATAAAATATTGGCAGATCGAGTTCGATATTTCAAAGAAGACGAGAAAGGAGTTGCGACTATGTGCAAAGCAATGGAAGAGATGCGGAATGAAGCAGTGAAAGAAGAGCGTGTAGAAGTAGCACGGCAATTATTGGAATTAGGCAAGTTGTCATATGAAGAAATTGCAAAAATTGCGAAAATGACCATAGAAGAAGTCAAAGCTCTGGATAAAAAAGTGATTGCTTAGTATGCAAAATTATATGACCGGGAAATCTTGAAGCTAAGGTTTCTCGGCTTTTTTGTTAGGACAAGGCATAGATGCGGATAAAAAAACTTTTAACTTTTACTTTATTAGAGAGAGAAACAGATGGATACAAAAGAATTTATGGTTATTATCAAGGGTCAGATAAAAACATCTGAAATAATGTCATGTGTATTTAATAAAGATGCACAGAAATGGGAGGTTAAATTCAAAAACGGAAAAACATATGTTTATGCGTGTACTAATGTGGAAAAGCTAACTGAGCCACAAATTTTAAATCCTGATATGTATCATATTAGCAGAGAAGGACGAAAATTTTATGATATAGCATCAATATATGTATTTAGAAGTGAAATGGAAATTTATTGGCATATCTTTTTTTGCAATGGCAGTGAAAGAGATTATAATCAAAAAGATTTATATATTGTTAAATCTTGTCTTAGTGAGGAAAAGTCTTCAAATGTATTTGAATACATAAAGCAAATTGCAGCATTAATTAAGATTAGGAATCCGGAGACAGGTGAAGTTATAGATAAAGATATATTGGCTAGGAGATTTAATAAAATTTCATTTGTTGGTGAGGATGTTGCATTAGCTAAATATTTGAATCCTTCTTCATTGAATGATAATGAAAAAGGTTGTGAATATAACCCGATTTTCCCTTTTGGTTGTAATAACAGTCAGTATAAAGCTGTAAAAAATGCTTTGGAAAATCAAATAAGTGTTATACAGGGACCGCCGGGGACAGGTAAGACACAGACGATATTAAATATTATTGCAAATATACTGCTGGAAGGTAAAACTGTACAGATAGTATCTAATAATAATTCAGCAGTAGAAAATGTATATGAAAAATTATCTTCGCCTAAGTATAATTTGGGATTCATTGTTGCAATGTTAGGCAATTTTCAAAATAAGAAAATATTTATTGAGAATCAAAAAGCTGTTTATCCGGATTTTTCATCTTGGAAAACAGATGAAAATCCTAATGATTTAAAGAAGAAAATAGCTGAGCAATCACTTCGGCTAAAAATATTTTTCGATAAACAGGAAAAATTGGCATTTTTAAAGCAGGAACTTTCACAACTGGCTACGGAACATAAATATTTTAACCAATATGTTGATAAATCAAATGTTAATACAGATAAAATAAAATTCAAGAAAAAATTATCATCAAAACAATGGATGGCGTTGTGGCAGGAGTTTCAGTTAATTTCAGAAAGCAGAAAGAAAATAAGCATTTGGTTTAAAATAAAAAGTTTTTTTATGTATGGAATAACAACATGGGATTTTTATAAGCAGGATATTTCAAAAATAATTATAACAATTCAGGCTATGTACTATGATGCAAAGCAATCAGAACTGTCATGTGAGATTGCCAATGCAGAGGAGTATCTGAATGGTGTCAACAAGAATTTACTTGATGATTTATGTAATCAGTCAATGGTTATGTTAAAAGATAGCCTGGCGAGAAAATATGATGGAAATAGTAGTAGAAAGATATTTAATGAAGATAATTTATGGAAAAATTCATATGAAGTTTTGAAAGAATATCCGGTTATATTAAGTACAACATTTTCTTCAAGAAATAGTCTGAATTTAGATGTAGTGTATGATTATCTTATAATGGATGAGGCATCACAGGTAGATATAGCAACAGGAACTTTGGCACTTTCATGTGCAAGAAATATTGTTATTGTGGGTGATACTAAACAGCTTCCGAATATTGTTGATAAAGATATGAAAACCGAAGCAAAAGAAGTGTTTGACAGGTTTAATGTTAATGAAGGATACCATTATACAAAAAGTTTTTTGCAATCAATTTTAGATGTTATGCCAAATGTGACACAAATATTATTGAGGGAACATTATAGATGTCATCCTAAAATAATTAATTTTTGTAATCAGAAATTTTATCGCGGAGAATTGATTATAATGACAAGGGATAATGGAGAAGATAATGTCCTGTCAGTGGTAAAAACAGTTCACGGAAATCATGAACAAAATAACTACAGCCAGCGTCAGATAGATGTTATAAAAAATGAAATTATACCGAAGTATGTTTCCAATCCCGAAGAAACAGGGATTATTGCACCGTACAAAAATCAGGTAGAGGCATTAAGAAAGGAGATAACAGATATTGATGTTGCCACAGTGCATAAGTTTCAGGGCAGGGAAAAAGAGAACATTATCATATCTACTGTGGATGATGAAATATCTGATTTTGTAGATAATCCGTATTTAATCAATGTCGCTGTATCAAGAGCAAAAAAGAGCTTGAAACTTGTTGTAACCGGAAATGAACAGCCAAAAGAACGTAATATAACAGAGTTGATAGATTATATTAAATATAATAATTTTGAGGTTGCAGACAGTAAAATACATTCAATTTTTGATTATCTTTATAAGCAGTATATGTTGGAAAGAATTGCGTATTTGCAAAATCGTAAAAAAATATCTGAATATGATTCAGAGAATTTAATGTATTCACTAATAGAGGAAATTATTGCAGATAACAAGTATTCAAGTCTGGATGTACTTTGTCATTTTCCTTTGAATATGTTAATTGACAATCCTGAACTATTGAATGAAAAAGAATACAAGTATGCAATGAATCCTGCAACACATTTGGATTTTTTGATTTATAACAGAATAAGCAAAAAGTTTGTGCTGGCGATTGAAGTTGACGGATATAAATATCACAAAAATGGTACGGTACAAGCTTCAAGAGATTTGTTGAAAAATCATATTATGGAGATGTATGAAATGCCATTACTTAGATTAAAAACTAATGGTAGTGGTGAGAAAGAAAAAATTATTGAGATGTTGGATAAGATGCAAGGTTAAAAAACCGCTGAGACCGTGGAGCTTCAGCGGTTTTTTGTTTGGGACTGTCTCTGAATCTCAAAAATCCCCAAAATCTTCTTGTTATATGACAGTATTAGTGCTATTATCAAGTTAAAAAGTTAGAACTATCTAACTGAAGACAGACACAACATACTATCTAATATGAGTAAAATAAAACAAGGAGGAGTCTATGTTTATAAATATAAAAGATGCAAGAAAGCATTACGGTGAGGGTGAGACACTGGTTAATGCACTTGATGGGGTAAGCCTCTCATTGAATGAGGGCAGAATATACGTTATCCTGGGACCGTCAGGCTCGGGGAAAAGTACCCTTCTTAATATGATAGGCGGACTTGATTCACTTGATTCAGGCGAAATCACGATTGCAGACAGGAATATAAGCGGCAGTGATAAGAAAAAACTTATTGATTACAGACGTGAAGATGTGGGTTTCGTTTTTCAGTTTTACAACTTGATTCCCGACCTTACAGTGCAGGAAAATATAGAGGTTGTATCGGATATTTCAAAGAATCCTCTTGATATAGAAGAAGTTATGACGGCACTCGACATAGAAAAATACAGAAATCGTTTTCCAAAAGAACTTTCAGGCGGACAACAGCAGAGAGCCGCAATTGCAAGAGCACTGATAAAAAATCCGAAGATACTCTTGTGCGATGAGCTTACAGGTGCACTTGATTCAAAATCATCAAGAAGCGTACTCAAATTCATAGAAAAAATCAACGAACAATTTAAGACCACAATAATAATCATAACGCATAACGAAGCCATTGCAGATATGGCGGATTCGGTTATAAGAATAAAGGACGGACGTATTGCGGATTATACCGAAAATTCACATAAACTTTCGGCACAAGAACTTGCGTTATAATTTACGCATAAAAGTGTTGTGACCGCTTCATATGTATACATGGACACGGGCGGATATGACAGTTATGTGTAAATAGTGATTATAAGGAGGTCAAAAAATGACTCTTAACAAGAGATATTTACGAAATATTAAAGAAAATTTGTCTTTCTATATTGCATCATCAGTGCTTACTGTTGTTGCACTGCTTTTGTTTTATCTTTTTTACATAGCGGGAAGTGGAATCAAAAAATACGGAGATGAATTTTTTGAAAAAAATAATCTTGAAGATGCCACATTTACAACATATGTAGAAATTCCAGATGAAAAGATTTCCGGGATAGAAGATAAATATAATGTTACATTTGAAAAAGAACATTTTATTAATATAAACGAAGATGATTATAAAGTCAGAGTTTTTAAGGCAAATAAAAAAATTGATTTGTATGAAATTGTTGATGGTGAAGATGTATCGAAAGACGATGAAATTGTTATATCAAAAGGTTATGCTGTCAGCCAAAATATAAAAATAGGCGACAAAGTTAAGATTAAGGGCAAGGAATATACGGTTACAGGTAATTTTCTTCGCCCTGATTATCTTTATATGCTTGAAAACAGCGACGACACGTATAAAAATATAACAACTTTTTTCCTTGTCTATATGACAGACAGTGCATATGAAAAACTTGGGGCAAATTCGTGCCAGTACAAAGTGGTATACGCTAAGGAAAGTGATGTAAACGGCTTCAGAAAGTATATCAACGAACAATACAAGATAAACAGCTATCTTGGCAGGGAAAATAATCAGAGAATAACAATGGTTGACGACCAGGCGGTTATGTTTCTTATAATGGCATATGTTTTTCTGTTCACGATACCGCTTATTACCGTGGCACTTATATCCGTTATAATAGGACGTAAGATAAAACAGGAACAGAAACTTATCGGTACATTGTCGGCACTCGGATACAAAAACAGTACACTTATCAGACACTACAGTGTGCTTGCTATGATTCCGGGGCTTATCGGAGGTATCTTAGTAACTGTTGTCACAAAGATAATACAGCAGCCGTTCGGTGAACTCGGACTTGCGGATTATGAGCCGATGCCTGTAAAATTCACGCTTCCTATACATATTGCAATAATCGGAATGATTATTCCAACACTTATTTATATGCTTGAAGCCGCACATAAGGTGTCAAAGCTTTTAAAGAAAGATACCGTTGAAATGCTTAATAAAAATGCCGACGGTGACAGTAAAATCAAACATGTTCTTGTAGGTAAAAAAGGAAAAGTCAGAAATAAATTTGCAATGAGAAGCATACTTGCAAATCCCGGAAGAAGCTTTGTTGTATTTCTTGGAGCATTTTTGGGAGCATTAATGATAACTGTTGCGTTTATGTTCATTGATTCAATTAATAATGTTATTGACAAGGGCTCGACGGGAATGGGTACATTTAAGTACGAATATGTGTTGAATAAGCTTAAAACAGAGAAAACAGACGACGCAGATGAGCTTGTTATAGGAAAGTATGAGCATGATGGGTCAACATTTTCGCTGATAGGTGCAGATAAAGATGTCAAATATCTTAATATTGAAACGATTGACGGAGAGCGTGCCGACATTGAAAACGGATTTTATGTGACAAATGTAATGGCATATGCTTACAAGCTTAAAGCAGGTGATGAATTTTCATTTGTAAGTCCTACAACTATGGAAGAAAAGAAAGTTAAAATAAGCGGAATTATAATGAATGACAGTCAGAAGCTTATCGTGTGCGGACTTGATAAGGCGAGAGAACTTCTGGGATGGCAGGACGGAACATATAACGGACTTTTATCTGTAAAACCGCTGGAACTTGGCGATGAAATATCAAAGACGGTAACATGTGAAGATATAAAAGAGCAGATGCAGACAATTCTTACGGAAATGTCATCAATTATATATTCACTTGCCGTAATAGGAGCAATTATATGTATTGCATCACTCTATGTTTCGGTAAATATGCTAATTTCAGAAAATCGTCACAACATATCCATGCTTAAAGTTCTCGGACTTAAAAATCGTGAAATTAACCGAATGATAATTGATGTAAATCATATCATAATACCATTTGGCATTGCAGTTGGAATGATTGCCGGATATTTGATGATGGTTGTAGTTTTCAGAATTTATTCAGCCATTGAGGGTGTTTTATATACTCCTGTCATAAATGTGAAGAGCATATTGCTCACAGTTGTAATCGTTGTGGCATGTTATGTTATTTCACTTGTTATTGTCAGAAGAAAAGCTGAAAAAGTAGATATGGTAGAGAGTCTTAAAGATAACAGGGAGTGATAATTATGAATAATGAGAAAAAAATAAAACCTGTGCTTAACGGAACGGCGGAGACAATGTTACAGTGCTTTTATGCAAGGGCAATGCACAGTAAAAATCCAAAAAATAAATTTCACGACGCAAAAGCCGAAGAACTCGTGGAAAAGATAGATTATGATTTCAGCAACGCCAAAAAAGATACGGCGATGAGCGGAGGTATTGTTGCAAGAAGTGTTGTATTTGACGAACTGGTTGGAGATTTTATTTCAAAAAATCCCGACTGTACGGTTGTAAATATTGCCTGCGGGCTTGATACGAGGGCATACCGCATGGATAATGGATTGTTGACCTGGTACAATCTCGATTTGCCTGAAACTATAGAAGTGCGAGATTCCGTATACAACGAATCGGGCAGAATATCTACGATTGCTTGTTCCGTACTTGATAAAGCATGGGTGAATCAGGTTAAAATGAGAGGAAAAATGCTTTTTATTATTGAGGGACTTACAATGTATATGTCTGCCGATGAGGTGAAGACAATGCTTGGGATTATAAGGGATAATTTTGATAATGCATATGTGTGCATGGAAACATTATGCCCTTTATTTGTAAAAAAAGAAGGCATCGAGAAATCAATAAAAGCCACAGGTGCAACATTTACATGGGGTGCCGACAAATTTGAAGATTTAAAGGATATTGCTGTGGGGTTTAAAAAAGTCAAAAACGACAATATAGCAAGAGGAATGGCGACACTTAATCCTGCATACAAGCTTGTGACATGGATGCCCGTAGTAAAAAGATTTGCGGAAAAAATCCTTGTGTTTGAGAAAGCAGCTGATTAAATTTCTAATCTTGCAAGTAATGTAATTAAATTTAACAGACGGGAGGAAGTGTGACTGTCTCATGTTCCTCCCTCATTATCAGGTGTTTTGTAACACGATAACGAGGGAGTTGTTTTTATCCCAGTATTTTCTTTAAATCCTCTTCAGGTGTGCTTATTGGTGAAATGTTATAATTTTCAACAAGATAATTAAGTACATTTGGCGATATAAAAGCAGGGAGAGTAGGTCCTAAGTAAATATTTTTAATTCCGAGGTGCAGAAGTGTGAGAAGAATACATACCGCTTTCTGCTCATACCATGAAAGAATCATTGATAAAGGAAGCTCGTTTACATTGCAGCCGAATGCTTTGGCGAGAGCTACAGCAACTTTTATTGCACTATACGCATCGTTGCATTGTCCCATGTCCATGAATCGCGGCAGACCGTCAATTTGTCCGAGGTCAAGATCGTTGAATCTGTATTTACCGCAGGCAAGAGTAAGTATAATGGAGTCTTTTGGTGTCTGTTTTACAAAATCAGTATAATAATTTCTTCCCGGTCTTGCACCGTCACAGCCGCCTACGAGGAAGAAATGGCTGATGGTACCGTTTTTGACACCGTCTATGACTTTATCGGCAACAGATAAAACCGTACCGTGGCCGAAGCCCGTCATTACATAATTGCCTCCGTTGATACCGGATCTTTCCTGATTTTCGCTGTAACCGCCGAGTTCAAGAGCTTTGTTTATAACAGGAGTGAAGTCTTTATTTTCATAAATATGTACCATTTTCGGATATGATACTACTTCTGTTGTAAATACTCTGTCAGAATAACTTTCTTTGACAGGCATAAGGCAGTTGGTTGTAAAAAGTACAGCTCCCGGTATATTGTCAAATTCTTTCTGCTGGTTCTGCCATGCTGTGCCGAAGTTACCCTTGAGATGAGGATATTTTTTGAGTTCGGGATAAGCGTGTGCAGGAAGCATTTCGCCATGCGTGTAGATATTTATTCCTTTATCCTTTGTCTGTTCAAGAAGAAGTTCAAGGTCTTTTAAGTCGTGTCCTGTAACGACGATAAATGGACCTTTTTCAATGTTTAATGAAACTTTGACGGGAGCAGGAGTGCCATAAGTTGAAGTATTTGCTTTATCAAGAAGTTCCATACATTTCAGATTTACTTCGCCGACTTCCAATACAACAGGAAGAAGCTGCTCCATGTTTAAATCGTAACTTAACATGGCCAGTGCTTTGTAGAAAAAGAAATTGACTTCATCATCAGTGTAACCGAGAATCATTGCATGATAAGCATATGCTGCCATTCCTCTTATGCCAAAAAGTATAAGTGATTTGAGGGAACGTATATCATCGTTGCCGCTCCATATATTGTTAAGGTCATAGTCGTCTGTGTTGCCGCATTTTGCCTTGCAGACACTGCAGTCAGGCACTATTATATTTTTTTCCTTGTGTACTCTGTCAATCATATTTTTTAATGTTTCATCATTAAAGTTGACATTGGTGATGGTCGTAAATAATCCTTCTATAATGATTCTGTCAGTATTTTCAGTTTTTGGATTATTTTCACAGGATTTTGCAAGACCAATAAGTGCAGATGTGAGTTCGTCCTGAAGCTTTGCAGTTGATGCTGTTTTTCCACACACGCCTGCATTTCCTGTACAGCCTGAACATGATGCTGTCTGTTCGCATTGAAAGCAAAACATTTGTTTATCCATTAAATTAACTCCTTTCGGTAATTGGTATTTTTTATTTGCATTGCTATTATATTTGATAAATTTGTTAAATTACGTGGTTATAACAACATATTAAAAATTTTTATTAATGACAAATATTGTAATATCTGACTGCTATTATAAATTGTAAAGTAGGACAGTTTTTGTATGGAAATCTTCCGCTTTTTCTGATAAAATAATAGAAAAATTTATACGAGGAGAATTTTAATGAAAATAGGTATTTTAGGATATGGAAATCTTGGAAGAGGTGTAGAATGTGCAATTAAGCAGAATCCTGATATGGAACTTGCGGCCGTTTTTACGAGACGTGCACCGGAAACAGTTTCAATTCTTACAGAGAGTGCAGCAGTTTGTTCTGTTGATGACATTGCACAGTGGAAAGATAAAATTGATGTTATGATTCTTTGTGGCGGAAGTGCCACAGATTTGCCGGTTCAGACACCTGAGTATGCAAAGATGTTTAATGTTGTTGACAGTTTTGATACACATGCAAGAATTCCTGAACATTTTGCGAATGTTGACGCATCTGCAAAGGAAAGCGGACATGTCGGAATTATTTCCGTTGGCTGGGACCCGGGAATGTTTTCTTTAAATCGTATGTATGCAAATGCAATTTTACCTGAGGGACGTGATTATACATTCTGGGGAAAAGGTGTAAGTCAGGGCCATTCAGATGCAATCCGCCGAGTTGAAGGTGTTAAGGACGGAAAGCAGTATACAATTCCTGTAGAATCAGCTCTTGAGGCTGTAAGAAATGGTGAGAATCCTGAACTTACTACAAGGCAGAAACATACAAGAGAGTGTTTTGTTGTTCTTGAAGAGGGGGCTGATGCAAAAAAGGTTGAAGAAGAAATTAAGAATATGCCAAACTATTTCGCAGAATACGATACCACAGTGCATTTTATCAGCGAAGAGGAATTAAAGAAGAACCACAGCGGAATTCCACACGGTGGATTTGTTATCCGTTCAGGTAAGACGGGCTGGAATCAGGAAAATAATCATGTTATTGAGTATAGCTTAAAGCTTGATTCAAATCCTGAATTTACATCATGTGTCATTGTGGCATATGCAAGAGCTGCATATCGTCTTTACAAAGAAGGTCAGAGCGGCTGTAAGACTGTATTTGATATTGCACCTGCATATCTGAGTGCAAATGACGGAGCAGAACTTAGGAAGACACTCCTGTAATTATAATCATAGCAATTTAAGGAGAGAACTTTAAGATGGAACATATATCAAGAAATGCTGCATTTGAATTACTAAAAAAATATAACAAAGATCCTTTTCACATTCAGCATGCACTTACTGTTGAGGCAGTGATGAAATGGTATGCCAATGAATTAGGCTATGGTGATGATGCACAATATTGGGGAATTGTAGGACTTCTACATGATATTGATTTTGAACTTTATCCCGACCAGCATTGTATAAAGGCACCTGAATTGTTAAGAGAGGGCGGTGTGTCAGAAGATATTATTCATGGAGTTGTTTCCCATGGTTATGGGATAACAGTTGATGTTGCACCGGAACATGAAATGGAAAAAGTGCTTTTTGCGGCAGACGAGCTAACAGGTCTTATATGGGCAGCAGCTCTTATGCGTCCGTCAAAGAGCACAAAAGACATGGAACTTAAATCATTAAAAAAGAAATATAAGAGCAAAGGTTTTGCAGCAGGCTGTTCAAGAGAAGTTATTGAACGCGGTGCACAACAGCTCGGATGGGAACTTGAAAAACTTCTTACAATGACACTTGCAGCAATGGCTGCATCAGAGGATACAATTAATGAAGAAATTGAGAGCATGAATGCAAATGGCAGTAATTGAACTGGAAAAAAACATTTCATATATAGAGCCGACGCAAAATCCATTGTCGGCAAATGTCGTGCTGATTGAAGGAGAAAATAATCTGTGGCTGTACGATGTCGGAAATAATCCGTGTGTGCCACAGATTATATCTGCTTTTAACACTTCAAATAAGAAGATAAATGTGATTTTGTCTCATTTTCATGCTGACCATATAGGTAATCTTGATAAAATCAACTATTCAAATGTGTATCAGGGCAGATTGACTTATAAATATACGAAAACTGGTGAAATACTGGAAAATGATTTGTATTTTTGTGATGGTAATATGAATCTTCATATTTTTCCACTCCCATCAAGTCATGCCAAAGGTTCTCTGGCATTAGAAATAAATGAAAAATACTGTTTTTTGGGGGATGGTGTTTATGCAATGCAAAAAGGTGAAAAAAGGCTTTATAATGCAGGAATTCTTAAAGAAGAAATTGAAATTCTAAAAAATATAAAAGCACAACATTTTATGCTTAGCCACAGAAATCCTTTTGATAATTCAAAGGATTCGGTTATAAGGCTGCTTGATGGGATATATGCCAAAAGAAAAAGCGGAGAGCCGTATATTTCCGGCATTGATGGGGAATGAGAGGTATTAAGTTAGTCGTATCAGAAAGTATGCAGAGTATATTTATGTAATCTGCACACTTTACATTTACACAAAATAGGTATACTATATAATTAAAATTCCACTATATACAGGAGGAGAATTATGAATTATTCTATTAATACAAAATGCGTACAGGCAGGTTATACACCGGGCAATGGCGAACCAAGACAGATTCCTATTATCCAGTCAACAACATTTAAGTATGATACAAGCGAAGATATGGGAAAGCTTTTTGACCTTGAGGCATCAGGATATTTTTATACAAGATTGCAGAATCCGACCAATGATTATGTAGCTTCAAAGATTGCAGCACTTGAGGGTGGTACAGCGGCAATGCTTACTTCATCAGGTCAGGCAGCCAATTTTTTTGCGTTGTTTAATATATGCGAAGCAGGAAGCCACATTGTTTCTTCATCATCTATTTATGGTGGAACATTTAATCTTATTGAAGTAACTATGAAAAAAATGGGCATAGATGTGACATTTGTAGACCCTGATTGCACAGATGAGGAACTTAATGCTGCATTTAAGGATAATACAAGAGCTGTTTTTGGAGAGTCAATAGCCAATCCAGCACTTACAGTTCTTGATATAGAGAAATTTGCAAAAGCAGCACATGAACATGGTGTACCGCTTATTGTAGATAATACATTCCCTACTCCAGTTAATTTAAGACCTATAGAATGGGGAGCTGATATTGTTACACATTCTACAACAAAATATATGGACGGACATGGTGCAGCTGTAGGCGGTGCGATTGTAGACAGTGGCAAGTTTGACTGGATGGCACATGCTGACAAATTTCCGGGACTTTGTACTCCTGATGAGTCATATCATGGAATTACATATGCAGAGAAGTTTGGTAAAGAGGGTGCGTTTATAACTAAGTGTACTTCACAGCTTATGAGGGATTTGGGCTGCATTCAGTCACCTCAGAATGCTTTTATTTTAAATCTCGGTCTGGAGTCACTTCATGTGCGTATGCCAAGACATGTGGAGAACGGACAGGCTGTTGCAGAATTTCTTGAGAAGCAGGATAAGGTTGAATTTGTCAATTATCCGGGACTTCCATCGAATAAATATTATGAAATAGCAAAGAAATATATGCCAAACGGAGGTTGTGGTGTAGTTTCATTTGAATTAAAAGGTGGAAGAGAAGCAGCAGAAAAGTTCATGAAGAATCTTAAACTTGCAGCAATTGAGACTCATGTAGCTGATGCGAGAACATGCTGCCTTAATCCTGCAACATCAACACACAGACAGATGAATGATGAACAGCTTGCAGCGGCGGGAATTCCGGCGGGACTTATACGTATATCATGTGGTCTTGAAGATAAGAATGATTTGATTGCCGATATCAAGCAGGCACTTGATGCTATTTAATAAAAATTTAATAAACATCTTCAAATAAGCTTGAAGAGCATTTTAATTAAGTAATATTTCAAAAGGAGAAGCTCACGGGCTTCTCCTTTTTGGACTCAGGTTATTCATTATATTAAAATCTTGCAAGCATACGGCTTAGGATTTTATCGCATATAAATGTATAAGCAGAACTAAAGATATTTGCACTTATTCTTAAAATAACAGCGTATTGGACACCGAAAAGCCCTGCTGCAATAGATAATGCACCAAATGTATTAAAAGCTGTCTGCCATGCATATCCTGCTGAATATCCAACACCGATACCACCGATTATTCCTATATAAGGGTACATTGATGAAGGCAGTACATAGTAAAGGATAAGGAAAAGAAGGCATCCGACTATATTAAAAAGTCCTCTTTTCACAGCTCTTGGCTTTATGTCATTTGAAAATGGAAGGCAGACTGACATACAGGCGATACCTGCCCACATGGCACGAGGGAGGTTGAGCAGTGACATTGCAAGTATTGAACTTGATACAATAAAAGTTAGTTTAATATACCATTTTGTGCGTGATGAAGTAATATTAAATTCTGAAAATAAATTTTTAAAAGTACGATGGTAAGGTCTGTTTTTCTGATTTTTGTAAAAAACAATCATGCATATAAGCATGCCTGCTGACAAACCTGCAATTCGCATAAGATAATCGTGTCCGCTTACATCATATCCCAGAAGCAGGAGATAACTGAGAACAAATGTTGAATGGTTATACATAATGACATTATGACAGCTGAAAATCATAAGGAGCATTATACATAAGAAATTAATAAAAAATGCCGGTATGGCAGGCATCATATTTGCAAGACGTGGACCGGCAGCTAATATTACAAATATACCTGCAATTGAAATAAGTCCGTGATTTGTCTGAATACCAAAATCAGCTTGTCTGAGTACAAGTACAGAAAGCAGAACGCATACACCAACGACGCTGTTACTGTTTCCTGTCAACATACTGAAAATAGTTACAATTGCAACGCAGAATATCATTACAAGATAAACCTTGAAATTATATATTAAAATATGTCTGAATTTTTCTTTTTTGTCATGTGTATTTTTGATTAACTGCTTAGAACCTGCAGAACTAAGCTGTAATTCCTGATAAAATGTCATAGAAATCTCCTTGTGATGATGTAAAAATAATCCCCACAATAGATAGGGTTGAATAATATAACATTAATGACGGATTATGTCAAATAATTTTAATTTTACATGTAAAATTTTAGATGCAAATTTAAATAATAAGTACCAATGCAAAAATAAAAGTTATATAATAAAATTATAGGGAAGAGGGGGAATGACAGCTGCCTGACAAAAAAGGGAGAGAGTATCAGGACAGCTATCGGAGTTTATGAAAAGGTTTTATCTAATGTCTTTCGACATTGTTTATATTACAGATAAAATGTGATTAATAATTGTTGATTTTATGAAAAAATTGTGAAAAACATGAAGTGTCTCGAAGAAAACAAAAAAACAGGATACAGAAAGGCGGTTAATATGAAAGTTGGAATTATAGGAATGGGAAATATGGGTGCAAAATATGCCCTGATGATAGCAAAAGGTGATGTCAAAGGCATGGAACTTGCTGCGATAACAAGAGTTACTGATGAAAGATGGGATATGATTAGACAATATGTTTCACCTGAACTTATGAAGTTTAATTCGGGTGACGATATGTATGCTGCCATAGATGACAACAGTCTGTCAGTGGATGCAGTAATAATAGTAACACCACATTATTCACATGAAGAACTTGTTAAGAAAGCGTTTGAACGTGGAATAAGTGTACTTTGTGATAAACCTGCAGGAGTTTATTCAAGACAGGCAAGAAGTATGTGGGAGGCATATCAGAGTGCAAAAAAAAGCTGTCCGAAACTTCAATACGGATTCATTTTCCATCAGAGAACATTTCCTGTTTATAGAAAAATAAAAGAAATAATCGATAATAAAACGTATGGTAATATTAAAAGGGTAAACTGGGTTATTACAGACTGGTACAGACCTGATGCATATTATGAATCTGGTAAATGGAGAGCAACGTGGAAATATGACGGAGGAGGAACTCTGCTTAACCAGTGTCCTCATAATCTTGATTTATTGTCATGGATATGTGGAAATCCTTCAGATGTTGCCGGATTTTGCAGTGAAGGCAAGTATCATCCGATAGAGGTAGAAGATGATGTCACAGCATATATGGAATGGGAGAATGGTGCAAGCGGAGTGTTCATTGCATCAACAGGCGAGGCACCCGGTGTCAACAGGCTGGAGATAAGTCTTGATAATGCTCTTCTTGTATGTGACAAAGGCCAGCTTCGTGTATGTGAACTTGACAAGCCGGAAATAGAATACAGAAGAGGAAATGGTGATTTATTTGCTAAGCCAAAGTATGAGTGGAAAGATATAAAGACAGAGCCAAATGATGGTGCATATGAAAAACTACTGACAGAATATGCAGCGGGAAGGTGTGTTGCAAATGGAGACGAAGCTATTAACAGTCTTTATTTATCCAATGCAATATACCTTTCATCATGGAAAAACAGAAAAGTTGCATTGCCTGTAAGTGGCAGCAGATATGAACTTATGTTTGAAAAACAGTTTGAAAAAGAACTTGAAAAAAAGATTAATAAAGCTATAAGACGTAAGTGATAGAATAGCAGAAGCCGCGGTTTTATATAACTGCGGCTTCTAAAGATTTTTCGAGATTTTTCAATTCTTTTAATTCTCTTATTGTAAAATATCCACATACAATGGCGGCGGCTGCATCGGCGATAGGACCTGCATACATTACGCCATCAATTCCCATAAAAATAGGGAAAATAATTATAAGCGGAAGCAGGAACAATATCTGTCTTGTAAGTGACATAAATACACCAAGTCTTGATTTACCTATAGAATTAAAGAAATTTGATGTTACAGGCTGTATTCCGTTGATGATTGTCAAAAACATATATATTCTGAAATACCTTTCAGAAAACTTAAAATATAATTCACTTCCGTTACCGAATATACTGATAATCTGGCGTGGAAATACCTGAAAACATACAAATGCAATAAGCGATAAACCGGAAGCTGCAGCAAGTGCCAGCAGATATGTTTTACGTACACGTTTATATTTTTTTGCTCCGTAATTAAAGCCGATAACAGGCTGTGTTCCCTGAGATATTCCGATTACAAATGACATAAATATCATATTTACTTTTGTGATAATTCCGGCACATGCGAGAGGAATATCACCGCCATATACAGACATTGCACCATAATGTGCAAGTGTGTTATTCATTACAATCTGAACGACTGTCATTGCAATCTGGTTGAAACATGCACTTGCTCCGAGGATAAAAATATTTTTCCAATGATGCAATGAAACTGTAAAGCTGCTTTTGCTTAATTTTATATTTTTAAAATGAAACATATAGCGTAAACTTATGCAAAATGAAATTATCTGTCCAATAATAGTTGCAAGTGCGGCACCTGTCATTCCCATCTTAAATACAAATATGAAGACAGGATCAAGAATTGTATTTACAATTGCACCGATAAGCATTGATGTCATTGAATAGTTTGGACTACCATCTGCGAGAATCAGCTTGCTCATTCCTGTATTGGCTATCAGAAATGGAAAGCCTATAGCAGTAATACGTGTATATGCTTCTGCATATGGAAGTACATCAGGTGTTGCACCGAAAAATTTAAGCAGTGGTGTAAGGAATATAGTGGTTATAAGAAATAAAAGTATTCCCATTATAGTCATAAGAATTATTCCATTGCCGGCATATTTTTCTGATTCTTTCTTTTCACCTGCACCAAGATGCAGTGAGTAATTGGTTGCACAACCAATTCCGAGCAGGAGTGATATAGCCGTGCATGTTGTTGATAGTGGAAATGCAATATTTGTTGCTGCATTTCCAAGCATACCGATACCCTGACCGATAAAAATCTGATCGACGATGTTGTATAACGCAGTAACAAGCATTGATATAATACATGGAATTGCAAATCCTACAAGAAGTTTTCCCTCGTTTTTGTACCCGAGTGGATTTTCATTTTCATTATTGATGCTCATTGTGTGTTATCCTTTCTGATAAAATAATCAATTATTCTTCAAATGAAACAATCTGTGTTGCATTATTATAACCAAGCTGCTGCATTTTTTTCTGGAGATTATTAAGAGCTTTATCATATTTTAAGAAAGCATCATATGTATCGTTAAAATATGAGAGAGCTTTTTTGTCATCCCCATCTTCTTTTGCCTGCCATGAGAGAGTAGCAAAGTGATGAAGAACTTCATGCGTTTTGACAAGCTGACCAAATTCCGGACTTTCAGTAAGACGGCTGTCAGTCTGGCTGTTCAGCCATTTTCCAAGCTTGCATCCCAAAGGGTTATCAACCTGTTTTTTCTTTAAGTGTTCAAATCCGACAATATTGTTGTATACACGCCATGTAAGAACATAGTGATCTACTTCAAATACACGCATCCAGTCCTGCTGTGTGATATTAGAACATCCACGAACCAGGTCACTTCTGGTCTTGTCAAGATAACGTCCTAATTTAAATACACGTTGTCCTGATTGTATACATTCATCAGATAAAATGTTATAACTTTGAGAAATATTTTCAATTTGTTTTGCTAATGATTTTGTTACACCGGTTTGCGTGTCAATGTCGTTAAATATACTGTCAACGCTTACGCTTATGTTGTCCATCTGGTCATTCATTTGCTGTATGGCGGCAAGCGACTGCTCAACTTTCTTATTTCCTTCTCCAAGTGTGAGAGTTGTCTCATCCATTGCAGAGGCAAGTGAGTCAATGCTTTCTCTTAATTCAGCAACATATTTTACAATATCTTCGGCTGATTGTGAAGTGTTTGAAGATAAAATTCTTACCTGTTCGGCAACGACAGAAAAGCCTTTTCCGGCTTCACCTGCTCTTGCAGCTTCAATAGAAGCATTTAAAGCAAGAAGATTACTCTGGCTTGCGACATTTTGGACAATGTCAACAATTTCTTCTATTTTATTGATTTTTCCTTTGAAATCCTGGACATTCTGATTGATAGTGCTGATTTTTTCAGATGATTTATTGACAGCTTTAATACTGTCATTCATGTCTGTAGTTATATTTTGTGAAACTGATAGAATTTTGTGAGTGTTTGTGCGGATATCTCCCATTGCATCAGAAATGTTTTCAATAGAATTTTCGAGATGCTGGCTGGAATTTTCCATGTGCTGTATTGATTTTGTCTGTGATTCGACCTGTTCCAGAGTATTCTTTATAAGAGTGTTGTCACCGATAACACCCATTGTTTCATTGAGACGCATTACAACAGGGTTATTTACCTCTGTAAAAACATGCAGCATTTTATTGAGTTTTTCACCATATTCGGGGTTGTTAAAGTCAACAGGATTAACACCGCTGAAGTTACCTGCAATAATTTTATCAATAGTATCAAGTATCTGTACCGCATCATGGTCAGACAAAATCTCATCCTTTTTTTTCCTTTTAAACATGCAAAATCTCCCTATATATTATATTAAATTGTTCACTGAGTTACTTTGTAAACTATTATAACATGTAATTGGTAATAAAGTATTATTTTTTTTAAAATTTGATAAAAGTGTCAATATTTTCTGTAATAATTACGTATTTTTTTATTTTATTGGTTGACTTTAAAGAATCATAGGATTAAAATATTTCCGTTTGGCCTGTGTCTTGATGCAGGTGTTTAATATACAAAAAGGATGAAAGAGGAAAAAATATGCTTGACAGTGATTTGGAAATTATGAAAAAAGCGGCTTTTAACAAGGCTGATATTTGTAATAATCATTTGGGAAAATATTTTATAAGGGCGATTGTAGCAGGATTTTTCATAGTTGTTGCAACTATGCTTTCTAATGTGACAGCAGCGGTTTTGTTAAAAACATATCCGCAGTTTGGCAAACTTATAAGTTCAATATTTTTCTCAATTGCGATAATTCTCGTTGTTTTTATCGGAGGAGAACTTTTTACCGGAAATAATATGGTAATGGCGATGGGGGTGTATACAAAGACATGTAAAGTGTCAGATATGATAAAGACTTGGGTTATAAGTTATATAGGTAATTTTGTGGGTTCATTTATATTAGGCGGACTTTTTGTATGGAGTAATGCCTCACATCAGATTCTTGTTGATTATTACAGAAGTTTTATATATACAAAACTTGATGCGACACCGATGGAATTGTTTATACGTGGCGTTTTGTGTAATTTTCTTGTATGTCTTGCTGTCTATACAGGTATGAAATTAAAGAGTGAGAGCGGTAAGATGATAATGATGTTTTGTATTATTACGGCGTTTGTTCTGGCAGGGTTTGAGCACTGCGTTGCCAATATGGGAACATTTACAATAGGGTATATGCTTCTTGGTGATATTGGAACGGCAGCAGTAATAAAAAGCCAGTTTTTTGTTACACTTGGAAATATAGTTGGTGGTGCAGTTCTTCTGGCATTTCCGTTAAAGCAGATGAGTGCAGAGCACTAGAAAAAGCCGGAATTACGGAATATAAAAATAAATATCAAAATAAAAATATACAAAAGCGGATACCATACGAATAACGTATAGGTATCCGTTTTTTACGTGTATAATAAAATGAATTTACATGAAATGTGTAAAAAGCTTTAAAAGTCGCTCATAAAATGTGATAAAAACATAAAAAGTGGCTCATGAAATGTGTAAAATTATCAAAAAGTGGCTCATGAAACGTGATGAAGTGTGTACTTTTGATTGAAATGGTGCTAAAATAGGGATATGAGGAGGTGCGGTTATGTATTTAAAAAGAAAGATTGACGATTATCTTATAAAATGGAAACAAAATGACGAAAGGTTACCATTGATAATAAAAGGGGCGAGACAGATTGGAAAAACTGAATCTATAAATAATTTTGCAAAATCAAATTATAACAATGTTGTTTATATTAATTTTGTATTAGAACCTAAGTATAAAGTGATTCTGGGTGATGGATATGATGTTGAAAGCATAATAAAAAATATAACATTGTTATCACCTGAAAAAAAGTTTATAGCATATGAGACATTGATGATATTTGATGAAATACAGGATTATCCTGACATAGCAACATCTTTGAAAGCATTTAAAATTGACGGAAGATTTGATGTAATATGTAGCGGTTCACTATTAGGGGTTAATTATAAAAAAATTCACAGTAACAGTGTTGGCTACAAAACCGATTATGAAATGTTTTCAATGGATTTTGAGGAATTTCTGTGGGCAAAAGGATATGGCAGTGATGTGATTGAAGATATATTTAATCATATGAAAGAATTAAAGCCGTTTAGCGAGACACAGCTTACAGTATTTAAGAAAACATTTCTTGATTATTGTATTCTTGGAGGAATGCCCGCAGTTGTAAAACGGTATATTAAGACAAACAGTTTTTCTGACACATTGGATATACAGAATCAGATAAGACTTGATTACGAGGAGGATATAAGAAAATATGCAGAAGGGCTTGACCAGACTAAAATTGTAAGTGTTTACAGAAATGTACCTGCCCAGCTTGCAAAAGAAAATAAAAAATTCCAATACAGCATGATAAGTAAAAATGCAAGAGGACGTGAATATACAGGATGTATAGATTGGCTGAAAGATGCAGGCGTTGTCTCAATATGCTATTGCCTTAATTATCCTGAACTTCCGCTGAAAGGTAACTATGATGAAACAAAATTTAAGCTATATTATCCTGATACAGGTTTGCTTATATCAACAATGGACGAAGAGGCTCAGGATGATTTGAGAGCAAATAAAAATCTTGGAATATATAAAGGTGCACTGTATGAAAATTTTGTTGCGGAAGCTTTTATAAAACAAGGATTAGGATTATACTATTATAAGAAAGATAATTCAACATTAGAAGAGGATTTTCTTGCGAGAACAAAAAATTGTCTTGTTCCTATAGAAGTGAAATCAAATAATAACAGTTCAAAATCACTGCGTCAGCTTATAAAAAACAAAAGTTATTCTGATATTCAATTTGGTATTAAGCTTGCCGATAGTAATATAGGATACAGTGATAATGTGTACACATTTCCGTATTTTTGTGCATTTATGATTAAGAGATATTTATCCGATTTCAGCAGTTAATGAGTCAGAGTCAATACACATGTATGTGCACATTTGGTGGTGGCAGCAGATTATGAAATATTGGGAGATTATGTTATGAATAAATTTATAAAATTATTTAAGAAAGACAAAGACGAGTTCGGATATCTTACAGACGAGCCGTTTGACATAAGAAAAATCATTCCTGTTGCGGCATTGCTTGCAGTGGCAATAATTGCAGTTGTTATAGTTGTTGTGATAAATTCCGGCAAAAAGAATAAGACAGCCGGAACGGTTGATGTTGTAACAGAGACTACAACTGCACAGAGTGTGACGCAGACAGGCTGTGCTTCTGATACGGCAACACTTTCTTCTGATGAAGAAAAGCAGGAAGACCCTCAGTATGAGGCCGACATGGGAATGTCAGATGAAGGAAGCGGTGCTTCGGTCACTCTTTCGGCGGGAGGCAATGAAACGGCAGATACGACAATCGGCATAGATGTTTCTAAATATCAGGGAACTATAGACTGGGCGGAAGTAGCATCATCCGGTGTTGATTTTGCAATGATACGAGTCGGTTACAGAACACAGAAAACCGGTGTAATATATGCTGATACTAATGCAAAATATAACATGCAGCAGGCAGCAGCCAACGGAATAAAAGTCGGAGTATATTTTTTCTCATCAGCGGTAAATGAGAGTGAAGCAATTGAAGAAGCTGGCTGGGTTGCAGATTATATTGCAAATTATAATATAACTTATCCTGTGGCATTTGATTGTGAGGGCTTTGACTCGGCGGACAGCAGGCAGAATGGTATGTCTAATGATGACAGGACTAATGTTGCAGATGCATTTTTACAGGAAATATATTCAAGAGGTTACACGCCGATGTTTTATGCTTCAGCATCGCATCTTACAGGAAACAGCAGATGGAATACATCAACACTTGAAAATAATTATAAAATGTGGGTTGCACAATATCCGTCAGTTCCTTATCCGGATACATCCTCAACATCTTATTCGGGAGCATGTGCAATGTGGCAGTATACAAGTAATGGAAATGTAAGCGGAATAAGCACAAATGTTGATATAAATGTTGCATATTTCGGATACAGCCAGAGTGCGGGAACGATGAGCGGTGAGACGGCAGCGGCTGAAAGTGCAGATGTTGAAGCAAATATGAATTTTACATCGGTAAATGATACTGTTACAGCAAAAGAATATGTAAGATTAAGAAATAAACCTAGTCAGGACACTGATTCAACAATAATTGCGACATTAAATAACGGTGAGACGGTGACAAGAACAGGAATCAGTGACAGCGGCTGGTCAAGGCTTAACTATAACGGTCAGAATGTTTATGCTGTATCGAGCTATCTTACAACCGATTTGTCCGCACCGACGCAGACAGAAACACAGCAGTTTATGACTCAGTTTATAAGCTGCAATGATGAGGTAACTCCGAAAGATGAAGTTAATCTGAGGTCGAAGCCAAGTTATACGGATTCGGATTCGATTGTTGTTGCGTCGGTTAAAAATGGAACGATTCTTACAAGGACAGGTTATAACAATGAAGTTGGCTGGTCGCGTGTTGTATACAATGGACAGACGCTTTATTGCATTACAAGTTATCTGATTGTGAAATAAAAATATTGATATTTCTGCCAAAACAGCTCGAAATATAGTATAATATTAGAATATCAGTAAAAAACAGATTGGAGATAAAAGGTATGATTAAACACGTAATTTTATGGAAATTAAAAGATGAACTTGGTAAAGAAGAAAAAGAAAGTGTAAAAAAAGGTATAAAGGAAGGACTTGAGGGACTTGCAGGCCAGATTCCGGGACTTATTGATGTTCATGTAAATATTAACGGGCTTGAGTCATCGACAGCTGATGTAATGCTTGATACAACATTTGAGAGTGTTGATGCATTAAAAGCATATGCTGTTAATCCTAAGCATGTTGCGGTTGCAGACGGTAAAGTAAGACCATATACAGCAATAAGATCATGCCTTGATTACGAAGTTTAAAAAAATGCAGATATATTTAAAACCTATAATATCAGCGTGTTATGTTTTTCCGGTTCTTGCATTGCTTTTTACAATACCATATATTTTGTATGAATATCACAAATATGGTTCTATACTTGTGTTGAGAACCGGAATTATATATACGTTTATATTTTATATGCTGACGTCATATTTTATGACAATACTGCCGCTCCCACCGCTTGATTCTGTATCACCTGACTCAGCGTGCATGCTGCTTGTGCCGTTTGATGCGGTTAAAAGAGTGATTGTAAATTCACATATTAATTTTAAAAGTCCGGCAACATATATTAATATATTCAGCTGTGTTGATTTCTGGCAGATAATATTTAATATACTTTTATTACTGCCATTTGGAGTGTATCTGAGATATTATTTCAGAAGAAAATGGTGGCAGGTGCTTATAATGTCATTTGCGTACAGCCTCTTTTTTGAGCTTACACAGTTATCTGGTCTGTATGGAATATATAGATATCCATACAGATTTTTTGAGGTTGATGACCTTATATGTAATACGCTTGGTGGAATGACTGGATATTTAATCACGCCGCTTTTTGTATTTTTTATACCAAAAAGAGAAAGATTGGACGAGATAGCATACAGTCGTGGTGAGATTGTATCAGAATTCAGAAGAATTGTTGCGTGGGTTATTGATATTGCATTGATAATTGCACCTGTTGTGGGCTTTTTTGTATTTAACAAAGAAATAATTATTAATATAATATATGATTCACGTTATATCATGTGCATTTCGGCGTATGTAACAATTGTGTTTACTGTTGTTACAGCTGCATCAAAAGGCCGGACTGTTGGAAAAGCACTTGTTAATATAAGGCTTGTGAATGGCACAAATGAAAATATTATGGCTGACCGCACCAATTTTAAAGAAGCCGGAATTTTCAGGTTGTTTTTCAGATACATCATATTATATATGATAGAGCTTCCTTCACTTATATATGCATATGGCTTATATAAACTGACAGAAACAGCCACCGGCTGGGAATATGTGTTTTATGGCATCGGATGTGGGATATTTATAATAATAGCGGCATATTTTGTCGTTGACCTGGTATTATGCCTTTTCAGCGATACTAGAAATATGATTTACGACAGAATCACGGGAATAACGCACATGAATATGGTAAAAAAATAAAAAAAGGAGAAATTTTGTTATGCAAAAAAAAATAAGGAAAGTTATGTCAGTTTTTATGGTATCTGCACTCCTGTTTTCAGGGTGTGGTATACATGGAACAGATAACGTTAAAAAAGAAGAGGACAACGAAAATAATAATATTGTAAAGCTTACTGTATGGAGCGAGAAAGATAATGTTGACACAACATCAAAAATGGTGGAGAGTTTTAAAGAACATTATAAAGATGAGGCACAATTTGATATTACAATTGATGTTCAGGCAGATGCTAAAGTAAGAGATGTAATGCTTACAGATGTACATAATGGTGCAGATGTTTTTTCATTTCCTGATGATCAGCTTACATCACTTGTTGCAGGTGGTGTTCTGGTTGAGATACCTGATGCTGAAAAAGTAAAATCTGCTAATATTGAAGAATCGGTGAAAGCTGCTACGTTAAATGATAAAATATATGCATATCCTATGACAGCTGATAACGGTTATTTTATGTACTATGATAAAAATTATTTTTCGGCTGATGATGTAAAGTCATTGGATAAAATGATGTCGGTAGCGGCATCATCAGGAAAGAAGTTTGCCATGGAATTTAATTCGGGGTGGTACATGTATACATTTTTTGGTAATACAGGACTTAATTTATCAATTAATCCTGATGGCGTAACTAATAAATGTAATTGGAATTCTGAATCTGGTGATATTAAAGGAACGGATATTAAATCAGCACTTTCAGCTATAGCATCAAATCCTGGTTTTGTAAGCATGCCTAATGGAGATATTGCGGCTGCAATGAAGTCAGGGGATGTTATAGCAGGTATAAGCGGTGTATGGGATGTTATGAATGTAAAAGCAATATATGGCGAAAATTATGGTGCATGTAAACTTCCGACATATACTGTTGCAGGCAAGGAAGTACAGATGTCTTCTTTTACCGGATATAAGATGATGGGGGTTAATGCATATTCAGAGAATAGGGACTGGGCATGCAGACTTGCGGACTGGATGACTAATGAAGATAATCAAAAACTGAGATTTAAAGAGCGTAATCAGGGACCGTCAAACATAAATGTGGCAGCTTCAGATGAAGTGAAAAAAGTTCCAGCAATACAAGCTGTAATTGAACAGTCTAAATATGGAACATTGCAGCGAGTTGGCAACAGTTTCTGGGATGCATGCAAGGATTTTGGCGATACGATATTGAGTGGAACTAATAATGGAATGACAGACCAGGAGATTATGGATAAACTTGTTAATGGTATTACAGCATCAACTATTAAGTGATGGCTTTTATGATATTGCATTGCTTATATTAAGATAAGCAGAATGGAGACTTTTATGGTAAATAAAAAAAGAACAAGCTTAAAGGTACTGATACTTATTCCCGTATTTATTCTTGGAATATTATCTGTGGTATCCAATATAATGGCTATTAATAATATAAGAATGGTTAATTCAAATGCATCTGATATTGCGGATGATTGTATGAATAGTATATCAGAACTAGGTGAAATCCAGAATGCAACACAGTCAATACATAAGCTGGGGTTGTCTCATATTATTGCAACTGACCTTAATACAATGATTTCTGTAGTGGAAGATATAAGGAAGGAACAGTCAGAACTTGAAAATAATCTTGAAGATTATAAGAAGTATGTCAGTGATTCTGATCAGGAAGTTTATAATTCACTTGTACAGAATTATGAAATTATGAAAAAAGAGTTTGGAAGTATTATGGCATATAGTGCACTTGGTAAGAAAGAAGAGGCATATGCATTGGCAAACGGAGTAGTAAGCGATAGCAGCAGTGAAATACAGGAAAATATAAATGTATTAAAAGAACATGCTAATTCTACAGCTTCAACTGCAAGAGAAAGGCTTTCGTCAGTATATACCGGTTCTCTTATATGTAGTATTGTTATTATTGCAATAAGTATATTGTTACTGCTTACAGCATTGTATTGTGTTATGAAATATATTATAAAACCGATACTTGCAACGAATAAAGATATTAGGGAAATTATAAGTGGAATAGATAATGGAGAAGGTGATCTTACTAAGAGAGTTACAATACTGTCTAATGATGAGATTGCTGATCTCGGTAATGGAATTAATGTTTTTATGGAAAAACTTCAGGGAATACTTAAACTGATTATTGAGAATACAAACCTGATGGAAGGCGTTGTAGAGGCCGTAGATAAAAGTGTGGCTGCCTCTAATGATAGTGCTTCTGATTTATCAGCAATGACAGAAGAATTATCTGCAACTATGCAGGATGTAGGACAATCAGTTAATGTTATTAATGACAGTGCGAATAATGTACGTGAAGACGTTGATATAATAGCATCAAAGTCAAATGAAATTAATACATTTTCTAAGCAGATGAAAGAAGATGCTGATAATATGGAAAGTAATGCCAGAAACAATATGGAACAGACAAGTGAAAAGGTTGGTGAGATACTGGAAGTACTAAATAATGCGATTGAGGACAGCAAAAGTGTTGACCAGGTTAATAATCTGACTAATGATATTTTAAATATATCAAGCCAGACCAATCTTCTTGCATTGAATGCATCGATTGAGGCAGCGAGGGCTGGAGAAGCAGGAAAAGGATTTGCAGTTGTTGCAGAAGAGATACGCCAGCTTGCGGATTCAAGCAGAGAAACAGCAAACAGAATACAACAGATAAATTCGGTTGTAGTTAAAGCAGTATCTAATTTATCGGATAACGCTAACAATCTTGTTAAATATATGCAGCAGACGATACTCCCTGAATTTGAAAGGTTTGTTGATAGTGGTGCTTCATATAAAAATAATGCATCATATATTGAAGATGCTATGAATGAGTTTGTATTAAAAACTGACGCTTTAAAGAAAAACATTGATGAGATAGCAGGTTCTATTAACACTATTACGGCTGCGGTTGATGAAGGTGCGGAGGGTGTCAACAGCACGGCAGAAAATACACAGAACCTTGTTGAAGATATAGTTAATATCAGTAGCAAAATGAAAGAAAATAAAGCTATAGCAAAGACACTTCAAGAAAGTACAGATATATTTGCTATTTTTTAAGTTACTGTTTTTTAAATGAAAAAGCATGTTTAAAAACTGGGTGAAATATGTTATCATTATGTAAATTATTTTTAACAGGGAGAAAAACTAATGAACGAGAAAAATCAAGAAGCTGTTCGTGATGCACGACAGCTCGGAATTCCGAAAATGCTGATTCTTGGAATACAGCATATGTTTGCCATGTTTGGAGCTACGATTCTGGTACCTATTCTTGTAGCAGGATATTTTCAGAATGCATGTGGCGAACCAATAACAAGAGGTCTTACAGTATCTGTTACACTGTTTTGTGCCGGTATTGGAACATTAATTTTCCATGTCTGCTCAAAATTTAAAGTTCCTGCATTTCTTGGCTCATCATTCGCATTTCTTGGTGGATTTTATACAGTAGCCAATCTCAATACAGGAATTTATGCTGATATGGGTGCTAACGAGAAAGCTGCATATGCATGTGGCGGTATCGTTGTAGCAGGTCTGTTATATCTTGTTATAGCTTTAATTTTTAAGCTTGTCGGTGTGAACAGAGTTATGAGATTCCTTCCACCGGTAGTTACAGGACCAATTATTATTTGTATTGGTCTTTCACTTGCTTCATCAGCAATATCTAATGCTTCAACTAACTGGCTTCTTGCCGTAGTTGCACTTGCTGTAATAATAATATTTAATATCTGGGGCAAGGGAATGTTTAAGATTATTCCTATCCTTATGGGTGTAATCATTTCATATGCTTTTGCATTAATTCTTAATGCATTTGGAGTTACAAATCCTGATGGTTCAGCAATACTTAATTTTGCATCTGTTTCATCAGCAAGCTGGATTGGTTTTCCAAAATTCCAGATTTGCAAGTTTGATATTACAGCAATTCTTGTAATGGCACCTATCGCTATTGCAACAATGATGGAACATGTTGGAGATATGTCAGCTATATCAGCTACTGTTGATGAGAATTTTATAGCAGATCCGGGCCTTCACAGAACAATAATGGGTGATGGACTTGCTACAGCGTTTGCAGGTTTTATTGGTGGACCTGCTAATACTACATATGGAGAAAACACAGGTGTCCTTGAACTTTCAAAGGTATATGACCCAAGAGTAATAAGAATTGCTGCAGGTCTTGCAGTGATACTTTCATTTATACCTAAGTTTTCAGAGATTATTTCTACAATGCCGGCAGCCATAATCGGTGGTGTATCATTTATGCTTTATGGTATGATTTCAGCTATTGGTGTAAGAAATGTTGTTGAAAATAAGGTAGACCTTACAAAGTCACGTAACCTTATAATTGCCGGTGTAATCTTTGTATGTGGTCTTGGTTTTTCAAATGGACTTACATTCACAATAGGTGAAACGCATATTACACTCACAGCACTTGCTATCGCAGCTATTGCAGGTATTATCCTCAATGCTGTTTTACCGGGTAATGATTACAGGTTTGGTGTAAATCCAAGCGGAGACCAAAGCCGTGGTGTATATGTAAGCAACACAGATGATGAAAAATAATTAAAAAGCAAATAATACATCTATATAGATGGAAAAACAGAGGTTAGGTTATAATGAATTTTAAAGAAGAAAAAAATATTACAATTTTTGAACATCCGTTGATTCAGCACAAAATTTCAATTTTGAGAGATAAGGAAACAGGAACTAATGAATTCAGAAAGCTTGTAGAAGAGATTGCTATGCTTGAAGGTTTTGAGGCAATGGGAGATCTTGAACTTGAAGATGTAGAGATTGAAACTCCAATTGAAAAATGCATGACTCCTATGATTTCTGGACGTAAACTTGCGGTTGTTCCGATTCTTAGAGCTGGTCTTGGTATGGTTTCAGGTATTCTTGCCCTTGTACCGACTGCAAAAGTAGGTCATATTGGTATGTATAGAGATGAGGAAACTCATGAACCACATGAATATTATTGCAAACTTCCAAGCCCTATTGAAGAAAGGCTTATTATTGTAACAGACCCAATGCTTGCAACAGGCGGCTCAGCAGTAGATGCAATTGATCAGATTAAAAAGCATGGTGGCAAGAAAATTAAATTTATGTGTATTATAGCTGCACCGGAAGGTCTTGAGAAGCTTCATAAGGCTCATCCGGATGTACAGATTTATGTAGGACATCTTGACAGACAGCTCAATGAAAATGCATACATATGTCCGGGTCTTGGCGATGCCGGCGACAGAATTTTTGGTACAAAATAATAATAGACTTGTTTTCTAAATAAAAAAATGGTTTTATGCCGGAAATCTTTATTGAAAATTAATATTGATTTCCGGCTTTTTTATGTTATCATTATTAATATGAAATATATTAGACGTGTAAAATTTGGTAGGTAATGCATATGGATAAATCATTGAGTATTGATACAGGGCATCATGAAAAGCTATATCAGGAAAGAATGAACTTTCTGCTGACGGGAGAAAAGGATAGGGTTTGTTCTATATATATAGATGTTACGGATGATAAGATGCTTGCTCTTATAACACGTAAGCATAAGTATAATGACAATGAATTAAATAATATTTCTGTGAGATGCTGGCTTGATAAATACATATATCCTAATATTTCTGATGGATATAATCTGGAAGAGTTTAAGAACGGTTTCACCAGAAAAGCTCTGTTGGAAGACTTTGAAAAAGGTGAACGTAATATACAATTTTATCATAGTTATTATGGTGAAAATGGCAATTTGAAATTATACAAAGTGCGTGTCAGTCTTATAAAAAATCCGTACAACGGTCATATTGAAGCATATGCGGTCTGGAAAGACAGAACATTAAAATATATTGACAAAGAGATAAGTAAAATTCTGTATAACAATGATTATATAGGAATCGGAATTATAGACAGTTGTAAAGGAAATCTGTATATGCGTGCTGCTCACTTTGAGGGCATGGAATTTGAAGAACAGAAGTCATATGTATATGATGATATAGTAAAGCAGATGAGTGAGATAAGAATTGCCAATGAAAGTAAAGAGCAGTTCTTAAAATGTACGGCACTTGATTACCTTAATGATAACATGAATATAGCTGGAGTGTATTCATTTAATGTTTATAATATAAAAAATAAAGTTGAAAGATACAGCTATCATTGGTTTGATAAGAAAAAAGGTATTATTCTTGTTGTTGTTGAAGATATGACAAAAGAACTCGAGACTGATAGTGTTACGGGTGCATTAAACCGTGAAGGATTTGTTCATAAAGCAGAAAATATAATTAAAAATAATCCTGACAAAGATTTTGCACTTTTATATTTTAATATCCAGAAGTTTAAGGCGATTAATGATTTATATGGTTATGCAGCAGGAGATACGGTGTTACATCAGGCTGTTAATACTTTACAGACTTCATTTTTGAAACCGCTTGCAATATCAAGGATAGAAGCAGACCGATTTGTTGTGCTGGTTGATAAGAACAATCTGGATTTTGAAAAGCTCACATTAATACTTCATCGTGTTTATGATAAAGATGGGATGAAAGTAGATATATATGTAAGATGTGGCATTTATTATATACTGAAAGACACGGATTTGAGTGTTTCTGATATGTGTGACAGGGCAAAGCTTGCAAAATTATATATACCTAATCAGTATGTGCAGCCGTATGCTATATTTAATGAAGACATGAAATATGATTATGAGCAAAGAAGTCTTGCTTTGATTCAGCTGGATGATGCTATAAAAAATAGTGAGATAAAAGTGTTTTATCAGCCTATATATGACGCAAAAACGAAGCAGATAGCATCGGCGGAAGCTCTTGTGCGCTGGGTTTCACCAAAAGGCGTAATACTACCGGGTAAATTTATTCCTGCACTTGAAGAAAGCGGGCACATAACAAAGCTTGATACATATGTACATAAAAGTGTCCGTAGATTTATGGAAAATAGATATAAAAACGGAAAAAAGATTGTTCGTGTCGCAGTCAATTTATCAAGAATGGATCTGATGGATGATGAAATCATGGATTTGATTATTGATGATGTAAAAGATGAACACTATTCAAAACAGATGGTTAATTATGAAGTAACTGAGTCGGCATATGCAGATGTTTCCGGTAAAGGTACCAATTTTCTTATGCAGCTTCACGATAACGGTGTAAAGCTTCTTATTGATGATTTCGGAAGTGGTATGTCATCATTCAGCACATTAAGAGATTACGATTTTGATATAATAAAGCTTGATATGGGGTTTGTGCAAAAACTTGGTGAAAATAAAAAATATAATAATATAGTAATGTCAATTATTGAGCTCGCACACAGACTTGATATGAAAGTGGTCGCAGAAGGAGTGGAGACAAAAGAGCAGGCAGACTGTCTTAAAGAATATGGATGCGATTATCTTCAGGGATTTTATTTTTCAAAACCGCTGCCTGAAGAAGAATTCGCAAAGCTTCTTGATTAATAATAATTATATTTGATGTGATAATTTTAATGAGTAAAATACATATGTCAGATGAGTAATATAATTTACCATTTGACATATGTATATTTTTTTGTTTATAATGCTAATGGTTAGCTATGACTAATGCAACTTAGATATGCATAACAATATTATAAATGAAAGGTATTATAATTATTAATGAAAAATATTATAAAAAATCCAATTAAAATTCTTTGGCTTGCAGCGGCATTTATCTCAATGGCACTTGGTGCGATTGGTGTTATTCTGCCGGTATTGCCAACTACGCCGTTTCTTTTACTTGCTTCCTTTTGCTTTGCAAAAGGGTCAGAGCGTTTTCATAAATGGTTTACAAAAACAAAGCTTTATAAAAAGCATTTGGATAGTTTTGTGAAAAACCGTGCAATGACGCTTAAAACAAAGCTTTGTATATTGATACCTGCATCATGTATGCTTGTTCTTGCAATGATTGCAATGTCGAACATATATGGAAGAGTGTTTATTGTATTTCTTATAATATTCAAATATGTATATTTCTTTACAAAGATACAGACAATACCATCTTCAGCAAAAATAGAAACCGAATAGGGCAGAAAAGATTATTTTGTATCAAAATGTGTTGTAAACCATACGAACGAAACGCCGAATATTATAGATAATTGAGACAGAAGTACAAGCAGCACAATTTGATGCAATTGTAGGAAATGTAAATACAGGTTTATCATCCGTTATGCACAGGCATTTTGCTGTATCAAGTGCTTTGCCGCCGCCTACACCGAATACCATGTCGGCTTTACTATATAGAGGTAATGCACGAAGTTTATCAACAGTTTCGTATGTACAGTCATTTCCGTAAGTTCGACGCCGATAATTTCAAGTGCTGTGTGAGATACAGCTTCTTTAATTTTGTCAAGTGCAACTGCAAGAGCCTTTTTTCCACCGATTATAAGAACCGTTCTGCCGTATGATTCACAGACGGGACCAATCTTATCATAAATTGCATTACCGATAGAGTAACTCGGCAGATGTACTTCATAATTTTCAAGCTTCATAATAATTCCTCCATTAATTAAATAAATATTTTGTTAAATAATAAAATATAAAAAGGCATATCAACTCATTGTTATGTGAGTCAATACGCCTTTGTATTTTTACTTTATTGAATTAAAGTAAGTATATCATAAACCGGCGTTGATTTAAATCTGTTAAAATAAAAAACTGCACAGACAGAAAATATATATTAAAATTCAAATCTGTATAATTGGTGATTTTTTAAAATTGTGTATTTTTGTGTGAATTTAGCCGTATTTTCAGAAAATGTAATATATTACAAAAATTTTATTGTTTCCTATTGTAAAAATAAACATGTGTATGATATTATCAAATTAATTTATATATTGTTTTGGTAAATGATAATTGAATATGAGGTGGTGCGAATGAAAAGAATTAAATCATTTTTTAAAATATTGGGTATGCTTGTTTTATGTGCTTCGTTTACAGGCTGCGGCGTGAATGGCAATATTGATGATTACGCGGTTAATACGGGCTATGGTGATTCCGATACAGTAAAAAGTTCTTCAGGAGTATCAAAAGACAGCATAAAGGTTGGTGTAATTCATCTGTCTGATCCCGCCGAGGGCAGCGGATATACATATACGCATGATATTGGAATTATGGGTATGCAGCAGAATCTCGGATTGTCGGACAGTCAGATTATAAGAAAGATTAATGTTAATGATTCGGACAAGGAGGCTACGAGAAAAGCGATAAAAGAATGTATTGACGAAGGCTGTAACATAATATTTTCAACAAGCTGGGGCTATATGGAGACAACGGCACAGATGGCAGAAGAATATCCTGATGTTTATTTTTCTCACGGCACGGGTTACATGAGCAATGGAAAGAATTTTAACAATTATTTCGGAAGAATATATCAGCCGAGATATCTTAGCGGAATAGTTGCAGGAATGAATACAAAGACGAATAAGATAGGTTATGTTGCCGCAATGGGTTCGGAAAATTCAGAGGTTACGGGTGGAATTGATGCTTTTGCTTTGGGAGTTTATTCTGTGAATCCTTCAGCTCAGATATATGTAAAGGTGACAAACAGTTGGTATGATCCTGAAGCTGAGAAAGCTGCGGCATCTACGCTTCTTGATATGAATTGCGATGTTATAACACAGCATTGTGATACCACATATCCGCAGCTTCTTGCACAGCAGAAAAATGTATACAGTATAGGATACAATTCCGATATGAGTAAAGATGCACCCGATGCCTGCCTTTGCAGCGTTATATGGAACTGGAGTGCATATTATACGGCGGCTGTACAGAGTGTTATTGACGGAACGTGGGACGGAAGCAATTATTACGGCGGTATGAATGAAAATATTGTAGGCATAACACAGCTTGCTGATTTCTGCAAATCGGGAACACAGCAAAAGGTTGATGAGGCAAAGAAGGATATTATATCGGGAAAACTCGGAATATTTGACGGAGTTATAGAGACCAATACGGGAACGACAGTCGGAGAGAGCGGAAAAACACTCAAAGATTCGGATATTACGGGAAATATTAACTGGTATTTCAAAACTGTGACATTAGTACAGTAAGAGAATAATGGGAGGAATATAGCATGAATCTTAAAAAGAAAATATTGGCGGTTACAATCATTCCTGTACTTGTTTTGGGTATAGTTTCCATAATCCTTACTGTAACTATGGTAAAAAGTTCTGTTATGGAACAGGTTGAGGAAGCTTTAAAAGGAACCGCATCGTCTACTTTGGCGGCATATGACCAAAATGCGGGAGATTACATTGTAACCACAAGCGGAGATATATGGAAAGGAAGTTACAATGTATCCAAGTCGGAAAATCTAGTTGACAGAATAAAAGAAAATACAGGTATGGACGTTACATTTTTCTACGGAACAAAAAGAGTGATGACATCGGCACTTGACGCAAATGGGGAAAGAATTCTTGGTTCGCCTGCGGGAGATGTCATAACGCAGAAGGTGTTAAATGATGGAGAAGAATATTTTACAAGCCGTGTTTCGCTGGATGGAGTTATGAATTATGGCTATTATATGCCTGTATATCAGAACGGAAGCAATGATGAGATAATCGGAAGGGTGTTTGTCGGAACAAACAAGGCGGACAAGGACGCTGTTTTAAACAGAATTATTGCAATGATATGCACCGCTGTTGTCATTGTTATGGCTATATGTATCGGCATAAGCATGAAGATTGCATATTCTATAAGTTCAGATATAAAGAGAAGTGTAGGAATCGTGGAACAGGTTGCGGGAGGCAGTCTTAATATAGACGTTGACAAAAAGCTGTTAAACCGCAAAGATGAAGTAGGTGATTTGGCACGAGGCACAGTATCGCTTAGCAATGCGATGAACTCGGTAATTAACGAAATATCGAGTAATTCAAAGCTTTTGCTTGAAACTTCTGGTGTTCTCGGCGAGGCGGCGGACAATACCGACAAGACAATGAATGAAGTAAGTGCAACCGTTAATCAGATGGTTGAAAATTCATCAATACAGTCAGCCAATTCCAAAGCTGCGTTTGACCATATGAAGATTATGGAAAACAACATCAGCGAGACTACATCAGAGGCAGCTCTTCTTAACGAATCAGCCGTGTCTATGCAGAAGTCAGGAACAAAGGTTTCTGAGACGCTTTTTAAATTGTGCAATATCAATGATAATGTAAAAGATATAATTGAAGAAGTAAAAGAGCAGACAAACCGCACAAATGAGTCTGTAAACAAAATTAATTCGGCAATCTCATTTATTTCGGCGGTTGCTGAAGAGACTAATCTTTTGAGCCTTAATGCGTCTATAGAGGCGGCAAGAGCAGGTGAAGCCGGAAAAGGCTTTGCTGTTGTTGCACAGCAGATAAAGAAGCTCGCGGAGCAGTCTAATGATTCAAGTAAGCAGATTGACGATATAACAAAGGTTCTTATGCAGGATTCGTATAAATCTGTCGAGATTATGCAGAAAATGCAGGATATAGTTATAAGTCAGAGCGAAAGCATGGAAGAGACCCGTATTATTGTGGGACAGGTTCTTAATGATATACGCAGTTCAAAGGACAGCATAGAATTAATAATGAACAGTACGGTTAAACTTGAAGGTTCAAGAAATAAGGTGTCTGGTGCCGTTGAAGAACTTGCAGAAATTGCGGGACAAAATATGGAAAGCACTCAGAGAACATTTGAGGAGACGCAGAAGGTTACAGATACGTTCAAGGAAGTGTATTCAGGAGCCGTCAAGCTTAGGGAGATTGCTGACAGGCTAGCTGAGAGTGTGTCATATTTTAAGATGTAATAAAAACTGCTTACAGTTCATAAGGCAGATTATTATAGTGATACGTTATTATATTGAAATTAAAACTTTAAATTAATAATATTAAAAATTAATATAAGATATGTTGCATTTTCTCATATCAGGTGTTAGTATAATTAACTGCTGCGTAGATTTGGCGTGATTTAAAGGCCGGATTACGTGCAAAAACTAAAGTTAATTATACCTGATATGAGGAAATTTTTTATGAGTGGAATAAAAACAGAAAATACGTCCTGTGGAATGGATATGACAAGCGGTTCTTTGTGGAAAAAGATAGTTCTTTTCAGTATACCGCTTATGATGTCGCAGGTTCTTGAGGTTCTTTTTAATATGTCCGATGTGGCAGTTGTCGGTAAATTTGCAAGCTATGAGGCACTTGGGGCGGTTGGTTCGACTACAATTTTAGTGACGCTTTTTACAGGATTTCTTATAGGAATGGGTTGTGGTGTCAATGTAATAGTGGCAAGGCAGCTTGGTGCAAGACAGCACAAAGATTTGAAAGATACAATTCAAACAGCATTTATTCTGTGCCTGATTGTTGGAATTATTGTAAGCATTATATGTATTTCATGTGCACATTTATTGTTGAATCTATTAAATACAAAAGAAGAACTTATAGACGGTGCGATGCTTTATTTCAGAATATATGCACTTGGTATGCCTGCCATGGCAGTATACAACTTCGGTAATGCTGTTATGAGTGCCGGAGGAGATACAAAGCGTCCGTTACTCTATCTTTTTATAGCAGGAATAGTAAATGTATGCCTTAATCTTATATTTGTTATCGGATTTCGTCTGGCAGAACAGGGTGTAGCAATGGCAAGTATTATTTCACAGTATATTTCAGCAACACTTATTATGACTAATCTTTTGCGAAGAAATGATGTGTGCAAGCTTCGTCTTTCGCAGGTAAGAATAAACAAGAATGCAGCGAAAGCGATTCTTATGCTTGGAATCCCGGCAGGAATCCAGAACGCAATATTTGCGATTGCAAACCTTTTTATCCAGACAGGTGTGAATTCATTTGATTCTGTTATGGTTTCGGGCAATTCCGCAGCTGCCAATTTTGATGCACTTATATATAATGTAATGTCAGCGTTTTATACAGCGTGTTCAAGTTTTATGGGGCAGAACATGGGTGCCGGAAATAAAAAGAGAATGCTTCACAGCTATTTTATAAGCATTGCATATTCATTTTGTGCGGCAGGAATTCTTGGAACTGTACTTTTTGTGTTTGGACGCCAGTTGTTGTCGTTGTTTACTAGTGAGCCGGCTGTTATAGACGCCGGGATGGCAAGAATAAAGATTATGGCTTTTTCGTATGCGGTATCTGCATTTATGGATGCATCAATTGCTGCATCGAGGGGTATAGGAAAGAGTGTTGGACCTACAATTATTGTTATAAGCGGTTCGTGTGTATTCAGGGTTGCATGGGTATATACAATATTTGCATATTTTCACTCTATACCTTCATTGTACCTTGTTTATGTATTTTCGTGGACAATTACAGCTATAGCAGAAATAGCATATTTTGCATACAGTTTCAAACATTTGAATGTAAGAGGAAGATATTAGTAAAAATCCGACACAGGTATTTGTAAAAAATTAACAAAAAAATATAATAATCGGTAAAATTCATTGACATATTTATGATATAAGTATATTATTTATACATACTTTAATAAAACACATACGCAAAAGTCTTTTCTTATGGGTATTTTTAGTTATTAGTTTACTGCGTGTTTTATTAATGGTAAGCGTGATAATGAAAGGAAGTGTGTGGTAAAAAATATAATTTAGTAAAATGTTCGGAGGGTTTTATGCGATTTAACAAATTATTTAGAAAGGTATTTGCGGCAGTTTCTGCGGTTACTTTGATTGTATCGGGGATGCCTGTAGGATTGGGTGTTACGGCATTTGCAGCAGATACACAGACACGAAAAATTACGTATTCGTTTTCAGCGAATTCAAGTAAGAAAGCACCTGCAGCAGGGGAAATTCTTGATGGAACAGCCGGAGAGTCCGGCGGCATTTTGTATGTGTCACAGGATGCGGGAAACAGTGGCGTTACATATGATAGTGACAAACTTCGTTTCAGACAGGGAAGCGTATTATATCTCCCGGTAAAAGATGACACAACAAAAGTAAAATATGAGCAGTTATGTTCAAATGCTGCAACTGACAGACCTGTATATATCGGCAGTGCTGACAGCGGATATTCTGTTCAGATGAAGACAACAACACAGTCTGTAACAGTGGATGATATTACGGGTTATATTGTTGAAAAAGAAGGGCAGAAGTATCTTCCTGTTATATCAGGCGGAGATGTTAAGATCAGAACAATGGCTTTGACAGAATATAATCCTATTATAAATGTCACAGTTACAGGTACAGTGGCAAATGCAGCAGAAAATGGAATTACAGAGATTAAGTTTGACAGTCTTACAGACAGTTCTGCAAAGACGGTTACTGCACAGGTTGACAGCAACGGCAAGTATTCCGTTGTATTAAAGAGAGTAAACGGCAGTGCCAAGTACGAAGTATCAATAAGTGCTGTAGGATTTAAGATTAATGATACCGATAACGGCAATATTCTCGAACTTACAGGTGAAAATGCTACGGCTGTTAAAGACTTTGAAGCAGTTGCCGATGCAGTTGCAACAGTTTCAGGAAGTATTATGGGAATTCCGGCAGATGCTGTAAAAGGAACAGTTTCAGTTAAATTTGTACCTGATAATTCAAAGCTTTCAACGATTGCTGTTGATGTAAAAGCAGAGACAGATGGTTCTTACAGTTTTTCAAATGTAAGTATTAATTCGAGCTCAAATTATTCAGTAGTATTAGGCGGCGTTGACGATTATGAAGTTACAGAAAAGTTAAACAAGGCAGCAGGAGATTATACAGATGTACAAATCGCTGCAACACAGAGAGTAAAGGTTAATGTTTCAGGTAAGTTCGTAACCTCAGATGACAAAGCTTCAGATGTTACAAAGATTACATTTACAAACAAATCTGACAGTAACTATTCTTATTCATTTGATGTAACAGGTGACGGATACAAAGCACAGTTAAGAGCAGGCGAGTACGATACATCAGTTGTATCTGAAAAGTATACTGCATATGACCATGTAAGTGTCGGCAGTTCAGATGTTTTGAATGATGTTTATCTTGAAACAGAAGCAGATACATCACCTGTTAAATATCAATCTGAAGTAAAAGTGGGTAAGGGCCAGCAGTTTGAGACTATAACAGATGCAGTTAAGTATATAGGCAGAATGGCAAGAACAACAGAGAGAGTAACAATTACTCTTACAGATGCTTTATACAGAGAGCAGGTTATGGTTGATACTCCTTATGTTACTATTTCAAGTGAAGCAGGCTCAACAATAACATGGTATTACGGTTCGGGTTATACTTATTACAGTGCAGATATGAATGGTTATTACAGTGAAGCAAGAGCTGTTGATAAGTATGAAAAAGGCGTTGCAATTGGAATGGGAACAGGCCACTGGGGAGCAACAGTTAATGTACTTCCTACAGCTACAGCTTTCCGTTCAGAAGGTGTTATATATGAAAGTTCATTTAACAGATATATGACAACAGAAGAAGTTGAGGATGGCGTAGGCAAAGGTGGAGATAACTCTAAGGTTGACCGTTCTAAAGCAACAGATGCCGATATCAAACTTTATAAAAATAAGGAAAGAGCTTGTGTTATTTTCATTGAAGCAGACCAGAGCGAATTCAAGGACTGCCAGTTCTTAAGCTCACAGGATACAATGTTTACAGGAAATAATACAGAGCATACATATTTTAAGAATTGTGTCATCGAAGGTACAACAGATTATATCTGCGGTGATGGTAGTGCGGTATTCGATGGCTGTACATTAAGCATGTATGGATACGGTGACAAAGCGGCTTCAGGAAGTATCATTGTTGCGTCAAAGGCACTTTCACAGTTAGGTTATCTTTTCAACAACTGTAAGGTTGTAAAGACTTCTTATCCGGGAATTAACAACGGTATAACAAAGACATATTTTGCAAGACCATGGAGAGCAGATTCAAAGGTTGTATTCTTAAATACAGAAGTTGAAGATGCTAATACTATCGCTCCTGCAGGATTTACTTCAATGAGTAATGTAACACCTGCAAAGGCTAAGTATTATGAATATAATACACATCTTGCAGACGGAACAAAGGTAAGCACTTCAAGCAGAGCTGCAGGCGTTAATAAGATGACTGATGAAGAAGCATCAGCAGTAAAACTTGAAGATTACTTTGAGGGTTGGACACCTGCATACTATAAATCAGGAGATGTTAAGCCGGAACCGGTTGCAGCAGACTACACAGCAGTAGATGAAGCTATCAAAGCTGCGGAAGCCCTCAACAAAGATGATTATGAGGATTTCTCAGCAGTAACAAAGGCAATCGAAGCAGTAGACAGAACACTTACATCAGAAGAACAGGCAAAGGTAGATGCAATGGCAAAGGCAATAACAGATGCAATTAATGGTCTTGTTAAAAAGCAGCCTGTTGTTGCAGCAGATTACACAGCAGTAGATGAAGCTATCAAAGCTGCGGAAGCTCTCAACAAAGATGATTATGAGGATTTCTCAGCAGTAACAAAAGCAATCGAAGCGGTAGACAGAACACTTACGTCAGAAGACCAGGCAAAGGTAGATGCAATGGCAAAGGCAATAACAGATGCAATCAATGGGCTTGTTAAGAAACAGACTGATGATTCAGATAAATCAGACATCAAAGTTGACCTCGATGAAAATGAAGATGCTGCTGATTTCAAGGATGTTGCATCAGTAGGTGACGTAAAGGTTAAAGATGAAGAAGGCAAAGAGCTTACAGTAAGTGAAATTAAGTTAAATGTTGAAAAAATAGCAGCTTCAACATCTGAAAAGATTGATGCGGCTATTGCTGAAAAGAATATCAAGGGATTCGATTCAAAGAATGCAGATTATTATGATATTTCACTCAAAACAACAGACGGAAAAGTTGTTAAGCTTTCAAGCGGTAAGATTAAGATTACTATGTCATACAAGAAAGGAATCAATGCAGCAGATTACAATTTGTATGTATTCCATATGAATAACAACGGAGTTCTTGAAAGTGTAGCAGTTACAGCGGATGAAAATGGTTTCTCATTCGAGGCAGAGTCATTCAGCCCATATGCTGTTGTATACGCAGTAAAGGATTCGGGAAGCGATATAACACCGTCAACACCTGAAAATCCAGGAAATGATGAGACACCTGGTACAACAGAAACACCTGGTACAACAGAGACACCGGGTACAACTGTAACACCGGATTCATCAGTTTCAACAGGTGACAGTTTAGGTATGTTCATGTATATGATAATTCTTGCTGCTGCATTGGCAGGAATGGCAGGAGTAGCCGTATACGACAGAAAAAGAGCAAAATAAAAACTGTTTGTAAAAACAGGTAATAAAAACGCAAAATAACAGCACGCTATTGACAGCGTGCTGTTATTTTTGTAATATATTAGAAAATCTAGAAGAAACTATTTATCAAATTTTATGAAAAGGAATGAGCATATGTTTGGA
>ERZ791906.339-NODE-339-length-63309-cov-3.887691_pt1 | contig 63309 bp, 58 predicted proteins | sample MGYA00510146_ERZ791906 | MGnify/ENA primary metagenome ERZ791906 (study PRJEB30046, sample SAMN00792096) | human gut metagenome | study: EMG produced TPA metagenomics assembly of the A metagenome-wide association study of gut microbiota in type 2... | reverse complement strand
TAAGACATCGCCCTTTCACGGCGGTAACACGGGTTCGATTCCCGTAGGAGTCACTAAAAATACTTGCATATTTATAAAATATGTGAGTATAATATATTATATGGCGCCATAGCCAAGTGGTAAGGCAAAGGTCTGCAACACCTCTATCACCAGTTCAAATCTGGTTGGCGCCTCTCAAAGAGCACGAAAAACGTTAGTTTTTCGTGCTTTTTTGCTTTATAGGATTAGAATGTCAAAAGCACCATTTTAATATTTGATTTTGTTTGTACCTTAAAAATTTAACACGAACTGGTAAAAAATATGATTTTGAACCTATCGTTTATGGGGAGCATACAAATCTAAGCTATTGGTATAATCTAATAGCTTTTGAAAATCTAATGCTGCTATTTTAAATCCGAAGAATAATCGAGTGCGTTTTTTTCCGTTCACAGGTATCTTGTCCACATGATATCTTTGACGAAGAAGAGCGGGAATTGCCTCAACTCCATTTCTAAACCCTGCATACTCAGAGAAATTTTCTGTTTTCATGTATTGCAATTGTTATGCTCTTCCAACAGATTTCCAGGATAACTCTTTTCGTACCCGTGTTTTCAAAAATCGTGGATTACAGCGTTTTTTGTATGGACAGTTTTCACATTCGCATGTGGCTTACGTCCTGTAAAATTAGTTGTAACAAGCCTTAGGTTATGCTCAGATGCTAAATGTGAGTTCTTTTCTCCACTGTATGCTCCATCAGCAACAATAAAGGAACCGTCAGAAAATTGTTTGTTCCTATTGAGATAATCTTTCATAAACTGATTATCTGCGTAAGTATTAAACCTTTTGGCACCCTAATCTTCTTAAATAATCAATTTTTCCAGTAATTGGAGCACTTCTTCCAGTTTGGGATTTGGCACTTCGGTATTTTGTCAGCTTATATGCTGTATGCAGTTCTGGCACATCATATATTCAATCCCCGATCAGAAAGAAATTTTGTTCAGATGGACGGTTTTTTTCTGATATCGGTCAAGGATGTCCTGAAGAGTGATAGACTTCATTTCTTCTTCTGCTTTTTCCTGGATTTGGTCAAAAAAATCCTGAAGAGACAACTGAATATAGATGCCAACACCGCATTCCGGATTAGTATGAGTATCCAGATGAAGCAGAGGCTTTTCTCCTTCTACCGCTCTGTAGATATCCAACAATGTAATCGTCGAAAGCTCTTTGGTAAGTGATGGTTTTGGATGACCTTTGACACTGGAGATGAGACCGGCTCGGCGCAGACTGGACATAAGCTGGCGCACACAGCCGGGATTGGTGTGTACGCTTTCCGCAATACTGTCACTGGTCAGGGAACCATTGGGGTTCAGTACGATAAATGCAAGGATGTGAACCGCATCACTGAGTTTTGTTGAATATTTCATAAATAATTCCTCCTAGATGTTAATTTAATTATAACAACATATTGACAGAAATGCAACCCCATGATAGAGTAAGAATTGGTGTTAAAATAAAATTTACAGTAAATACGAAAGGAAGACAGGAAATGACGTTTTATGAAGAACTTGTAATGCAGACACAGACGAATTTTTCAAAATATTATGGAATGTATGCGTCCGGAAAGACGCCATATATACTCACGAAGAAAAAGCCGCTGCCGTACTCGGAACAGATCAGCCGCCTGGTGCAGGAGCTAAATGAGGCTGACTGTATCGTCGTTGGCGGTGCGTCCGGGCTGTCAGCGGCAGGCGGCGGAGATTTTTACTATGAAGATAATGCTTCCTATCGGAAGTATTTTGGAAGGTTTGCAGAAAAGTACGGATTTCATGGCGCGTTTGCTGGAATGCAATACCCATTCCCGACCCGAGAGGAACACTGGGGATATGTGGCGACCTTCTTAAACACAACGCAGAACGCACCGGTACGGGAGCCTTATCTGGATTTGGACAGGCTACTTGCGGAAAAAGATTTCTTCATTTTGACGACCAATCAGGATACCCAGTTCATAAAACTTTATCCGGAGGAAAAAGTCAGCGAGATCCAGGGAGACCATCGGTTTTTACAGTGCGCGAAGTGTTGCACGGATGATACATGGGATGCCGTGGAACCGGTGAAAGAGATGATTCGTGCAATGGGAAATGACACCTATGTGCCATCTGAGATGATTCCACGATGTCCTCACTGCGGCGGTGAGGCGTTCCCGTGGGTGCGGGGATACGGCAATTTTCTTCAGGGTAAGAAATATGAGGGAGAATATCAGAAAATATCCGATTATATTTTGAAAAACAAGGACAGGAAGATAGTGTTCTTAGAGCTTGGGGTGGGAAGGATGACACCGATGTTTATTCAGGAACCTTTCTGGAACCTGACACTTTCCCTTCCTCATGCACGGTATATTGCTGTGAATAATAAATATGATTTCCTGCCTCAGCAGATTGAGGACAAGGGGATGACGATTGTGGGGGATATTGCAAAAGTCTTAAGGGATGCTGTGAAATTAGCTGGAAGATGACCTGAAGGAAATGCTTGTAAGTTTGAAAGAAGCAGTGAAGCAATACAGATGAACAAAAAATTTCGATATGAGAAGTGAAAAGAAGGAGTAGACAGTATGAGTGATCTGAAAAAAATTGCGGAAAAAATAAAAAGAGCGGATGCCATCCTGATCGGAGCGAGCAATGGACTTTCCATTACGGAAGGACTGCATCTTTTTGCGGATGATCAGGCGTTCCGGGAATTATTCGGCGATCTGAAAAAGAAATATGGGTTGACATGTATCCTGCACGGCATGAGCGCACAGTGGCCTGCAGAAGAAGAAAAATGGGGATTTTGGAGCAGGCTGATCAATCATTACTGCGGTGAATATAAAGAGAGTAAAGTGATGTCAGACCTGAAAGCGATCATAGGAGAGAAAGATTATTTTGTGGTTACATCCAACGGAGAGTGCCATTTTGAGATGTGTGGTTTTGATCCAGAGAAAATCTATGAGATAGAAGGGAACTGGTTGACTATGCAGTGTGCGTCCGGATGTCATCAGAAGCTGTATCCTGTGCTGGATCTTGCGGAGAAGATGGCGTCAGAGGAGCAGGACGGGAAAATCCCATTAGAGCTGGTTCCTCGCTGCCCGGAGTGCGGAGGTCCCATGAAGATTCATATGATCGGGCCCAATTTTATCCAGCCGACAGCGGAAAAGGAACGTCTGGATACTTTCCTGAAGAAATATCAAGGGAAAAACCTTGTGATCCTGGAACTGGGGATCGGATGGAGAAACCAGCTGATCAAAGCTCCCCTTATGCGGTTGACGGCTCAAGAGCCGAACGCAGCCTATATAACGATCAATCTCGGAGAAGTGTACATTACGGAAGATATTAAGGAGAAATCTTTTGGAGTGAACGGATATCTGGACGAAACGCTTGCTGCTTTGAAAAAAGAGGCAGAGTCTTTTGTTAGTGCAGTGTGAACTTGCAACTTAATGCGAATGGTGATGTGCATGTAAAAGGCAATTGCAATCTTTTGTCCGCCATAAATCAAAACTGAAAATACAGAAAAAGGAGCATTTTAAAGATGATAACGACAAAAAGTAAAAGCTATGAAGAACAGGTAAAACTGTTTGCCGAACACATCAAAGAGGCTGGTGCCATTGTTGTGGGAGCAGCCTCGGGAATGTCAGCTGCCGCAGGCTACCGGCACTACTATGAACGGGATAAGGACTTTGTAGAGAATTTAGGTGATTTTGAAAAAAAACATGGCTACCACAATTCCTTTGATGGGTTCTATTATCACTACCGTACCAGCGAGGAACGGTGGGCATTCATTGCCCGGAACCTGTGCATGATCCTGGACGCCAGGACCGGACAGCCCTATTATGATCTGTCTGAAATTTTGAAAGATAAAAACTATTATATCCTGACGACCAATCAGGATACACAGTTTAGCCGTATATTCTCGGAGGAAAAAATCAGCGCGATTCAGGGAGACTGGCGGTATTTCCAGTGCAGTCGTCGGTGTCATGACGAGCTTTATGATTCTGTGGAAACACTACATAAGCTGAATGACGCCATTGGTCCTGACCTGCGGGTTCCTACGGATATGATTCCTCGCTGCCCGAAGTGCGGCGCGGAAATGGAACCATGGGTACGTTCATGGGTGTTTCTGGAGGGCAAAAAGTACCATGAAGAACACAACAAACTCAATACGTTCCTGAAAAAGAATATGCATAAAAAGGTTTTGTTTCTGGAGCTCGGTGTGGGTCGTATGACGCCGATGTTCATTCAAGAGCCATTTTGGAACCTCACTTACACATGGCCGGGCGCCTTCTATATCACCATCAATCCGCGGGATGCCATTGTGCCGGATGAACTAAAAAATAAGGGGATGGCAATCCGGGAAGATATTGCAAAGGTATTGACTGACACCAGAAAGATTTTGAGTGGGGAAATGAAATGAGAGCAGAGAGCATCAGAACCACGACAGAATTGCTCCGGCAGGCGGATGCAGTGCTTGTAGGAGCAGGCTCCGGGCTGTCCAGCGCGGCTGGCTATAATCATTATCATCATAATACCGTATTTGAAGAAAACTTCCATGATTTTGAGAAAGCTTATGGAATTCAAAGTCTTTTTCAGGGGTTCTATTACGTTTACTCAAAGCCGGAACAGCAGTGGGGTTTTTACTCACGCTATATAAGATTTATGGAAGAAGCACCTGTGGGTCAGCCGTACATTGACCTTCTGGAGATTTTGAGAGAAAAGGAATATTTTATTTTGACGACAAATTGTGATATTCAGGTTCCAAAGGTTTTCCCGGAGGAAAGAACTTGCCAGTTCCAGGGGGACTTCCGCTATTTTCAGTGCAGCCAGCCATGCCATGACAAACTGTATGAAAATCACGGACTGGTCGAGGATATGTTAAAGAGCATGAACGGCCTGGAAGTTCCGTCAGAACTGATTCCCCGCTGTCCTGTCTGCGGCTGGAAAATGGTTCCGTGGGTGCAGGACAGTACATTTTTACAGGGCGAAGCATGGAAAATCGCATATCGAAGATATGAGAATTTTGTCCGTAAAAATCAGGATAAAAAGCTGCTCCTGCTGGAATTAGGAGTAGGCGATATGACGCCCAGCGTGATTAAACTTCCCTTTTGGAAGATGGCCGACAAATTTCCAGAAACATTTCTGGTGACAGTGAATCTTGCGAAAGAGAGTTCGCCAGAACATCTAAAAGGAAAGAGTCTGGCGGTATGTGAAGATTTATCCCTCTTTCTACATGAGCTTAAGGAGAATATGTAATGAAAAAGAATGTAAAAATCACAATATTAAAGTCAGAAGTTGCCCATGAACCGGCAAGGTAATATGCATTCCCCATTTTGAAGCCTGCCCGTTTCATAAACCAGGACAGGTTTTTGTCAGTGACGGTAAAAACAAACCGGAAAAGCTGTGCTTTCCATGCGGGAACATGGGCAGATACGGAACCGAATGCCTTTTATATTACCTTTAATAAGGGCGAGATTTACATTCCACATCAGATTCAGAATAAGGCGATGGGCATGGACAGAGATCTTGCACTGATTCTGCCGGAAGTTCTGAAAACTTAAAGCAGTTTTAAGGAGAAATTTTGTTTACTTTGAAAGATGGGAGGAAGGATAGTGACGCAGTTTGATAAAAGAAACATCAGCATGATGATGGATCTGTATGAGATGACAATGGCAAATGGCTACTTCGCTAACCAGCAGAAAACGCAGAAGGTCGTTTTTGATGTGTTTTACCGGAAGAATCCCGACCAGGGCGGCTATGCGGTATTTGCCGGTCTGGAGCAGGTAGTTGAATATGCAGAAAATCTGCATTTCGACAGCGCGGACATAGATTATTTCCGCTCTCTGAATCTGTTTTCAGAAGAATTTCTGCAATATTTGAAAGAGTTCCGATTTACAGGAGATATTTATGCTTTTCCAGAAGGAACGGTTATGTACCCCAACGAGCCGGTCATTACGGTCGTTGCGCCTCTGATTGATGCACAGCTGATCGAGACGGCGATTCTCACTCAGGTCAATCACCAATCCCTGATTGCCACCAAGACCAGCCGGATTGTCCGGGCAGCGCAGGGACGCATTGTCTCAGATTTTGGAGCAAGGCGGGCGCATAATATTGATGCGGCAGTCTACGGCGCAAGGGCAGCATATATCGGTGGGGCTTCCGGTACGGCCACTGTAATGGCAGGTCAGAAATTTAGAATCCCGGTGAACGGGACAATGGCGCATAGCTGGGTCATGTATTTTAAAGATGAATATGAGGCGTTTCGGCGATATGCGGAGATTTACCCGGACAATGTAGTGCTCCTGGTAGATACCTATGATGTGCTTCATTCCGGCGTACCTAATGCGATCCGTGTTGCAAAAGAAGTGCTGGAGCCGATGAACCGGCGTTTGAAAGGAGTGCGCCTTGGCGTACCTCTCTAAAAAAGTCCGGAAAATGCTGGACGATGCAGGGCTTGAAGATTGTAAAATCGTAGTGTCAAACAGTCTTGATGAATATACGATTACTTCTATTTTGTATCAGGGCGGGAAGATTGACAGCTTTGGCGTTGGGGAACGGTTGATTACGGCAAAGAGCGATCCTGTGTTTGGAGCAGTTTATAAGATTTCGGCGGTGAAAGAAAACGGCTCCTTTGTTCCGAGGATTAAAGTATCGGAAACCGTAGAGAAAATCACCAATCCCGGGTTAAAGCAGGTATATCGAATATTTGGCGATTGTGGGCAGGCGGTTGCTGATCTGATTACAGGTGCGGAGGAAGAAGTGGATTTAACAAATCCGTACCGCTATGTCGATCCGGAAAAGCCGTGGAAGAACCGACATTTTGAAAATTGTACTGCAAAGAAACTGCAAAAGCTGATAGTCAAAAACGGCAGACGTATAGCCCCAGTACAATCTCTGGAAGAAATCAGGGCATATGTGAAAAGGCAGCTTGATACGGAAATTTGGCCGGAGGAACAACGGTTTGAAAATCCTCACAAGCATTATCTGGATATGAGTCCGGCATATTATGAAATGAAAATGAATCTGCTGGACGAAGCAAGGAATCTGTAAGAAATATTTGAAGAACCAGTCGGATTTATATATGAATCTGAGTCTGGCAGCAAAGAAAAAAAGAACCTATGACAGAAGTAATCCCACTTATAAGTGGGTGGCACTTGCAATTGTGATCATGGGTGCGGCAGCATTTGTTTATGGCATTTATGCATTAACGACACATGCAGGATTTGGAATGTATTTTTTATTGTTTGGTCTTGCGGCAATCTTTCTTTTTGCCGGTGCGAATGTGCTTCCTACATCAAAAAATAACAGAAAATATATTGAAAATCAGCTTTCGGGAGCCATTGAGCAGATGGAAGAATATATCAGAAAGTATCTGATGTTTCTTGTTATGGATTATGTGTAAAACTATAGATTATTATAACAATTAAAATATTGTTTCGTCATCTTGAATATGCTATACTTGAATTATGTTTATAGGGGCAAAGCTGTTGAAAAACTGTGACGCAAAGCCAAAGGGACTAAGGCAGTACGCTATGTCAGCCGGTTGCAATAAGAAGATGCGAACAGGTTAATAGAGTAAGTGAAAAAAGTTATTCGGCTTAAATTTTAGTCACCTGTATAACGCAGGTGACTTTTTTGTTTCATAGGAAATTACATTTTCTATGTAGAAAAGCTTCCGGAAGAATGCATAGGAGATGAGGGAAATGAAAAAAGGAAAGAAATGGAAAAAAATTGAAGCATTCTGCATTTTGCTCATTGTGACATTGTTGCTTATTTTTGTCAGAATACTGTATCAGCCGGGTACGGAGTCGGAAAGGGGCGAGTTGTACACCTTCAGCAATGGATGGTATCAGCTGAAGGATGGGAAAAAGACGGAGCTCAAATTGCCATGTTTTGTTACAGCGGATAAAGATGGGCAGATCATTCTTTACAATGATATGTTATCAGAGGCTGATAAGGGAAAAATCTTGTCGATCCGAGGAATACAGGATCAGCTGGAAGTCTGCATAGGAGACCGGCTTCTCTACCAATATAAGGATAACAGATTTGAAAAAAACAGGCAGATGAAAGGGAAAATATGGGCAGATATTTCTTTGCCGGAGAAAATCGGGCAGGAAGTGTTATCAATCAGCTATGAAACTAAAAAGAATGCCAGACTATATGTGTATGCCCCGATGATCGGAGAGTTTTGTTCTGTTTTCAGACAGCATCTGCTAGGATCGATTTTTTCGATACTGGTAGTTTTGGGAATGACCGGTCTCGGTCTCGTTTCGGTGATTGTCTTTTTCTATACCAGATACAGGCAGATTGTAGAAAAGAGATTTTTAAATGTAGCATTGTTTTTGCTTTTATGCAGTTTGTGGTGTATTCTGGATTCAGGAATTTACCAGATGTATGGCAGTCAGAGTGCAACAGGAACGTTGGTATCCTTTTATGCGTTTATGACGATGTCTGTTCCTATGCTGCTATTTATACAAAATACAGTAAGTGAAAGTGTAAGATGGATACCGCAGGTTTGGATTTTTCTTCTTTATGCAAATGCTGTTTTACAGGGGATCCTGCATCTTCTGTTTAGGATTCCTTTTATAGACATGTTATTTATCACACATCTTTTATTATTTACGGGGGTTGTGTCTATGATTCTTCTTTTGTGGAAAGAGTATCGGAAAACGCAGGAGAAGGAAGTAAATCTCTGTCTAAAGGCATTTGGTGTATTAGGGATAAGCGGTGTAATCGCACTGGTACTGTACTGGGTATTATCCATTTACTGGTATGAATCTATTTTCCAGTTTGGCATTCTTCTTTATATTGCTGTTTTATTTTGGGGATTGCTTTGTAAAGTATCCAACAACATTCAGTTTTGCCTGGAACAGGAGGTTTATAGGAGAATGTCCTTGGAAGACCGGATGACAGATATGAAAAACCGGAAATCATTTGAGATGTATCTTGAAGAGATCCAGGAGGGTGCGATTTTACTTGAAAATGTATTATTGTTGTTTGTGAAAATTGCAGAACTGAAGAAGATTAATGATATGTCTGGAAGACAGATGGGTGATGAAACGGTTATCCGAACGGCAAGAAGCATCCAGAGTGCAGAAAGAAGTGTTCTGGAACAGCAGGCAGTAAGTTTTCGTGTTGATGGTGGTGAGTTTGCGATTATCGTAAAAAACCCGCAAAAGACACCGGAAGAATGGGAGCATTTTATAAAAGAAGAGATGAAAGAAGAATGTGGAAACAGACAGCCTGTGCGGCTGAAGTTCGGGTATAGTTATCTGAGAAAAAAGAATGGTAGTCTTCTTTCGTTCAGTGACTGGAAACAGCAGGCAGACGATATGCTTTGTTCAAATAAATAAAAACCGGCGGAGGATAAATATGACTTATAATATAGATTTTCTTATTGCGGCAATGGTTATATTGTTGCTGGTTTTATGGTATTTTCTGGGACAGAAAAGAGCAGAGGATCTGAATAATCAGGTATTCCTTTTCTTTGCCATCATCGGTATTTTAGATGTGGTTGCGGAACTTGCCAGTAATTATTATATTTCTTTTCCAGATAGTAATTGTGAAATTGCTGCAATGCTTGCAACAACGATCTTTTATCTGCTTCAGGCATTGCTGCCGTTTACGGTGATCTGTTATATTCAGACATTACATGATAATAAGATCATTTCGGCAAAAAAGATGTTTTTATCAGGTGTGCCGACATTCATTCTGATGGGGATGATTCTGACAAACCCGTTCACGGAAAAGCTGTTTTATTTTGATATACCGGCAGGCTATATGAAAGGTCCATGGTATATGCTGATGTATTACAGTGCACTTTGTCATATGGCAGCAGCCTTGATCCTTATTGTCATATGGCGGAAAAAACTGGGCTATCGAAAAGTGAAGGTCCTGCTGGAAATCCTGTTGATATCCGGTGCGGGAGTGGTGATCCAGCTTTTATATCATCCGCTTCTTACAACAGGGTTTGGTATGAGTCTGGGAATTCTGGCACTATTTATTACGATCAACAATCCTCATGCAAATATCGATACACTTACCGGATTATACAATCATCTGTATCTGGTCAGAAAAAGCAATGAGCTGATCAGTGCGGAAAAATCATTTCACATTATTACGGTGTATCTTTATCAATTGAGGCACATTAATAAAATCGCAGGGGTACAGGGCGGTAATTCAATCTTAAAGCTGACAGCAAGAAAACTTGGTGAGATGTGCGGGAAAAAAGCATTTCGTACAACGGGAAAGCGTTTTATGATACTTACCGGTTCACTTGAAGAATATGAATATTATCTTACGCAGCTGAAGAGAATGTTTGATGGGAACAGTAAGCTGAATGTCAACAATAAAATTATTACGGTGCCTGTGATCATAAGCGGGATCATGAATGCGCAGAAACTTGGAGACAGTGGGCTTATTCTGGAATATGCAGAATATCTGGAAGCTTTATCTGCGAAAAGTGGTCTGACAGAGGTGATACAGGATGATCATCAGACGATGAATGGTTTTCTGTATAATAAACGGGTGGAGCAGTATCTGCATAAGGCGATTACAGAGGATCTGTTTGAAATTTACTATCAGCCGGTTTATTCTACACGGAAAAAATGCTTTATCACATTGGAAGCACTAAGTCGCCTTCAGCATCCGGAGCTTGGCTGGATCGCACCGGATGTATTTATTCAGATCGCAGAAAAGAATCACATGATCGAACAGATCACAGATCTACAGTTTGGTCGTGTCTGCAGATTTTTGGGAGAAAACCGGTATCTGATGGAGCATCTTCTGAATGTAAAAGTGAACCTGTCTTCTCTGGATCTGATGAGAAATGACTGTAGCAGACATTTTATCCGGATTATGGATGCTTATAAGATTCCACATAACTGGATACAGTTTGAGATCACGGAAACGGTTGCGACTGAATACAATGCAGGTCTGAGAAGAGTTGCGGAGGAATTTACGGCCGCTGGCATCGGTTTTTGTCTGGATGATTTTGGTTCCGGATATGCAAATCTGAATACGGTAATGAGGCTTCCGTTTTCTGTAATCAAGGTTGACAGATCTCTGCTTTTTGATATCTGCAGGGATGAGAAACGGGCAATTTTCTATGAAAGTGTTGTAGAAACATTTCATAAAATGAATTATCATATCGTTTCCGAAGGAGTGGAAACACAGGAAGAAATGGAACAGATCAGCAGCTGGGGAGTCGATATGATCCAGGGCTATTATTTTTCCAAGCCGCTTCCTGAAAAAGAGCTTTTGGAATTGCTGAAGAAGCAGGATAATATAGAAAGATAAAATTAAGAGGGAAGGGAGATAGTAGATACACATGGGGACATCCGATTGCGGGAGATCATCAGGCAGACAAATTAATGTATGAAAATAAAAGAATGTCATAAAGAGGAGGAAAGAAATGTTACTTATTAAAAATGCAAAAGTTTATGCACCGGAGTATGTTGGAAAAAAGGATCTTTTAGTATGTGGGGGAAAAATTGAATGTATGGAAGATAAGATCGAGGATTTTCCAATCGCATGTGAAGTTATTGAGGCAGAGGAAAGAATTCTTACACCGGGGTTTATTGATCAGCATGTTCATGTTACCGGAGGCGGTGGGGAAGGAAGCTTTCATACCCGTACACCGGAACTTCAGCTGTCAGAACTGGTAAAAGGCGGAATTACAACGGTTGTAGGACTTCTTGGAACGGACGGACTTACAAGGAGTGTTGAAAATCTTTACGCAAAAGTACAGGCTTTATGCGAAGAAGGGGTAAGTGCGTATATGCTTACCGGTGCATATGGATATCCAAGTCCGACTATTACCGGAGAGGTAGATCGGGATATTATGTTTGTTGAAAAAGTACTTGGCGTGAAACTTGCCATTTCAGATCATCGGGCACCGAATGTGACGGAAAGTGAACTGATCCAACTTGCAAGCAAGACCAGAACGGCAGGTATGTTAAGCGGAAAACCTGGAATCGTGGTGCTGCATATGGGAGATGCAGATGCTGGATTGTCGCCGGTGTTTGAAGCTTTGGAAAAGAGTATGATTCCGATCAAGATTTTCCGTCCGACTCATGTGAACCGCAGAAAAGGTCTTCTGGAAGAGGGCTATCAGTTGCTTGAAAAGGGTGGATACATCGATCTCACCTGTGGCATCAGTGAGGACTTTTGTCCGGGCGGATGCATTTTAGAAGCAAAAGAAAAGGGAATCCCGACAGAGCATATTACCATCAGCTCCGACGGACACGGAAGCTGGTCAAAATACAGAGAAGACGGAAGCCTGTTGGAAATCGGTGTTTCCTCAGTAGATGCGCTGCGGGAAGAACTTCTGTATATGGTACATGAGCTTGATATGAAGCTGGAAGATGCACTTCCATATATGACATCACATGTAGCGGAGGCACTGGGATTGCAGGGTAAGAAAGGGACAATACAAAAAGGAGCCGATGCAGATCTGCTTTTGTGGGACAATGACCTGAAGCTTGACAGTTATATTGCAGGTGGAAAAATCTTTATGCAAAAAGAAAAAATCATTTGCAAGGGGACCTATGAAAAATAGGAATTGAATAAAGTACAACGTTAGCCTGTTAAAATATTCCCTTGCGGAAATGCCGGAAAAGCCTTAAAATAAAGGAATCATGTGTATACAGAAAGGAATATGCTTTATGGAAAAAGGGACTATTTTTAAATTTCATAACGATCTGGATACAGACCAGATCATCGCATCCCAGTATCTGTTGCTGCCGAATCTTGAGGAGATGAAGAGCCACGCATTTGAATCTCTGGATCCGGATTTTGCACAGAAGGTAAAACCGGGAGATTTCGTGGTTGGAGGAGAGAACTTTGGATGTGGATCTTCCAGAGAGCAGGCTCCGGGTGTGTTAAAAGCGTTAGGTGTAAAAGCTGTTATCGCAAAATCATTTGCAAGAATTTTTTATAGAAATGCTATCAATATCGGACTTCCTGCTATCGTCTGTAAAGACCTTCCGGATGAAGTAAAGACCGGAGATCAGATGGAGCTTCATATGCTGGAAGGAACCGCTGAGGCAAATGGAAAGGTTTATTCCTGCACAAAACTGCCGGAATATATGCAGAATATTTTGAATCAGGGCGGACTTATTGCGTCTCTGAACCGTGAGGAGGAATAGACGATGGGAATGACAATTGCTGAAAAGATCATTGCAGCGGCAGCCGGTGTGGAAAGCGTAAAGCCGGGTGACATCCATACAGTAGAACTGGATCGTCTGATGAGTAATGATGGAACTACACATCTTACCGTTGATATGTATAATAATAAATTAAAAAATCCACATATTGCAGATACAGGAAAGCTGGTATTTATCGTAGATCATAACGTACCGTCTGACTGTCCGAAGACAGCCGCATCCCAGAAGAAGATGCGTGATTTTGCAAAGGCAAACCACATTGATTTCTGGGAAGGGAAAGGTGTATGCCACCAGATTATGATGGAAAATTATGTTCGTCCGGGAGAACTGATCTTTGGTGCAGACAGCCATACCTGTTCTTACGGTGCACTTGGTGCATTCGGAACCGGTGTTGGATGTACAGACTTCCTTTACGGTATGGTAACAGGAACTTCCTGGGTAATGGTACCGGAGACTGTGAAATTCAACCTGGTTGGAAAGCTGCCGGAAGGTGTATATGCGAGAGATCTGATCCTCACCATCATCGGTGAAGTCGGAGCCAACGGATGTAACTATCAGGTGATGGAATTTACCGGAGAGGGCGCGAAGACTCTGACAATCAGTGACCGTATCGCACTTTGCAATATGGCAGTAGAAGCCGGAGCTAAGACCGGTATTTTTGAAGTTGATGATGTGGCAATGGAATATTTAAAAGAGCATGGACGCGAGCCAAAGGCTGTATATCACAGCGATCCGGATGCGCATTATGTAAGAGAATATACATTTGACTTATCCAAGGTAGAGCCGGTTGTTGCAAAACCGGATTTTGTAGACAATCTTGCGCCAGCAAAAGACGTGCGCGGTATCAAGATTGATGAGGCATTCCTTGGATCCTGCAACAACGGACGTATCGAAGATCTCCGTGTAGGCGCACAGGTTATCAAAGGAAAGAAAGTATCTGAAAAAGTAAGATTCCTTGTTGTTCCGGCAAGTCAGACTATTTACAGACAGGCTCTGGAAGAAGGACTGATCGATATCTTCATGGATGCAGGTGCGATTGTGATGAACCCGAACTGTAGTGTATGCTGGGGAAGCTGCCAGGGCGTAATCGGTGAAAATGAAGTCCTGATCAGTACAGGAACCCGCAACTTTAAGGGACGTGCAGGACATCCGAGCTCCAAGGTATATCTTGGATCGGCTGCAACCGTTACAGCATCTGCCATTGCCGGAGAAATTGCACTGGCAAGTGATGTGTAAGAGACGAAATTACGTTTGACGAGGTGATATAAGATGGATAAATTTACAGGACGTGTATGGGTTCTTGGAGATGACATTGATACCGATATCATCATTCCAACTGAATACCTTGCACTCAAGACAATCAATGATATGAAGCAGTATGGCTTTTCTCCTCTTCGTCCGGAACTTGCCGGACAGATCCAGAAGGGGGATATCATTGTAGCAGGAAAGAACTTTGGTTGCGGTTCGTCAAGAGAACAGGCACCGGAGATCATCAAGGCAATGGGTGTGCAGTGTGTGATCGCCAAATCATTTGCAAGGATCTTTTTCCGTAATTCGATCAACAACGGACTCCTTCTGATTGAACAGCCGGATCTTTATGATGATATGAAAGAGGGCGACGAGATCACGGTAGTGATGAATGAGCATGTGGATTATAATGGCAAGGAATATCCGATTGCTTCTCTGCCGGAGAATCTGATGAGCATTATTCAGGCTGGCGGTCTGGTAAAAGCCATGCGCAAGCTGAATGGACTGGATTAACCGGAAAGGAGAAGAAAATGGGCGAGACGATTATTGAAAAAATTATCAGACACAATACAGGAAAAGCCGTAAAGCCGGGAGACATTGTGACAGTTAACGTTGACCGCGTGATGATCCATGATATTTTCATCCCCTTTGTGGCAGAAAAATTTGAAGAAATGGGATTTACGAAACTGCATGATCCGGACAAGGTTGTTCTGATCTATGATCATCTGGTTCCGGCAAGTCAGCAGGATGATACCAGACATTTTCGTACCGGAGATGCATTTGCAGATAAATACGGACTTACACATGTACACAGAAGTGACGGAATCTGCCATCAGCTGATGACAGAGGCTGGCTATGTTAAACCGGGTGATATCGCATTCGGAACCGACAGCCATACCACAACTTATGGTTGTGTTGGAGCATTTTCATCTGGTATCGGTTATACCGAGATGGCAAGTATCCTTGGAACCGGAACGATGTGGATCAAGGTGCCGGAGACGATCAAAGTTGTAATCGATGGTGAACTTCCGGAAAATGTCATGTCAAAGGATATCATCTTACGACTGATCGGTGATTTGAGAGCAGACGGTGCGACTTACAGAGCACTTGAATTTGCCGGAAGCACTATTGAAAATATGACAGTTGCAAGTCGTATGACAATGGCAAACATGGCAATCGAAGCAGGTGCAAAATGCGCACTTTTCACACCGGATGAGAAAACTGCCGAGTATTGCAATATTGAATTAAATGATTATCAGAAGAGTCTGGTTGGTGATCCGGATGCAACTTATATGAGAACGATCACTTATAAAGCAGAGGACTTTGTACCGGTTATGGCCCTTCCGTCACAGGTTGACAAGATCAGAAATGTATCCGAGGTAGAAGGAACCGAGATCGATCAGGTATTTATCGGCTCTTGCACAAACGGACGTCTGGAGGATCTTCAGGCAGCAGCAGAAGTGTTAAAGGGCAAAAAAGTTGCGGATTTTGTAAAACTGATCGTGACTCCGGCGAGCCGTAAGATCTACAAACAGGCAGCAGATATGGGAATCCTTACGACTTTATCTGAGGCAGGTGCGATCATTACCCATCCGGGTTGCGGACTTTGCTGTGGACGTACCGGAGGAATTCTGTCAGACGGAGAACGTGTGGTTGCAACCAACAACCGTAACTTCCTTGGACGTATGGGAACTTCTAAGGTTGAGATTTATCTGGCATCTCCGAGAACAGCGGCAAGCTGTGCGATGGCTGGAAAGATTGTAAATCCTGAGTAGATTTTGCGTGATGCCTGGAACACGCAGACAGAGAAACGGTCTGTGCGGCGTGAGACAGATTATCTGGAAGATATCACTGGAAAGAAAATTGTGTCGTGAGTGGGTACGGCAGAATGGAGTATGGTATGAAGAAAATAGGATTTATCGGTGTTGGCATCATGGGGAAATCTATGGTGCGCAACCTTATGAAAGCAGGGTATGAGCTGCATATCTATGCAAGAACCAGATCAAAGGTTGAAGATGTGATCAGTGAGGGCGCAATATTCCATGAGTCTATCAGGGAATGTGTACCGGGATGTGATGCTGTGATCACTATCGTTGGTTTCCCGAGAGATGTGGAAGAGGTCTATTTTGATGAAGGTGGTATTCTGGAAAATGCAGATCCGGGAACTTATCTGATCGATATGACGACTACGAGTCCTATGCTTGCGGAGAAGATTTCCAAAGAAGGTACAGAAAAAGGATTTCATGTACTGGATGCGCCTGTAACGGGCGGAGATACCGGAGCGAAGGAGGGAACTCTGTCTATCCTTGTCGGTGGAGAGAAGGAAGATTATGAAGCTTGTATGGAGCTTTTCAAAGCAATGGGAACAAACATCAATTATCAGGGAAAAGCCGGATGTGGACAGCATGCAAAGCTTGCTAATCAGATTATGATCGCCGGTGCCTTAAGTGGTGTATGTGAGGCTTTTTCCTATGCGCAGGCCAAAGGACTGGATCTGAATGTCCTTTTTGATTCGGTCTCTACCGGGGCAGCAGGAAGCAAACAGTTGGATGCTTTCGGACCGAAGATCATTGCCGGAGATTATGCACCTGGATTCTTTATGAAGCATTTCATCAAGGATATGAAGCTTGCGCTGACTGAGGCGAATATGAGCGGACTGAGTCTTGAGGTGCTGAGTCTGGTACTGTCAAATTATGAAGAGTTGGCACAGGAAGGGCTTGGAGATCTTGGGACACAGGCGCTGATCAAGTATTATGATGTGCAGGATGTAGAAGAATAATTGTATGTGATTTAGGGAGCTGTTTTGCAGCTCCCTGATATTTTGTGTTTCATAAACAGTAACGAGAAAACCCGCTGATCTTTCGACCAGCGGGTTTTCTTGTGCTTTTATTTAATTTCTAAAGGAATGAGGGATTATCGAACTGGTTTATATTGTGTTACAAAGTGTTGTAAAGCCCGGAATTACAGGCTTTTTTAAAATTGACTTACATATAAAGTGTTATATTTATTTATCCTGATTTGACCGAAATTTGCCCCGAGATTCTTTGTTTGGATTTGTTTGAAAATAGTTTGATAAAAATAAAATAGAATGAAATATTTGAAATAAACATAAAAAAATATAGACAAAATAGGGAATAAGATATAATATTAAAGTAAATATATAATCTAAGGAGGAAGGATATTTATGAGAAAAATTTTTAAACGATTTGCTTCACTTTTGACAATCTTTATATTGACTATTATGTCAATAGTTCCTGTCCATGCATCGGAGAATACTTCTGTTGTAAATGTTACGGATGATTTGGCGATACAGATGGCAGAACGTTTTGCAAAGGGAATAGGAGAAAATAGCAATATTGTTGCTAATAATCCGAGAAAATTTTATGATACAACAGGTCAAGCTATTGGATATATTGTAAATTACAATTTAGAAAACAAACCATATGGATATGTAGTTTTTGATACTACGTGTGAATCTTTGATATCAGAATACTCATTTGGTAATAATTCAGCAAATCCATATGAGGTGATTTATCAAAGTGAAGCAAATGTATTTAGTGAAAAAGCAAATACCTCTGAAATATATAAAATAGCTCCGTTTGAATATGGTATTGTTGATAATTTGGGAAAGATTAGAACGAATTATGGTGAAACATTAGAAAAAACAGTACTGTCCTTGAATGAGAGTAGGGGAAAAGACCCAGCTACTTGGGATGAGGTTTTGCTAGATATTGATGAAGTTTATGAAAACTACACGCTTGTTTCAACAAATCATCTTCAAGAATTTATTTCCTTTAATGAGCCGTATATAGAAAGTGTAACAGGACATTATGCATGTGCAGTTAGTGCATTATTAGCATGTGGTGCATATTATAATGCTGTTGATTATACAGATATTGCAGGTGATTATATGGATATTTGGGATTCAACAGGAACGACAGTTTCATCGGAGAGTGGAGGAATAACATATGGTTCAACAACTATTGGCAATATTGGACCTGGATTTGTGGACTTTTGTGCTGGAAAGAATGTTTCTGTAACACAAAATACTGACTATAGTCCCAATTATAATTTTTTCACTAATTGCATTGATAGAGGAGATATAGCAGTTGTCCATTGTGGTATAATTAGCAGTGATACTGGAGAACGTGCGGGGCATTCAATGGCAGCAGAGGGATATGCAACTTTGCGAGCATATAATTCTGGAAATACAGTACATACATTGATGGTATTTGATGGATGGGGGGATACAGTACGTTATTTGAATTTTGATTTTGATAGTTGGACAGACATATCGGGGACTACATTTAATGGATAAGAAACGATTGATTTTGTTAATCATACTTTTGCTTGCAATAGTATTAATTGTGCTTGGCGTAAAAGGAAATGTTTTTAAGGAGAATCGTCAAAATATGGAGTTGCGTTCTAGTGGAGATGATAATTCTCATTGGTTTCATTTGAGTGGGGTTGTTGTAGAGAAAACTTTTGATACACTTTTAATAGAACTAAATGAGAAGGAAGAAAGTAGTCTATTTTTTGATACGACAAAAGTTAGTTTAGATTGTACTAAGTGTAAAGGTGATCTAGAACAAGTATCAGAAGGAAATGTTATTAAATTTTATTTTTTTAAGTATAATATTGATGGTGAAACGGTAAAAATTGAAAGAATAGTAAGATAAAAGTATAAGTAAGAGTTCTGCTATCAGAACATTATTATTAGTGAGGTAAAGGAACAAGGCGAAGCCGAGACGCCGTAGGGCAGTCCTTTACGGAACGGACACAGCCAATACCATCATGATACATAAGAGGACTTGAAAGGTCACAAACCTTGCAAGTCCTCTTGTTTATCTTATGGGTTACTTCTGTCGGATTGCATTTTCCGATAGACCGCTTCTTTCGTGGCTTCTCGGAAAAAGCTATCCTGTCTGGTATATGACAGATGTTCATTCTGGATATAAGCGTCTGATTCGCAATCATATTCGTAAGGGATTACCTGTGCTGTTCCCTGTTTTTCATCAATTCCATAGATAATTACTTTGGAATCTCTCAATGCCAGTCCGAGTGTCAGAAAGCCGGAAGTGAAATAATTGTTGTTGTGTGGAGCGGTTATGCTTTTCAGTGCATGAAAGAAGTCTGCTACTTCCTCAGTCTGTCCATTCTCAAAAGCCGGAATGATATGTAAGGTGTTGTTTGCCTTATCTGCATATGCCCGGCAGACCAGAACGGAAGAATCCGCTTTTTGTATGATACCGTCAAAATAATCGCCGGAGTATGCAGTTGGCTGATAGAAAATGGCGGTTTCTTTTGTTGTAAGGTTATGATAAGTCAGAAAGCCGTTTACAAGCCGGACAATCTCGATATCATCCCCGTAGGTAAATCCGTTCTGCTCTAAAAGAGAATAGAAAGTTCTGGTAAATTCTTCCGGCAGTTCAATCCCCAGTTTTTCTGTGATAAGCATATCTACATATTCTTTAAATGAACCATACAGAAGTTCATTCAGCGTCATATTGCCCAACGTGGCAATCTGCTTCAAGCGTTTCTCATTGGGAAGATTCACACCCTTTTCCCAACTGTTTACAGAGCCTTTCGGGGCATTATCTATGATTTCCCCAAACTTCTGCATACTGTAACCGTATTTCTTGCGTATCTGTAAAATTCGTTTTCCTACTGCTTCTTTATTCACAAACATATGCACACCTCGTTTCTGTTTTCATCATAACACAAGATAAGGATAAATGTAAGGGTAAAATTATAATAAGTTATAAAAAGATATAGTTAAGCGTTTGAAATACAAAAATAAAAAGTAAGGGAAAAAGTAAAATAATTGTTGACAAGAAGAAAAAACAGGTCTATGATGAGGTTAAGAGGTAAGGAGAAAAGTAATGAAATAAATATAGACGTGGATATGAAAAGGACTTGTCACACTTACCAGACACTCATTCACCATGATTTCAAAAAAGGAGAAATGTAGCATGCAGATTACATTGACAAAAGAACAGGTCAGAGAAGCGTTCGGGGAACTCCGTTACATGGGAGCAGACTACTGCTACAAGTATGATAAGGAAACCCGGAAGAAAACCGAGGAAGTGGAAGCATTGAAACTTCACCTCGGAAGCATGAAACTTGGAAACAGCGTAGATATCCGTCTGGAAGCAACAGAACTTCCAAAGGTAGAGCCTTACACAGTGGTAGAACTAGAAGAAGCGGTATATGCCCCTTATGTGCAGAGAGGAAACTTCCCGGTATTGGTGGACAGAATCTCCTGCAAGGGTATCCGTGTTGTTACCGGAAAAGGAAACGTGTAGAGACTGTTCCCGGAAATTCTCTGCGGACTGCTCCGTACAGCGTGAAAGGAGCAAAGGGAGTAGAGAAGTTCCGGGAACGTGGCGAAAGCCACGGCATACTACGAAAGGCAGGGATGATGATAACAGAGGTAATGAAAATTTCAGAACCCCCCTATACTAACAGGGGGGTAACTCGTCAGAAAGAAGATTTGACAGCACTGATTGACTGGTGTCAGATTACTGTCAAAGGTGTAGACGTGTTCATAATCATAGAAGATATCTTGCGGATTCCACTGAGTTTTATGGAACTGCATGGTAAGGAAAAAGGAATTGCTGGACACGAACTGATAGCAAGATTTGACAATATCAAGATTCTGAAACCGACAGGAAATGCACAGTATGAGGGATTTCAGATTCTTATGAGTGGTTCGGGGTGCAGGAATTATGAAAATTTCCTTATGATGAATAAGGAAACATGGTTTGATTTTCTGGAAAGAGTTTGCAGATACCCGGTGAATTTTCCGAGGATAGACTTGGCAATCGACGATACAAAGCCTTATCTGTCTATCCCGGAATTGATTCGTCTGAAAAACGAGGGGCTGATATCTAGTCAGTTGCGTGATACAGCAGAGAATCGTTCTGATAGACTGAAAGAGGATGAAATAGAAGCGCAGGGAAAAACACTATATCTCGGCAGTAAACACAGTGATTTTCGGATTACATTCTATGAAAAGGGATATGAACAGGCAGAAAAGTTCGGAAAAGAACTCAACCCGGACTGGAACAGATATGAACTTCGATTCCGGCACAAAAAAGCGGTCAGATTAGTAGAAGAACTTCTGAAAGACAGGGATGTGGCACGGATTGCGTTGTCTGTATTAAACGAGAAAGTGCGGTTTTTACAGAAGCCGGAAAACAGCACGGTTACAAGAAAACGGCTTTATCCTACTTATCCCCCGTGGGAAGAACTCATGCAGGATGTAGGGAAGATAAAGTTGACCATGAATCCAGAGAAAAAGACACTGGAACGAACATGGCAGTGGCTGAACGTAGCAGTTTCGCCCTCTTTAAAGCTAATGGATAAAATCGGAAAACTGGATAACAGAGATTATATCCGCCAGCTAATAGAACGGGGGCAGATGAACGAAGAACAACAACGCATATATGAGGACTATAAAAAATCTTTCCTTTTGAGGGAAGAAGAAAGGAGAATCTTTGACAGAACATACACAGAAAACGATACAGACAAAGAAAGCCCTTACAGTGAATGAAGCGTCAGAGTATACGGGAATTGGAAGAAATAATCTGCGAAAGCTGATTACATGGCAGAAGATTCCGGTCATAAGGATTGGAAATAAGATTCTTATACGCTCTGAGGTTTTAGACCAGTTTTTGAAGAAAAACGAAGGGCATAATCTGAAAAATAAATATGAAGTAATTGCAGTATAAACACAAATAAGCATATAATACTGTCAGACCAGTTCTGATAGTCCTTGCACGGAAAGGAGCGTGCAGATTGGGCAAGGACTTAAAAGGAAATCCATTACCGCCGGGAATTATGCAGAGAAAAAGCGGAATTTACAGAGGGCGGTTTTATTACAAAGGAGAAACGTATACAAAAGATAATGCGGACTTAAAAAAGTTAGTTCAAGAAATGGAAGATTTACGCTATGAAGTCAAGCATGGGTTGAAAGGAAAGGGCGATAATATCACTCTGGATACATGGTTTGATATCTGGCTGAATACCCATAAGAAGCGGACTATCAAGGAGAGTACACAAGTACGTTATGATGATTTTTACAGACGTTACATAAAGAAGCAGATAGGAAAACAACGTGTGGCAGATTTTAATCCGATTATTTTGGAACGTCTGCTTCAGAATATGGCAGATGATGATTACAGCACAAAGACTATACGGGATGTGTATAATATTCTCAATGCTATGTTCAAATATGCAGTGCATAACAGGATTCTTACATTCAACCCATGTGCAGGAGTGGAAGTTCCCAAAACAAAGACAAAACAGATACGGGTACTGACTGTGAAAGAACAACGGGAAGTATTGGAACACGCAAAGGAGAGAATACACGAGAATCTCATACAGGTAGCACTCGGAACGGGAATGCGTGGCGGAGAACTGCTTGGGCTTACATGGGATGATGTAGATTTTCGGAAACGGGAAATTTCTGTAAATAAAACGTTGGTGTATATCAAAGATAAGGAAACAAAGAAGTATGTATTCAAGTACCAGACACCAAAGACAAAGAACAGTATACGGACGATTCCCATGCAGGACAGTGTGTATAAGGCTTTAAAACGTCAGTGGATTCAGTTGAAAGAAATGCAGTTGTCAGCTAGTGAATGGCAACCATTAGAGGGATTTGAAAATCTTGTGTTTGTTGGAAAGAACGGAAAACCGATTACAGAACACACCTTTCAAGTGACGTTAGACTGGATAGAAAAATCTATCAATAAGGAACGAAAAAAGCAGGCAGAGAAAAACAAGACAGTGTTTATACCGATTCCGCATTTTTATCCACATGCACTTCGTCATACTTTTGCAACGCGTTGTTTTGAAGCCGGGATTGACGCAAAGGTAGTACAAGGATTCCTCGGACATTATTCCATAGCAATCACACTGGATTTGTATACGCACGTCACAGATGATAAAGCAAAATCGGAAATGGATAAATTACAGAATTTGTATAAGGAAATCATATAATCAGAACAAGAATAAGAAAGAGAATAGAAAAGGTGCAACATTTCTTTAGAAAATTATTTGACCGAGATTTGACCGAAGCGGATTTTGCAACAAGTACAGAACAGCGAAAACCCGCTAACCACAAGGGCTAACGGGCTTCGTTGTTTTATAGTTATCTAAAGGAATGAGAGTAAAGTGCGGCAATCGGGGTAACCCGATTGCGCTTACTTTATGAGGGGGGAGATAGTTGTTTATCAACTATCTGACTCTTAGTATACAGATAAATTGTGTTCAAAATATGTCTATATCATAAAAGAAAAAGAAAATTTCTTAAGGAAAAATGAACTATCGATTAAGGAATATTGATTAGAGTACAATAAAAAAATCATTGCGAAAGTACTTTCAAATGTAATCAGATTCTTTTTACATCGTTGCAACTGCGGTAGTTTAATGGTATACTGGACATATTGCAAAAGTAGAAAATGGCAGCAGAAGCTGTCGGCAATGTTTACAAGGCTCATTGGGGTTATGTGAAATATATAAGAGAGTAATACGGAGGAACAGAACAGATGGATTTGGTAACAGTAAGAGAATTATACAGAAACAGAGAGGAATATCTGGATAAAGAAGTGACCATCGGGGGATGGGTGCGCAGTATCCGTGATTCTAAGACATTTGGATTTATCGTTGTAAATGATGGATCTTTCTTTGAAAACCTTCAGGTAGTATATCATGATAATATGGAGAACTTTGGCGAAATTTCCAAGCTGAATGTTGGTGCGGCAATCATTGTAAAAGGAACACTTGTCGCAACACCACAGGCAAAGCAGCCATTTGAGATCCAGGCAACAGAAGTTGTTGTAGAAGGTACCTCTGCACCGGATTATCCGCTTCAGAAAAAACGTCACAGCTTTGAATATTTAAGAAGTATTGCACATCTTCGTCCAAGAACCAATACTTTCCAGGCAGTGTTCAGAGTACGTTCACTGACTGCTTATGCAATCCACAAATTCTTCCAGGAAAGAGGATTCGTATATGTACATACACCGCTGATCACAGGAAGTGACTGTGAGGGTGCAGGAGAAATGTTCCAGGTAACAACACTGGATATGAACAATGTGCCGAAAAATGCAGACGGAACTGTTGATTATTCCAAAGATTTCTTTGGAAAAGAGACAAACCTTACCGTAAGCGGACAGCTGAACGGTGAAACTTATGCACAGGCATTCCGCAACATTTACACATTCGGACCGACATTCCGTGCGGAGAATTCCAACACCACACGTCATGCCGCCGAGTTCTGGATGATCGAGCCGGAAATCGCATTTGCAGATCTGGAAGATGACATGATCCTTGCAGAAAACATGCTGAAATATGTTATCCGCTACGTGATGGAAAACGCTCCGGAAGAGATGAATTTCTTCAATTCTTTCGTAGACAAAGGACTGATCGACCGTCTGAACAACGTTGTAAATTCTGATTTCGCAAGAGTTACTTACACAGAAGCAATCGAAATCCTTGAAAAGCACAATGACAAATTTGAATACAAAGTATCATGGGGAGCAGATCTGCAGACAGAGCATGAACGTTATCTGACAGAAGAGATCTACAAACGTCCGGTATTCGTTACCGATTATCCGAAGGAGATCAAAGCTTTTTACATGAAGATGAATGATGATAACAAGACCGTAGCAGCAGTTGACTGTCTGGTTCCTGGAATCGGTGAGATCATCGGAGGAAGCCAGAGAGAGGACGACTACGATAAGCTTGTTGCAAGAATGAAAGAGCTTGGACTTAAGGAAGAAGATTACGGATTCTATCTGGATCTGAGAAAGTACGGATCTACAAGACATGCAGGATTCGGACTTGGATTTGAGAGATGCATCATGTATCTTACAGGAATGTCCAACATTCGTGACGTAATTCCGTTCCCAAGAACTGTGAATAACTGCGAACTGTAAAAAAGAAGAATGAAGAAAAAGGGGACCGGGAAATGCATCAAAAGGGTGTGTTTTCCGGTCTGCTGTTTTATACGCAAATCTTTCTATATACGGAAAGGAAAAGTGAAATATGAATATTTTAGTTGTAGATGATGAAAAAGAAATTGCGGATGTCGTAGAATTATATCTGCAAAATGAATACCATGTTTTGAAATTTTACACAGGGCAGGAAGCATTGGAATGTATTGAGAAGACAAATGTGGATCTGGCGATCCTGGATGTGATGCTGCCGGATATTGACGGTTTCACGATTCTGAGAAAGATCCGTGAGAAATACACATTTCCGGTGATTATGTTGACCGCGAAGACGGAGTACCGGGACAAGATCACCGGGCTTACGATGGGGGCTGACGACTATATTCCGAAACCATTCAACCCGCTGGAGCTGGTAGCGAGAGTGAAAGCACAGATGCGCAGATACACGCAGTACAACGATGGTAAGAAAAGTGATTCTGAGAATATCATTGATTTTGCAGGACTCTTGTTAAATAAAGAATCCCATGAATGCATCTATAATGAGCAGTCTCTTCCGCTGACACCGACGGAATTTGAGATTCTGTGGATTCTTTGTGAGAATCGCGGAAAGGTGATCAGCTCACAAAGATTATTTGAAGAGGTCTGGCATGAAGAGTATCTGAAGAACAGCAACAATACGGTGATGGTACATATCCGGCATCTGCGTGAGAAATTGAGTAAACCGACTGGAAAATCAGATCTTATCAAGACTGTCTGGGGAGTGGGATACAAAATTGAAGAATAATTACAGAAAATTAAAACTGAGCATATTGCTTCAGACGGTTTTTATTACGGCCCTGACGGTGCTGGTTGGAAGATTTATTCTGGAGTATTTTATCGATGGTATTTATAATGACAGCTTTGCCAATGGCTTTTTGCGAATATTGGAAGCTTTTCATGTGAGTGAAGAGACCGCAACATCTTTGTATTGGCAGTGGATCGGCAATAATAAAGTGTTCTTTATGATCCTCGGTTTTTTACTTTTATTTTCGTTGTTTTTTTATGTGGCACTTTCAAAAATGACGCGTTATCTGGAACAGGTAGAAGATGGGATTGAAAATATTATTTCAGCGTCTGACCAGCCAATCCGGCTGATTACGGAGTTAAAACCAATCGAGGATCGTCTCAATGAGATTAAAGAGACATTAAGGAGCCAGGAGGAAGAGGCAGAAAAGCTTGAGCAGAGGAAAAATGATGTCCTGCTTTTTCTGGCACATGATTTAAAAACACCGCTTACTTCTGTGGTGGCGTATCTGAGTATGCTGGATTCTCATCCGGAGATGCCGGCAGAGGAGCGCGCCAAATATACGCAGATATCTCTGGAGAAGGCGAATCGACTGGGGGATCTTTTGAAAGAGTTTTTTGAAAGTATAAAGTTGAATCTGCAGGATATTGAACTGGATAAGGTGGATATTGATCTGACCATGATGCTGGAACAGATTGCAGACGAACTCTATGGGGTACTTCAGGAGAAGATGCTGACCTGCAAGGTGGAAGCAGAGGAAGAGATCCTGATCGAGGGAGATCCGGATAAGCTTGCCAGGGTTTTTGATAATATTCTGCGAAATGCCATAGCATACTGCCGGGAGAAAAGTGTGCTTCTGATCCAGGCTGCCAAGGAGGAGAACCAGGTAAGAATCTGTTTTGAAAATGAAGGAGATACGATACCGGAAGAGAGCCTGAAGAGGATCTTTGATAAATTTTATCGCGCGGATGCGTCGAGATCCAGCAGTACCGGAGGAGCAGGACTGGGGCTTGCCATTGCAAAAGAGATTGTAGAGCTGCACAAGGGACAGATCATTGCCGAGAGCAGTGGGGGAAAGACACGTTTTATCGTGACACTTCCCCTTAAAGGAGGAGTAGAAAGTAATGAAATTCATACACACAGCGGACATTCATCTGGGGGCAGAGCCGGACGCAGGAAGTTCTTACACCGCAAAGCGACCGGAAGAACTGTGGAATAGCTTTGAGCGTCTTTTAAATATCTGTGAAGAAGAACAGACAGATCTTCTTCTGATCGCAGGGGATCTGTTTCACAGACAGCCGCTTTTAAGAGAGCTGAAGGAACTGGATTATTTATTTTCCAGACTGACACATACACAGGTCGTGCTGATGGCGGGCAACCATGATTACCTGAAAAGTACGTCCTATTACCGGAATTATAAATGGCAGGGACCGGTGCACATGTTTTTGTCTCAGAAACCTGCCTGTATGGAATTTAAAGAGCTTGGGGTCCGCATATACGGACTCAGCTATGAGGAACGGGAGATCACAGAACCGCTTTATGAGAAAATCCTTCCGGAAAAAAGAGGAATAGCCTCCATCCTTCTGGCCCATGGCGGCGATGAAAAGCATATCCCGTTCCGAAAGAACGAATTACTGAAGCTGGGATATGATTATATTGCTCTTGGGCACATTCATCTTCCGGCAGAGCTTGCAAAGGACCGGATGTATTACGCAGGATCCCTGGAGCCTACAGATAAAAATGACACCGGGAAGCATGGTTATATCAAAGGGGAGATTAAAAATGGAAGAACCCGGACGGAATTTATTCCTTTTGCATCCAGAGAATATGTGCATATGGAAGTAGAAGCAGGAAGAGAGATGACCGGACGGGAAATGAAAGAAAAAATAGCCCTTGCCATACGAGAAAGAGGTATACAGAACATTTATAAAATCATTCTGCGGGGATTTCGGGATCCGGATATGATCTATGATACCGACCGGATGGATTCCTATGGAAATATTGTCGAAATCCTGGATGAAACAAAGCCGGCATATGATTATGAAAAGTTGAAAAAACAAAATGCAGGAAATCTTCTGGGCTGGTATATAGAAAGCTTTGCAGAAGCAAAGGATGACAGTGTGGAGGCAATCGCATTGGCTGAGGGAGTACAGGCCATGCTGGAGGCAAAGGGGAGCAAATTATGAAGATAACAGAACTGATCCTGAAGAATTTCGGTAAGTTCACGAATAAGCAGATCCTGCTTTCGGATGGGATCAATATTATTTACGGAGAAAACGAATCGGGAAAAACAACGCTGCATACCTTTCTGAAGGGAATGCTTTTTGGAATGGAAAGAAAGCGCGGACGTGCCGCCGCAACAGATACATTTCGTACCTATGAGCCTTGGGAGAATCCAAACTTTTATGCGGGAATCCTGCGGTTTACCTGTGGCGGCCGAAAATTCCTGCTGGAGCGAAATTTCGATCGGTATGCGAAAGGCGGCTCTCTGATCTGTGAAGATGATGGAGAAGAATTGTCACTTGAGCATGGGGATCTGGAAATTCTGTTAGGTGGTATGACAGAAAGTGATTATGAAAATACAGTTTCGATAGGACAGCTCCGGGTACAGACCGGAGAAATACTGGCGGCGGAGCTGAAGAATTATGCGGCAAATTATTATGCAACCGGGAACAGCGAGATTGACCTCGAAGGGGCGCTTGCCCTTTTAAAAGAGCGGAAGAAAGAGCTGGAAAAAGAAGAACGTGAAAAGAGGCAGCTGATCAGCGAAAAGAAAGAGCGGGCAGAGATGGAGGCATCCTATGTCTGGCGGGATCTGCATCAGTTAGAAAATGAAGCGGAACAACTGAAAAGAAGCTGTGAAGAGAAACGCAGAGAATGGGAAAGCTGGGTAAATGAAGATAAAAAGCGGAAGAAACGGGAAGAGGCAGCAGGATATTTTGCCGGGTGGAGGATTCATCCACTGGAGGCAGTGAGTATGCTGGGGGCATTTTTTGTGACTTTTCTGCTTTTTCATAAGCCGTGGAATTTTCTTGTGGCAATCGTGGTGGCACTGGCTGAAGGGCTGTATGTCTGGAATTGTCTGAAAGATGGAAAGAAGAAAAAGAAAGCCAGATTACAGGAGATAAAAGAACAGGGCATTTCTCTCAAGGCAGATTATGAGAGGCAGAAAGGAAAGCTTGCAAAAGTACAGGAAACCTATCATGAAAAAGAAGTGTTGTATGAAAATCTGCAGGAACGAGTCGGCGAGTTCGATGAGATGAACAGTGAAGAGATAGAGCGATTAAAAAACAAGCAGGGTGTTGAACTTGCTATGGAACAGTTGACCAGACTTGCCGCACAGATGCAGAGCCGGACAAGCGATCTTATGAATACAGAAGTATCTGCAATCATGGATGCCATCACAGATGGAAAATATAACAAACTCTGGGTAGACGAAAATCTGCATGTGCAGCTTATGAGTAATGGAAAAAAGATATCCATGGATCAGGTAAGCCGTGGAACTCTGGAACAGATTTATTTTGCAATCCGGATGGCCGCAACAAAAATTCTCCACGAGGAAGAATGTCCGGTGATCCTGGATGATACATTCGGCTATTATGACGACAGTAGACTTGCGCAGACCCTTCGCTGGCTGAAAGACAGTAAGCGGCAGGTAATTATATTCAGCTGTCAGAAGCGGGAGATGGAAATGCTGGAAAAGATGGGATGTGCATATCATAAGGTGATGTTGTAAAGACAAGGAGGAAGATTTTATGATTCGGCTTCAGGATATTGCAGAAATGGCAGGTGTCAGCCGTACTACGGTATCTAATGTTATAAATGGCAATACCAAAAGAGTTTCCCAGAAAACGATTGATAAAATCACGACTATTCTTAAAGAACAGAACTATGTTCCGCATATGGGTTCCGTGATGCTTTCCGGCCATGGTTCCAGAATTATAGGTGTAGTACTCGGATTTTCTTATGCCCATGGTATGCAGTCACTTCAGGATCCATTTGTGGGAGAACTGATCGGAACGATTCAGATGGAAACGGAAGAAAATGGATATTATGTTATGCTTATTGGCGGTGAAAGTATTCAGAATGTAGTGGATATTGCCTCAAAATGGAATGTAGAGGGATTGCTTATTCTTGGCTACAATGAAGAACAGTATCGCAGTCTTTCACGCAGATTAAACAAGAAAATGATTCTGATCGATGCTTATCCAGAAGGTGCTTATACCTTCCAGAATGTCGGTATAGATGATTATTCGGGAGGGTATCAGATCGGAGAATACCTGTATTCCTGCGGATATAAGAAAGCATTGTTTGTTGCGGAAACGGAGAGAGACAGTGATTACTATCGATGGATGGGATTCAAACAGGCGATGGAAAAATCGGGGGGATTCTGCAGTCGCTCCCGATATATAATTATTCCGGGTGAAAAAAGATTGCGTCTCAGAAAATACAGAGAGCTTCTCCCACGTTTTTTAGAAGCAAAAGCACTTGCGTTTTCCTCAGATTATAATGCGATGGAAGCGATAAATTTCTTTTTTGATGAAGGCATCATGGTTCCAGATCAGATTTCTGTTACAGGATATGATGACAGTGTCTACGCAAGTATGGTTCGACCGAAACTGACAACGGTTCATCAGGATGTTCCGCAAAAGGCGCATGTGGCGCTGAAACGTCTGCTGAAATTAATTCAGGGAGAGACACTGGACGAATTAAATATAAAAAATCCAGTCTATCTGGTAAAGAGGGATTCTGTCAGGGAATGACAGGATCCTTTTTTCAACTTTGCATGTATACAGGTAAGCCGGTGGAATGGTCTGGTTGTTTTTGTGCAGACTGTATAAAAACAGGAAATAAACTTTGTTGTCTTTTATAGTTTCGCGAGAAACCTCTTGATTTTGCTAAGATGTATGGGGTATCATGAATAGTGTTATTACAGGAGCGGTTAAATAATACTAAACAATTATAAACGAGGAGATTTGGCATGGAGAAAAAATGGTGGAAAGAAAGTGTAGTATATCAGATATATCCAAAGAGTTTTAAAGACAGTAACGGTGATGGTGTGGGAGATATCAGAGGAATCATACAGAAACTGGATTACCTCAAAGAACTTGGGGTAAATGTATTGTGGATTTCTCCGATGCTGGAATCACCTCAAGACGATAATGGTTACGATATTTCTGATTACCGCAGAATTTATGAAGAATATGGAACGATGGAGGATTACGAGGAATTGTTGTGTGAAGCACACAAAAGATCCATCAGGATTCTGATGGATCTCGTAGTCAACCATACTTCAGATGAACATAACTGGTTTATTGAAAGCAGAAAATCAAAAGATAATCCATATCGTGATTATTATATCTGGAAAGATCCGGTAAACGGAAAAGAACCTAATAACTGGGGCGGAGTATTTGGCGGTTCTGCATGGGAATATGATCCGCAAACTCAGATGTATTATCTGCATCTGTTTTCAAAAAAACAGCCGGATCTCAATTGGGAAAATGAAAAAGTACGCCAGGAAGTTTATGACATGATGAAATTCTGGTGTGAAAAAGGAATCGATGGCTTCCGAATGGATGTTATCAGTATGATTTCCAAAGATCAGAGATTTCCGAACGGAGAAATGAATAACGGTCTTTATGGAGACTTTGGACCATATTGTGTACATGGTCCAAGAATCCACGAATTCCTTCAGGAAATGAATCAAAAAGTTCTTTCAAAATATGATATCATGACAGTCGGTGAGACCGCAGGAGTCACAATAGAAGAAGCACAGAAATATGCGGGTGATGACCGAAATGAATTGAACATGGTATTCCAATTCGAGCATGTGGAGAGTGGATGCGGAGATTATGGAAAGTGGACGACTGCAAAATATGACTTCAAAGAGTTCAAAAATATTATGATCAAATGGCAGGAAGAACTTCAGGGTAAGGCGTGGAACAGTTTGTTTTTAGGTAATCATGATCAACCGAGAAGTGTCAGCCGTTTTGGAAATGACAATCCGGTATACAGAGAAACCTCCGCAAAAATGCTGGCGACCTGTATTCATATGATGCAGGGAACGCCATATGTATATCAGGGTGAAGAGCTTGGTATGACAAACATTTACTTTGACAAACTGGAAGATTACCGTGATATTGAAAGTATTAATTACTTTAAAGAGTTTACGGAATCAGGTCTTATGACTCCGGAACACATGATGAAATGTCTGATGCTGAGAAGCCGTGACAATGCGAGAACTCCGATGCAGTGGGACGACAGTAAACAGGCTGGATTCACAGAGGGCGAGCCGTGGATCAAAGTGAATCCGAACTACAAGAAGATCAATGCAGCACAGCAGCTTGAAGATCCGGATTCTGTTTTCCACTACTATCAGAAACTGATCCGATTGCGTAAAGAAAAAGACATTATTGTTTATGGTGAATTTGAACCTCTTTACCGTGAGGATGAACAGATTTTTGCGTACACAAGAAAACAGGATCAGGAAAAGCTTCTGACTGTCTGCAACTTCAGCGATAAGAATGCAGAAGTAGAAGTGCCGGAAGAATTTAAAGGCGCAGAGTGCCTGATCACAAACCTTGGAAGAAAAGAATTTGAAAGAAAAATTGTTCTGAATCCATATGAAGCATTTGTACTATATTATAAACACTAGGTGATAAAGAAATGATTAGAAAATATAGATATGGAACTCCGTTTGATACGGAGGCACTGACTGAAAAGATTGAAACAACTAAGGGCGTTCTCCCGTATGGAGAGGTCAGTCAGGAGGAAGGATTTGTTTTTACTTATATCATGGATGAAGATGATATTGTCTATGGTCTGGGTGAAGCCAATCGTGGAATCAACAAGAGAGGGTACTGTTATATCAGTAATTGTACAGATGATCCGGTACACACAGAGGACAAGCGTTCTCTGTACGGAGCCCATAACTTCATTGTTGTGAGCGGAAAGAGGACGTTTGGATTGTTTTTCGACTATCCCTCAAAACTGACCTTTGATATTGGATATGACAGAGAGGATACCATTAAGGTATCTTGCGAAAATGCTGACTTGGATATCTACGTGCTTGAAGGTGAGAATGCTTATGATATCGTAAAACAGTTCCGCCATGTAATCGGACGCAGCTATATCCCACCGAAGTTTGCCTTTGGTTTCGGACAGAGCCGCTGGGGTTATACGACGAAAGAAGATTTCCGTACTGTCGCAAAAGGATATCGGGAGAATCATATTCCGATCGACATGATTTACATGGATATTGACTATATGCAGTCATTTAAAGATTTCACAGTGAGTGAAGAAAATTTCCCGGATTTTCCGGAATTCGTACAGGAAATGAATGACCAGAGTATTCGCCTGATTCCGATCATTGATGCCGGTGTCAAGGTTGAGCCGGGATATGAGATTTACGAGGAAGGTGTCAAAAACAACTATTTCTGCAAGAGAGAAGACGGAAGTGATTTTGTTGCAGCTGTATGGCCGGGAGATACCCATTTTCCGGATATGCTGAATCCGGAAGCCAGAAAATGGTTCGGGGACAAATATCGTTTTCTGATCGAACAGGGAATAGAAGGTTTCTGGAATGATATGAACGAGCCTGCGATCTTCTATTCTTCCGAAGGCCTTGCAGAGGCAAGAAAACTTGCCGGAGAGTTTGCAAAGGATACCGAAGGCAAGACCCATCCCTGGGAAATGCAGGACAAGATGCTCAGTATTGCGAATAATCCGGAAGACTATAAAAGATTTTATCACAATGTGGATGGCAAAAAGATCCGTCATGACAAAGTACATAATCTTTTTGGCTATAATATGACAAGAGCGGCCGGAGAAGCGTTTGAACGCATTGACCCGGAAAAACGTTTTCTGATGTTTTCCAGATCTTCTTACATCGGAATGCATCGTTATGGCGGAATTTGGACCGGAGATAATAAATCCTGGTGGTCACATATCCTTCTTAACCTGAAGATGCTGCCGTCTCTGAATATGTGTGGTTTCCTGTATACAGGTGCTGACCTTGGAGGTTTTGGTGCTGATACAACAAGAGAATTGCTGCTACGTTTTCTCGCACTTGGTGTATTTACACCACTGATGCGTAATCATTCGGCGACGGGAACAAGAGAGCAGGAGTGTTACCAATTCGAAAATATCGAGGATTTCCGTGCTGTCATTAACACCAGATATCGTCTTGTGCCGTATCTGTACAGCGAGTATATGAAAGCTGCACTGAGTGATGATATGTATTTTAAGCCATTAGGGTTTGTTTATCCGGATGACAAGAGAGCAGTCCGAGTAGAGGATCAGTTGATGCTCGGAAACGAGATCATGATCGCTCCGGTTTACGAGCAGAACGCAAGAGGTCGTTATGTTTATCTGCCGGAAGAAATGAAATTTGTCAAGTTCCTGCCGGATGGAAGCATTTCGGAAGAGATTCTCGCGAAAGGTATCCATTATGTAGATGTGGCATCAAATGAAGTACCGCTCTTCATTCGAAATGGTAAATGTATCCCGGTTGCAGAAGCGGCAGAGTGTGTGAAGGATATTGATACCGAACATCTGCAGCTTATCGGATACGAAAACAGTAGTTATACCATGTATGAGGATGATGGGATCTGCAAGGATTACGATAAGAAAGAAAATTACCGAGTATTTACAAATTAACGTTTAAGAGTAAAAAAATACTGCTTAGATATCAAAATGATATTCAAGCAGTATTTTTTGTCATATAGCGGAAAAATTTCGCTCGTATAAATTAATCGATCGCTTCCCCTTTTTTATATTTCTCAACTACATGCTGGATACGTTCGCTTGGATCAAGGATGCTGCTGATAGAAGCATCATGGTTCAGTGTATCGATTACCAGTGCGATGTACTTGCTCATGTCGCAGTTGATGTAGTAAGGACGGCTGAGCAGTTCCGGTGTCTGATAGATCAGGTTTGTTGTGAGGATTCCGCTGATCAGTCCTTCTTCGTAAGCCTGGTCGAATTTTTCCATACCGTTTGTGAAAAGTCCGAAGGTTGCAGCAGCGTAGATACGTTTTGCTTTACGCATCTTGAGCTGGCGTGCTACATCGAGGATACTGTCACCTGACGAAATCATATCATCGAGGATGATTACGTCTTTTCCTTCTACGGAAGAGCCAAGGAATTCGTGTGCTACGATCGGGTTACGTCCGTCTACGATGGTTGTGTAGTCACGGCGTTTGTAGAACATACCCATGTCGAGTCCGAGTACGTTGGCAAAGTAGATTGCACGTCCGGTTGCACCTTCATCCGGGCTGATCGCCATCATATGGTCAGCATCGATCTGAAGATCCGGTACATGCTTTAAAAGTCCTTTTACGAACTGGTAAGTCGGACGGATCGTCTCAAATCCGTTCAGCGGGATCGCATTCTGGACACGTGGGTCGTGTGCATCGAAAGTGATGATATTGTCAACACCCATGCGGACAAGCTCCTGCAGACCAAGTGCACAGTCCAGTGATTCACGGCCGCTTCTCTTGTGCTGGCGGCTTTCATACAGGAAAGGCATAATGACGTTCAGACGACGTGCTTTTCCTCCTACAGCGGCGATGACACGCTTCAGGTTCTGGAAATGGTCGTCCGGTGACATATGGTTGGTATTGCCGCTGAGCGAATAAGTCAGGCTGTAGTTGCAGACATCGACCATCAGATAAAGGTCTTTTCCACGTACAGACTCATTGATAATACCTTTGGCTTCACCAGATCCAAAACGCGGTACCTTTGCGTTGATCAGATAGTTCGGCTTTTCGTAGCCGTTGAAAACAAGATTGTCTTTCTGGAAACGAGTCTCTTCCTTTCTCCATTTTACGAGATAGTCATTGACTTTATTTCCCATCTCTTCACAGCCGTCTACAGCAATAATGCCGAGAGAGCCAACTGGAATATTATCCAGAATTCGTTCACTTCGATGTAACATCAGTGTTCCTCCCTGTACATAAGTTTCTTTTGAATGCGGATATCATCACCGGCAAGGCGAAGTATCTTATAATGGTTGCTTATCCGGGAAAATGTACGTTCTGTATAGTTCGTCTTGATTTCCTCCAGAGTAAGATTAGTAGAAATGATCGTGGATTTCCTGTTCAGGATCCGATCATTTAAACACACAAAAAGCTGAGAAACGACAAAGTCTGTATTTCGTTCGGTTCCCAGGTCATCAATGATCAGCAGATCACACTGGTGGATCTGCTCATATAAAAGACAGCTCTCATCATTCCGGGTCAGTGCTTTTTCAAGGAGCGCATCGAAAAATTCAGAGGCAGTCAGGTAAAGAACGGAATGCAGAGAATCCATCACTTCTTTTGCAATGCAGTGACTGAGAAATGTCTTCCCAATACCAGTATTACCAAAAAGGAGCAGATTACCATGTTCGGTATCAAAATTGTGGATGAAATTCATACATTCCTGATAAGCCCGCGTTGCAAGCTCGCGGGAATTCTGACCGGAAAGCCGGTCTCTATAATTGGATGAATAATAATCAAAATTAAAATGTTCAAAATTTTCCTGTTCGAGAAGTCCTTTTAAGTTGGACTGGGTGTAGAACAGATCAATGATCGCTTTTAAAAAGCAATGGCACTTTTTCGTGCCGACATAGCCGGTATCCTGACAGTCCGGACATTCAAAATGCTGTTCCAGATAGTCTTCCGGGAATCCGGCGTCGGAAAGGAGTCGGCGGCGTCTGTCAGAAAGAGACCGGATATCTTCCTTCAAAGAAGCGAGGGCAGTGTCATCGCCTGCGAGCAGCTTTTTCGCCTGATCAAGACTGGCAGAAGAAATAGAGGCATCAATCGATGCAAGCTCCGGAACCTTCTGGCAGGCACGCTCGTAGTGAAGATTCGCGAGGTCGCGGCTCTTCGCTCTTTTTTCTTCATATACGCGCATCAGCGCATTGTATTGTGAATTAGTTAACGGCACAGTGTTCCCCTTTCTTAGTTACTGCGTAATAATTTTTTGGTAAGCTCGTCCATATTGTAAGAACGTTCTTCAAAATTACGGAATTTGGAAGGCTGCTGGGCAGAAGGTGTACGGTTTTGCCCCGAAGGAGTTTTCCTCCGGTCTTTTTCCTGCTCAAAGGCAGAATCAAGACGCTCAACATCTGCCAGTGTACGAACGTTGCCCGTCTTCCAGTTTTCGAGAATCTTGTCAGTATATTCAAAACTTGGCTGGTGAATCGCACTGATGGTGCGGTTGCATGCTTCCAGAATGAGATCCAGTTCGAAATTCCCATCCTCCAGCCATTTGCGGATATAATCCAGTTCGGCAGATGCAGGTCCCCGCCCTTTGATGCCAAATGCATTCAGGATAGAATAGCAGGTTTTGTTGTAAAATGCAGAGGAATTACGTGCCTGATCGACGGTTGTAATATGTTCATCTGCCCATGAAAGTGCTACTTTTTGAATGTAATGCATGCTCTTATGTCCGTTCTCCACACAGTATTCGATCAGATACTCGATCAGGTCTGCGGAAAAACCAAGGGAATCATAAAAGTAGGTAATCGCATCAACATCGGTACGGGATAAGGTTTTGCCAAGATATTGTTCAGCAATAAAAAGAATCTGCTTTAATTCTCTTCTTGCAGCAAGGGAACGTCTTGATGCAGGAAGATTCTGACCGGCAGCTTTGTCTGAAACAGTGGTATTTCCATCAGACTGCGCGACCGGAGATTTTTCATGAACGGAAGCAGACTGTGCAGAAGGTGTATGGAAAGCTGCTTTGACAGGTGTCTGATGAGTTGGTGCTTTTCCGATACAGATTCCGGCGAGTTCATTTGTTTCGTCATATTCGAGAGAAAGAATTCCTTCTTTTTCCCAGTATTTGAGTGCGCGCAGGATATCGCCTTCGGTATTCTCCAGAAGGTCTGCCATCTGCGGGATATCCGGAAGCTGCTCCGGGATATTCTGATAACGGAGAAGAAGAAGATAGACTTTTACATATTCTCCGTTCGCAGATACCATATAATGATCGATAAAGTCATTCTCCACGATCGTTATGTTATTGTGGGAATGATTGCGCAAAATAAGTGCACTCATAATTTCCGCTTCCTTTCTTTTCTGACTTTGTTCATTATAACATCATCCCAGATTGTAAAAAAGAATTTTCTGACGGAAATTTTTGTTATTACAAATAAAATTTCGCAAATATTGGAGAAAATCAGGCTTTTAACAGGTCTTCCCCAATGGTTACAACATCTCCGGCACCCATTGTGATCAGAAGATCGCCAGGCTGGCAATGGGTGGTGACGAACTCTTCGATGGCTGCAAAGCTTGGCAGATAAGTTGCGTCACATCCATGTTCTTTGACTGCATCTGCAAGCTGTGCGGAAGAGATGCCTAAAGTATCTGTCTCACGCGCTGCATAGATGTCAGCAAGGATTACATGGTCTGCATGTGCGAGTGCTTCAGCAAATTCTGAGAATAATGCTTTTGTACGTGTATAAGTATGTGGCTGGAAAATACACCACAGTTTTTTATGTGGATAATGTGCAGCACTTTTCAGAGTTGCTGCGATCTCTGTCGGATGGTGTGCGTAATCATCAATGATAGTCACTCCGCCGACTTCACCTTTGTATTCAAAACGGCGGTCTGTTCCGTGGAAGGAAGCAAGACCTGTCTGGATCGTCTCCGCAGGAACACCAAGAATATCGGCAACTGCGATTGCCGCAAGTGCGTTATATACGTTGTGCTCACCGCCGACTGCAAGAGCAAGATGGGCAACATTCTGTCCGTTTTTTACGACATCGAAAGAGGCATTGCCCTGTTCGTTATAAGTAATATTGGCTGCACTGTAATCCAGGGAAGCTTCTTTGCCAAAAGTGATAACACGACAGGAAAGATCGGAGGTGATCTCTTCAATTTTATCAATATCTCCGTTGATGACGAGAGTTCCGTTTTCCGGAAGAAGCTTAGCAAAAAGGTGGAAAGAATTACGGATATCGTCCAGGTCTTTAAAAAAGTCCAGGTGATCCGCATCCACATTCAGAATAATACCGATTTTCGGGAAAAAGTGCAGGAAACTGTTGGTATATTCGCATGCTTCCGTAATAAAAAGGTCAGGTCCGCCGACACGGATATTGCCTTCGATCGCTTTCAGGATACCGCCGACAGAGATTGTCGGATCCAGGTCTGCTGCAAGAGCAATATGAGAAAGCATAGAGGTTGTGGTTGTCTTACCGTGTGTACCGGATATAGCAACCGGTGTCTTATAGTTAGTCATAAGCTGACCGAGTAATTCTGCTCTGGATAACATCGGAAGATTCTGACGCTTTGCTTCTGCAAATTCTTCGTTGTCTTCGTGGATCGCTGCGGTATAAACTACAAGGTCGATACCGTCTATAATATTGGAAGCTTTCTGACCGTAAAATACGGTTGCACCATTCTGAGACAGATGATCTGTAAGTGCCGATTCTTTGTTATCGGATCCGGATACTGTGAAGCCTTCTTCAAGAAGGATCTCAGCGAGTCCACTCATACTGATGCCGCCAATTCCGATGAAGTGGATATGGCAAGGCTGATTAAAATCAATTTTATACATAATGACACTTCCTGTTCTGTGAATTTGTTTCATAGTATTTGACTTACGTGCATAATTATAACATAGATAGGTCAAAAACCAAACCTTTTCTTTTTGTGATATTTCTATAAAAAAGATAGGTAAACAGAAATATTTTTGTAAAATATGTTCACTATATGTATGTAATATGTTATAATGAAAAAACCAGAATTACTGAGAAGGGGTGAAGACATGATAAAAAAGGAAATGATAGCAATGCTATTGGCAGGAGGACAGGGAAGCAGACTTGGCGTCCTGACTGCAAAAGTTGCTAAACCGGCTGTTGCATTTGGCGGCAAATACAGGATCATTGATTTTCCGCTGAGTAACTGTATCAACTCAGGAATCGATACAGTCGGTGTCCTGACCCAGTATCAACCACTCAGGCTTAATACACATATTGGAATTGGTATTCCGTGGGATCTGGACCGGAATATCGGAGGGGTGTCAATTCTTCCGCCGTATGAGAAGAGTACAAGCAGCGAATGGTATACAGGAACGGCGAATGCAATTTATCAGAATCTGGAGTATATGGAGACATTTAATCCGGATTATGTACTGATCTTATCAGGAGATCATATTTACAAGATGGATTACGAGGTCATGTTGGATTTTCACAAGGAGAATCATGCAGATGTGACGATCGCGGCAATGCCGGTTCCGATCGAAGAAGCAAGTCGTTTCGGAATCGTAATTACCGATGAAGACAAGAGAATCACCGAGTTTGAGGAGAAGCCGGCGAATCCGCGGAGCAATCTTGCGTCCATGGGAATTTATATTTTCAGCTGGCCGGTGCTCAAAGAGGCACTGATCAAGATGAAAGATCAGCCGGGATGTGATTTCGGAAAGCATATCATTCCGTACTGTCATGAAAAGAAGCAGAGACTGTTTGCATATGAATATAATGGTTACTGGAAGGATGTCGGTACATTGAGTTCTTACTGGGAAGCTAATATGGAACTGATCGACATTATTCCTGAATTTAATCTTTATGAGGAATTCTGGAAAATTTATACGAATAATTCAATTATACCGCCACAGTATATTTCAAAAGAAGCTGTGATCGACAGAAGCATCATTGGCGACGGGGCTGAGATATACGGCGAGATACATAACTGTGTGATCGGCGCAGGTGTTGTTGTTGGACAAGGCTGCGTGATCCGGGATTCGATCATCATGCAGGATGTTGCGATAGGAAATGACTGTGTGATCGACAAAGCGATCATTGCGGAGAATGTTAAGGTTGGAGATAATGTAACCCTTGGAATCGGTAATGAAGCACCGAACAAGCTCAGGTCTGATATCTACAATTCCGGACTGGTTACGATCGGTGAGAATTCTGTGATTCCGGCAGGAGTACAGATTGGAAAGAATACTGCGATCAGCGGTATTACCGTGAAGGAGGATTATGTACAGGGTGCTCTTGAAAGCGGCGGAGTATTGATAAAGGCGGGTGACAGATCATGAGAGCAGTTGGAATCATTTTAGCAGGCGGTAACAACAACAAGATGCGGGAGCTTACACAGAGGCGTGCAGTGGCAGCGATGCCGATCGCAGGAAGCTACCGGGCAATTGATTTTGCACTCAGCAATATGTCCAATTCGCACATCCAGAAGGTAGCAGTACTTACTCAGTATAATGCACGTTCACTGAATGAACACCTGAATTCTTCCAAGTGGTGGGATTTCGGACGTAAGCAGGGTGGTCTTTATGTATTTACACCGACGATCACCGCAGACAATGGCTACTGGTATCGTGGAACGGCAGATGCGATCTATCAGAACCTGGAGTTCCTGAAGAGGTGCCATGAACCTTATGTGATCATCACATCCGGTGATGCGGTTTACAAGATGGATTATAACAAAGTACTGGAATACCACATTGCCAAGAAAGCAGATATCACTGTGGTATGCCGGGATCTGGATCAGGGCGAGGATGCAACCCGTTTTGGCATCCTGAAGATGAATGAGAATATGCGGATCGAAGATTTTGAGGAAAAACCGATGGTGGCAAATTCCAACACGATTTCCACAGGAATCTATATCATCCGCAGACGTCAGCTGATCGATCTGATCGAGCATTCAGCTGAGGAAGACAGATATGATTTTGTAACGGATATCCTGATCAGATACAAGAATCTGAAAAAGATATACGGTTATAAGATAAAAGACTACTGGAGCAATATTTCCACGGTCGATGCCTATTATAAGACAAACATGGATTTCCTCAAACCGGAAGTCCGGAACTATTTCTTTAAGCAGCTTCCAAGTATTTATTCCAAGGTGACAGACCTGCCTCCGGCAAAATATAATCCGGGTGCGGTCGTTAAGAACAGCCTTGTGGCAAGCGGAAGCATTATCAACGGAACCGTTGAGAATTCGGTTCTGTTTAAAAAAGTGTTTGTTGGAAATAATTGTGTGATCAAAAACTCAATTATTTTAAATGATGTGTATCTTGGGGACAATACTTACATTGAGAACTGTATTGTAGAGAGCAGGGATACGATCCGTGCCAATACACGGCATGTTGGTGAAGATGGCGTGAAAGTAGTAATAGAAAAGAACGAAAGGTACGCATTATAAAAACTGAGGGGGACTTGTAAGAGTCCGGATCAGAAGGCATGCCGGTCAAATAAAGGAAAAGGAGCGGACCGGTATGTGCGTTACTGGAGAAAGGGGCTAGAAAGTTATGCAGATTACAGATGTACGCGTGCGCAAAGTAGCAAAAGAAGGAAAATTAAAGGCAGTAGTATCAATTACAATGGACGAAGAATTTGTTGTTCACGATATTAAAGTCATTGAAGGGGAAAAAGGACTTTTCATTGCAATGCCGAGTAAGAGAGCACTGGATGGGGAATATCGTGATATTGCGCATCCAATCAATTCCGGTACAAGAGACAGAATCCAGAAGATCATTCTGGACAAGTATGCGGAAGTACTGGAAGAGACTGACGACGCGGAAACTGCAGAAATCTAAGTACAGAAAAATACTGAAAACAAAAATCCCGGAGACTGGAAGTAAAACCAGTTCTCCGGGATTTTTATATTTTGAGAAATGATATTTCTACGATGGTCAATCGCGCATAAACTGATCGATCACATAGAGAACTCCGTCATCATCATTTGATTTTGTGATAAAATCTGCTTTTTCACGGACCAGTGGCTGTGCATTTTCCATTGCCACTCCAAGACCTGCGGTTTCAATCATAGTCAGGTCGTTGTATCCGTCACCGCAGCAGATCATTTCATCAGCAGTCAGACCGATGCTGGTAAGAAGCTTCAGAAGAGAGGCAGCTTTGTCTACATTCTTTGGAACAATTTCGAGGAAAAATGGATCCGAACAGTAAACATCGATATAACCATGGAAATGAGCGGACATTTCCTCTTTAGCAGCAGCGATGCTATCCGGTTCTCCGGTCAGGAGAAATTTATTGTTTGGAAATGTGGATACTTTCTCGCAGAAATTATCAATTTGTACAATTGGTAAATGGTTGATCCGGGATTCTAATTCGGAATATTTTGTCGGGGTAAATCCGGACAGAAGCTGTCCATCCTCATAAGCCAGAATATCAACCGGGTAGTTGGAAGCGATCCGGTAGATATCCGGGATCACGTCCTGCGGAAGTGTTTTGTTGTAAATGACCTGGCCGGTGCGGCAGTCAGTGATCCGTGCTCCGTTGAAGGACAGGATATAGCTTCCGTAACGTTCCAGATGGAGCTGTCTGGCAAGGGGAACCACGCCGTATGTAGGGCGACCGCTTGCAAGAACAACTTTTTTTCCGGCTTCCTGGATCTCGATCAGAGCCTTTAACGTTGGTGGAGTGATTTCTTTCCTGGAGTTGGTAAGTGTTCCGTCCAGATCAAGAACAAGTATCTGATATTTCATGTCTTACCTCTCTTAAAACTGCATCTGTCTGAGTACATCAATGATCTCAGGAAATTCCATACCGTGGGAAGCTTTGACCAGAATGGTATCATCTTTTTTGACAACATTCCGGATTTTTCCCAGGAAGTCCTGTTTGGTTTTAAAGTAAAGTACGGCACTGCTCTTTGCACAGGCTTTTGCACCTTCATATGCGTGGTGGGAAAGTTCTCCGATACAGCAGATCACATCAATGCCGATCTCGGCAGCATGTGCGCCGGTATTGTAGTGAAGTTCATTCTCCTTATCACCAAGCTCATACATATCGCCCATTACAGCTACGGTTCTTCCTGTTGCGGTAGAAAGTACATCCAGAGAAGATTTCATGGAAACCGGATTAGCGTTGTAGCAATCATCGATGATCAAAAGAGATCCTGTGTCGATCAGATTGGTACGTCCGGCAATCGTCTTCAGGGAAGAGATCCCGGTCTGGATTTCCTCCAGAGTAAGTCCAAGCTTCATGCCGACACATGCTCCGGCGAGAGCATTATAAACCATGTGATTTCCAGGTACCGGGATATGTACGTTGATTTCACCAAGTGGAAGGTGGAGTACAGCGTCAGTTCCGCGAAGTCCCTGACTTACGATTCCGTCAGCATAGGCATCCAGCTGGTCTGAAAGACCGAAGAAAACAGGCTTTTTCCCTTGTACCTCTGCGACTGTGGAAAGTTTGTCGTCATCTCCGTTTAAGATGACAGAAGTATTTGGACGCAGATGATCAAAAACTTCAGTTTTGGCTTTTAAGATTCCGTCGCGGCTTCCGAGATTTTCCATGTGTGCAAGACCGATGTTGGTGATTACACAGATATCCGGCTGGCTGATGGATGCAAGTTCATGCATCTCTCCGAAATGGTCAATTCCCATCTCCAGGACAGCGACTTCATGTTCTTCGGTAAGATTGAAGATGGTAAGCGGAAGTCCGATTCCATTGTTAAAGTTTCCCTCTGTCTTAAGAACATTGTATTTCTGGGAAAGGACAGAGGCAACTGTTTCTTTGGTGCTGGTCTTGCCAACACTTCCGGTGATGCCGACAACCTTGATGTCAAGCTGCATGCGGTAAAACGCTGCGATATCACGAAGTGCTTTTTCGCAGGATTCTACATGAATGCAGGGACAGGTAAGGGAAGAAGGATCTTCTTCTGTAAGAGTAGCAAGTGCACCCTGTTCCATAACCTGTGGGATAAAGGTGTGGCCGTCTACACGGGCTCCTTTGAGTGGGACAAAAAGAAATCCCGGTGCTGCTTTCCGGCTGTCGATTGCAACGCCGGTAATCTCTTTTTCAAGAAAACTGCTGTCACCATGGAAGGTTCCATGGCAGGCAGCGGTTATATTTTTTAATGTCATATTTTTCATCGGTAATACCTCTTTTCAAATTGTGACCTAGTCATCAGCACTCATGCGGTCAAGAAGCTGTTTCTTTACTTCATAAAGTCTTGGAGACAGATCGATATACATCTGGTGAGGATTGAAGAGTCGTTTGGATTCATCCCACAGGGTATCTTTTTCCTGACGGCAGTAAGCGGCAATCTCTTTGACAGACGGGGAAGTGTAGACACATTCACCGTTGATGAAGATTGGCTGCATCATTTCGCGGACGGTATAGGTTCCGGCTTTCATCTTTGTCTTTTTCCATGTCTCGCTTGGATCAAAGAGGAGAAGATCTTCCTCCGGATTGATTTGTTCGTCTACAAAGCAGATATAATCAGCTTTCATCTTGCCGGTTTCTTTTTCGTAAATACGGTAAACCGTCTTGTTGCCCGGATTGGTGATCTTTTCTGTGTTCTCAGAAAGTTTGATTTTAGGTTCGAACTCACCATTCTTATTCTGGATGGCAGCGAGCTTATATACACCACCGAATGAAGGACAGTCTTTGGAGGTGATCAGATTGGTTCCGACACCCCATGAATCGATCGCTGCGCCTTGCATCTTGAGGTCGTGGATCAGATATTCATCAAGGTCGTTGGATGCGCAGATCGTTGCTTCTTCAAAGCCGGCCTCATCCAGCATTTTACGTGCTTTTTTGGACAGGTAGGCAAGATCGCCGCTGTCAAGACGGATACCAAGCTTTCTCGGGCTGATGCCGGCATCTTTCATCTCCTGGAAGACACGGATCGCATTCGGCACACCGGATTTTAAGGTGTCGTAAGTATCGACAAGAAGGGTACATCCTTCAGGATAAAGATCTGCATAGGCTTTAAATGCGGTATATTCATCCGGGAAACTCATGATCCAGCTGTGTGCATGGGTTCCCATAACCGGAACGTCAAAAAGCTTGCCGGTAAGTACGCAGGAGGTTCCCACGCAGCCGGCGATCACGGCAGCACGTGCGCCGTATAATCCGGCATCCGGTCCCTGGGCACGGCGAAGCCCGAATTCCATAACACCGGTATCACCGGCAGCGTATACGATACGGGAAGACTTGGTCGCGATCAGACACTGGTGGTTCAGAATGTTCAGGATTGCGGTTTCCACAAGCTGAGCTTCCATGATCGGGGCAACGACTTTGAGGATCGGCTCCTTTGGGAAGATCAGGCTTCCTTCCGGAATTGCGTAAATGCTTCCGGTAAAGTGATAGCCGCTCAGATACTGAAGAAAATCTTCAGAAAAAATGTGGAGACTGCGAAGGTAATCCACATCATCATAGCTGAAGTTCAGATTTTTCACGTACTCAATAACCTGTTCAAGTCCGGCTGCGATTGCATAACCGGAAGAAAATGGGTTGGAACGGTAAAATACATCAAAAATTACGGTAGGATTGTCCTGCTTATCGTAATAACCCTGCATCATAGTCAGTTCGTATAAGTCTGTAAGTAATGTTAAATTTTTAGAATGCATAATCGTACCTCTTTTCTGTTATAGGTTTAGATCAGACTGGCGTTTTTCTTAATTGTGTCCTGAATAAGATCATGACAATAGATTCCAAGATGTTTTCTTGTCTCTTTATCCAGTTCTTTTGGATAGATTGGTTTGCCGTATTCGATGACGACATGTACTTTTTTTACACGTGGGAAATGTGCTTCAAAAATGTCAGCAGTATTGTTCATGCTGATCGGAATGATCGCACACCCGGTCTTTTCGGCAATTTTAAGTGCACCGTCACGGAATGGAAGCATAGAAAGCTCTTCGCCATTGTTGCGGGTTCCTTCCGGGAAAATGCAGATGGAAATGCCATTTTTTACATAATCAATTGCCTGAAGGATCGTCTTCAGACCTTCTCTCATATTGTCTCTGTCAAGGAAGAGACAGTACAGATTCTTCATCCATGTGGAAAGAAGCGGAATCTTTTCCATTTCTTTTTTGGCAACATAACCGGTCAGACGCCTGCACCGGCTGTAAGTAAGGAGAATATCAAAATAACTGCGGTGGTTGCCGATAAAGAGTACCGGTTCATCCGGAACATTTTCTTCACCGATCACGGTTGTCGTGACACCGGTCATCTTAAGAATCACTTTAAAGCCCCACTGAACGATGCGCAGAGAACTGATATCTTTGGCTCTGCGATTGAATTTACCAATGATCCATTCCACCAGAAAAACCGGAATGGACAGGATCAGGTAAAGAATTAAAAAGACTGCGATACAGATAAATCGTATCATTACCCCAAAATCCTCTCTTTCATTGTATAAAGTAACATACTTTTCTTCGATTATACTATTCGAGGCATGAAAATACAAGGAAGATAATATGATAATAAAGAGACAAAAAAATGGAAAAGTTTGTGAATAATTATGAGAATAAAATGCCGTGTGACAGGGGTGATCTGGATGCTGATTTTCCTTGGCGGCTGTCAGGTCATGGAAAAAGAGGAAGCGGGTGGAGAAATGCTGGAATATTCCATTGTGGATGAGAAAAAAGTTCCGGCGGAAATGACCGAACGCATTGCCGGGATGGAAGAAACCCCATTTCAGATCATGTATGTGCAAGGAGACCGGCTGTATGTCGGACAGGGGTATGGGAGACAGGAAATGGAGGGATATGCGATCCGGGTTGATGGTTGTACGGAAGAAAAAGATGTGATCTGTGTACAGACAACACTTCTGGGACCGGGAAGTGACGAGACAGAAAAAAATGGGGAGGAGATGGGAAATATCTGTATGCGGGAAGATGGATTTTCCCAATACCCATATGTTGTCCTGGAAATGGCAAAAAGCGAAAAACCGGTGATATTTGAGTAGGAGGCTGACTATGGAACTGATAAGAAAACAGGTACGCATGAATCAGATGGGCAAAACAGTGACGGATCAGTTTATGATCGGTGGGGATTATAATGTACCAGATGCGAAAAGTGACGTGGGAAGAGTGCTTTCCGGTGAGGGAAGTCTGCGGATTGAAGAGACAAGAAGAGTGGAAAATTATCTCCGTGTGACGGGAAAACTGAATTTTAAAGTTTTGTATGTGACAGATTCGGGAGATCCGCGTCCCGGAGCTTTGGAGGGAATGATTCCGTTTGAGGAAATGGTCTACATGGAGGAAGAGAACGGAGAAGGCGAAGACATTGTGCAAGTTCAGCGGGTGGAATGCGGGGTATCACTGATCCATTCGAGAAAGCTTGCGGTAAAAGCGCTTGCGGAAATGACGGTACATACAGAGCAGATCACAGAAAAACAGGTGACACTTGATGTGGATGGGGAAGAGGGAATCTATCTGAAAAAATGTCCGGTGGAGCTGCTGCAGCTGTTTACCGCGAAGAGAGACATTTACAGGATCAAAGAGGAGATTAAGATACCGGGGACCAAAGAGAATATCGGAACGCTCTTGTGGACAGAGGTAAGCTCCCGGAAAATGGATACCAGACTTGTGCAGGATGCTATGCTGATAAATGGAGAATTGCAGATCTTTGTTCTCTATGAATCCCAGGAGGGCAAGACAGACTGGGTGGAGCAGACGGTTCCTTATGAGGGGCGGATCGAGTGTGCCGGAGCAGAAGAAGGTATGTATCATCATGTCTATGACCGGCTGGATGATATCAGTGTGGAAGTGCGGATGGATGAGGACGGTGAGATGCGTGCGCTTGGCATTGAAGCGGCACTTCAGGTTCGTCTTTTTGTCTATGGGGAAGAAAAGCTGGAGCTTTTAGAGGATGCGTATTCCCTTGATAAAAAATGTGTTTTGGAGACAGAAGAAGTTGTTGTTGAGGAGCTTCTGATGCAGAATCATTCAAAAAGTAAGATCACAGAACGATTAAGTCTGCCGGAGCTGAAAGATGAGATCCTTCAGGTGTGCCACAGCAGCGCAGACCTGCAGATAGAAAAAATGGAAGTGCAGGATGGAGGAATTCTGGCAGAGGGGATTCTAAATGTCAGCTTTCTGTATGTAAAGGCAAATGATGAAGTACCATTTGGTGTGTGGAAGGGGATGGTTCCGTTCTCGGCAATGCTTGAATGCCGGGAAGGAAGCAGCGATATGAAATATGACGTCACATATGCAGTGGAGCAGCTTGCGGTAGATCTTGCCGGAAATGATGAAGTAGAGATCAAAGCGGTCGTGGCGTTCAGGAGCTTCATGCGAAAAGCGGAAAAAATACAGATGGTGACAGAGGCTGCACTTGTGGATTATGAAAAAGAAGAGCGGATGAATCAGCCGGGAATTGTGGGATATATCGTAAAAGACGGAGATGATCTGTGGAGCCTGGCAAAGAAATATTCGACCACAGAAGAAAGCATTCTGCTTAATAATGAATTATTATCAAAAGAATTGAAAACGGGTGATAAAATATTGATTTTTCGGGAGAGTTTGAGTATACTATAGTAATGAAATGATGTATACAAGATACAAAAAAAGGTCGAAAAAATACAATAAGGAGATACACGCATGGATAAACTGGAGTTAAAAGCACTTGGGAAGATCAATCTTGGACTTGATGTGCTGGGGCGGCGGGAGAATGGTTATCACGATGTGCGCATGGTCATGCAGACGCTATATCTGTACGATAATGTGACGCTGCAAAAGAAGTCGGCCCCAGGTATCGAGATCGATTCGAATCTTTTTTATCTGCCGAATGATGAGGACAATATTGCATGGAAAGCGGCAAAGCTTCTGATCGATGAATTTGATATCAAAGACGGGATCAGAATCCATCTGGACAAGCATATACCGGTTGCAGCGGGAATGGCAGGCGGAAGTTCCAATGCTGCGGCAGTGCTTTACGGAATGAACCAGATGTTCCGGTTGGGACTTTCTCAAAAAGAGTTGATGGAAAGAGGCGTGAAGCTTGGGGCGGATGTTCCTTACTGCATTATGCGCGGAACAGTACTCGCAGAAGGAATCGGGGAAAAACTGACACCGCTTCCTCCGATGCCGAAATGTCAGATTCTGATCGCCAAGCCGCCGATCAGTGTATCGACAAAGATGGTTTATGAAAAGCTGGATTCCTGTGAAATCAAGGAGCATCCGGATATAGATGGTATCCTGGACGGATTGAAGAACCAGGATCTTGAGCAAGTGGCAGCATCCTTGGGGAATGTGCTGGAAAAGGTTACGGTTGAAGCATATCCGGTCATTGCACAGATCAAAGAATGTATGATGGAAGCAGGTGCTCTTGGGGCGATGATGAGTGGAAGCGGTCCGACTGTATTTGGGATTTTCAGGGATCGCAGGACAGCGAAGGAAGCATTTACAAAAGTAAAAGCACAGAATCTGGCAAAACAGATTTATCTTGCAAATGTGCATAACGTCAGGAGGAGATAAGAATGGATATGGATTTTGAAGTAAATATGAATGAATACCTGCCGTTGAGAGATGTTGTGTTCAATACACTTCGGAAGGCAATTTTAAGAGGAGAACTGAAGCCAGGAGAACGGCTGATGGAGATCCAGCTTGCCAACAAGCTTGGAGTAAGCCGCACCCCGATCCGTGAAGCAATCCGTAAACTGGAGCTGGAAGGTCTGGTTCTGATGATTCCGCGAAAAGGGGCAGAAGTGGCACAGATCACAGAGAAGAATATGCAGGATGTGCTGGAAGTCAGAAAGGCACTGGAAGAGCTTTCCGTACAGCTTGCGTGTGAACGGATCACGCCGGAGCAGGTTGAAGAAATGAAGATGGCAGCTGAAGATTTCCGTAAAGTCTTAAAGAGTGGTGATGTGACGAAGATCGCTGAAGCAGATGTAAAATTCCATGATATTATCTTTGCCGCAACCAATAACCAGAGACTGATCACGCTGCTGAATAACCTGCGGGAACAGATGTACCGGTTTCGCGTAGAATACCTGAAGCAGAAGGAATGTTATCCACAGCTCCTGGAAGAACATGATAAGCTGATCGCACTGATTTCGGGTGGAGAGGTTGAAGAGGCATGTGAGCTCATGGGATGTCATATTGACAATCAGGCCTCTACAGTATCGGATGTTATCCGGAGAGATCAGGTAGAATATCACAGATAAAAATGTATAGTTTTCCATATGTTGTCAATACTCCTGGTATCAAAGACAGGAGGTACATACGAAAATGAAAAAAATAAAAGCAGTGGTGCTGGTACTGATCATGATTCTGTGTGGTGCGGCATTTGCAAGGGGAATGCAGGTGGAAGCGAAGGCGAATGCAGTGCAGGAAAAGTTATCCGGTGAGGTGTTCCGCTTTCATGTGCTTGCCAACAGTGACAGCAAAGAAGATCAGGAACTTAAGATGAGGGTGAAAGAGGCTGTTGTAGATTATATGTGTGAGAATCTTTCGGATGCAGGGAATGCAGCGGAGGCGAAAGCATGGGCGATCCGCCACAAAGAAGAACTGATCCGGACGGCCAGGGAAGTCTTGCAGGAAGAAGGATGTAACGATCAGATAACAGCTGAGGTCGTGCGGTGTGAATTTCCGGACAAAACTTACGGAGACATCACCTTCCCCGCAGGCTGGTACGATGCACTCCGGATCAAGATCGGAAAGGCACAGGGGCACAACTGGTGGTGTGTTCTTTATCCGAATCTCTGTTTTATGGATTCGGTCCATGCAATTGTTCCCAAAGAAGGGAAGGAAGAGCTGCGGAGTGTGCTGACGGATGAAGAGTATGCGATGATCGTAAAAGGCACACCGGTAAAAATCAAATGGTTTTTCTTGCAATTGACGGAGTAAATGTGTAGAATATACTTCAACGAAGATGGCAGGAAAATTTGTTTCGCCTAAGGTAAAGGAAAGTTTAATGACGGATATACTTGTAAAATTATTTGTAAAAGATTATAAAGATGTAGAAAAGGTGTCTGTCCGTACAGCATATGGAGTGCTGGCAAGCGGAGTAGGCATCTTTTGTAATGTTCTGCTGACGATTGCGAAGATGGTGATAGGAATCCTTCTTCACAGTGTGTCTGTTACTGCAGATGCATTTAACAACTTATCGGATGCAGGTTCTTCGATCATTGGAATGATCGGAGTGAAGATGGCAGAAAAACCGGCAGACAAGGAGCATCCTTTTGGGCATGGCAGGCTGGAATACATAGCGGCACTGATCGTATCCTTTCTGGTGATCGAAGTTGGATTTACCTTTTTCAAAAATGCGATCGTGAAGATCCGGGAGCCGGAAGAGTTAAAATTCAGTCTGGTGTCGATCCTGATCCTGGTGTTGTCCATAGGTGTGAAGCTGTGGCTTGCGATGTTTAACCGGAAACTTGGTGAAAAAATTTCTTCCCAGGTGATGATGGCGACGGCAGCAGATGCACTTGGAGATGTGATCACGACAGCAGCGACGATCCTGTCGGTTGTATTCTGGCGGATCACAGGGATCAATATCGATGGCTTTGTCGGACTTGGTGTTTCACTGGTCGTTATGTGGGCCGGATTTGGGATTGCGAAGGATACGCTTGAGCCGCTGATCGGAATTCCGGCGACATGGGAAGATTATGAGAAGATCAAGCATTTTGTGGAAAAATACGCTGGAATCGAGGGCAGCCATGATCTGGTGATCCATAATTACGGACCGGGAAGAAGTATGGCGATCATTCATGCAGAGGTTCCGAATGATGTCCCGATTGATGTATCCCATGAGATCATTGACCGGATTGAGAGAGAGGCAATGGAACAACTGGGGATCTCGCTGACAATTCATATGGATCCGGTGGAGACTCGTAATGAAGAAGTACTTCAGGCAAAACATGAGACAGAAAAAGCTGTGGAAGCACTGGATCCGAGATGCAGTATCCATGATTTCCGCATGGTGAATGGAGAAAAACAGATCAATCTCATTTTTGATTTTGTCATTCCGAGAGAGTATTCTGAGGAAAAAGGGAATGAACTGACACTGACTTTGATGGACCGACTGCAGCATCATAACCCAAAGTATCAGTGTGTTATCACATTAGACAGAAGTTATGTGGAAGAACAGAGGTAAAAGAGATGTATACATTTGAAAGCAGAGTACGATTCAGTGAAGCAGACCATACGGAGCTTCTGACATTACCGGGGCTTGTTAATTATTTTCAGGACTGTAGTACTTTTCAGTCTGAGGATATCGGATATGGCGTGGAATCACTGAAAAAAAGTGGGCAGGCATGGATTCTTTCTGCATGGCAGATTGTAGTAAACCGTTATCCGAAACTCGGGGAATATATCAGGGTGTCCACCTGGGCAACGGATTTTACCGGACTTTTCGGACTTCGTAATTTTAAGATGGAGGATGAAGCAGGCGAGATGACAGCCTGGGCCAATTCGGTCTGGGTATATATGGATATGAAAAAAGGAAGACCATGCAGACCGGCGAAAGAAGAGGTCGAGGCTTATCGACCGGAAGCACCACTGGATGTAGAGTTTGCGCCGCGTAAGATCGTGCTTCCAAAAGAACTGGAAGATGGAGAAAGTTTTCCGGTAAGACGTCATCAGATCGACACAAACGAGCATGTCAATAACTGCCAGTATATTCAGATGGCAATTGATGTGGTGCCGGAATGTGAGCGTGCCGGACAGATCCGGGTAGAATATAAAAAATCCGCAGTTATGGGTGATATTATTTATCCAAAGATGGCGGTAGAGGAACAGAGAAAAATAGTGGAACTTTGTGATGCGGAGGGAAATCCGTATGCGGTAGTAGAATTCAAGGAGAAATAAGAGATGGAATTAGGAAAAAAACAGATGCTTACGGTAGTAAAGGTAGTTGATTTCGGAGTATATCTGGGAGATGACAGAGAAAAGGTTCTTCTTCCGAAGAAGCAGGTTCCGGCAGGAATCGAACCGGGCGATCCGATTGAGGTGTTTTTGTATAAGGATTCTTCTGACCGTCTGATCGCAACGGTAAATGAACCGAAGCTTACACTGGGAGAAAGTGCAATCCTGAAGGTAGTGCAGGTAGGCAAATTCGGTGCCTTCCTGGACTGGGGACTGGAAAAGGATCTGTTCCTACCATTTAAGGAGCAGACTTATAAGGTGAAACCGGGGGATGAATGTCTGGTAGGACTTTATATTGATAAGAGCCAGAGACTCTGTGCGACCATGAAGGTATATGAGTATCTGACCAGTGATTCTCCTTATCAGAAGGATGATCAGGTAGAGGGAATCGTGTACGAAGTGAGTGATAATTTTGGGGCTTTCGTTGCAGTGGACGGAAAATATTCTGCGCTTGTGCCAAAGAGAGAAGCACCGAAAAGTCTAAGACCGGGAATGAAGATCCATGCGAGAGTGACAGAAGTAAAACCGGATGGAAAGCTGAATTTAAGTGTCCGTGAGAAAGCATTTATCCAGATGGATAAGGATGCGCTTCTGGTACTGGCGCGTCTGGAAGAAAAGGGCGGAGTCCTTCCGTTTAACGATAAAGCAGATGCGGAGGTGATCCGTGCGGAGTTTGATCTGAGCAAGAATGCATTCAAGCGTGCAGTCGGACATCTGTATAAAGAGCGTAAGATCGAGATCCGTAAGGACAGTATTGTTTTGAAATAGACATTGTGATTATGCACAAAAAACAGACTGTTAAATTGTTCACAATGCCCAAAACGCTGATTTGAAAAAAACCCCTTGATTTTCAAAAAAAAATTGTATATATTGAGGGTGTAAAAGATAGGAAGAGATAAAAGAAAAGGAGTGTACATCATGAAGGTACAGAATATTACAAACATTGATAAGTTTTTTGAAGTAGTAGACAGCTGCAAAGGAAAAGTAGAACTTGTAACAGGAGAAGGCGACAGACTGAATCTGAAATCTAAACTTTCTCAGTATGTTTCTATGGCAAATATTTTCTCTAACGGAGAGATTCCGGAACTGGAAATCATTGCATACGAAAAAGAAGACATCGATAAACTGGTTAACTTCATGATCAATGGCTAATTTATATAAATACCAGGAATAGTGAGAAGCAGGAATCAAAGTGATTTGGTTCCTGCTTTTTTGTGTATACGATGAGCCAAGTGCAGATTTGTGCTTGCACAAGGATCTGCATTTGGCGAATGTACATCATCGAGCTGTTAAGCGAGATGGTGTACAAAGTATACAAATCGAGTAGGAGTCAGCCTGCTCGATTGTGGAGAGAGACGGTCTGCGAGGGGGAGGTTGTGTGGCGGATTTAGAAAAAGAATAGGTGTGAAGTCCATTGTGCAGGGCATTCCGATGAGCCTCTGAGAACGAAAATTGTGTCAGCAAAGGCTTCCACAATTTTTGAGTCTCATCTCCATTGTACAATAAGTGCCTTCACACCTATTCTTTTTCTAAATCCGCCCTCAAGACTTTGGGCGCAGACCTGGCGGCTGCTAAACATAAAAATTCAGGAAACTATAGAGAGATAGTTTCCTGGTATATGGGAGAGGGTATTTATATTGAGGGTGGGTTAGGTTAGTTTGCGCGTAATGATTCAATAAATGGTGTCAGGAGGAATTCGCCGTATTGAAGCAGGGAGAAGCTTCTCTGGGTGAGACACCAGGAGTAGGTGAGACCAATCTGGGCAGAGGTGATCATCTGGGAGAGCTCGACGTAGGAGTAGTCTGACTTTAGTTCTCCACATTTGATCCCGTCGAAAAGGATCTTGCGCAGAATCTTATAATAATTGCGATCCGGGTTTAAAATATGTCTGGTTCCGGTAGTAGCTACCTGAAGACCGTAGAGGGACGCAAAGAGATCCATATATGGTGAGTGCTCCAGGTTATTCAGCACAAAATGGTTGAAGGCGAGCAGCAGATCGGCGGCTGGAAGCGTCCGGTCACAGGTCTGAAGCCAGCTATCATAGTCACTGTCGTAGGAATAGGCGAGGCTGAAGAGAAGCTCGTCTTTTCCGCGAAAATGATGATAGAAGGTGCTGCGGGATTTGCCGGAAAGCTCAATGATCTGGGAAATCGTAGTTTCATCATAGCCCTGTTTTGTGAAAAGCTTCCATGCTGCATCCATGATGTCCTGTTTTGCATGTCGTTTGCCGTGCGTTGTCATAATTGATCGTTCCTGCCTTCTTAAAAGTATTGAAGCTATTGTAACACAGGGATGTGGAGAGTGCAATGTTTTGTTTCTGCATACATTTTATTGAAAATGTCCATATAAGGATAATATGGTTGACTTTATTTGAACACTTTAGTAGAATGAAGGATATAAAAAGCAGAACGTAGTTCGGAATACAGTATCTTTTTAGACCGTAGTACGAAAACGAACTACAGTGCTTTTGGAGGTGTAAGATGGAAAAATTAAAACTTGCAGCCGGCATGACAGGAGAACAGAAGCGTTATGCGGTTGAAGCGGCACTGCTTCTGGGATTTCAGACAGAGACAGCTACATTTCCGGTGATCACGGCGGACGGTGAGATTCCGGTGCCGAAGAATATGGAAGAGCTGAAAGCCCTGTGGAAAAAGAGTACAGGGGAGGTGCCGGAAGAGTACGAATCAGCATCAAAGCATACAGGTCCGATCTTTGATCTGGATTTCCGTAAGGAAAAAGGGCTGGAGACGATGCTTCAGAAAGGGGATTTCCTGAAAGACGAGAATCAGGATCTTCTTCCGGATGTGTTGGATGTGAAGATTGTACTTCCGGAGGATGCAGATGATGCGATGCTCGTTGCAGCATGTAACCTGGCATGGCGTTTTGGTATGGAGACAACCGGATATAAAGGAAATATTACGGCAGATGCAGCTTATACAGGCAACCGGCTCGTTCTGGAAAAAGCAGAGCAGACAGAGCTTGTACGGGAAAAAGAAGGAGAAAGTGTAAAAGTATCTCTTCGCGGTGACGGAGAGGAACTAATCGCATTTACCTCCCGCCTCTGTATGGAATTTCCACAGATCAATGGTCAGAGAAGCTGGAAAGACCTGCTGATGGATATGGTGGATGACTTTGTACTGCGCAGCGCAGATGGACAGCTTGCAGCTTTGAAAGCGATGCAGAAAGAGCAGACAGGAGAATACGAAGTGTACGGATCTCCGCTCTGGAATGATACACAGAAAAAAGAAGCCGGGGATGCAAAGGTATATAATTACAAATCCGGACAGAAGATGTACGAGAAGGTGTATGAGCTTCCGTGGGAAGTGGAAGTTTTTGAAAAACTTCTGGAAGAAAAGGTTTATCCGCAGATCGGGAAAGGAAGCAAGGTAAAGATTACCGGTGCGGTAAGTGAAAATATAAAAGTACGCCAGAAGATAAAAGAAAAAATCGAAGACAGAATCCAGATGTTAGGTGCCAAGCCGGAGGATACCTCCGTTATCTGTGCATACAAACAGGGATATTCCTGGATCGTTGAAGAGATGCTTCCGGTGATGAAGGAAGCGCAGGCAGATCAGGTTGAGATTTATTTCAAACCGTTCCTGCCGGAAGGCCAGACAGACTGGCTGGATGAGAACGGTGCAACCCCGTCCTATCACAATCTGAATGCAGACACTCCGGACAAGTGGTATGATCTTCCGATTCGCTATCTGCAGGAACTGTATCCGGTAGAAGATATTCTGGTAAAAGAGCTTGGAATTGAAAGAGATAAAGTCATTTTCAAAGCTTATGAAGGCGAAGAAGATATCACTTATCTCTGCAAGGGGATCAAGGACGAAAAGGTCTGCTGTGAGGATACTTACAAAGCAGTCTGGGCGGAAAGACCATATATGGATGAATATCCGCAGATGGGAAAGGTTCATCCGGCAACCGGTTATGTAAAAGCAGAGATTGACGGACAGGAAGTATTTTATCAGACCGTCCGTACCGATATGGAAGAGATCTGGGATGTTTACCAGAAGGAAGTTCTTCCGGATTGCAGACGATATATTGAGGAAAAGACAGGCGGAAAGATTTCCGCAGACCTGCAGCCGTTCTTCCATGAACTGCGTCTGGACGTGACCGCAAGTGAACCGGACTATGCGACCGGATCAAGAGAGGATCTGATCTCTTCACTGGATGCTTTGCATGAAGATATGTATTTTGTCGGAAGCGACTATTTTAAAAATTACGGTGTGAAGAAAGCAGATGTCATGCTGGATGCGCCGGGACTGATCCTTCCGGTGATCCATGAAAAAGAAGGCAGACCGGTATTTAAGGTGACACTGACCGAGCCGTTAAAAGAAGAAGCATGCATTGTAAAAGATGGAAAAACGGTTCTTTTACAGAGAAAACGGGAAGAAGCAGATGCATGGATCCGTGCTATTTCATGGGAAAATGATAATTTTACTTTCCATATCCGCACAAATGGGGTACAATCTAATGTATTACACACTTACTCAACATTGTGGTCAAAGGGTGTACTAGCAGAGTGTGAAAGTGTTGCAGCAGGTACGAAGCTTTTGTTTGAAAGTGAGCAGGGCGAGATACAGTATGCAGCACTTACACCGGAAAGAGAAGAAAAACCAAAGACGAAACGGATTGAAGAGATTGACCTGCATGAGCATGAACTGATCGGATATGATACTTACCGTGAGATCATCGAAGAATTGAAGCAGGTTCCTGGAATCGAAGTGTTCCGGACTGCGGTATCTTATACAGGACGTGAACTCTATGCAGTATGGATCAAACCGGAATACGAAGGCTATCTGTCCATGACGAAGCGTATATCAAGAATTCCTGGCGAGATGATCAATGCAAGACATCATGCAAATGAAGTATCTTCGACAAATGCAGCATTTATCCTGATCAAGAAGCTGCTGACAGAAGATGTTTACAAAGATTTACCGGATAAACTGAATCTGGTGATCGTTCCGATGGAAAATGTGGATGGTGCGGCAATCCATTATGAATTGCAGAAAGAGCATCCAACCTGGAAATTCCATGTGGCAAGATTTAATTCGCTTGGAAAAGAGTTCTACTATGAACATTTCCAGCAGGATACGATCCACAGCGAGGCGATGGGATTAACCCGTATTTATGACCGGTATGTCCCGGATATGATCGTGGACAATCACGGAGTACCGAGCCATGAATGGGAGCAGCAGTTTTCAGGTTATACCTCCCCGTCTTACAAAGGCTTCTGGCTTCCGAGATCTCTGCTTTATGGTTATTTCTGGTATGTGACCAATCCAGAGTACAAGGACAATTACCCGGTCAATAAGGTAATGGAAGATGTGATTGCAGACAAGATTGCCGAGTATCCGGAGATGAGAGAATTGAACCGTGAATGGAGTGCTCAGTTTGAAAAATATGCACATGCATGGATGCCGAAATTGTTCCCGGCAAACTATTATAAAGAAATGATCAACTACTGGATCCCGTTCGCGGCAGATCCAAACCATCGTTATCCGTCGATCCGTTTTCCGTGGATCACAACGGTTGCTTATACCAGCGAGGTTGCAGATGAGACCGCACAGGGTGAATACCTGAATTTGTGTGCAAGGGCTCATGTGGCACATGACGAGGCGACTATCCGGATGTTGATGGAAGCAGTGCATGTGATGGACTGTCATCTGGAAGAGCAGGATGGACAGATTTTGACCAGTTACATAAGACAGCGCCCGATGATTGTCAAAGTGACTGGAAAAAATAAATAACTTTTTAATACTTTTCTAAAGGAGGAGTTAGGTATGGAACTCATCAAATTACTTGGCGTGTTAATCGTAATCGTTGGATTCGCGCTGAAACTGGATTCAATCCTCATTATTTTCCTGGCCCTTATCACGACAGGGATTGTTGGAGGACTTGGAGTGGGCGGACTTCTGGAAACAATCGGTACAAACTTTGTAGCGAACAGAAGTATGGCGATCTTTATCATGATCCTGCTGGTTACAGGTACACTGGAAAGAAACGGTCTGCGTGAAGCAGCGGCAAACCTGATCCGTAAAGTAAAAAGTGCGACAGCAGGTAAGCTTGTTGCTGTATATGGTATGCTGAATGCTCTGTTTGGAGCATTTAATGTCAGCTTCGGTGGAGTTGCCGGATTTATCCGTCCGGTACTGCTTCCGATGATCGAAGGCGCGATCAGCAATAAAGAAGGAAAAGCAAATGAAGATCACGTAGAAGAAGCAAAAGGACTTGCTGTTGCTATGCAGAACTTCACATGGTTCTTCTTCCAGGTACTGTTCGTAGGTGGTGCCGGCGGAATCCTTGTACAGACAACGCTTGCAGGTCTTGGATACGAAGTAGAACTGATCGACCTTGCAGCAGCTGAAATCCCGGTAGCATTAGTTGCACTTGTTGTTTCCTGCACATTTGTTATTGTGAAAGATAACAAACTGATGAAGAAATACTATGGAAAATCAACAGATACTAAGAAATAGAGGGAGGAAGACAGATGAGTAATTTAAAATTTATACAGGTCGGCGATTCGTTTAATGCAATCGGACTGAATGTAGTATGGGTAATTATCGGATTGATCACGATTTACGCAGGAATCAAGAACCTGCTGGATAAAGAGAATCCGTCAAGAGTCGGAACCGCTGTTTTCTGGTGCTCTTTCGGTATCGTTTGTGGATTTGGTTCATGGCTCCCGGCAAAGGTTTCTGGTGTGCTTGTTCTGATCATGTGCCTGCCGCCGATCTTCAAGAAAGTAAAAATCGGAAAAACAGATAATCCGACAAAGGAACACACAGAACAGCAGTTTAAGAAGATCGGAATGAAGATATTTGTCCCGGCATTCTCCGTAGCGGTATGCTCCCTGTTCTTTGCATTATTCAGTAATATGAGTTCTATGGTCGCAATTACCGTTGGTGTGATTGTAGCTATGATCTTACTGATGGCATTCGATGCAAAACAGAATAAACCGGCAGTCTTTTTGAATGATTCTGAAAGATTCCTTGGAATCACAGGACCTCTAAGTATGCTGCCACAGCTGCTTGGATGTCTTGGAGGTGTATTTACCGCTGCAGGAGTTGGCGATGTAATCGCACAGCTTGTTGAAAAGATTGTTCCAAAGGGAAATGTAAATATCGGGATCATCATTTATGCAATCGGTATGGTACTCTTTACTATGATCATGGGAAATGCATTCGCAGCTATCACCGTTATGACAGTTGGTATCGGTGCACCGTTCGTTCTTGCTTACGGTGCTAATCCGGTGGTGATCGGTATGCTCGCACTTACATGTGGATACTGTGGAACTCTGCTTACACCGATGGCAGCGAACTTCAACATCCTGCCGGTTGCGATCCTGAACATGAAGGATCGCTGGGGCGCTATCAAAAATCAGGTTCTGGTTGCAATTATTATGCTTGTGTTCCAGATCTGTTATATGATAGTATTAAAGTAAATAAGACATAAGTAGCTAAGGTCATTATTTCACTGGAAAAGCAGAAAATAATGGCCTTAGAATTCGTAAGCTTATTCTAGTTTTTGGTATGGAGAAAGAAGAGGGACATATGACACCGAATATGGAACGGGGTGCCCGGATCATTATTCACGAATGGGTAAAAGTAAGGGCGTGGGACAAAGTACTGATCGTGACATCGAAGGAATATCTTGCAGAAGCAAAAGCAATGGAAAAAGAGGCTTCCGGAAAAGCACGGTCAGTGAATACACTGCTTGTTGAGAACAAGGGGCGCCATGTGGGAATCTTTTTTGATGATAATGAAGCAGTTTTTGATCCTTATACGGCAATTATCGCGGCGACAGAGTATTCGCTGGTGACAACGAAAGCCGCAAAGCGTGCGATACAAAGACACAAGAAATTTCTGTCCTTGCCACTGGCAACCAATGACGGAAGATCTTTTCTGGAATACGATTTCCTGACGATGGATACGAAGAAGAGCCGGCTGATGGCAAAGGCATTTATCAAATATCTCAAGTATTCAGAAAAAGTCCGTGTGACAACTCCGGCAGGAACGGATATGATGTTCTACAAAGTGGGCAGAGATCCGGGATTTTTTAACGGAGTTCTAAAGGATGGAAAGGGATATTCTTCTTCCAGTATTGAGGTCTATGTCCCGATCGAGGAGACAAAGACAGAAGGTGTGATGGTGCTTGACGGTTCTCTGGGATATATTGGTCGCGCAGAGGAACCGACAAGGATTTTATTTAAAGGCGGACGGATTACGGAGATTGAAGAGACTCCGACCGGTATTCGGTTGAAAAAATACATGGAAGATTATCAGGATTCCCGGATCTATATTGCGGGGGAACTCGGAATCGGGCTTAATTCATGCTCACAATGCCTTGGAAACTGCTATATTGAAGATGAATCTGCTTATGGGACATTCCATGTAGGACTTGGGCGTAATATTGCTCTTGGAGGTATTCAGAACGCCAAAGGGCATTTTGATCTGGTATGTATGGAACCGGATATCTACACGGACAACCGACAGATTATGCAGCAGGGGAAGGTTATTATCCCGGAGCCTGTGTTATACTAAGAGATATAAAGGAGGAAATTAACATGAAGGTTTTATTAACAGGATTTGATCCATTTGGAGGAGAAAGCGTAAACCCGGCATTCGAGGCAATCAAGCTTCTTCCGTCAACAATTGCGGGGGCAGAGATCGTATATGTAGAGATCCCTACAGAATTCAAGAAAAGTGCACCGGCAGTTGAAGCGGCAATCAAAGAACATAACCCGGATATAGTGATCAATGTAGGTCAGGCAGGCGGACGTTCCTGCGTCACTGTAGAAAAAGTAGGAATCAACCTTGCAGATGCCCGGATTCCGGACAATGCAGGTGACCAGCCACTTGATGAGCCACTTCAGGCAGACGGTCCAACCGGATACTTTGCAACAATTCCGGTAAATGCAATGGTTCAGAATGTACGTGCTCACGGACTTCCATGCCATGTATCTTTCACGGCAGGAACCTACGTATGCAACTGTGTAATGTACAATGTACTGCATATGTGTGCAACCAAATACACTAACATCCGTGCCGGATTTATCCATGTACCATATGCTTGCGATCAGGTTGTAGATAAGGCGAACGGAATGGCAAGTATGCCGCTTGAGACAATCGCAAAGTCTCTGGAATATTGTGTTGAAGCTGTAGTGAATAATACAGAAGATGTAAAAGAGGCTATGGGAACTACTCACTAGTTTTATGAAAGAAAAAAGTACCGCTGTGTCAGAATGAAGCTGATGCGGCGGTTTTTTTGTAAAAATTCTATTGAAAATATAATTTCATGTTGCTTAATGAAAATGGACGTTCATTATATATTAAGAAATTCTATTATAAAGAAAAAGAATTGATTTGTCACGGGCAGGAATGTTATGTATAATATGCATAAAGAAAGTCGAAGCGGAAATAAGAAAAATGAACAATTTTATGAACGGAGAGAGCTTTTTTCAAAAAACAAGTTGATTAAGAAGGTGAAGAAAAAAATCTAGTGGGGAAAAGATTATCGTAAAAATAGCCTGCAAATAAAAAGTCAAGGCTAAATTGAAGAACATTGAAAATTTT
>ERZ791906.332-NODE-332-length-64556-cov-4.882172_pt1 | contig 64556 bp, 62 predicted proteins | sample MGYA00510146_ERZ791906 | MGnify/ENA primary metagenome ERZ791906 (study PRJEB30046, sample SAMN00792096) | human gut metagenome | study: EMG produced TPA metagenomics assembly of the A metagenome-wide association study of gut microbiota in type 2... | reverse complement strand
GCGCTTTCATCTCGGTAATTGAATTGCCGAGGATTCCCGCTTATTATCCTAAAATCACAAATACATATGAAAAAGAATAAATATCTGATATTTTTCAAACAACAAAAATGTCGCAGTAATGATTTAAAAAATCATTACTGCGACATTTCCTTTACATTATTTCTTCGTCTTCGTCGATATGTACATCTCCTGCTACCTCATCCGGTACTGGCCAGATATGGATGCAGTTTGGTGTCTCAATATGATGGGGTTTATCATTCATAACGATAATATTCTTGTCATAGTCTACAGTAAACGTAGTGATGGAGTTGCTTGCATGGTTCGCAAGTGCGATGTGCTTATTATCTGGGAAGATTACCAGATCCTTCGGATAATCGCCACTGATCGGAAGATTGAACTTCTTCTCAAGAAGTCCGGTCTCATGGTCAATCTCATACATGGAAACCGAATTCTCTCCGGCAGTTGTACAGAACAGATGCCTGCCGTCCGGTGCAAGTGCAAGTCCGGATGCCGCATTGTGGATCGCATCCTCGTCATTCGGCTTTCTGAGTGTGCTGACACTCTGGAGCAGTTCAAACTCAGGAGTACTGCCGCTTCCGTCATAGCTGTAAACCTTGATCTCATTGCTCAGCTCAAACAGGATATATGCAAACCTACCGTCTGCACTGAAACGGATGATCCTAGGACCGCTCTCTCTCGGGCAGCGGAGGATGTCGACCAGTTCCAGCTTATGCTGTCTCTTGTTGATGCGGTAGATCTTGACCTGATCGATGCCGTTGTCAACTGCACACAGGTATTTGTTGTCCGGTGTAGGACGTACACAGTTTACATGTGGACGGAAGTTACGCTCTGCAACGCTTCCAAGTCCCTTGTGATAAACACCATCCATGATACGTCCGAGACTTCCGTCGCGGCGTGTATGTACAACCGTCACCTTGCCGTCATGGTATCCTGCCACATACAGATATTTGCCGTCCACGTCTGTTGCCAGGAAACATCCTCTCATTCCGTCGATGCTGACTCTGTTAATGCGGGTCAGGTCACCGTTCTCGTCACGTTTGAACACTGCCACACCTTCGTCCTCGATGGAATACAAAAACTTGCCATTCTTGGAAATTGCCGTATGAGATGCATTGCTGACCTGTACTTCGCTCCGTTCTTTCAGAGTACCTTTCTCAACATCTACATCGTAAACCTGAATACCTTTACTGTTGCCGTGGGTATATGTTCCCACATAGGCTACATATTTCTTATTCCCCATGATATTGCCTCCTAAAATCGCGCGTTGTCGTCGTCCACGCAGAGACAGTGCTCTGCATGAACTTAAGTGGTTACTGTTCACTCCAGCAACCTCAGGTGTCCTTATTATATCACAATCCAATTCCAAGAACAAGTTAGCATTCAGGAGGAAATGTATTTTATCTTATACTTAATGTACTTTATTTTCCACTTTTAGCGAAATCCCTTGTTTTTGCGGTGTTCCAGACTTGCGGTATAATTGATTTGTGACTAACCTGTGACTAACCGCAACAACCTATATCGTTCTATATGCTATTAAAACAGATGATACAATATGCTCCCGGTAGTGGGTACCTGCCGGGATTTTACTTTATACTCTGCTGATATACTTACCGCACACATAACCATAGTACTTACCGGCGATACGGATATAATACCAGTCTGTGCCGTCAGCAGCTTTGATCGTGTCGCACACATCAACAAAATTATGCTGTCTCAGAAGCGGATAGGCAGCAAGTTTTGGATTTCCTGTTCCAGCTCCGGTGCGAACGTTGAGTTCGTTTGTATTGACCGCTCCTACCCATTTTGGTGTCTTGGATGGAGTTTTGCTTTCGGATCCATTTCCACTGACTTTGGCATTATGAAGTGCGGTCAGCTTCAATTTGGATGCCGGTCCGTACTGACCGTCTACTACCAGACTATTGTCCTTCTGGAATTTTCTCAGAGCGGCATCTGTTCCGGATCCAAACTCACCGTCTGCTCCTGCCGTTCCACAAGAATAACCGCATTCGATCAGCATGAGCTGCATGGTCTTTACTGCTGCTCCTGAATCTCCAATTTCAAGATAATTCTTGGTTGTAGCTGTTGCACTGTTTCCTCCGATATATCTCAGAACATTTGTCCATGGATAATTACGATATGTACGAATCAGGAACTCTTTTCCTGTCTGATCACCCGGTGTACCGCCATGGGCTGTGCCTTTCTCGTTGATGGAAGCTTCGACTTCTTTCCCATCACCGCAATACATGGCGGTATGATGCACGGTATTCAGCAGCACATCACCGCGTTTCAAGCCTGCGCCTGTAGATCTGTTGACCTGCGCTGTCACATCCACAAATCCATTCGCTGTGAATACTGACAACATATTTCCGGTGTAGGTCGCTCCCTTACTCTTGACAGGCACTCCTGCCTGTTCCCATGCTGTGATCACAGCGGAAGAACAATCATAATCTCCATCTTCACCCCAACGATGATCCTGGCAGTATCCGTGCCTATCATCTCTTGCAGTATCTTCCATCCAGTTAATAGCCTTGTCGATTCTCTGCTGTACTGTTGACGCTATGCTTTCCTCCTTCTTTGTTTCTGTTGTAGTAGTTTCCTTAATTTCTGTATCTGAAGCGTATTTCGCGATGTATTCATAGACTTTCTTCTGCCTAGTGACATAATCTCCAACCTGATTGGTGCGTGGATCTGCCGGGTCCGTATTTAAGGCAGCATAGATGCTTTTGGCTGTGTACGGTTTCGCGGTCTTAGCAAGGATCCTTTTCAGTGCGGACGCGCCGCCCTGATGAATAATATTGATACACTCCATCATAGCTGTGTCCGGCATAGAGCCATAAGTCTTGGCGATGCTAGCAGCATATTCAGTGATCTGCTCGTCCATCAGTTCATCCTGACACATTCTACCCAAGGTTGAGTTAGTGATCGCAACGATGCACTTCGCCTTTGCGGAGGTCGGACTGATTGCATATGTAGACCAATTCTGCTTGAGCAGATCTGTCGTAATACCCTGAGTATCCATCTTCTTGAACTGTGCCGGGTTCGCTCTCTGAATCTTCTGTAAGAGCTTTTTGGCTTCTCCTGCATACCACTGTCCAGCTCCGATTGTGATTGCCTTTTCGTTGGAGCAGTTCGCACCGGCTCCCACGAATGCCGCGTAATTCTGGCCGCCATAGACCTGACCGCCGCTTTCTACCGCATAAATGATTTTTCTGAGTACTTTAATGTTATTTTTCTGCATATATTGCCTCCTGCTTTATAAATAGGAAAGGAACGATCACTCGTCCCCCGGATCCTTATCTAAATTTACTTTGTCTTCGACCTGTGATTTCACATGAGTTACCAGCGGGATCAGAAACGCCGGGATGGTTACTCCCATGTCCTTGATATTTTCCAGGATGCTGATAATCTCGTTGCAGATGATCCAGATTGCTACGATGCATGCCACCAGAAATGTAAATGGTAAGGTGATTCCTACGGTCTGGGACGCATACAGGAGCAGCTGATCGATCACAGCTCCAACTACTACCAGAAGCCACATGCATACTTTTTTCATGATCCCTCTGATTGATTTATAGGAATTAATATCCTCGGAGCGGTATGTAGATGCCATGAGACCGGTTACGTAGTCGAGGATGTTGCAAGCTACCATCAGGAGAACTGGCACGGCCAGTACTCCAAGGATGGAGCTGATGAATGCAAAGACTGCAGTTAAAATTACTTTGATATGGTTTTCTGTCATAATTTTTTCCTTTCTCCGGTTGCGCCGGCGCAATTTTTTCCCAAAAGAAATAGAGCCTTATGGCTCTGCTCTGATTTTCTTCATGTTTAATCATTTCCTTTTACTGTTTATTTTCCAGTTCTTTGATTCTCTTATTCATATCCTGGATCAATTTCAACATTAACGGAATCAAAATCCTCTGGTTCCAGTCTTCTGGTCTGCCCTGCTCATCGTGGATAACTGCTTCTGGAAGGATATCATCTATTTCTTCTGCGTAGAATCCTGGAATTGTTTTGTTGTACAGGTCATCGTTTTTATACAAATATCCCGGTTTGTATTTGAAGCGTACTACTGGAAGACACAACACTTTACAGGCATCCTCTGTGGAAACCAGCCCCATAGAATCCTTATATCTTTTGGATGATGACGCAATCGTTCCGACATGTCTGTCGCTCGCAATTCCCAGTGTTTTTCCCGTAACCGCTGTTAAATTGTACAGTCGAAACTGATCTGAACCATCCGTAAACTCCTGATTTGTTCCTGCATATATCCACAGTCCATACTTTACAACAGCAGCATGACTGTCTTCTGATAATTTTACATTGCCAATTTTTATGTATGGATTATCCCCACCAAATAATGATATGGATTCATCCGCAGATACAAGGATACCTTTTTTGACATTCCACGTTGCAATCGTGCCGTAATTTGCTACGAAGGAACCATCCGTAAGAATTTTAAAACGATCGTTTGCCGTAACCAGCCCATTGAAATTAATCCTGGCTGCGTTAATAGTTGCAGATTCTGCTGTCTGATTGATTTCTGAAATGATATTCCCCTTTGAAACTTTTAAGCTGATGGCACTCTCTGTCTGTTCAATTTTCGTTTCCAAAAGCTCTTCCGCATCTGATACCCGTTTTATTTCTGACGAAATCGAATTGCTTAAGATTGATAATCTGCCTTCTGTCCAGTCCTCATATTTTGCCAGAATCCTGACTCCTGTTACAAATACTCTCTTATTTTCATCTTCTACTTGTATTCTGAAGATATGTTTTCCTTCTCCAAGAGTTACTTCTACGGAAAATTCTTTCCATTCATTTGCAATATCTGTTTTATCAATACTTAATATCTCAGCATCATCCAGATATATTTTTGTATCGCCGGCATTCCCTGCTACCTGAAATACAAACTCATTTTTCTGTTTTTTATTAGTTAAGTACTCCCAGCTTATAAAAGGCGTACTCAGCATTCCTTCTAAAGCATCATTTCCTGAACCAGTATTTTTGTAGCGTAAGAGTTTTGCGCATTTTTTGTCCAGGTAAGAAGCCGTCTGAAGACCGGACTTGCTTTTCCACCCTTCTTTACTGTCAAAATCGCCATTTGTACAATAATTGTAATAGGATACGTCTCTAACTTCTGCAAAAATCTTCGTAGTAGAGGCTTCTATTGCTGCACTCAGCTGATCAACAGTACTATAACCGTTCAGCTTATTCTGGGTCACATAGGTATTAGATATCTCTGTTTTCAGATTGTTTATTGTCAAATCAACAAAGGCTTGCATTGATCGAGTGGTACTGTAATCTGTTTCAATGTGATTTGACAGCTGTGTCAAAGTAGCTGAAAAATTATCCACCGCAGATTTATATTCACCGACTCTGCTGTTCAGGTCTGTGTACTTTCCGCTGACAGCATCGTATTTGGACGTTATGTCTGTATAGGTCTGCTCCAGTCCATCTACAGTAAGCTTCACATCAGCAAGTTTGCTGTACATTGTTACTTTGCTGTTCTGCAGTTCGGTAATCTCGCTTTCACTGATCAGAGCTTCTATTTTACCTTTCAGAACAGAAAAATTTGTCTCATTTGCCTGAAAACGTTTCAATATAGCTTCTTTTGAAAAAATGTTTACTTCCCTTTGAAATTTCGTATTTTTCACCTCCTCTCTGCAAAATAATAACAGCCATCTGGAGAATTTATCGCACTTAACGCAACAAGTACCCCAATATCATTTGTATTTAGTATCATATTCGATTCCTGGATTCTGATTCCAGTACAACGAACCACCTGTGACTCATTGTTTTTTCCGAATCAATTCATACAAATCCATTCCGAATTTTGACGGTGAATCTGTATAACCAGCAGAAACAGCACCTGCATATACACTTCCGGCTATATCTACTTTCACGCCATTAAAATCTGTTATCATTATCGTTCCAGAATCTGTAATATATAAAGCATTACCAATCAGCTTTTTATCTTTTGCAAGTTTTTCTTCAGTTACCCGGCAGATTTGCAGGAAACTATTGGACGGTTCTTCTCCACGGATTACAATGTTTTCCTCATTAACATCGTAAAGATACATACCTCGGATAGATGTCTTGTAATATTCTCCCGTACTGGTCTGACATCCATTTGCTGTATTTGTGAGGTTTATATAACCGTCTGTTCCTGTTGCTGACTCTGGCACTGTAAAAGTGAATCCAGGTCTTTCATCTCCATAAATAGAAGATTTTATTTTATTTGTTTTGGGTATCCATTTTCCTCCTCCTGGAGAATAAATACGAAATGCCACATTTGCACCACCAGAATTATTTTCGTAAGTATCAAATCCTAACTCATACGTATGTCCTGCTTTAAAAGTACCATTTGGAAATGTCCAACGTAAACCCGACCAGTTTGCAAAATCTTCTGGTTTATTCCAAGTAATATCGAAATCATAATCATCAATTTTATCCACAGTATAGCAGATCTTAAGATTGTTATTATTTGTAGCTGCATCTAATTTAGGTATCAGATTTGTATACCATTCTTTTGTGATATCTTCACCATACTCATCTACATCCACTACATAAAAATTAGCAAGATCAAAAATCTCTCTTGCGGAACCATTATAACAAATTCTCATTGACCATTTTTCTTCTTCTGTGTCTTCTGGAATAGTTACTGTTCTTATATATCCATAAAAATTATCTCCATAATAAGAAGACTTTCGTGTTGTATTAAGAGATGTTCGAATATTTGTCCAATTAATAACAGCGGGAGAATATGCATTAAAACCCCAATTATTGCCATTCGTGACTTCTTTTACAGTAAAACCAAATTCTAAAGTATGTCCTTTTTTATTAGTTATATCAACTTCTACATATGCGTTTATCTGCGTATTATTCAGTCGAGTAAGGCGAATACTATTCGTGTCATAATCTACTGTATTAACTGTCGCAATCCCTTTTTTTGCTGTGGCCTCAAGATTTTTTATAAAATTTGTTGTTGAAACAAAATTTGTCAAAATCAATTCCTTGCCCCAATCATCAATCATCATGCGGTGATAAATATTTGCAGTTGATTTATAAGATGTCTGAATTATGTTTACGTCTTTTTCAAGATTGTCCAGTCTCTGATCTGTTTCATATGCATACTGAGATAGTTTCTTAAAAGCATTATTTATTCTGACTCCATCAAAATAAATATAAATCTTTTTCAATGTCTTTTCGCTTACCGTCTCCCCCTGTGTGAGATTATTTCCTCTTATCACTTCTAATGTGTGTCCATTGGCATGAAGGATATAATGACCTTTATTTTTTCTTGTAATATCATATTCTTCCGTTTCCGGAATTAGGATTTTATCAAAAAAATCCGGAAGTTCCCATGTCAGCAGTCCGTTTAGATCAATATAGTGTGCACCACTGCACAGTGTGTCGCATACCAAATAAGTTGCTAATCCATAGAATTCTTCATCAGAAAGTTTCTCTCCGGTTCCCGTACCATATAAGTAATCGTTTACTACAACTTTCGCCCCGACCTTATCGTACCAGTTCTGATAATAATTCCATACGCCCTCTGTACCATTTACATGCCTCCATAATGGCCGCCCATTAAATCCAACCTGCGAGTGACAGCTTTCCAACAGCATATAATCATCTGCCCCGATAGAAGAAGGAAGACCATTTGGATTAGCTGTACTGACGGTATCTGCATACCAATCTTCTGAAAGCTGATTTGGAAATGCCGCCAGTCCTTTTGAATGTGTGAAATCAACCAGTTGAATATATTTTTCTCTCAATACAGATGGGAATCCCTGATTAACTCGACCTTCTTCAGTTTCCATACCGGCATCGTCATAAAAACATCCATCTAATGATACGCCACCCTCATATAGATCTATATACTTATCCTCGGTATGAGTAATACCATTATCATCCACCCATGTATATGTCTCAATAAACTGTTTTTTACCATTTTTACTGCCGCCAATATGTGCAGCGTACTCAAGTAGCTGGAACATTTCCCATTTCGTATGGATTCTGACTGCTCCAGGATGTTTCGCAGCTTCCTCGGCATCCCAGTAACCACCTTTTCCAAGGATGTGACTCCAGTCTCCGTCTTTTCTCCATGAGGCAATAGTTATGTAATAAAATATCTTTAATTTTGGATTGAGTTTTCTGGCTTTTGCGATAATGGCAAGTTGACGTTCTTTGTCTGCTTCTGAAAAAGATCCTGCATACAAGCTTCCACCTGCCACTACAATCTCGTTCTGAGCAATTCGTGCTGCTGCCTCATCGTCCGTATTTCCAAATTCGTATAGATTGTGATACCACAAACATGCTTTTCCCACCTGTCTGCGTTTTCCTTTTCGGATATCTGTACTCACATTCTTCAGAGCTTCATCCAGTCTGGTTCCATCATCGTCTACCTGGACAGCATGTGCAGCCACGAGCGGGAAGTCCTGTCCGTTTGCCGGGGTGATGCCCGAGATCAGTTCTACGGATCCGTTGTATTTTGCCATGTCTGCCCTCCTATGTTACTTTTATTGTTTTTGTGTCCAGGTTGCTGTTATCTGAGCGATAGACTGCATATTCCTCTGTATAGCCACTGGCATTGGTGAAACTGATGGATGCTGCTTTTGTAAAGCCGCCATCAAAGCCACCAACATTGAACACCGGGGTTCCGTATCTGGATGGAAAAGCATACCAGATGTACTGGTCTTCTGTGCTGATTGTGCTGAATGTTTTTGTACGGCTCCCCTGCAGTGATCTTGAAAGTGAGAGTATGAAAGTATTGTTTACTTCTTCTGGGATCTCTGATACGCCATAGTAAACCCCATTCTGGAATACAACAGATGTATTTTTCTGTGCCGTTTTCCCTTTTTCATCTGTAACCTGCAGCATGAATGTTTTATCAGCAGTTAATGCCATGTCTTTTAATGTTAATGACCGTAATGTTTTCAGGTCGGCCCTGACCTGGCCATTCATCAGGATGGTTTCCGGTTCTTTGTTCAGCTGCCATTTCAGTGTGAGCTCATTGAGCGTGCTGCCTTTTTCTGCAACACCAATATTATTGGAAAATGCTAATATCTCAATAGGAATATACTGCAGATCCCGGTTCAGTTCGTTCAGTGCATCCGGCAGGGTTTTGGTTCCCTGATCCAGTTCGAATGTCTGTGTTGTCAGGTTCAGCAGGATCTGCCTTGCAAGATTCTCCAGGGCAACGGTCCCGCCCTGATTAGTTGCAGCATCTGTGAAAATGAACTTTTTGCCCGTTGGGATAGTAACTACCTCGGAAAGCGTATTCGCGTCAATATAATCCTTCTGTTCCGCACTAAGGCTTACTGGTTTTCCATCGATCTCCACTACACCTTCCTGGACCGACAGCAATGCTTTCCGTTGGTTTTCATCTACATCCGTTGTAAACTGCCCGACTACAACACCACCAAACATATAATCACTATTCTTAACTGTAATAGAATATCCGTATCCCAGATCCTGTTCCCCGGCTTCTGTTTTACGAATCCAGCTAAAGCTCTTTTCCGGAAATTCAGCCGTGACATCCTGACCGGCACGGTATACAACGGCTGTGACGGTCGTAGTCCCATCCCCGTTATCATGATAAGAACAGTTATACAACAGTGTTCCGTCGGTCAGGCCGTGGAGATCTGTCGTGGTCTCTGAAAGTTCTGTCCGCAGCCCTTCCACGCCAGTTTCTATCTTTGATACCTTCTGGTTTGTAGTTACGATCGCATCCCGGGCTGTATTCGCTGTATTAGAAGCTGACTCTGCCGCCAACTGGATCGTTGTGATATTTTTGTTTATCTGTGCATATAACTGGTTTAATGTCTGTTTCTCCTCATCAAACCATATCCGGTTGCTCTTGATACTCTGCGAGCTGTCATTGATCGCAGATATCACGGAAGGTATATCTAGCTTGGAACCGGCGATCCCTGCGTTGTCTGCGATCATTTTGTTGACGATCAGGCCATCTGCGATCGCATCCGGTTTTACCCCTGTGGCATCAATCAGGATGCCTTTTCCGGTCTTGTCGAACAGAGAGAACGTGAAATCTCCATTCGCATCCCGTCCGGCCTGCATCCGGACTGTGCCATCCGTATCGGACCACTGCTGTGTTGCTCCCTGGATACGGATACCTCCGTCATCGGAAGCTATCAGGAATTTATTTGTGCTGATCGTACCGGCAAGAAGATCTGCAATGCTGACTGACTGCATCACCGCTTCCCGAATCAGTGCAGTATCAATTACTGCATTGTCAGAAGTCAGATGGATGTTCTGCAGATCGCCGATGCCTGCTGCTCCGGAAAGAAGATTTCTGATATTGGCATAATTGGAATCAAGGACATCAATCCTGCCATTTACCGCTGACAGATCCGTAGTCCGCAGCTGTACAATATCAGCTTCTGCGGCACTAAGTCTTTCGGCATAAGCATCTTCAAAATCTGCAATATTTCCTTTAATGCTTCCAAACTCTCCTTCAACAGCAGTCAATTTTCCGGAAACCTGCACATATTTTGCATCAAGATTTTTAATATGTACAGAATTGACAATTGCATTTTCCAGATCAACAATCTGCCTACTGTAAATCCCATCAATTGCGTCACCATCAATCTGTCCATTATCATTCGTAATATTATCAACTGTATTTACAAGTTCATCAAAAGTCAAAACCTTATTCGCCAGTGTGCAGCTGTTCTTCTCTGGTGCATCCGGATATATTTTCATTCCCACGATGCGCTGCTTCTCTCTGGTATCCGTGATATCATCAATTAAAGTTATGATATCTCCTATACCATATTCCAGAATTCTGTATTTCTCTGAACATTTTGCCAGATCTATCACATCCGCTGAGTAGGAAACATAAGGCTTACTCATATCTGCAAGTTTTGCTTCTGCATCCTCTTTCAGTGATTCCGGCACCGTATATCTTTCATCTTTCCAGATGCATCTCTTCACTTTCGAACTGTATTGATGATTTTCCAGATATGTTTTCCCTGAATTGACTGCTTCAATCGTCAGCCCGTCCTTTCCATACGGTTCAATTTCTGTATAAAAATCATAAGATGTGGACTGTACGGTGAGACTCTTCAAATTAAGCTGATTTGCAAAATAGCTTCCTTTATCCGATCCAATTGCATTATATATACTGATTATCTGAAATTTTGAATTTACCTTAATTTCTGCCCTGTATGTTTTAAGTGCCTGCTTTAATACATCTAACGCTGACACATTTGACATCGAAAGAGTTCTTTTTTTATTACCCTCACAGACTCCTATTGCCCAGCCAGTACCCGCAAAAGCAAGCTGCAAAGCAGATTTGATAGTCTGTTCCTCCGATCTGAACTCCCGGAATACTTTTCCCTCCAGCGATTCCAGGTCCAGCTGAGCTACTACTTTTGCTGTTCCCTCTGTGTTTTTTTCAATTTCTTTTACAACATAACGATCTGTTCTGGTTTCAATGTATCCTTCATTTACAACTGCATTTCTTATATTTCTGTATGGAGCAGAAAAAGAGAGCGTCCTGTCATCCAGTTCCAGAACACTCTCTATACATAAATCATCATATTTTTTCAGACCCTTCACCGGGACTTTGTTTCTATCTAATATTTTCAGCATACAAAATCCCTTTCTTCTTTTACTTTATAACCGGCATCAGCAAAGTAATCTGATTTGGTGTCATATGCATTTTTGCAATTTCTTCCTCGCCAAAGTACTCCAGATCCACATCACTTTCTGCCTTCATGAGTGTCATAATATCCTGATTATATCTGTCAGTATCCACAATTTTGACTTTTCCATTACTCTGTGTGATCAGAACACCTTCCTTGTCTTTTTCACCATATTTTCTCAGAATATCGTTTTCTACTTTCGCAATGGGTTCTGCTGCCTGTATCAGTTTATGATTATTCTTTGCAATTTTAAATGCAAGCCCAAAATCATTCATCTCTTTGTTTCCGGCAGCAGTAAGCGCACTCTGGATATTTTTAATTGCTTCGTTTGTAAGTTTCATTATGTTCTTCCTCCTTATACATACTTTGGCTTATATTTCATTGTAACTGTACATTTATCGCTTGAACAGCTGACCATATTCTTGCCAGGCTTCAGAACCGGAAATTCCCACATTTCTGTGTCTGCGAACTTATTTACACCTTCCTGCAGCACTGTACAGTCCTCACCATTAATAACAACTTTCTTCCCTGCTTTCAGGTTTTTGATAATGATAGATTCTGTTTCTCCGGAAACTTGGTTATATGCCATTCCGGTAAGTTCCACAGATGCCAGATTTGCCGAGGAGGTGACTTCTACAATACATGGTGTACTGTCATTTCCCTCTACCTCTATGGAATCTGTTGTATTTTTCATAGTAGTTGAGATTTCATTACCAAATTCATATCCGATAAACTTCAATATCACTTCATGGCATTTACGCTTTATAGATTCTTTCACTGTTATTCTGTCTAGCACGCATTTGAAATGGTTTGTATACCCATCAATTTCCACTTCCAGTTCATCATACATGATTGCCAGTAGATTACTTCTGTTTCGAATGACTTCTTCTTTTCCTTTGCCATACACAGCAACAGAAACTGTTATACTTTTGAAACCTTTCTGACTTTTTTTCATAACAGGTGTTTCAAGTGCAGCCGGCCATTCGCTTTTTGAAGTTACTTCCCTATGTTCTATTTCATATCTCAGCTGTCTTGCTGAAAATCTGTTTATATCAATCCCGTTGACTTTCACCTCATCCTCCGAGTCCTTAAAGCAGTATTGTTGGATATCCTATCGCCCAAAGCATCTACGGCCTGATTCTGATCGATATAAGCCATATACTTCTTTTCAGCAATTACCTGCAGATATGGCAGGTATTCCATTAAAGCATCTACAGCATCTTCAGCAAATGCCCCTGTTCCTCCTGCCGCTGGTTTCCGAACCATATCTGAATAATCCATACTTTCCCGGATCATCCCATTCACATCTGCGATTTTGCTCTCATATCCTACGCCAAATCCCTCTGCTGTATATGCTCCCAGTTCAGCAAACACTTTTGATGGGCTGTGAATATCCAGACGGCTTCTTGCTTCATTTACTGCTGCCTGACACATATTTGCAACAGCATTAATCACGCTGGAACTTCCCGTTGTGATTCCATTTGCAAGGCCAATAGACAAGTTCCATCCTGTGTTATATAAATTTGGTGCATTGTTGGAAATGTCACGGATCTGATTCATAATACCCCTGAGAGAATTTACCGGATACTGCGATGCTGCAGAAATCCCATTTCTTAATCCTATAGCAATATTTCTTCCATATGGTGCATATTTTTCCTGAGCTGTTCCGGTCGCTGACATATTCCGGATTTCCTGGAGTAATTTTCTGATAGCAGCTATTGTATACGGTCTTCCCTTATTGATTCCACTTTGTAATCCTGTTGTAATGTTCTTTCCTATAGCAATGAAACCATCTTTATCAAGAACTTCCTTTGAAGTTTCTATCAATTTGGAAGCCATATCTTTTGCTGCCGCCGTGACTTCTGGACTTCCGGATTCAATGCCTTCTTTCAGTCCTTCCGCTACATATCGTCCCTGCTGTGCAGTTTTCCATGAAGGGGAATGAACGCCGGTTCCTTCTGCTGTTCCCTTTATCAGAGCCTCGCCCAATTCAGTTCCGGCAGCCTCTGCCTCGCCTTCCTTTTCTGTAATGCCCTGCTTGAAACCTTCCCAGGAATTCGTTCCCAGTTCTTTCATGGCCTGTTGTATCTTATCTGTACCACCGGATATGCCTTCTGTGTAAGTCTCAATAGCCGAATCCACTGCTTCTGCTGTGCCTGCTTTAAAATCAAGCGATTCTGCCCACAGCTCATTGGCTTTTTCCAGCTGTCCCGGTGTCATATCAACAAATGCCTGCACATAATTTGCGCCCTGGGGACCAAGTTCTGCCAGATGTTCCAGAAGTCCATCATTGATACCTTTTCGTGCCAGTGTTTCCATATTATCTGCCCAGTTTGTAACTCCATTAATCTGCGACTGCATATTGTCCAGTAATTGCTGCGTGGAAATTTCTGTCCCTGCGCTGTATTCCGCAAACATATCCATCTGATTCTGTATTGAACCAATCATTGTATCGCGCATACTTACATATTTTTCTGCAATCCGGACTGTTGCATCTGATATTATATTTGCAGATTCATCAATTGAAGAGGATGCATCTTCCTGAGCGGATGCCATTTCCTCAGAAGCTGCTGTTGTTGTATCAAGCGTTATCCCATACTCTTCTATCTTCTGAGCCGCTGCATCTGCCGCCGCTGTGGTGTTGTCTACCTCTTCCTTTGCCTTTTTTTGAGCTTTGGCAGCTTCGTCAAGTGCGTCTCTTGCTTCATCTTCCGTTGCCATAGCTCTGCTGAGTTTGTACTCGTAACCATCAATAGCAATCCCTGTGGATTCTATGGATTCATTATTTTTCTTAATAACCTCGTCACTTTTTTGAGCAGCCTCATTATATGCGCTTTCAGCCTTTGCTACATTCATTTCAGCTTCAAAAAGGGCTTTCATGGATTCTTCTTTCGCTTCTATAGCTGCTGACTGAATAATATACGCTTCCTGATTCCCGATCAGCGCAGTTATCTGCTCGTTGGTCAGCTTGATAGAACCAGATTCCTCGTCCCAGGCATCTGCCAGCTGTGGAATTGATTCTGAAAGGTCCTGCACGATTCGTTTTATCTGGTATTTTTCATATTCCGTTTTTTCTGTAACACCATTCAGTTCCAGGAGTGTATTTTTATAACTTTCTAATTTTTGAGCATCAATCTGGGCATTCTTCATGGATATACTGGAATTTTCCAGCATATCACCCACCTGTTCATTGGATTCCTTAATCTCTTCAATAAATTCCTGCAGAACTGTTTTCTGAGGAGAAATTCTTTTTCCAATTACATCAATTGCGCTTCCTGCTGCATCAATTCCCTTTTTCAGAAGAGGCAGCGCCGCTTCTCCAATCGGATTCAGAATCTCTGTTTCAGCTTTTCGACCAAGGGATTCTAATTTACTTTCCAGTGTATCATAACCGATATCTTTAATATCGTTCATGGTGCCACTTACTTCTTTGTAAGCATCATTAACATCGCCCAGTGAAGTAATCACTGCCATCGCATTATCTTCGCCCAGCGCCGACCATACAGTGCTTGCTGTTGTGAGTGCCTCCTGTTCATTGGTGGCATTCTTCAGATCGCTGATAACTGAATAAAAAACATCTTTCGCGGTTGCTTTTCCCTCTTGCCATTTCTGGAACAGATCGGCAGTACCTTCTGAAAATGACCCCAGATTTTCTCCGATTCTCCCATCTGCCAGAGAGATCGTAAACTCCTTTACAAAGTCATTCACTTTATCAAGGTTGTATGCTCCCGCATCCAGGCCGTTCTGAAGAATTGTAAACATTTCTTCCGCAGAAAATCCCGCCTGAGACCACAACTGACCATATTCGGCAATATTGTCTCCAAGTTCATGCGTCTTATCAAGACCATTCTGAGCACCCTTTGCCATATAGTCATACGCCTGCTTTGACGTCAGACCAAATTTCTTCATGAGAGTGTCGATTCCCCGAACGCTCTCCTGCATATCCATATCAAATATATCTTCCAGTGCAATTGCATTTTCTGTAAGTTCTTTCAGATTAGATGGGTCGATCTCGCCAGTAATCTGTTTGATCTGTGCCATCGCATCGGCTACACTTTCAATATTTTCGCCGTAGTCATCACTGTAAAGATCTTTGATTGCATCTTGATATTTTCCCATGCTCTCAGTTGAGATGCCGGCAGCAGCCTGGAACTTTTTCATCGATTTTTCGGCAGACGATGCGAATTCCACACTTTCCTTCTCTGTCTTGGCAAGAGCAGCACCTAGGGCAGCTAAGCCAACGGTTGTTGGAGTTATTCTGCTGGTCACTTCCGAAAAAACATTTGTGAGTCCCTGTGCACCTTCTGATACATTATCGGTATTTTCCTGTATCTCGTCCAGGCTGTCTGCATAGTCTTCCGCACTACCGGAAGCATTTTCCATAGCCCTGGCATTTTCATTTAATGCATTATTCGCTTTGGCTGTTTCTGTTTTCGCTTTTACAAGATTTGTTTCCCATGTCTGAACCCTGTCAGCTGCTGTTTTATAGTTTTTCTCACTCTTTCCAAGTGCTGCTGTCAGTTCAGCAACCGTTTTTCTCTGCTGCTCTGTTTCTTCTTCTGAAGAATCTGTTGCTTCTTCCATCTCCTGAAGTTTTTTCGTAGCCTGCTGCAGTTCGTCTCTGAGATCCTGTAATTTTTCGCCCATTTTTGCATAAGATTCTCTTGAGTGCTGAAGCCCTTTTTCAACTTCTTCCTCTTTCTTCTTATGAGCTTCGAGAATCCTTGTAAGAACTTCATGTCGGTTTCCAAGTGATTCCAGGTCATCTTCCTGTCCTTCACTTTGTGCCCTGACAAGTTCCATTTCTGCTTTCAATTGTGCAAGTGTCCGATTACAATTTGTAACTGACTGTTTAAAGCTCCGTTCACCATCAAGCGCAATGATGGCGCCAATTTTTTTACTGCTCATATGAAACTCTCCTTAATCCACGCAGAAATGGTTTACAAATCATCCAGTGATACCACCTTCTTTTTCTCAAAGACAGCTTTTCTCATAGTCGCATTATGGTAAAATACGAATTGTTTAAACAGTTCATTCCATTTTCCATAATACATATGAGCAACCTCCTGTTCTCTGTACCCAAGTTTCATCCCCACGAAGAGTATCCATGAAAAATCTATTTCTGTGGATGTTCCTTCTTCGCTGTTATCTTCGTGGGATTCTCTTTTTTTGTCCGAAAACAGTTCATAAATTCTCTGTGAAGTTCTGTTGCAATATCAAAAATTGTGGTATCTACTTTTCGTGCCAGTCCATCTCGTGTCAGTTCCTTGGGCTTTCCCCCTCGTTTTTCTGCTTCTATCGTCTCGCCTTCCTGGCAAAACCAAAACAGCGCATCGCATACTGCTTCGGGATCCGGATAACGTACTTTTATCTTTTTCTCATCTTCGTCTGATCGTTCGAAAACGATTATTTTATCCTCAAACGCACCTACATCTCCATACTTATCCTGGATTTTTTCCAGGACGAGCAATGAGCATTTAATTGCATAAGATTCTCCCGAAAGAGAAATCCTGTTTAAATCATCATTCAACATCATATTTCTCCTTAAGCTTCAGCGGAAAAAAACGCATCTGCTGCTGCCTGTGCTTCAGCTTCTGTATTGAATTTTTTTACTCTCTTCCATTTTTTTTCATTTGCCATAGCTCTGCCGCTAATAGAAGGTGTCTTATATTCAATATTCTCACCTTTTGTTGCAAACTCATCCGACGGTTCAGAAAATTTTACCTTTGGTAAGAAATTCGCACAATATTTTTTAACACCATCTACTTTTTCAGCAGTAAGCCATGCTACACCAACATATGCCGCTTCATCTTCTGATCCATATACGATTTCATTTTTTTCCTTGTTTACGGTATGTCCGAACATCTGCTCATCTGCTTCAATCGGTATTGTTGATGTATCTAAGGTAACATCTGCGTATCGAAATTCCTTGTCATACTCTGCAAGTTCGTCATCACCATAGACACTCCCTTCTGCATAGGACGGGTTAACATTCAAACCGATCGCCTTACCAAGAGACACCGGTTTATCATATGTGTTGCCATTCAGCTTTGCAATTTTAATTTTCCTTAATCCTAAATATGCCATTTTTATTCCTCGCTTTCTTCGATATAGCACGAAAATATCAGATGGAAATATTTCGTATTTTTTTCATATTCCGTGTTAATGTCAGTCATTGTAAATCCTGCCGACCTCAGAAGCCTTCTGATTTCTTTACGTTTTGAAATATAATTTTTCTTTGTAAAAAAATGTATCTGCATATAATGTGTCCATTCCAGATCCTCATCATCTCCGTAGATTTCCGGAGTCTCCAGTTCAGGGTTGTACACAATATATTCTTCCGGTGGGTGTACATCTGGACATACTACTGGCCAGATATTACTGCAACATTCATTCAAAGCCGCTTCTATCTTTGCATTTACACTCATTTCGTTACTTCCTCAAATGCTTTCTGCATAATCTCCAGGCATTCTTTCTCTGATTTCTTGACCGCTTTTTTCAGGACAGGTTTTGCCGGCTGTTTGCTGGTGCCATATTCTTTGTATCCCATCTTTTCAGCATTACGCACGCCTTTGCTGTCTGTTCCGACCGGACGTACCGCCGCAAAACACCCATATCCATTCATTCTGGCTTCTGTCGGCTTTATGGACTCTGCCAGTTCTCCGGTGGAATCCGCAGAAGTCGTTGCTTTTATTAAGTCTTTCACCGTCCCGGCCAGCACAGGAGCTGCCGCGTCTACTGCTTTTGCAGCGATTTCATCCGGATTCTCATATTTTTTCAGTTCTTCCTCAAACAAATTAAATCCTGTCATTTTTAACGGCATATCTTCTCCTAACTGCAGACAATCTCAATCATAGATTTTCCGGTTTTATATGTTCTTACAATTTCATATTCTGCTCCATCTATAATCACTTTCTCCGCATATGCAGGACGTCCATTATTCAAATGTCTGGTTGTTTCCCAGTCTTCCTGTCTGGTCTCAAAAACTGCTGTAAGGGTTATTCCGGAGCGAAGGGCTTCGTAGCTCTCAGCACGTTTTATTGATTTTTCTGTCAAAATTGCCGGAAAGTTACAGGTTTTCTTTGTGGGAAAGCCGTCCCGATCCTTCAGTTCCACTTCATATATCAGTTCACCCTCATATTCCATTTACTTCTCCTTATATTCACCGCTGAGAGCCATAGAGTCTCTGAGACTTTGAAATGCATAAAGAAATTTTTCGCTGTCATCATCGTATCCATAATTTGCCTTTACATAAAGCTTTACAGCCTGTTTATACAGGGGATCTGTTAGTTTCCCCTGTATCCCGGCAATTTTCAGTTCGTTCTGGCAGGCCCTTACCAAATCTTCCAGTTCTTCATCTGCAGTGCTGGATTTGATTCTGAGCATTTTTTTCAGCCATTCAACCAGTTCTTCCATTTACATTCTCCCGTTATGCTGCTTTCTTCGTCAAAGTTACCAGCGAATTCGAATCAATCACTTTTCCATCGCAGATCATGACTGCCTTTGTAACCTGATCTTCTGTATCATCATCCTCATAATTTTTGATCCGCATTGCATAATTGGTGTTGAACATATAATCACTCCAGTTAAAAAGGAACGCTACCACTGTGTCAGCTTTGATCTCAGTACCCAGCGACGGCATATAATCATTGCATACTACTTTTCTTCCCAGAAGTGTTCTCTCGGGTTTTCCGTCCACGCCATAATTAATTCTGGCGATCGGCTGTCCATTCGCATCGGTCATTCCAATAAACTGCATGAAAGTTTTCTTAGTCATATTCCATACAGCACCATTTTCATAAGCCAGTGGCAGGGCTGCCTCCATATCTGTCAACGTTTTATATTCCACATTTTCTGTTTTTGCAATGTCTACATTCTGTCCCTCAACAACAGTTTCTTCCAGTACGCCTTTTGGCTGACCTGAACCTGTACCATTAATAAAAGCCTGTTCCTGTGCTTTTACCATAGCTTCAGAAACGCTGTTCACGAAAATAATTTCAAAGAACTGAAGGCTCATTGTTACCGTTTCCAGCGTCATTGCAATCGCACATCTCAGTTTAAATCCTTTGATGTCAATATGCCCCAGTGTCTTTTTCTGTTTATCAGACGTTCCCCCTTCTGCAACCCAGGTAGCAACCGGTTTTACTGAAGATGTAGGAATAGTTGCTCCTGCTGCAAACGCGGTTTTTGTCACCAATGGCAGAATCACGCCGATTGTCTCCATTTTCTCAACAATTCTGTTGATTACGGTCGGAGAAATAACTGCACCGACATCAGAAGTCTTGGTCACTGCTGACTGATTAAATTTCTCCGGAATTGCTTTTCCGGAAACCACATAATTCATAAATGCGACCCTGTATTCTACAGAATCATACATATTTTCAGGTTCTTCCCCTTTCCCGGCAAAATTCATCATTTCTCCGGTATTTGCAAAAACATTCGCCGGATTCGGATCACTGTTCATTGCTCTCAGATTTGCCTGAGCCTGTGCGATAGCATCCCATTTTTCGTCCAGCTCTTTGATTTCTTCCATTTTGGCATTTGCCTCATCTACTTTTCCTTCATTGATAAAATTCTGAGCCGCCATAAACAGTTCGTTTCTCATTTTTTCATACTGTTTTTTATTCATCGTTCTTTCCCTCTCAGTCTTAAAAGATTCAATTTTGCCCGGGCCAGTTCTGTTTTTTTATCATCTTTTACCCGCATCATTCTTTTTACACGTTCCATTTTTTCTTTTTCCGGCAAACAAAAAAGAGACCCTGCCACAACCGGTTCAGTTTCCTCTTCTTCAAACATTATTTCATCTACCATGCCTCTCTCTTTTGCCTGCGTGGCAGTCAGCCAGGTTTCATGTTCCATCATGTCCAGAGCTTCTTCTTCCGTCATGCCGGTCTTGGCCATATATGCTGTACACAATGCCCGGTCTGCGGTCCGAAGAACTTCTGCCGCATGTTCCATATCTGTATGATTTCCTCTGGCACCTGAAGATACACAATGAACCATCATCAGGGCCGTTGGTGCCATTACACAATGCCCGGCCATAGCCACGATCGAAGCTGCACTACAGGCTTCTCCGGTTATGTAGATAGTAACATTTTTCTGATTTCTGAGAAGTGTATAGATTTCTGATCCTACATCAATCACGCCCCCTGGCGAATTGATGTACACCTCTACTTCATCACCATCGATCAGTGCATCAATTACCTGCTGCACATCTCTTGGACAGGTAGAATCTTCTCCAAAATAATCATAATAAAATTTATAATCGTTTGGAATCATCGGTCCTCTGATATCAACTCTGTACTTCATCTTCTCCTTTACCTCCTGTTCTCAGTAGTTCCAGCATAACTGCAGTCATCTGCATACAGTTTTCAGAATTTACTTTTCCAAGCATATTTTCCAGCAAATCAACAACCTGCGTATCCAGTCGCCTGATCGGCTGATCCCCGCCCTCAATCGGTGCCAGGTTCATAGTTTCCCTCCATTCATTTGGAGTCATTGCCCCACGGTCAACCATTGCCTGAAATGCCAGCTTTGTAGTAAGACTGGCACATTGGAGATTATTTGCTTCAAAAACAATACGATTCCCACACCCTCTTTCCCTTCTTGAGAAAAGTGCCACCGTATATGTCTGATAAAGCTGCACAACCACGGGTTCAATCTCAGCTTCATAATAGGCTGTCCACTCATCTTCCGTATAATCTGACTGAACAATTTTTCTGTTTGTTCCAAAAAAAGAATATATACGATCAATGATTTTCTCTGACTGCAGAGCATTCGGAACATAATCTTTGGGTTCGATTCTCTGTACATCAGCTTTTGCATCAACGCCTGCTGCTCCAAATGTGGTGCTTTCTACGCTCAGATAGTTATCCACAAAATTCTGCACATATCGTTTAATATCCTCATCCCTCATAGACTGCTTAAACGAAATCAGCCAACGGATCACACTGCTGTTTTTGATTGCTTTCACAATTCCCTGATCTATCGTGCCGATCAGTGTCATTAATCCGGAGAGTACCGGTGCTGGAGAAGTTCCAAAGATATCATTTTCGTTATAATCCTGTTTCAAATGGATTACATCTGAATATCGAAAAATCCCCGTTTTTCCACTCGTATACAAAAATTTAAGGAATAATTCTCCATCATCATTGTATTTTGCTTCAACACTCACACAGGGAACAGGATATAACTGTAAAGGTTTTCCGTTTTCATCTCTCACAACCAGAATAAACGCATTATTGTTCAGACACAGCTGATTTGCGACCTTTTCCTGCAACTGCTGCCCCGTCATATATGGATTGGGTTCTGATAAAATGAACCGGATATTTGCATCTGGATTTACTTTGATCCCCCCTGTCTTGGGATCATCCCGGATATGTTTTCCAATCAGCTTTCCTATAGCTTTTACTTTCGGTCGGATGCAGGCTCTTACTATATCACTCTCATACAGTTTCCCGTCCCACGAAAAAAAAGACTCTCCGCGAAGAGTGACCATTTTCAGTGTCTGCCCGGCAGATGGCTTATCTGCCCTTTCATTTGTTGGTTCTCTTTTCCAGAATTTTTTCATTATGCCTCCTATATCAGACTAAGATAATCATTCATTTTTTCTTCATATACAACATAAGCATCCAATAAAGCAGCAGTACCATCAATTCTCCGTCTCTGGTTGCTGGTTTTGATAGGCTGTATATTGTCGTTTTTATCTACATCCACTGCAGTATTACACAGACACCATCTGTCTACAGGATTATTGTTATAGTTGATCAGATTACTCTGTAGTTTTGCTTTCATGTTCTTCATTGGACTTGACAGTGTCTTCTTTCCCTGAATAACTGAAATCATGGACATCTCTCCGAATTCCATTTTCATTTCTTCTACCCAGTATTTTGCAGACCAGGCATCGTACCCCACCCAGGAAATACAGATGTCATACTTTTCCTGCACTTCCCGGAACCACTCTGTAACGTATTTAGGATGATTGCTGTTTCCTGGACACGTTCTGACATAACCCTTTTCTATCCAGATGTCATACGGAATTTTATCTTCTGTAATTCTTTTTTCCACCAGTTCTTCTGGAATCCAATACATAGAAAGTGCATAGATATTCGGATCATCCGGCACCTGAAAGATTACTTTTGCCGCTGTAAGGTCTGTAGTTGAAGACAGGTCGGTTCCACCAATGCCATACCGTGGCTTCAAAGCCAAAATATCAAAAACATTCGGATTATTTGCCTCTTCAAATGTCAGCCATGCCTCTGATGTTGTTTCCGGAATATTAAAATCTTTACATAAAAGGTTCTTCACTAACGAGGAGTTTAGAATCGCCTTCTGCACCTTTGCCCGTAACTGATCAATTCTCTTAATAGTTCCAAGTCCCGGATTAGCTTTGACCCATGTTTCTTCTTTTGTCCATTCTTTTCTGGAGTCCAGTTCGTATATAACCGGAAGAAAATGCTCATCTTTATAACCCTCCGGATCATCAAATCCATTGATCAGATTCTGTGCCTCATCATATTTACGGTCAAAAACGTGTTCTCTTACTGTTCCGGCCGTAGTGGTGATAAAGATCAAGGGTTCCTCTCTGGCTGTAGTTCCATCAACTACAACATCATACAGATTGTCATCTGTCCAGGCATGTATTTCATCCATCGTAGCACAATGTACATTCAAACCATCCAGAGAATCAGAATCCCTGCCGAGCGGTTTAAAAAAAGAATCATTAAACTCTGCATTGATTTCAGCTACCAGAGGCTTCGTCCGCCGCAAGAGGACCGGACTTTTTTTAATCATGCGTTTTGCTTCCAGCCATATGATCTTCGCCTGATCTTTTTTGGTAGCTACTGCATAAACCTCTGCCCCTGGTTCTTCATCTGCCAGCTGCATATACAATCCAATAGCCGCTGACAATGTGGACTTTCCATTCTTACGTGCCACCATCAGCATAACTTCCCGGTATTTTCGCAGTCTGGAAATCTTATGGATGATTCCAAATGCAGCCGCTACAAGTGCTTTCTGCCACAATTCCAGGATAAAAGGTTTCCCTCCCAGCTTCCCTTTGCTGTGCTTGCAGTAATTTTCAACAAATTCTATCGCATGGTTGGCTCTGGCCGGACAGTATTCCCATTCACTTTGCGGATCGTCCAGAAAGCGGATAATCTCCCGGTACATTCGGTACACTTTCCAGCTGGAATTGACAGCTCCATTTACTTCCAGTCCCTGCCGGATTTTGATTTTCTCTTCCAGTTCCTCTTTTCTGCGTACCAAAAAAGCAGAGCTGACATTTTCTTTCCTCTCTGCTTCTGCAATCTCATCTTCTATTTTTTCAATCTCTGCAAAAAGTGGCTTGTACTTTATAGCCTCCCAGTATTCCCGGATCGGATTATAATCGTCAGAATAAATAATTTTTCTGACTACTTTTCTGGCAGTGTTCATCCATCTCTTCCCCTCAGAAAGTCCTCAAAGCCATCATCTGCTTTTAATGGCTTTTCTGTTTTCGGAAGACAGTCTGTCAGAATCTTCATGGCCTGGGTCTGCTTCTGGCTCATCTGAAGATACAACTGTGCGGCAGGACTCTGTTTGGTTCCATACTGATTTTCACCATTCTTATATGTGACTTCAGTTCCTTTTCGGAGGATTTCTTCACGAAGATCTCGCATTGTAACTGTCATAAATGCAACATCTTCAATTGTTGCATTTACCAGCTTTTTCTTATTTCCATCAATCTTGGAAAACAATCTCTTAAGTCTGTTTTCTTCTTTCTTAATGTCTTTTTTTCTCTCCAAATATTCCGAAATACTGTCATATTCAGCCTCTCTCTTGGCTGCTTCTTCCTCAAAATCACCGTAGTCTATCATCCGATACCACACCCCCTTCATGATGACCTGTATGTTTTTTTAACCTAGGCAGGCGGTTGCGCCCGCGCAATTCTGCAAATTATTTCAGGGGGGATACCGGAGCCACATCCCCATCTGGCGTAAATACATATTCGCACAGATCATCTGGAAGTTTTTTCTTCCCATCCTTTCTGTGTTCTTCTTCTTTGTTGTGACAGATCAGGCAATCGTATTTCAGATTACTGTAAGACAGTGTAACGTCTGGGTCATTAATATTTGATGCTGTCAGCATTTTCTTGTGATGTACAATATACCCTGGTCTCTCATGGCACGTCTCACACATACCACCATCCACAGCCATTCTGTGCTGGATATATGCACCCCGGCATTTCCTCCATGCTGTACTATCATAAAACTTTCTGGCAAATTCCTGTGCCATATCAAATCAGTCCTTTCCGTTATTTTTAATGTCCAGTTCGAACACCTACAAAAGATTCGAAAAAAGCACCCGGATTTACTCCGAGTGCTCCTTGTTGGTTCTGTCTGCAAATTCTTTCATCATCTTCATCAACTGTCCTGCCTGGCTGACACCTGCCTTCTCGCAGGCATCAGCGTACAACTCAACAACTTCTTTCTTTAGCTTGTAACTCTTTGAAATCCAGCCAACCTTGTCTTGATATTTCTTAGATGCTACAGTCTGTGGTTTCGGATTACCTGTTGGCATTGTTATCCCTCCATTTCTGTATGAGATAATATGCCAGTTTCGCCAAGCCGATCGCTATAAAGAATATTCCCAGTTTCCACAGCATACTTTACACAGATGAGTTCTTGTGTTATATTTTGTTTAAGAGAAGGGCTTTCGCCCCTCTCTGTTAATTTAATAGCTTATCGAGAATCAGTAGGATGATTCCGATAGTCAAGTCCGTTATCACTCCGAGTAGCCAGCTCTTCCAGTCGATATCGGACTTTTTCTTTTCCGGATGTTTCCGGTTTCTATTACTCATCTGTTTCTCACCTCCTGTATATAATATATCATATGGTGTACCATATGTCAAGTGTTTTATACATAACAAGAAGGAGTTTTTCAAATACATTAAAGGCACCTCGACTGCTGCCGAGATGCCTCGCGGGAAGGATTGCATTGAAATGTATGTGGGTATTCTACCCCATCGGAGCCGCCGGCTTTTATGCCTTTGGCTACATTCTTATCATACAACGAATTAACCGAATAATCCGAACTATTTTCACTTTATCCCCTGATTTTTTAAATACTTGTCTCGAATCATCAATCTTGGATAATCCTCATTGTGCGGCATGCCAATCTGCTTCGCAATCGCCTTCCAGGTCATCCCCTGCTTGTAGAACATCCGAAACACGCATCTTGTCTGTCCATCCTTGATGTCATCAATCCACTGATCCATAACCTTGACCTTCTCTTTCTTGCGTTCCAGAATTTTCTCCCGGCGATCGTATTTCTTCTGATCGAAACCAACAACGCTCTGTGGTCTGGGATAGCCAGTTCTGCCATCCAATATAACACTATTTCCAAGACCAGCCTCTGTATTCTTCATCATCATAAGTTCCAGCTCCAGTACCGGTATCTCCTGTTTCAACTTCCGATATTTGTCCAGCATCTCCCTGGTAACCTTAATCCCCATCAGTCTCCACCTCTCATTAATGACTGCAGCTGTATGTAAGAAGGTGCTGTTCGATAGCCTTTCTCATCCTCCAAAAGCACACAATATCTGTATAATTCTACTACCCAATATGGCTTTCTGACTTTTTCTGAATTCTTTGCACGTCCACGACTGCTTGCTTCTTCCGATTGACATTTTACATATAACGTAACCTGCTGCCCGCGCTTCAGATTATGTTCTTTTTCTCTCAACTGCTGCAATTCTTCCCATCGCACTCCATTTATAGCCCGTCCGAAAGTCGGATCCGGATATCCTTCATAATTCTTATATGTCATCTTCTCATCATCTCCTTAAACGCTTCTTCTGCTTCCTGTCTGTTTCCATATGTAATCTGTTTAACTTTCCCATCCTTTAGGCAAAACACACTATTGTCAACAAGTTTTGGATAATGAACCTCTTCCCAGTCTGCAGGAGCTTCTCTTTCTACTGCAGGGCATTTTCCATCAAAGATACAATTACAATGTGCTTCATCTTCTGTGAGATTCTGCTGCCGACAAAACTGAATCAATGTGTTATACGCCGCTATTGCAAGTTCTGGAGTAATATCCAGTCTCTTCAGCTCCATGTCTTTGATATCATAGACTTCAATCATTTCTGGTACTCCTTTCCGGAAGGCGCGCGCTGCGCCTTCCCCGGTATTGTGTGATATATGTAGATTTTAGTTGCACCCTTACTTTTCATGTATCTGCGTTGTGCACCTCTTTCCATGACTGCATCCGTCATATGAGCCTAATTTCGTGCTGTCAATTCCTCTGATATTCCCACAGCTGATATTTCCAGATGGCAGTTTGCATGCGTGTACGCATTCTGCACACAGAACTACATTTCTGTACTTTTGCGTAAGTCGGTGAATCTCTGAACTTGCGCTTTCGTTTTCACTCAACGCTCTGGATAAATGTAATTTCAGATTGCACTTATCATTGCAGTATGCTTCCAATTTCTCCTGATCAAACATTTTTTCCGGCATCGGGCAGATGTGATCACATACATATTCTGCCATTTCAACTATTTCTTTGTTCATCTCGTTCTCCTTTCTTGCTCCCCTTATACGGTTCTGGAAATTCTTTCCATGCAATTACTTTTCCTCCAAGAATGGTTTTTTCTGTTTTCCATTTACCATCAGTAGTATGTGCCCGTTCTACAAGAAGCGTCCCATCATCATATGCAACTGTTACGATCACATATCTTGACGCTTTCTCAAACATTCCATTCTTCCAGTTATCAGTGCCTTTAAACTTTGCAAATATAGAATCGCGTTCCTCCGGCAACCTCTCACTGACCGGAATCCACCCATTCTCTTCCTGCTCACCATACTCATTCATTATCTTCTGGATTACACAGCTTTCGCATGAAATCCCAATGGTGCCACCGCACGAGCAGTCACAACCACACGGCAGGATGACATCATCTATTTCCATTTCGCTAGTTTCAAAATTTCTGCAAAATGTGCAACATTCTTCTGGAACATAATCTCCATCTTCAAGTTTGATCATTTTTACACTACTCATTTCTTTATCCCCTTTGGATTTAATGGTATAAGCGGACACCACCGCGGCTTACTGAAAGAATCCTTGATAATTTTTCCCTTGACTCTGCACATAGCATAAGCAAGCGTAAATCCTCCCAGACATAAACAGTTCTCGCAGCAATCTGGAGTATCCACTATCAATATTGACTGCTGTATTTACCTACATCCCCTTTCCGGGAGGTGTAACAGGCACCTCCCTTGTCTGTTTATGTGATTTTAGATAGCACCCGTTACTTTAATTGAAAGAACACAATAGCCATCTTCCAGTCCCGTGTAATCATTCAGGATGTAAGTGATCTCCGTCTGGATCGTCCGACCGGTATGTCTGCCTTCTTTGAACTCCATCAGATCCAGGCTGTCACCGATATGGAAATGATCATCTTTGCAGAACCAGAAGCTCATGTTCCCGGTCAAAATGTCATCGTAGTAGGAAGATGCCATTCTGAGCTGTTTTGTCTTCCTGGTTTCATCGGAAGGAAGATGCTGCATTTTTTCTTCGTCTTCCTGCTCCTGGAGTTTCTTTTTGCTTTCGCGGTCCAGTCGTGCCTGTCGGTCATTGTATTTCTGTTCTTCTGTCCGTTGCGCCGGCGCAACTTTTGGTTCTGGCATATATTCCGGATGATTCTGGATATTATCCTGTCCTGGGATCTGGTCATCCTGTCCCGAAATATCATCCTCCTGTCTCACATTTGGCTGTGCCTGTTCCGGAATTTCCATATTCTGTCCCGGAACCATTGCGGTATCTTCGCCGCTATGGTCAGCTTCCCCCAATGTTTTGCTGGGTTCAGCATTACGTTCGCCAAAATAGTTATCCCAGGTTCCCTCCCCTGCTGCCGCGGCATCAAAGATCTGCTTTGTATGATCAGCAAATTCCTGATAAGTCATTTTGGTTGGAGCTTCGCCGAAGATCTTGACCATGATCCCCTGCTCCAGAGTGTAAAACATCAGAAATACGGTTCCTTTACGGTAACTCCTGCTGCCAGACGGGCAGATCTCTTCTGCGAGATCTTTCACGCTGAGGTTTTTTCCGTAAAGGTCATTCAGGATCTCTTTGTTTTCCCGGAAAAATTCCTGAATAGTAGCCTTCATCTTTTCTTCCGGAGTCTTTGCTTCCTTCCAGCTCCAGAGGTTTTCCGGATTGGAATCATTTTCTTTGTTGAAACGCTTTAATTCACGGAAATCTTCTTTGTTTGCTTCCGGATGAAGCATTGCATAGTCCTCTTCCGGAATCTGAAGCATTTCTGTCAGCTGGGACTGGTTGAAGTCTTTGTATTCGTCTTTAAGTTCTGGCGTATCTCCCGGAACTGAATATTTCTCGTAGATCCTCATAAAGCGGCTCGTCCCGCTTTTGTTCATGCCATACTCAGCCTGGGCAAATTCTGAAATTGTGTTATAGCCGTCATTTTTATAAGCTCCAGACTTGTCAATCCTGGTCAGGAGCCAGCCGATCCGGACGAAGCTCTTTACGATCGATCCAAGGTTATTTTTGATATCATTCTTGCACTGGATATAATCATCCAAAGTCAACTGTGTGTATTCCATGCTGTTCTCCTTTCAGCTTTAAGCAGTTCTGGTCCTTATCAATGGAGTCTGATTCTCTAACTGCAACAGATATTCATCCAGCCATCTCTGCATATTTCTCTCGTCTGGTTTCCGGTCATGAGTCCCATACCACTGCTTGATATACGGTTTCTGGCTGTCAATCTCCACTGTGATATAAGGTCTATCTGGTTGTTCCTTGTCACGCAACATCAAAATATAGCTTTCTCCTCTGTCATGTCTTCTCAGATAAGTATCTCCTCCTACACAGTGATGAAGTGTCCTTCCCTCCATGACAATCTCCTCTGCTGATCTTGCCGGACGAATAAGGTACTCATCATCTTCGTAAAAATATTTCTTCCGGAGTTCTCGGTATCTGGACTGTATGTCTGGAAATCTTATAGCTACTTCATTCAGACGTTTATCAATTTCTTCCTTATGGCTTTCCCTCACCATTTCGTCATGGGCTGTTTCCAGGTCTCTCGGATGCTGATAGATTGTATTGTTCAGATCATATCCCAGAGACTGCCTCATATTCAGATAGTCTGCGTAGGTTGTCGCAGTACTCCTGATTTTCTGTTCAGCACCACTGCATTTTGTCCCGTACTCGCATCCGGAATATTTCTCTATCCGGTTCAGCAATTTCTGCAGGCTCATATATCTTATTGCCGTTTCAATCTGTCCCCTTCCCAATCCTGTTTCTGTCAAGTGTTCGATCTGCTCTCCTGTCCAGACCTGCTGCATGCGTTTTTCCATCTGCATCGTATTCAAAATTCCAGGATCGCCTTCGGCAGCAATCAGCTGTTTTACACTTTCTTTCCGGATTCCCAGGAATTTATCCGGCCGCCTTGCATCCTGGTCTGTCACAATACCATATCGATATCTGATCAGTTCTTTTACCACTCCGATCAGTCCCAGCTTTACCAGAACTTCTATCTGTGGTGTCTGCTGATACCGTTCAAAATAGCTGATCGGATTGACAGCTTCCCTTACTGCTGCCGTATATTCTTTCAGTGCACTGTATTGAAAGATTGTTCCTTCCATCTCCTGATAAGTTTCTTTCAGGATCGGGGCTTCCCCGATCGTAATATTGGCATTTCCGTACAGATTGCAGTCATCCCAGAAGTCTTTCCCGTCATACCAGTTATGCTTGTGATAATCGATCTGGAGCTTCTTACCTGGCTCAAAATATGCCCTGGCGATCTCCACTCCTGACAGTTCTTCGCTGGAATTAAACATTTCTGTACCGTTCTTTCCTTCGATCAGTCCTAAACGCCATGCTTTTGTCACTTCCATGTAGCGCAGGACCATTCCACACTCTTTGTACTTCTGACCAAGGAACAGGTGGATGCTCTTACTGTGGTATCCTTTCACCTTGCCCTGGCATTTGTATTCGCCATGCGCTCCACACAGTGGACAGGTCCCTGTCTGACCCTCTCTCGGTTCTTCTATAAAGCACTGGAACTGGCTCTCAAAAGAAATTCCTGCTTTCCATCTAGCAGTTGTCACACCGCCGCATTTACTGCAGGCTATCTGAGCGAAGCAGCCCCGCTTTTTGTAGTACAGGTAATGGGCATGGTGAAAATAGAGATTGTCTGCTGTTTCCAGGATTTCTTTCTCCGGCAGTTCTTTTGTGTGGCTGATCCTGTCATTGAGAGCATTCTGCCGGCGTTCGTACCTTCTATCTTCCGCTTTGCGTCTGGCAGTGATCGATATGTTCTGCTCATAGCGGTATATGTACTTCCACCATTTATGATTGTCCCAGACCTCCACGCCTTTACAGAATTTTTTGATCCTCTCCAGATCTTCCGGACTCTGAAGGATGTTCTGCTTTTCCAGTTCTTTCTGCGTACATCCACGTTCGCCCGGTGTATTCCAGATAAAGTATGCATCATAATATTCATCTGGCATGATCTGCCGCCTGTTCCATTCTCCGGTCTCTGGAATATAGGTGCCAAATTCTTTCTTGTTCAGGACAACCCGTACCACCGGTTCTGTCTGTTTCTTTGCGTTGCGGTATACTTCCAGAAAAAGGTGCTTTTCGTGTCCTACGATTCTAATCGCCGTTATGCCGATATACTTTACGGATTTCGGTCTGATGTTTTTCTTCAGTCCAATGTATGGAATTCTCTCAATTGCTTTCTTTTTCATTTCACGCCTCCAAGATAGTAGTCTTTGATCATCTTTTTGGCTTCTGCCATGCCTGGAACTCCAAAATCCACTCTGCTCGCACTGATCTTTGCCTCCTTAACAATCTCTTTGGGCACACTCGTTCTGTTCTCAAATGAATATTTCAGGAGCACTGCCATGCATCCTTTCAGACTTTTCCCTGCTTTGCGAACCTGATGAGCGATCATCTCATTCTCCATGCACAGTCCTTTGATGTATTCCACCCAATCCTTCATGAGTCCTTTCAATTTCAGGTCTGCTGCCTCAACTTCTAATTTTCCCACTGCTGCAATAAGAGCATCGCAGAGCTTTGGAATCTCACCTTCCAGATACAGGTCTACAAAGTCCTCCGGGATCCCGTTCTCTTTTGCCATTTCGCGCAAGCTCTCGACATCTCCCTCGTTGGCCAGATTCTCTGCAAGCTCATTGATTTCCTTGTAGCTGCTCATTTCTCCAAATTTGTCATACATTTCTTTTTTCTCCTCTCGCATTCGAAATTTCTTTTCCGATTCAACTGGTGACAATTTGTCACCGTTTCATTTATCCCTCTTCAGCCTTGCTCAATAACTTTTTCTCGTAGATCTCAAAGTCATACTCTCTCTGCTGAAAGTTATTAAACCGATTCTTGCCGTTCTTTGCTTCTATCTTCTTACCGCGTCCCTTTTTCAGCGGATAGAAGGTCTTCCAGCCGCTCATCGTAGATTTCTTTACGATGGCGATCAGCTCCTCTGGATTATCGGACATGGAACTCAAATCTTCCTTCAACAGCTGTATCTGTGCTTCGGTCAGATGATCACCACTATCCTGTCGCACCTTTAGGAACAGCAGGAATACTTCGTTCAAAGAAGGATCCGCAAAGTATGTTCCCGGCGGAGCCGTATCTATATACTCTCCTTTCCTTTCTTTTCCTTTTGTGTTATTTTTCCTGGAATTATCATCATTTTTCCTGGAATTATCGGATTTATTCTCGGAATTATTTAAAGAAGGGTGCACTTTAATAAAGGTTTCCGTTTCTTCTTCCGGAAGGAGCCAAAACCTTTCCACTGTGATCGGAGTTTTTAATGCTCTGGCTTTTACCATCGCCTGATATCTCCGCTGTATTCCGGCAGAGGTCAAGACCTTGTCCGACTGAAAAAGTGTGTTATCAAACAGTGACCGTTCCAATAAGAAGTTCAAGACCTGCTTCACCTTGTTGCTGTCCATGTTCAGATCATCTGATACGATGAACTCAAAGTCTTCATCAACCTTTAAATAATAGCCTGCCTTATATATCTCACACAGAAGATATATGTACAGGGTAATCCCATCAGCTCCGTACCGGGCCTTCAGGATCTTTATCTTTCTATCCGAGAAAAAATCTACATCCAGGCGAAAAAAGAAATTCCCTTCCTGTCTTCGCCTTGCCATATCTGGTTATACCTCCAGTTCTTCCATGCAGATCTCTAATCTTGGTTTCTCGCTGTACTGCTTTCTTATCTGTAATTCCACTATCTGGGTATCATCCCGGTACGCAACACTGTTGAGTGCATCCAGGACCGCCTTTGCAATGTTGTCAATATCCGGTTTCTTCGCCGGCATCAGTTCCCCGTTCAGCATTGCTGTCCTCTTTACCTTGGAACTGCTTTTTGTCACTTCATAAAACGCCTGAATTCTAATCCGAATGTATGCATCATCCGAAAAGCGGTCCTCTCCTGCTACCTGCAGGTAACAGGTCGAGATAAAATTCTCATACAGGACCGTTTTCTCCGGCGTTATGCTGCTCATCCCCTTTGTCTTGGGATTGTAGAAAGTCCGTGCCCTGGCTTTTCCCTGTGGCTTGCCGGGGACTGTAAAACAAATTGTCTTCATGTTTTTACTTGCATTTTCTGCCTTTCTCTCCTACAATGAAGGAGTAATATTTGTCTTTTGGGTCCTCTTGAGTTGCCGCTCTGAGGATCCTTTTATTTTTCCTTTTTCTCCATGCGCCACAGCTTACCGGCATAGACTATAATTGATAACCCCATAGCCAGAACGATACGCTGTGCTGTGTTATCAAGAATCCAGAACGGTAAGTATGTACCCAGGCTCCCGATCAAAATAGAATCAATCACATCTGTCATGCTGACTCCTTTCCTGATAATGCCGCCTTACCTTTCCATACATAACCGGTTTCTTCGTATAATTTCCTTGGTGATATGAAGAAAGAGGTTTTTTCTCCGGTAAGACTTTTTACAACTTTGTTGTTACGAGTGGCTGTTCCAATCGGAAGCCACCCGTATACGATTCCTGCCCGGACTGATGCAACCGGAATCCCTGTCATCTTGCTTACATCGTCTACAGTCAGACGTTCTGCTGAAAATTCCGGCATCGACGGAATTCCTGAGATGATTCTTGCAACTTCTGCTGCAAACTGATGAAGCTCTGCATTCTGTTTAATGTAGTCATCTACTGTGCTCATATTCTCTCTCCTTTCTTATGCGGTCTTTTGATTCTGAAAATTGCACTATTGACTTTTCCCACTATCTTTCCTACTCTTGCAATACAGGGCACCACCATGTCCGAGTATTTACAAAAAGGAGAGGATTGTAATTGTTTACAGGTTTTTTCACTCTCGACAATACGCAACTACTTATTAATGTGTTATCGATAATGGCCTTTGTCATGTCTGCCTTTTTATCTGTCAGCAAGTTTTTATCTGAGCGCAAAAATATAAACATTATTATTCATGATTACTCTCAGCCTCTTGGTACAGTTCAATTTTTCATTCATTTTCAAAACATGGCATCTTCCAATATTTCGATACACTCTGTATCGATCATTGAAAACTCGCATGAATATCCATGTGAACTTATTCCAAAGAAAATTCGTGAGTTTGACTCAGAGATGCTGAAATCTACAGAATTCCCAATTTTTCTTTGTCCAGACCAAGGCTACCTATGTTTCCTTGAATTTGTATCTTGTCAAGATATTCAATTAGTTCCTGGAAAAACGGTTGTTTTACGAATGTATTCCAATCGTGGACAGATAAACAGATCCGTAATTCTCGGCAATACTTCACATTATCTGCATACCCGTCACTGATCTCTGCTACTCCCGGTTTCATAAAGATCCGGGAGTTTTTTTCTTCTAACATTTCTATCATCTCCCTCTGATCAGTGGTAACATAGGCTCTTTCTCTCTAAATGTAATATCACAGATTGCAACTTCCGTTCTTACTCAGATGATCAACGGCCAATTAAATCTTTAATGGTATTCCTTACGACAAAACCAATGCATTCTTCCATTTCTGTTTTTTCTGGATGTTTGTATTGGTTTTTCTCGTTATAATAAATCAGTGCCTGTGTGGTTATTTTCCATTTGATCCACTGTACAATGGAAATCACTGCTATGATTAGCACAATTCCTTCTCTCATTCTCTTCTCACCTCCCTCCGGTATTTAACTATTGACTTTTCCCACCATCTTTCCTACTCTTGTAATACAGGCACTGGCATGCCAAGTACAAAAAAGGAGGATATTCATGGATATATCAACAAAAGTAAATATTGCGCTTTCCGTATTGTCATTTATCTTGGCTGCTATTTCTATTGTTACTGTTGTCATAACATTGCTTCAAAACAGTAAAATGATTGAAAATTCCACCCGACCATACATATGTATTTATGGGCAATCTATAAACCCGGGTTGTCTGGAATTTTATCTTGTTGTGAGAAATTTCGGAAACTCCGCTGCTGTTATCACCAAATTTGAATACGAACCTGATCTTTCGTCTTGCTTTGGTGTTTCAAATTGCCGAAACTTTCTTGATGATCTTCAAAATGCAGCTCTTGCACCAGGGCAATCTCGAATATGCAAATTAAAGTATTCCCTGGTTCCTGATTATGTAACTTTTAAGATTGAATATAATTCAGGTGTTAAAAAGTATTCTGAAACCTTTTCCTGCAATATAAAAGCTGGCACTTCTATGTTGACTGGAAAAATTGATACTACCGGAAAAGAATTACGAACCATTTCTTACACTCTTCAAGAAATGCTCCAGAAAAACCTTTAAAGATTTTTCTGAAAAATGCTGTACTCACCCATATTATTTTCTACAGCATCAAGCACTATTTTAGCTTCGTCGTAAGACAATTCAGCTTCGGAGAACTTGTTTATTATTTCGGTGACAAGTTCTCCGATTTTTTCTCCCGTCAAAACTTTTCCATTGTTTAACCGAACGTCCATAAATTCCATACTCTTCTCACCTCCTACCCTGCTTTACATACATCTTTCTTATGCTGTCTTCTGTTCCTGGAGTTCCTTCATTGCGCTCATTCCTTCTGCCACTCCCAGAATCCTTTCCTATTCGCATTGTTGATTTTAATTCACCCATCTGTGTTAAAAAAAATGTCGTCCCTTTCTTTAGTAGAAAGTCTCAACACTTTTGATAAATTTGTTATTTCTGATGCTTTAAATTCACTTGTTCCTCGCAGTTTATTATAGAGTGTCTCACGTAATATTCCAGATTTTTCTGCAACAGCTACCATTGTCATACCAGAATTGCGTATAGTTTCCTCTAATAAACGAGTATTAACCAACTTCCATCGCCTCCTTCTGTTGAATTTAATTCACATGCTCAATATATCATTGACGTGAATTTCTGTCAACAGTTTTTTATATTTGTGTTGAATTTTTTTCACACATATGTTATAGTAACTTTCAGAAGGGAGGATTCATAATGCTAGACTTATACAAGAACATAAAACAATTAAGAGAGGAAAAAGGATTATCACAAGATGAACTTGCCAAGCTTACAGGATATACCAGCCGCTCTTCTATTGCAAAAATTGAGAAAGGCGAAGTTGATTTACAGCAAAGCAAAATTCTTGCATTCGCAAAAGCTCTTGGAACTACTCCTGGAAAATTAATGGGACTCACAGAATTTGATGGCAACCGTTCAAGCACTACAACTCTTGCAGCTCATTTCGACGGTGATGAATATACAGAAGATGAACTGGATGAAATCCGCCAGTTTGCAGAATTTGTGAAGAATAAAAGAAAATAGATGTCGGTGCAAAGGCACTGTGAGTTGAAATGTGAAGAATAAAAGAAAAGAAAATAATAAATTGGCAGATCTGCCAGAATGCACATTGACAATATAATATACTTACCCAGGCAACTGGGAGGATGCGTTGCCACTCCGTTTCTGAGTCTTGCAGAAAGGAGTGGGGCTTATGAGTACATATGAAGAATTTATGATTATCCTGAACACAGGACTCCTAATCGTAGCTATTCTGAATCTGAAAAATAAGAAATAGCATCCCCGCTCTGGTAAAGTAGGATGCTATTTCTTTATTAAGCTTATTACACCAGAAACGGATAGGTTTCAGCTATCGTTCCAGTTGTCTTGTTGAGTATATTATAAGTCAGACAGATTTATTTGTCAATTTTTTTATATGCCAGAGTGGGAGGTGCTTTAATGGATACATATGAAGAATTACAAGATGCAGCCTGCAAAGACGGTATAGATGTTATTGATTATCCTTTTAAGAGTAAACAAATAAAAGGATTATATTGCAATGGCACTATCGCTATCAGCAAGAGTTTAACAACACAGGCTGAAAAATCCTGTATATTAGCCGAGGAACTTGGTCATCACTACACATCTTACGGTGATATCCTGGAACAGACCGAGATCATGAATCGCAAACAGGAATATCGTGCCAGATTGTATGGTTATAACCTGAAGATCGGATTAACCGGTCTGATCCGTGCCTGTGAATCCGGATGCAAGAATTTGTATGAGATGGCTGACTATCTGGATGCTACCGAAGAATATCTAAAAGAAGCCATCCAGTGCTACAGATCTAAATACGGCGTATGCACCGCCATTGATAACTATGTAATTTATTTTGAACCTTTTGCTGTTATGCGAATGATTTCTGTTGATTAATTCGCTTCGGCGTTTTAATAAATTACTTTCAAGGAGGAATTCAAATGAAGAAGGGAAAGAAACTACTATCTCTGTTGCTCGCTATGGTTATGGTACTGTCACTCTTTACATTGCCAGTCCAGGCAGCAGCTACAAAGAAAGTCACTAATCAGACAAAATCGGTTGTCATGGTTGTAAAACAGCAGTCAACCATCAAACCACCGGTCAAAATGACCTACCGGAGCAGTAATCCAAAAGTAGTCGCCGTAAATTCAAAAGGCGTTATGGTCGCCAGGACAAAGGGATCTGCTATTGTTACCGGAAGCTATAAATCTGTAAAGTGGACTTATAGAATTAAAGTTGAGGCTCCACGTTTAAATGCAAGTTCTCTTAGATTGAATCCGCGAGCTTCTGCCCAGTTAAAAGTAACCGGAACAACGCGAAACGTTTCCTGGTCCTCCAGTGCTCCGCGTATCGCTACAGTTAACAGCAAAGGAAAAATTACCGCTGTACGTTCCGGTTCCGCAATTATTACTGCAAAAATCAATGGTGTCAGGTATTCATGTAAAGTTACTGTAAGTGTTCCAAAAACTAATTACGTCTGGATATGCAGCACTGGAAAGAAATATCATAAGTACTCCACCTGCAGTAATATGAATCGACCATATAAAGTAACCATCAGCAAAGCTAAGTCGCTCGGATATGACGCATGCAAGAAATGCTATAGATAAACAGATATAGAAAAAAACCGGCTCCCGCGTCAACAGGAACCGGTCAGATCTCCGAAGAGATACTCAATTCGCAAACATATTGTATCATCTTCGGAGCAGACGCACAAGCAGAACATTTGTGTGCCTGCTATTTTTGTACCCAATTTTAGGAAAGGAAGATGATATTATGGCAAAAAGAAAGAAATATCCTAAATTGCCAAATAGCTTCGGAAGCATCCGGTATCTTGGCAAGGGGCGACGGAACTGCTACGCAGTGCACCCACCAGCTACTATTAATAAAACTGGAAAACCAGTCCGTCCGCCGGCGATCTGCTATGTGGATGATTATTTGAAGGGGTTCACTGTCCTGACAGCCTATAAAGCCGGGACATACCAGCCAGGTATGGAAGAAAGTCTCGAAAGTACCCCTGTATCATATGCTGATACCCTTATAAGCCGTATCATTGCCGACTACAATACGATCAAAGGCGTGGAAGAAAAACATCCAGAGACTAAGAAATTGACTTTTTCAGAAGTGTACAAACAGTTTATGGAATGGAAATTCCCAGAGGGGACAGAATTATCACCTGGTTCCAAACTGGTCTACCAGTCAGCATATAAAAACGCTGCGTCTATTCACGATTGTATTTTTGAAGATCTGAAAGCCCCAAATCTGCAAAAGGTAATTGATGATTGTACCCTTAAAAGTTCAAGCCTTTCCTTATTGCAGACACTCTTTAAGCAAATGTACAAGTATGCTATTTACGCAGAAATTGTCACAGAAAATAAAGCGTTATATGTAACCGTAAATTCAAAGGATGATATTGAACATGGAACACCTTTTTCTGATCAGGAACTGCAGATCCTGTGGCGCAACACGGATAATCCGGAAGTGCAGCTTATTCTCATCATGTGTTATTCGGGCTGGCGAATTGGTGAGGTCCTCAAATTAACTACTAACCTTGAAGAACGTTATTTTCAGGGCGGTATCAAGACAAAGGCTGGAAAAAACCGGATTGTCCCTATTCATCCGGCAATACATGATTTTGTCAGGCAGAAAGTTCTGACGCAGGATGGAAAACTCTGTACATATACGCAGACACATTACAGACGTGCATATTTTTATCCCACTCTGGAACGACTGGGGATTGCCGGAGATCCGAAGCACACGCCCCATGACTGTAGACACACTTTTTCTGCTTTATGCGAAAAATATGGCGTTTGTGAAAATGATCGTAAACGAATGCTTGGACATTCATTTGGAAACGATATCACAAACGCCGTGTATGGACACAGAACTCTTGATGAACTCCGTACAGAAATTGAAAAGATACAGATTCCGGTTTGTGACTAACTGTGACTAACCGTTCCCGTTTATTCTGTTCTTGTTCGTTCTGAATCGTTTTATCAGAATCCTGCAAACTATTGATTTTACTGGACTTTCCGCATTTTACAAGGCTTTTCTACCCCTCGCTTATTTTATCTTATACTTAATGTACTTTATTTTCCACTCAATGTTTTTTTCTGTAATACAGAATGCCGACGGTCCCACCTGCTGCCAGGATCAAAAGTGCCCAGAATACCCAGAGCGCCGTGTCATCTCCTGTTTTTACAGTTTTCACACTTGAAGAGCTGCTTTTTACAGAAGGATTATTTCCGGAAGAAGACGATGCTGCTGTGGATGTTACAGATGGCGATGGTGTAACAGATATCACCGGTGTGGGAGTGATCTTTTGGATCTCTTCTCCCTTTGGCTTTGTGTGGATGTCGTAGAGGATCTCCCCATTTTCTTCCATTGGGACACAGACAAGAAACGGCGCGATCACCCCGTAGGTTTTTTTCCCGTTCTTCTGGCGGATGAGGTAAATTCCTTCATTGAGATCTTCAAAAACAAGTTTTCCATCTGCGTCTGTCATCCTTGTTTCTGCCGAAAGTTTCTTCGCCGTCACCCAGGAAGAAAGTTTTTCTGCCGCTTCTTTGTAATCTGTGGATCTTGACAGATTCCAGGGAGTTACCTTACAGCCTTCAAACGCCTCTGTCAGATGCCAGCCATTCTCCTTCTGCTCTGCCACATAAAAACATTCCAGTGCAGTGCCTTCCCGATCTGTCCCGATCTCATTCAGCTGAACCGTGATGCTTCCCTTTCTCTCTGCCGCATCCACAGAAACAGCCGGAAGAACTACAAATATCAGGATCACAGCAAGTAGAAAAACGCCTGCTGTCTTTTTATTTTTTCTTTTCAACCTTTTTCCTCCTTCCTTTTTGATGGCTTAAGGAGCCAGAATCCTGCTGCTCCCAGAAACAGTATGGAAAGTACAAAAACTCTTTTTCCCCAGATCAGAAATCCGGATTCTTTTGCCTGTTCTGCACGTTTCTGTGCTTCCCGGTATGGAATCCTCTTTCCTCTTACAAGAAGCCTGTGTGAGTTGATCCCATAGGGAGTACAGGTCACCAGTGTCACCTGATCCTTTCCCTCTTCGATCCGCAGAAGATCTGTGCGGTCCGGTGTCACGGTAACGATCTGGTCCACCTGATACGCCAGCTTTTCTCCCAGAACATTCAGGAAAAAAAGAGCTCCCGTCTTCATCTGATCCAGATCTGTAAAAAACATCCTGGTCGCGATTCCTGTATGTGCCGCGATCACAGCATGTGTCCCCGCTCCCCCGACAGGAAGTGAAGAACCAAACAGATGTCCCGCCCCCTGTTCCAGAACATGCTCCGAAGTTCCATGAAAAACCGGCAGAAAGACCTCGATCGACGGAATTTCCAGATAACACAGGATCCCGTCTCCGGAGACATCCAGAAGTTTCTGATATTCTCTGTATGCAGAAGTTTCTTCTGCGCCACCTCCAAAACTGTCACCCGGAAGTACTCTGCCTGCGCGAAGTTTTGAATTATAGTTTCTGGCTTCGCCCAGAAGTTTTTGTTTCCCGGTGTCCGACAGTTTCTCTGCCTTTTTTTCATATTCATAGATGACTTTGCTCTGGTTTCTCTGATTTACCCACTGACTGACAAACGGATAGTTCAAAAATCCCATCCCCACCAGAAGAAACAGGAAAAAAATCAGTCTCTGTCTTTTCACATCTTCCTCCTTCTGTACAGAAACAGCCCTGTCAGAAAGACCATCAGAAATGCCATGCCGATCAGGATCGAAAGCACATACTGCCGCATCCACGGACTTGCCGTCTGCTTTTTCCTGGCTGCTTTCTGCGGATTCTTCTGTTCTGTGACACGATGTCCTCTTACCAGAAGCCGATGGCTGTTGATGCCATAGGGTGTACAGGTTACCAGCGTTACCAGATCTTTTTCCGGAATGATCCGAAGAAGTGACGTATCCTCAGGCCTGACGACCCGAATCTGATCCACCTCATAGGCAATATGCCGGTCCAGAACCTGTATATAAAAAAGATCTCCTTTTTTCAGAAGAACCAGATCTGTAAACAGTTTCTTGTCAGAAAGTCCTGTATGGGCAGAAAGGACACAGTGCGTATCCTTTCCCCCTACAGGCAGAGAAGTGTTCTCAAGATGCCCAACACCCTTTCGCAGCACCTCCTGTGAAGTGCCGTGGTACACGGGCAAAAATACATTGATCTCCGGGATCTCTATATACCCCATGATCCCGTCACTTTCCAGATCCAGAAGATGTTCATACTGCTTTTCTTCTGTTCCATCCACAGCAAGATCCGGGTCAAAAGGATCTGTCAGAACGGCTTCTCTGTTTTTCAGTTTTACATTATATTCTTCTGCTTCTTTCAGCATTTGATGGATCTGTGTTGTATCCATTTTATCGGTTTCTTTCTGATATTCGTAGATGACTTCCTCCTGCCTGTGCTCATAAAGAGAATTGCTGACAAAAGGATATGCCATCAGAAGTATCCCTGTTCCGATCAGAAATCCTGGAACCAAAAGCGGGCGTTTTTTCCTAGTCTTCATTTATTTTGCACGGTTTTTGCGGATGGTCATAGAATAGTAGCCACATCCTGCTGCCACGGCAAACGCACCTGCCAGAACGAAGAACCAGATACCGCTGCCGCCGGTAGATGGAAGTTCGAAGCCTTTGATATTGTTGATCGTTACTTTGAAGATACCGTCTGTGTTGCCATCCTGGCTGATTGTTCCAATATACTGATTGTTATTCTCTTCTTTTCCATCCAATACATAGGTATTGTTTCCTGTTTTTGCTGTAATCTTAATCTTAACCGGTGCCTTGAGGAGATTATAGCCTGAAACGGTACTAAGCTCTTCAAGGAAATATGTTCCTTCTTCAAGACCTTTGATATTCAGTGCACCGCCTGCTGCCGGATGTATTTTTGTATTGTTTTCTGCACTGGTTTCTGTTTTGGAAGTTACATGGTAAACACCATCACTTACTTTTTTCATCTCATAATAGGTTCTGCCTGTTGTTTCTGCCTTTCCATCTTTTGTGGAATAAAGAACGAACGTGATCGCATTTTTATTGGAATCTGTTACCGCTGCTGCACTTCCTGCCAGTTGTTTATCTGCTTTGATTCCAAATGTATACTCTGTAACTTTATCCCAATCCGTTTCCATGTCTGCACTGCTGCCGATCTTATACTGGAGTTTTACTTCATTCGGGTTTCCTGCCGGTCCGCTGATCTGAGTATCTGGTCCGATCTTTGCATTTTCATTTACTACTGCCGTGTAATAGAAATAGATTTCCTTTGTTGTTTCTTCTGCATCAGCTGCTGCCCAGTTACTGATCCTTTCAAGTCCTTTTTCTGTCAGGGTAACAGCAATTGTTTTGCCACCTATATATTCCGGTTCTGTTCCGGTATAATTTTCGACTTTTGTAGTATAATACTGTACCTCATCGGTGTTCTCCAGTGAATAATTATTATTTGTTGTACGTACAATTACATTTTTTAACTGAATTCCATCTTCCTCTGTTTCCGGTGTCAGACCTTTGCTCAGGTTATCCACAAGAATATATTTTTTGAACTGTTCCTTATTTCCATTGGCTACGGTTGGAATATTCGGAACTGTTCCTTTCAGACGGAAATGAACAGTGTCTCCAATGGAAGTAATGTCTGTATCGTCTACACTTTCACTTCCATCTGTCTTATCTTCGTTTGCTGTCACAATCTTCTTTTCTGTTTCCGGTTCGTCGGTGCTGTTTTTGACCTCTGCTGTTACATTTTTTTCCCAGTAAGCTTCTCCCTCATTTGTAGTGACATACGTAGGCAGTGCAATGAGGAAAGGACTCTGAATATTCGTCAGGGATACCTTTTCTCCATTAATACTCGCATTTGCAGAGTTCCACTCTACTACAGCATACAGACCATAGTCCGCATTTTCGATCTTAGCTGTGCCACTGGCATTTCCATCACTGCCTGTTGTTACAGAAGTAAAAGCAGTTCCTCCTATATATTCTTTCAATGAAGTCTCTGTCTGTAAATTAATACTCTGCAAATATTGTGTATTAATTTCGTTAATATCTTTGTAATAGTACATATCGCCATTTTCAGTTATGTGATAATCCGCTGCTGCAGTGATTTTAAACGCAGCTGCAAACGCAGCTTCCACACCATACGCCATGGAAATTTTATTTCCATCTACGATCTGATAGAGATCACCGACTTTTGCATATCTGAACTCTACTCCATCAATAGGGTCCTTACTTTCACTTCCATTTTTGTATTTTTTAAGTGTCAGAGATGGAGCTTCCGATTCTTCATCCTCCTCTCCAAGCAATGTTTTATAATATTTATCTGTCACTAGCGTCGCCTTTGGTGTATCTGTCGCTGCTGCCTGCACAGAAAGCGGTGCTCCTCCTATCAACGTAGCGATGGCCGCCGTACCAGCCAAAAATTTCAGAATTCCTTTTTTCATTCTGCATACTCTCCCTTCTTTTTGCTGTTTCTATTTCTGCTTCCACTGCTGATCCAGAACGCACCTCCGATACCTGTAGCAATAAGTCCCAGAATACCTGGCCAGAAGAAACCGTTTCCGCTGGTCATCGGCATTGTGAATGTATTATTTGAAATCTTATATTTCAGTTTTACATAGACAAACCTGCCCTGAGTTTCTGCTACTGGTTTGATTTCGTTTCCAGATTTCGTTTCCAGAAGCATTGGAAGTTCTATATCCGTAATCGGATTTTCAAGTCCCTGGGTTCCTGCAAGTGGCCTGATCTCGGTCAGGCGATATTTGTAACCCAGTTTCAGACCCCGGAATGTAATTCGGCCATTTTTATCTGTTTTTACAATACCGTTGTTTCGCACCAGATTTCTGTTACTGCACACAGTTGCATCCAGATTCCGGTATTCCGCTTCACTGTCTTCGTCTGTTTTTCCATCATCTTTTCTGTACTGCAGCAAAAATTCTACATTTTGAAGTGCTTTGCCGGTACCGTCTGTTTTGATGATTTCAATGCTGCCTTCCAGAATATTTCTGAATGCAAATGACGGATGTGTTTCTTTTGTATCTGCAAATTGTGCTCCGCCACTTTTTCCACTGACGGAGTTAGAAAGGTTTGTATTTTCTGCTTCAATTTCGGTACGGAATCCCGGTACATATCCTGAATCCTTTCCATCTTCTTTTTTCTTTCCTGAAGAATCTGTTTCTTCTATATAATATGTGATCTTGTTTTTTCCATCGTTATTCCTGTAGATTGGCAGTCCATAGATGGTTATGGTCTGGTTGTTTTTGAGGTAAAATTCCCTGCCAACAGTAATATCTTTCTGCTCTTTTGTTACTACTGCTGTTCCATTTTCTTTCTCCGTTTCCGTAGCAATCACTGCGTGATAAGTTCCCTGAACTTTTCCATTATTCGTAAGTGTAAACCCGAAGATACGGTCATTCAGGTTAAACTTCTTTGTTTCACCAAGATCTGCAGTTTTGGATGCCTGAATCTCTGTAGGCGTATTAACAAAGCAAAACGCCGTCTTTTCCGTTTCACCGTTTCTTTCTTTGCCTTCTGCTGTATTTTTCTCTTCCTCCTGATAGTATCCGCCATGATTTTCTCTGACGTGATAGACAGTGACATCCTTTCCATCCTTTTTTATCGTGGCAGATCCCGGAATATATTCCGGGAGCCCCTTCCAGATGGCTTTCCAGGAATCGTATTCTCCATATGCCGGAAGCAGTCCATCCTTCGAAGTATCCTGTGTTACTCCACTATCTTTTTCTCCATTCAGCACCACAATTGCCCTCTTGCTGAAAGACTGATAACTTCCATCTGCTTTCTGATACTGAATTTCCAACGTAATTTCCGGGCAATTCCATTCATCTCGGAATTTTTCCGGAATTTGGGACAAATCCCATTTTTTCTCTGCATAGCGCACGGTCGGATCAAAAGAATTTATAACTGTAGTTATATAACGATATCTCCAGTCACCATCTGTCTCATTATTCTTTTTCTTTCCATCCTGATAATCCACATCATAAATCTCACCTGAAAAAGATCCAGAATACGCATGATTTACAGAAGTTTCTCCCTCTGGCTCAGTAATCATTGTTCCATCTGTATTAAGTTCTCTTGCACGGTATTCATATCGAACCACCTGATATGTTCCGTCAATACTCTCAATACCATAGACAGGAAGCCCTCCAAGTTCTGTTGATTTCTCATTGATGTCCTCTGCCTCTACATTGTCTTCGCCGCTCAAAGTGATTCTGACTTCTGTTTTGTTTCCTGTTTTATCCGTGGAAGACAGATTCTGCCAGGGAGATTTCCAGGTTGATCCAGCTTCCAGTTTAACTGCCCGCCTCTGTACTGCAAAGCTCACCGTCCAGTTTCCATTTTTGTCTAATACCCTGGTACCATACACGTTACTGGTATCATTCCATACCTTACTCACTTTCAGTCTCGTAACCGGAAATGCATTTGCCCAGACAGATAAACTGTCTGATTCGTGATTTCCATAGGAATAATCCGTACCGGAAGTTCCTCTAAAAAATCCCATCACAAAAAATGGATCAAATTTTCCTGTTCCGCGGCTGATGATCTCATTCAAGATGCCATCTGGTGTTTCTGAAAGTGATGCCTTACTTAAATCCACTTTAAATAAGATTTCCGCATCCTTCGACTGCCTGAAAGAAATGTTTTCTTCACATAGCCTGTATTCCAGTTCATAATAACAGCCTTCTTTATTGTAAGCTCCACCTTTTGCATATTTCGGAAGATATTGCAGCTTATGCATCCAGCATGTATTATCTTTCATATACCCCTGCAAAATAACATTCACGCCATTTTCAGATACTGTAACAGATGCATCCTCCTGTACCAGATCTTTCAGAATTTCCTGAAGCGGTCGTGTCTGTGCAAAGCCTTTTTCTTTCCTGCTTCCTTTAAATAATTCTTTCAGTCCCATCCAGGAAGAAGGTTCTTCCAGCGCAACATTTTCTCCCTGCGCGTTATAGCAGGCTTTTACTCTTCCCTGCAATACAAACTGCAATGACAGGTAATATCCCAGATAATCTGCTCCCGTAGATTCCCGGATATCTGATTTGTCTGTGATATTTTCAGGTCTTTCAGAAAATACCTGGTCTGCATTCTCTGCATCTTTATGCTTCACATCCAGTGTACGCCATCTCTTTTCAATCCGTGCAGTCACTACCCGGACATGATTGGTAACGGTTGTCTCTGCTACCTCTGCTTCATAAGTTTTATCTTCTTTCAGCAAATGTTTTTTTCCATAAAAATAACACCAGTAATCTCTCGTATTGTCGCGATAACCCGGAAGTCCATCTTCTTTGTCCCTTGCATATATTTCACGAATGCCATATTTCCATGGCATTCCATTTGGTGCATACTTTTCCAGTTCTCCATCTGTTCCTGTAATCTGAAACAGATATCTGTCGTTTTTTCCTTTCACTTTTTCCCAGACAATCTGATATGGTTTATGTCCCTGTTCATCAACAACTTTTAATGGATATAGTGCACTTCCGATGGCATTTCTCATTCCCGGCTGTGCCTCTGCATAACGAATCACTTCAAATGAAATAAGTCCCTGACTGTTCAATTCATCCACAGACGGACGGAAACCAAAAAGGTTATTGTTGTCATCCCATTTTTTGGTTCCTTCGATCACAATTCTGTCATCGCTGAGGACATTCTTAAACGTCGCATCTGGAATTTTTTCTTCATCATCCGAAGCATACAGATTCTCTACCCTATATTCCTGTGGATTTTCTTCTCCCTGTAGCTGATCTCCGGTCTGTCCCCGGATCAGTCTGCCAGCTTTGTCACGGTTTCCCGGCTTTGCAAAGGCAAGACTGTAACTGTCATAAGTTTCTGATATTTTTTTCTCTTCAATTCTGTACTGAAATTTCTCGCCACTTGGTGCATAAATTTCCAGATCCTCAAACGTTCCTTCTGCGGATGCCAATCCTGTATCTTTTCCAACAGGAGAAAACTCATTATAATCAAGCGTTAACATCTTTTTGAAGGATATATCCCGCTTCAGTACATCTTTTCCATTCTCGTCTTTTCCCATATAATAACGGGTCAGAACATAGGTTACAGAAGGATATTTTTCTTCTTCTGTCTTTTCTGCCTCCAGAATTTTCTTAACGGTGAGATTTCCTTTCTCACTTTCATAAAAATTCTCTACCATAAAGTTATGGATCTCCGGCTGTAAAAACACCTTTCCTTCCCGGTCTTTCGGTATCCCCTCCATGGTTTCTTTGACTGTATAGGAATATCGTCTTCCATCCTTATCATAAAGAGGAAGTTTCTGATCTGTTCCATCTGCACTTTCGGCAGTCAGTTTCTGTCTGCCATCTGCATCTGTATCGATCCGGTTACGGTTTTCACCCATATATTCCAGAAGAAAACGGTATGCTGCATTGACATACTGTTTCGACCAGTCTTTGATCGTAACGGATGCACATTCGCTGCCTTCTCCCTTTTCTTCTTCCAGTTTCTGGTAAATGGTAAAGGTTGCTTTTGGAAGTACCGCTTTGTCAAAACCTCTCGGGACATTTCCCCAGATCTTTTTGCCTTCGATTCGAATATCTTCCTTCAAGCAATTGACAAAAGTTCCGTTCTCACCAAGAATCCAGCTTCCATCAGACAGCTGCGCCAGACGGGTGTTCTCCGTCACTTCTTCCAAAAATCCCTCCTCATTTCCGATCAGATTTTTTTCCGGATCAAGATATTCCACCGTTGTGTAATCAAAAAGCTCGGCGTTGACATGCATTTTTTCCTGCGCATAATACAAAATTTCATATCCATACTTATCATACTTCGGCAGATTGTCAAAATCGACAGTCCAGTCATAATGGCTGTCTCCTTCTTCTGTCGGCCGCCAGAGATGATCTTTGTAAAACAGCTCCAGTTTCACGCTTCCATCTGCTTCATGCACCTGACGATAAAGATTCAGATAAATGTCAGGGCGGTCGCCTTTTTCGAAACGATAATGATCCTTCCACTGCTTGTGGAAGACGATCTTCTTCGTTCCGCTGAGTTTGTTTCTCAGATAAAAATGCTGCTGGTCTTTTGTGTGGGAATCTCCTACCTGATACTTACTGGAAGTAAGGGAAGTGTATTCTGTTGTGATCCCGGTCTGTTTTAATTCATTCAGGGAAAGTTCCTGATAACTGCCGTCAGGAGTCTTTTTTGCATAGACTTCTTTCACGGAATAGTGAACGACAGATCCGTTCTCATCGTATTTTGGAAGATCATAGAAATAAAATTTCTGATTTTTTACCGCCGTGTCAATGCTGATCTCCTGATACATGGAAACTGTTTTTCCATCTGCATCAACAGGAGCGTGCTCACCTGTTCCGGTGTTGATCGTCCCTTTCTGATAATCTATCACACCTGCCTGGTCACAGATCAGCTTCGCATAAAGACCAAGTCCCTGCGTCTTAAGAGCTTCTCGCAGTTCGGTCCTTCTGGTTCCGTCACCATCGATCCATTCTTTTGTCACATCCAGAAGGATTCTTCCAAGTCTCTGGTTTGTGATGGTATAATAGGAAATCCCCTCGATGTTTTTCGTCTGGAACATGACACGATACCAGTGTTCATCCGAATGATAATAAATCGCCGGATTTTGCGCGGAAGAACTGTCCTGATAGCGTTTCCAGATCTGTTCCATTTCTTCACCGCTATAGTCTCTGGCAGTGTTGGATGACAGATCACAGGGGACTTTTGCTTCTCCGTTGTTACTGGTATGTGAAACAGACGTTTCCAACACCAGGATATTTTTCAGATCAAGATCCGTTGGAATCTCCACCTGTTTCTGCCAGAAATCCAGTGCCTTAAGCGTCACTGTCTGGATTTCCTGAAACTCATTTTCTCCGATTCGCTGATAGATTGTAAATGTCACGTCACCACGATGCTCCGCGTCGCTGTCGTCGATCCATTCCTTCCGGACATTGATAAACTGAAAATTCCCAGCACCTGGACGGTTGATGATCTCCCTGTAATAAGTTAAAGTTTCTTCATCAAACTGAACCTCGCCGTAGATGACACGATAAGCATCTGTGTCCTTTTCCACTACAAGGTAATCGTGCCAGCGTCCGTCCTTATCATAGAGAGGAAGATCAAGAAATTCCCCCTGCCAGCTTTCTGTCTCTGCCGCACGGATCACATTCCCTTCTTCATCCTGGATCTGTGTTTCCACACTGTCCTTCTCTCCATCCAGAGTCAGTGTGCCAAGTTCTTTTACCTGATTGGTGGAATCCTGCCGAAGCAGTGCCAGTGTGATCTTCGCATCTTCCGGTGCTTCTGTCTCGTTGCCTTCGGCCTCCTGCCATTTTTTGACAACTTTGTAATTTACCTTTCGCTCTATCCGGTTGACGATCTCGGAATGATAACTTCCGTCTTCCTTAAGCACACTTTCCACAGAAGAAGTATAAGAAACTTTTTTGTTTTTCTGCGTCAGGACAAACGAAGCATTCCCGGAATCTGCATCTTTCTTAAGCAGATTCGTGGTATCATTTCCCTGATATACTCCAATCTCTATCCATCGGTATTCCAGTTCATGTCCAAGTTTGTCATATTTCGGCATGCTTCTGCTTCCGGACATGGAGGTCATTTCCTCGTCGAATCCAGACAGGCTCTGTGTCACATCTGCACCGTTTTCCTGTACTGTGTACCACTGGTCATCATCTGTTCCATAACTTTCAACATGTTTGGCCTGCAGCGCAAATTCTACCCGCACATCCGTAAGCTCACCCTGCCAGGCAAGAGCACGCCAGGTTTTAGTGTAATCAGCCGTTACCGTTCCGGTGAGAACGTTGCTGACCGTGCCGTCGTTGTAGATGCTTTTGTCTGTGCTTTCACGGGTAACTCCATCTGGAAGAGTATCCTTTATCGCAAAGTCTCCATTCTTTTTGTAAGTAATCTTCCCGAGAACCTGCTCATACTTTCCATTATTCTCCATGCGTTCTCGTGTGAAATACACATAGGGATATCCTTCGGGATCATATTTCGGCAGGGCTTCCTGCTCTGTCAGGCATACACTTCCTGCTCCGGGATTCGCCAAATATTCGAACGTGATCTTCTGGCTGTCTTCAGTGCTGTTTGCAGGGATCACATATTTCAGCGTATCCCCTTCTTTGTTTTTCACCTGAGATGCCTTCCGGTAACTCGCATCCCCCCGCTCGCTGTAACGCCACAGGGTAAAAGATACTTCCGACCGCTCTGTACAGTCCTCCGCATCCTTCCATTCTTTCTCTGCCTGATAGGAAGCCGTGCCGCGCCGCGTCAGGATGATCGTTCCACCATTATAAACCGCTGTAGTATCTGTGCCATGATTGGAGAGATCTGTGTTGTTGTAATCAATGCTAAAATAATCTCCCTCCCCCGGATCATAGCTGTTCAGGCGATAATCCTGCGAATCACCTTCCCGGATATCATAGAGGATCTCCGTGCCGTCAATACGATACTGCGGCAGTCCGGAAACTGTGATATCCATGGAAACAACTTTGCTTCCGTCTTTCTGTTCTTTTACCTGTGCATTTCGAGTCTGTTCCAGCGAACTGGAAATGGTGTTCACATCCTGATTCTTTTTCTGATACTGAAGATACAGTTCCTTTTGTACTGCATCTGTCAGATCACTGCCACAGCTCATATCGCCACAGCGGATCTCTACATGTGTAGTAACATCCATCTTTTTGATGTAATACCATCCAAACCCGATATTTTTATTAGAGATGTATTCCTCCCTCACTTTCTCGTCCGGAATATTCAGAAACTTATAATTCTGTGCCAGCTTATCATCCTGTGGATAGTCTCTGTCTGTCTCCGGATCCGGCGGGAGAAGTGTGATCGTCTGAATCGTCGCATTAAATAGTTGGCCATCGCTTCCTGTAACGGAAAGACTTCCTTTCAGTGAACCTTGTGCAAAATGCATCACATAATGTCCGGTTCCCTCAAGATCTTCCATCGTGATCCCGCTCTGACCATTCACCAGAAGTTCACTCACCTTCATGATCTGTGTTTTCTGTGTCTTGTCAGAATCCTGATATGTCACCTCCACCTTGCCGTACTGATAAAACCACGCTGCATACTCGTCTGCACTCAGACGTCCCGCCTGTGCGCCTTCGTTGTTGTCCTGCCAGTAGATATCCTGGCTAATCTCGGATGAATAGACTGGGATATTGTCAGCTCCTGCCGAAAAAACATCCTGCGTTTCTTCCGAGAGAAACAGTTCTTCTGACGCATCGGAAACTTCTTCCTGCACATCTTCTGTACTGTCCTGCAGATCATCTTCAATCGCAGCATCCGCAGTGCCTTCAGATCCATCGCCCTGCATTTCCTGTGGATTTTCTTCTGTGCTGTTATCTAAAAAATCTTCCTCCGAAATCTCCGTCCCTTCTGAATCACCCGGACTGTTGTCAGCTGATACCTCCTCTTCTGTCTCTGAAGAATCCATTTCTTCTATGCCTGCAGATGATATCTCTCCCTGCTCTTCCACCCCATCGGAAAACGAAACAAGTTCCGCCCCATAAACTGCGACCTGGTTGGTGCAGAAGATCAGGCAGATTATCATGGCAAGTATCTTTGTGATTCTTTTTTTACCGTTCAACGCCACCTCTCCTTCCTTTGCTGTTTGATTTTCAAAGAACTGCCGAAAAACTCATCAGGCATTTTCCAAAAAAATATTCAGGTACTCTGAAGAAGCGGTCACGCATCTCTTTTTCTTCTGTAGTGTTATCATAGCAGATTTTATACACTTCTTGTTCTTTGATTCTGCGCACTGCGCCTTGTTTCTGCGCAGACCACGATATGCATATAAAAAAACTCCGCAGACCGTTTTTATCAAACAGTCTGTGGAGTTTTTATTCATGCTTTCGTTCTTTGTGTGAGATAATGCAGATACCTGCTCTGTACCGTGACCAGGCGGCTCTGTGCTACCGGGATCTTCTTGCCGTCTGCCATTAGGATATGATCTGTCCCCAGTTCGGAAATGTACCGGAGCTGGACAAAAAAAGACTTGTGCGGCTGCATAAAAGCCTGTGCCTTTGCAATTTCCCCAACTGCGCTCTCGAAACTTCCCGCCCGCCGGACACTGATGATCTTCTGCCGGTTGTACAGCGTGTAAGTGATGCGCCGCAGGGAATTCTCTGCATACATGATATCTTCCACAAAAATATGTCGGATCGAATCTGTCCCATGGATCAGTAATGGATGCTTCTTCTGCTCTGTCTGCGCCTCAAAAGCACTCTTAAGGGCAGGCATATCCATAATGCAAAAGTTATACTTATCCGGCTGTGTTTCCATGATGTTCTGAAGTTCTTCTACACTTTCCACCTGGCAGAGCTCTGCATCTGCTGTGATATTTCGTTTTATCCATTTCTGTATGGTCCTGCTGGTTTCGTTCTTATCGTTCGTCTGACTGCTGCATACTGCGATCCGAAACATAAGTGCCCTCCCAAAAATAAATAAAATGAGTTCCTGCGGACAGATCCTAATCCTTATTCAGTTTTTATTTTGTAAAAAAGCCTCTGACTTTGTCCAGAGTTTCCTCAATCACGGCATCACTGTGTGCTGTGGAAAGGAACATTGCCTCGAACTGTGACGGTGCGAGGTGGATTCCATTTTTCAGCATGTGCAGGAAATACTCTGCGAATTTCTTTGTGTCGGAAGCTTTTGCAGAAGTGTAATCCCTTACTTCCTCTGTCGCAAAGAAGATGCTTCCCAGAGAAGAAACATGGTTTACCTGGTACGGGCTTCCTGTTTCCTTGAGGATCTCTTCCATGCTTCCATAGAGTTTCTGACCTTTTGCTTCCAGATCCTTATAAACTTCCTGATGTTCATAAAGATATTTGAGCTGTGTCAGTCCTGCTGCCATGGCGATCGGGTTTCCACTTAAGGTACCTGCCTGGTAAACCGGACCGGCCGGGGAAACCATCTGCATGATCTCTTTTCTTCCACCGTAAGCGCCGACCGGCATTCCTGCGCCGATGATCTTACCGTAAGTAACCATATCCGGTTTTACGCCAAAATATTCTGCTGCCCCGCCAAATGCAAGACGGAATCCTGTGATGACCTCATCAAAGATAAGAAGTGTTCCATACTGGTCGCACAGAGTACGAAGTCCCTCAAGGAATCCTTTCTTCGGCGGGACAACGCCCATGTTTGCTCCAACCGCCTCTACGATCACGGCCGCAACCTGATCCGGAGCTTCCTCGAGAAGTGCTCTGACGCTGTCCAGATCATTGTAAACTGCTGTCATGGTGTCCTGGGTGCATCCCTTCGGAACACCGGCACTGTCCGGAACTCCGCTGGTCATTACGCCGGAACCTGCACTTACAAGAAGTGCATCACTGTGTCCGTGATAGCATCCTGCAAATTTGATGATCTTGTCTTTTCCTGTAAAACCTCTTGCGGCACGGATCGCACTCATAACGGCCTCTGTACCGGAATTGACCATACGAACCATCTCCACATGCGGGATATGCTCGCAGATAAATTCTGCCATCTCGACCTCGATCTCTGTCGCACAGCCGAAGCTTAACCCGTTTTCGCAGGCTTTGAGCACGCTCTCACGGACTGCCGGGAAGTTGTGGCCGAGGATCATCGGTCCCCAGGAATCTATGTAGTCGATGTATTTGTTTCCATCCACGTCATAAATATAGCAGCCATCTGCACGCTTGATAAAACGCGGAGCCATTCCGATCGCACCATAAGCCCTTACCGGGCTGTTGACGCCGCCCGGGATTCTTTTGACTGCACGCTCAAATAAGTCTTCTGATCTTCCCATTATCCAATTCTCCCTTCATCGATAAAACGGGCAAGTTCTTTTGCATAGTAGGTCAGATAAATAGAAACACCTGCACGGTAAGCACTTGCTGCCATCTCGCACACAATCTTGTCCTCATCGATCCAGCCCATCTTGGCTGCTGCTTTGACCATTGCATATTCACCGCTGACGCTGTAAGCTGCGATCGGAACATTGGTTGCCTTATAAACTTCTGATACCATGTCAAGGTAAGACATTGCAGGTTTGATCATGATGATGTCTGCGCCTTCCTCGATATCTGTCAGGGCTTCTTTCATTCCTTCACGGCGGTTGTGGTAATCCATCTGATAGCTCTTGCGGTCACCAAATGCCGGAGCGGAACCAGCTGCATCACGGAATGGTCCGTAGAAAGCAGATGCATATTTTACTGCATAGGACATGATCGGTGCTTCCTTGTGTCCTGCTTTGTCCAGACATTCACGGATCGCACGCACACGTCCGTCCATCATATCAGAAGGTGCTACCATATCCGCACCTGCCTCAACATGAGAAAGAGCTGTCTTTGCAAGCAGTTCCAGAGTTGCATCGTTTTCTACTTCATGACCGCATAGAACACCGCAGTGTCCGTGGGAAGTGTACTCACACATGCATACGTCTGTAATATAGTAGAGATCCGGGAACTGTTTTTTTGCCTCACAGAGTGCTCTCTGTACGATTCCGTTTTCGTCGTAAGCGCCGCTTCCGACTTCATCCTTATGATCCGGAATACCGAACAGCATGATGTTGCTGACTCCGGCTTTCGTCAGACGTTCCAGTTCATACGGGAGACGGTCCACACTGTAGCGGAACTGTCCTTCCATAGACGGAATCTCCTCCTCGATCCCCTGTCCTTCTCTTACAAACAGAGGGTAGATGAGAGAAGATTTGTCAATTCTTGTTTCTCTTACCATTTTGCGCAGAGTCTCACTGCCACGCAGTCTTCTTGGTCTTTGAATCAGATCCATTATTGTCACTCCTTATTTGTTTTTATCTGTTCAACAAGTGTCGTCAAATCGTCGATCGTAGCTCTGGATGCCATATATGTTTTCATTCCATAGCTGTCTGCTGCTGCTTTTGTCTGTTTGCCGATACATGCTGCTGTCACATTTGAATAATCAGAAAGTCCTGTGCTTTCTACAAAACCTTTGACGGTAGATGCGCTGGTAAATACCACGCAGTCGATACCGCCCCTCGTGATCTCTGCTGCTACATCGATCAGAGGATTTTTGTCATAGATGGTATCATAGGTCGGTACATCGTCCACCCTGGCACCGTGTTCTTCAAGGATCCTGACCAGATTTGCATTTCCCTTTGAGGCACGCGGGATCAGGATCTTTTCGCCGCCATGCAGGGTCTGTGCCAGTGCTTCTCCCAGGGAGTCTCCATCGTAAATTTCCGGGATCAGATCCGCCAGAATGCCTCTCTGCTCCAGAACTTTGGCTGTTCCCTGTCCGATCGCTGCCACCTTCAATGAAGAAAGACAACGGATGTCTTTTTTCATGGAGAACATTTCTTCAAAGAAAATCTCTGCCCCTGTCGGACTAGTAAATACCAGCCACTGATACTCGCTGATCTCATCAAGTGCCTGATAAAGTGCGCTCTGGTCTTCCAGTGCCACGGTACGGATGGACGGAAGTTCCAGGACTTCTGCACCTTTTCTTCGAAGTTCATCTGCTGTGCGGGAGCTTCTGCCCTTCGGACGTGTCACAAGGACTTTCCAGTCTGCGAGCGGAAGTCTCTCATACCAGCCAAATTCCTCAGAAAGACGGCAGACTTTACCAACTACGATGATCGCCGGAGTCTCGATACCCTGACGCTCTACTTCTTCTTTGAGTGTTGCAACTGTGGCAACGACTCTTTTCTGGTCGGAAGTTGTTCCCTTCTGCAGTACGGCCGCCGGCATCTCCGGGTCCATTCCTGCATTCAGAAGTCCCTGACAGATATCATTCAGAGCAGCGATCCCCATCAGGAATACGAGTGTTCCCTTTGTGTTGACCAGTGCCTGAAAATCGATGTCATATTCCTTACCTGCTCTTCTATGTCCTGTGATGATATGGACGGAAGAGCAGAAATCTCTGTGCGTTACCGGAATGCCGTTATAAGCAGGCACAGCGATCGAAGAGGTCACGCCCGGGACCACTTCATACGGGATCCCATTGGCAGTCAGAAGTTCCAGCTCCTCTCCGCCTCTTCCGAACAGGAACGGATCTCCGCCTTTCAGTCTCACGACACGGTATCCCTTCTGCGCTTCCTCAAGGAGCACCTGATTGATCTGCTCCTGCGGCATGGTGTGCTTGTCTGCACGCTTTCCTACGTTGATGAGTCTTGCAGAAGAAGGTACTTTTGCAAGTACGCCCTGTCCCACCAGACTGTCATAGACGACAACCTCTGCCTGGGAGAGAACCTCCATTCCTTTGAGTGTAAAAAGACCGATATCTCCCGGTCCTGCCCCTACGAGCCATACCTTTCCCTGTTTCATTCTGCCTCACCTTTATCCGTCTTTGTTCTGTCGGATTCTTTCATTTGTTTTGCAAGCGCGATGCCAAGTACCTCTGCGTCCTCGCGCTTTCCGCGGATGCTGTCCTTGAACCAGTTTCCTGTTTCTTCATTATAATACAGTCCGCGAAGGAAAAGTTCCTCTCCCTCGACCACACCAAACGCCGCCACCGGAGAAGAACAGCCGCCGTCCAGAAAACGTACAAAAGCACGCTCTGCACTTCCTGCGCTCCATGCATCTGCATCACAGTAGCCGTCCAGAAATGCATAGTCAACATCGGTACGTCCCTGTACTGCCAGGATTCCCTGACCTGCTGCCGGGAGCATTTCTTCCTCTGTAAAATACCGGCTGATTCTGGATTCCAGTCCAAGTCTCTTAAGTCCTGCCGCCGCAAGGATCAGAGCTGAATACTGTCCCTCATCCAGTTTGCGGAGTCTTGTCTGAAGGTTTCCCCTGACACTTGCGACCTCCATATCCGGATATAACTCCCGAAGCTGCAGGGTCCGGCGAAGGCTGGAACAGCCAAGCGGTTTGGATCTGTCAAGTTCTGTTACGCCCTCCGGCAGTACCAGCACATCCCTCGGATCTTCTCTTCTGGAAAAAGCCAGCAGAGGAAGTTCTGCCGGCACTTCCATCGGCATGTCCTTCAGGCTGTGAACAGAAAGTTCTGACCTTCCTTCCAGAAGTGCGTGATCCAGTTCTTTTACAAAAAGTCCCTTGCCGCCTACTTTATCCAGGGTGCGGTCCAGGATCTTGTCACCCGTTGTCTTCATGGTCAGGATCTCTACTGTCAGATCCGGATTATGCTCGTTTATGTAGTCCCTCACCATCTCACTCTGCAGCACTGCAAGCTTGCTTTCCCTGCTGCCGATCGTGATCTTATTCTTCATTGTCTGATGCCTCCATTGCCTCCTGAATTGCCACGCGGACTCTGCGGGCTTTCTTATGGTTCAGCCCGCTTGCTGTGATTCCCACAACAACCTCGTCCTGCATGTAGATCCCCGGAAAATAAAAATCGCATTTGCTTTTGTCATCTGCGACATTGACGTAGATCCCCTGCTCCTTACAGACTCGATAGATCTCATCGTTTAGTTTCCAGTCGTTTGTCGCCGCGATCACCATAAATGCCATGGCAAAATCAGACCGTTTCACCGGACGGTTGATCAGATTTACGAATCCTGCCTTGCCAAGTTCATGAAGCTCCATCGTTGTCTTTGGAGCTACTGCGGTAATGTTCCTGGTAAACTGCAAAAGAGTCTTAATCCTCCTGGTCGCAATGTTCCCGCCGCCTACCACTACGATTTTCTTGTCAGACAGATCTACGAACATTGGAAAAAAACGTTTATTCTTCATATAATTTCTCCAATCCTGCCACGCACTCCAGGAAAGTGTCCTGTTCCAGACTGTCCCGGAGTCCGAAAATAAGTTTGTTGACCACTTTTCCTGCTGCAGTATCTACTGCTTTGAGAAGATTTGCACGGTCGGAGTCATCCATTGGTGTATTCTTGAGGATCTTGTGGATACGCAGGTTCAGATCCTGCACTGCATCCTCCCTGATCTCCTGGATCCTCGGGATCACATCCCTGCCATCCAGCCACTGGAAAAATCCATCCATCTGTGCCCTGACGATCTCGCCGGCTTTTGTGATGCTCTCCATGGATTCCGGAGAGATCCTCTCGGTGCGGAAACTGTCCATATCATATAAGGTAACGCCCTCTTCTCCTCCAAGTGCCGGTTCGATATCCCTCGGCACAGCAAGGTCAAGAAGAAGCAGTGGTTTCGTAAGCGTGATATCATCAAATAGTTCTCTGCGAAGTGTATAGTTCGGACTGGCTGTCGCACTGACTACTACATCACATTTCGGCAGAAAGTTCATTCGTTCACCATAATGGATCCTGCTGCATCCGATCGGAATGCTCACCATTCCGCTTCTGTACTGACGGACGGTTACGGTGACATTCGCTCCGGCATCACGGAGAGTCTGCGCTGCAACCTTACCCATCTCTCCGTTTCCGATAACCATGCAGATTTTGCCATGCATGTCATATCCCTGTTCCCGCAGACTGCTGACTGCCTGATGGATCACAGACGGATTTCCATGTGCAAGCGGAGCTTCTGTCTTGATCTTTTTGCCCGCGGTCACTGCCATGCGGAAAAGGACTTCCAGCACACTGTCCGTGGTAAAATGTTCTCTCGCAAGATTGAGTGCATCCTTGATCTGTGTAAGGATCTGATCTTCTCCAAGAATCTGTGATTTCAGACCTCCTGCCAGATAAAAAAGATGCTCAACCGCTTCTTTATCTTCTCTTGAAATAAAATATTCTTCATAAGAAGGATCCTGTATATTTCTGAGCTCGCAGAGACACTGGTATAAAGAAAGTTCCTGCTCATCCTCATGGCTCGCCCAGATTTCCAGACGATTGCATGTAGACAGAATGATGCATCCCCGGATGCCTGCTTTTTCTTTCAGTTTTTCCATTGCCTCTCCGGCATTTTTCTTCGTAAATGCAAACAGGGCACGGACGTCTACCGGTGCTCTGTCGTGATCTATCCCTATCATGGATATTGTCATGATATTTCTATTCTCCTTTGTGTTCCTCCTGTATCTTTTTCTGTAAAAATCTGTCGAATCCGCAAGAGGTGCCTACAGAAAAACATACTGTTTTAATGATAGTCGTTTGACCCTGTAATGTCAATGGAAACAGAAATATTTTTCGTTGCAACAATGTCCACACCGGTTCCTGCCACATCATGCAGAACCACATCTCCGATCTCTACTGGAGCAGTAACAGTGACCTCTTTCAATTCCCGGATACAGTCCAAAATTCTGGACTTTTGAATATCCTCTTTTGTCTTGACGGAAACGACCTTTTCCGTGCCATTTAATACACGAACGGTTGTTGTCACAATTCTGGTCGGATTGGTCACTTCTTTTCTTCCATAGACGGCTCCCCGCTTACAGCTATTGCCTTCTACACTCTGTACTTCTCCGTCTTTTATTTTTACAGTGAGGAAACAGCCCATCGGGCAGCCGATGCAGGTAAGATTTTTTTCTTCCATATCTTTATTCCTCCTCAATCAGAATGCTGATTTTTCTCAGTGATGAAGCATTTAAAATCTGTTCCTTTGTCAGTTTAATCTGTTCCATCTCCCCCGGTGCCAGAATTGTCCATTTTTTGTGAAGAACACGTTCTTCATCAAAATAGCAGCTGATATAACAGTTTTTATAAACAGCTCCCACACGGAAACGGACTGTCATTTCTTCCGGCATGCGCTCCGGTCTTATCACTGCCGGGACAGTATAGCGAACTCCATTTCGGGATTCCAGAATAATTGTCCGATTCTGCTTTTGTTCCGGAACTTCCACTGGCTGCTGCCATTTTATGTAATCTGCCGCATTTTTTCCTGCCGCTGCTGCCTCCTCGGATACAAAATCTACCAGATCATGAACGTGCAGAACATTTCCGCAGGCAAACACCCCTTCGATATTCGTCTCCAGACTCTCATTGACTACCGGCCCCGATGTGACACGGTTCAGTTCCACTCCCATCTCTCTGGAAAGTTCATTCTCCGGGATCAGGCCTACTGAAAGAAGCAGAGTATCACAGGCATATTCTTCCTCCGTTCCCGGAATCGGTTTTCCATCCGCTCCGACTTGTGCCAGAGCAACTCCTTCTACACGTTCTTTTCCTTTAATATTTACCACAGTATGACTGAGTTTCAGCGGGATTCCGAAGTCATCCAGACACTGCACGATATTCCGCTTAAGCCCGCCGGAGTACGGCATCAGCTCTGCTACCACTTTTACTTTTGCACCTTCCAGTGTCATACGCCTGGCCATGATAAGTCCGATATCCCCGGAGCCAAGGATGACAACTTCTCTTCCCGGAAGATACCCTTCTATATTTACAAGTCTCTGTGCCGTCCCCGCAGAATAAATTCCCGCCGGACGATACCCCGGAATATTCAGTGCTCCCCTGGAACGTTCCCGGCAGCCCATTGCCAGAATCACCGCTTTTGCCTGAATCAGAAACATGCCTTCCTCACGGTTCATCGCTGTGATAACTTTTTCCCTGCTGATGTTTATGACCATGGTATTCAGTTTGTATTCTATATTTTGTTCTCTGACCTGACGAATAAAACGGTCGGCATATTCCGGTCCGGTCAGTTCTTCTCCAAAGGTATGAAGCCCAAAACCATTATGAATGCACTGGTTCAGAATTCCTCCCAGTTCTTTGTCCCGCTCCAGAATCAGAGTACTTTCGATTCCGTTTTTTCTCGCTGAAATAGCCGCTGCAAGTCCTGCCGGACCGCCGCCTATGATCACAATGTCATATTTTTTTATCATTTGCCGTCCTCCCCAAAAGAATCTTTGTTGCTGCCTTTTATGATTCCAGAGTTGCCTCCGGATTTTGTGATCTCTTCCACGGGAATTCCAAGTTCTCTGGCTAAAATCTCCATAACACGCGGCGAACAGAATCCTGCCTGACAACGTCCCATGCCTGCTCTGGTACGGCGTTTCACTCCATCCAGTGATCTGGCACCCAGAGGTCCTCGAATCGCATCTATGATCTCACCTTCTGTCACCATCTCACAGCGGCAGACAATCGTTCCATAAGCCGGATTTTGTCGAATCCACGCATTTCGTTCTTCCAGTGAAAACTTTGATACATCGGTAATTCCCTTTCTTGTGGAAAGAAAATCCTCTTTTTCTTTCAGATCATATTTTTTCTTCAGAATGTCAGCAACCATTTCTCCGATCGCAGGAGCACTGGAAAGGCCCGGTGATTCAATTCCGGCACAGTCGATAAATCCTTCTTCCGTCTCTCCTATAATAAAATCGTCTCCGTCCTCATGTGCTCGAAGTCCGGCAAAAGAAGTGATCACCTGACGGACCGGAATGTTTTTGACACTTTCGGATGCTTTTTTCAGAACCTGTTCCAGACCTTCTCTGGTGGTATTGATTCCTTCTTTATTCTCTATATCTGTGGCTGTTGGCCCGATCAGCAGGTTTCCGTGAATGGTTGGTGTGACCAGAACTCCTTTGCCAAACTTGCCGGGAAGGGTAAAAATCGTCCGGCTTACATGTGTCCCCGCAGCTTTATCAAGAAGACAGTATTCTCCTTTTCGCGGAGTGATATGAAGTTTCTTTTCACTGACCATGTTGTGGAATTTATCTGCATAAACTCCTGCCGCATTTACAATACAGTCTGCCTCAAAAATTCCCTCTGTTGTCTCAATCGTCCAGTTTTTTTCTCCCCGTGTGATCTTGTGCACTTCTGTATTGAAATAAAAATCCACTCCGTTTGCACAGGCATTTTCTGCCAGTGCGATCGTCATGTTGAATGGACATACAATTCCTCCGCTGGGTGCGTACAATGCCGCCACAGCCTGGTCAGAAACATTCGGCTCCATTTTTCTTATTTCTTCTTTATTTAAAATTCGAAGTCCCTTTACACCGTTTTGGATTCCTCTCTCATAAAGTTTCTGCAGACCGGGGCGGTCTTTTTCATCCAGGCACAAAACCAGTGAACCATTTCTTCGGAATGGAAAATCAAGATCACAGGAAAGCTGCTCCATCATCTGATTTCCCCGAAGATTCAGTTTTGCTTTGAGTGATCCCGGCTCTGCGTCATAACCTGCATGAATGATCGCACTGTTCGCCTTGGAGGTTCCGCAGCAGACATCTTCCTCCCGCTCCAGTACGCATACCTTTATCCGGTAACGGGACAGTTCCCGTGCAATCGCCGTACCGGAAACTCCCGCACCGATAATCGCAATATCGTATTTATTCATTGTAAAAACCTCCTGTATATATAAAAGAGCCTGACAAATAAACCCATTTTCATGGATTTCCTGTCAGGCTCTCCTCTTCACGCCAGTATGTGCAATTGTTTTAAATACAAACTTATCGTCCACTTGATTCTTCGATCAGTTCTCTTCGTCTTTCGCCCATCCATACGCATATTTTACAGCTTTTTCCCATCCACGGATTCGTTTTGTTCTCTCTTCCTGCGTGATCTTCGGATCAAAGGTCCGGTCGATCGCCCAGTTCTTGAGAACTTCTTCCTTACTGCTCCAGTATCCTACCGCAAGGCCTGCCAGATAGGCTGCTCCCATTGCCGTTGTCTCCACACATTTCGGACGGTTGACCGGTGCATCTATAATGTCTGCCTGCGTCTGCATCAGGAAATTGTTGGCACTGGCTCCTCCATCGACTTTAAGTGCCGCAAGCTGAATCCCGGAATCAGCCTTCATAGACTGTAAAACATCGTTTACCTGATATGCCAGAGATTCCAGTGTCGCACGGATAATGTGGTACTTGTTTACTCCTCTGGTGATTCCCACGATCGTACCTCTCGCATACTGATCCCAGTGCGGTGCACCAAGTCCGGTAAATGCCGGAACGACATAGCATCCATTCGTATCCTGAACCTTCTGTGCCATATACTCTGAATCTTCTGAAGAATCGATCAGACGCATCTCGTCACGAAGCCACTGGATTGCAGCTCCCGCCACAAAAATCGATCCTTCCAGTGCATAATTCACCTTGCCATTCAGTCCCCAGGCAATCGTTGTTACCAGACCATTCTCCGAAAATACCGGTTTCTCTCCTGTATTCATAAGAAGGAAACAGCCTGTGCCATAAGTGTTCTTGGCCTCTCCCGCCTGGAAGCAGGTTTGCCCGAAAAGTGCCGACTGCTGATCGCCCGCTGCACCTGCGATCGGAATCGCGCCGCCTAAGAAAGACGGATCTGCCATTCCGTAAACACAGCTTGACGGCTTTGGCTCGGGAAGCATACTGCATGGAATATTCAATTCCTCAAGAATCTCTTCATCCCACTCAAGCGTATTGATATTAAAAAGCATCGTCCTGGATGCGTTGGAGTAATCTGTGATATGCACAGATCCCTTCGTCAGTTTCCAGATCAGCCAGGTCTCAACCGTTCCGAAAAGGAGTTCCCCACGTTCCGCCTTTTCTCTTGCACCCTCTACATTGTCCAGAATCCATTTTATTTTGGTCGCAGAAAAATAGGCATCGATCACGAGACCTGTCTTCTGACGGAATTTCTCTGTGAGTCCCTTTTCCTTGAGGGAGTCGCAGTACTCGGAAGTTCTGCGGCACTGCCAGACGATTGCATGATAAATGGGATCTCCGGTATTCTTATCCCATACAATTGCCGTTTCTCTCTGATTGGTAATTCCGATCGCCGCAATATCAGAAGCCTCCGCACCGATCATATTCATGGCTTCCACCGCTACGCCAAGCATACTCGCCCAGATTTCATCCGCATCATGCTCCACCCAGCCCGGCTTCGGAAAGTACTGATGGAACTCGCGCTGTGCTACACTGCACATTTCACCTTTTTTATTAAACAGGATGCACCGGTTGCTGGTTGTCCCCGCGTCCAGTGCCATTATGTATTTCTGCATAGGTAAAATCCCCTTTGTGGTATTTTAGTATGCATTTATTGTAACGCAAAAATGGTGGGGATTCAACGGATTTCTAATCCTTTGGAAGATGCCTTTTCTTTCCGATTGATTCTTCATTTTCTTGGTGTTGCAATACACCATGCTATGGCTACCGGTACCGTAATAGCCAGTGAAATGCCAAGAAGCATAAGCACTATTACACCTATTGTAGATTCCAAAAGCCATCGGATCAGCTTTAAAAGAAGAAACCAGCCTTTTCCCAGAAGCAGACTTAAAATAAAATATCCTGCCAGCGACTTCAGAATAGTACGTGAAACTGCTGGTGAACTACTCGGCAACAAGTTACCAGAGCATCTGAAATCTGGCGGGATACC
>ERZ791906.328-NODE-328-length-65669-cov-7.111211_pt1 | contig 65669 bp, 61 predicted proteins | sample MGYA00510146_ERZ791906 | MGnify/ENA primary metagenome ERZ791906 (study PRJEB30046, sample SAMN00792096) | human gut metagenome | study: EMG produced TPA metagenomics assembly of the A metagenome-wide association study of gut microbiota in type 2... | reverse complement strand
CGATCACAGGTCACCCTGATTTCATCTTTGAATAAGGGTGGTTCTGAATAGTTACCTTTTTATTTATAAAAATTCAGTTGGTGACCTAAAATCTGCATGCTACTATAAATTTATAGATATTTATAATCAGAAATGAAGCACTTGTGCATGTGTTATTTATTACTGTTAATCTTAATGACTATAACACTGCTGTTAAACCGCCGGGAAAGTGCCGGATATTAACGAAAAAATGCCAGATAGTGCCGATGAAGTGCCGGATACTACAGGAAAAGTGCTGGATAGTGCCGATAAAGTGACAGATACTACAGATAAGGCACCAGATAATGTGCAGGAGATCTATAAATATGTATTGGAAAAAGGCTTCATTGTTCATTACAACAGCTAAGGCAGTTGGGATTTTGGGGGTATAATATCGTAGAGCAAGAGCGATTTTGTTGAATATGGTTGAAAGTGGTTGGCTGAAAAAAGAAGGTGCAGCACGAAGCACGATTTATGTAAGAAATACGGAAAAGAGATAACGTAGAATAGCTATAGACAAAATAATACAAATCTTTCCCAATTTGGAAAAAATGGACGAAGCAGTTCATTATCCTCCAGTTTATTTTGATAATCAATATGAAGAAGAATATGATAATAAAAACCTGTGACTTGTTAAAAAACGGTAGCAGAAAACTCCTTTCTATGCGGGGTTGAGGACAGAGGTAAAAATTCGAATCCTCTAACGCACGCTAATAAAAAATAAGACACAGCATTAAGCTGTGTCTTATTTTTTTGCCCTGTGGTATAATGAGTCTATCTTAAATAATGAGCAAGGGAGCGTAAATTATGAACAGTATTTTTCACAGGATCAGTGTAAGAAAATATGAAGACAGACCAGTAGAAAAGGAAAAGATCATGGAGATTCTGAGAGCGGGAATGCAGGCACCGAGTGCTTGTAATCAGCAGCCATGGGAATTTTATGTGGTTACGGATAAAGAAAAGATCCAGAAACTGTCTAAAGTAACACCATATACCGGCTGTGCAGCAGGAGCGCCTGTAGTTATCGTCCCTGTGTATCATACAGAAGGGCTTATAGCACCATCTTTTGTACAGATCGACATGGCGATCGCGCAGCAGAATATCTGGCTGGAAACAGATGCCCAGGGGCTTGGAGGCGTATGGTTTGGCATTGCACCGGTGGAAGACCGCATGGAAGAAGTACACAGACTGCTGGATCTTCCAGAAAATGTAAAAGTATTTTCCATGTTTGCACTGGGCTATCCGGCAGAAACAAGACCTCAGCAGAATCGATTTGCGCCGGAAAGAATACACTTCATCGAACAATAAAAAATAGCACGGATAAAAGAGAAGGAGGAAATTCATGCAGGATATTTTAGTTGTAGTAGACATGCAGAATGATTTTATCGATGGCGCTCTTGGAACAAAAGAGGCTGTCACAATCGTTCCCAAAGTAGAAGAGAAGATTCGAAATTTCAAAGGAACAGTTCTTTTTACACGAGATACCCATGAAACATGGTACCTGGATACCCAGGAAGGAAAGAAGCTTCCGATACCACACTGCATCCGGGATACAGAAGGCTGGCAGATCAGAAGAGAATTGGACGATTTGCGAAAAACAGAACCGATTGATAAGGAAACCTTTGGCTCTACAGATCTGGCAGCTGATCTGGTGGCAATGAACATTGATGATGAGATAGGAAGTATTACATTTGTTGGTCTCTGCACAGATATCTGCGTGATCTCCAATGCACTTCTGGCGAAAGCAGCTCTTCCGGAAGTGCCGATCACAGTAGATGCTTCATGCTGTGCAGGAGTGACCCCGGAAAGCCACGAGAATGCACTGAAGGCTATGGAAATGTGCCAGATAGATATTGTCAGATAAAACTACCAGATTAGAATTATGAGTTTTCATAACAGATAGAAAGAGAACAACCAACATGAACGACAAAATAGTAGTATGCATACAAAAAGGCGGGCAGAGGGATCAGGCGGAGTCTTTTGCTCGGCGGACGGGGAGTGTGATCGCGGATAAGCCGGGGAAGGAACTGACAGTACTGTTTGATTCGAAGGGTGTTTCCCTGACAGGATATGGACTGACTTATCAGGGGGATTTTGAGAATATGCTCCACCGCGTCACGAATGGACGGCTTCAGCACGAAATGCTGGTCCGCGCCGCCAAATCGGAGAAAGAAGGGCGCAGGGCTATCGATGCAACTGCCGGTATGGGAGAGGATGCTTTTCTTCTGGCAGCGCAGGGATATGAAGTGACTTTGTATGAGCAGAATCCTGTAGTTGCCATACTTCTGAAGGATGCACTGCGTCGTGCGAAGAAACATCCAGTGTTAAAGGATATCGCCGCCCGGATGAAACTTGTCGAGGGCGACAGCGTAGAATGCATGTCCAAACTGTTGGACCCGGTAGACGCGATCTATCTCGATCCCATGTTCCCGGCAAGACAGAAATCCAGCCTTATCAACAAGAAACTCCAGCTTATCCAGAAACTGGAACCGCCGTGCTCCGAAGAAACAGACCTCTTCGATGCCGCAATCAAAGCCGCCCCGGACAAGATCATCGTCAAACGCCCTCTGAAGAGTGAATTCCTCGCCGGAAGGGAACCTTCCTATACCCTCAACGGCAAAGCCATCCGCTACGACTGCTATACCTTGTAAACGGTGACGTAAAGCTACAAAAATTATTACCAAACTTCCAATAACCAGTAGCTTTTATCAGACAAAACCGCTATACTGGATTTATAAAAAAAACAGGGAGGTTTTTGCTATGCAGGAAGTATTTGTTGAATCTTTTGACGCAACAAAATTATTCTTCAACAGGGAACTGGTCGAGGATGCCAGAGCTGCGATCGTCATTGTTCACGGTCTTTGCGAGCACCAGGGACGTTATGATTACTTTGCGGAGAAACTTCATCAGGCAGGGATCAGCACGTATCGCTTCGACCACAGAGGACACGGCAGATCCGAGGGCGAGAGAACCTATTACAGCGATTTTAACGAAATCCTCGACGACACCAATGTATTCGTAGACCTTGCCATCAAAGAAAATCCGGATATCCCGGTATTTCTCCTCGGTCACAGCATGGGCGGCTACACCGTTTCTCTCTACGGAGCCAAATATCCGGACAAAAAACTCCGCGGTATCATCACCAGCGGTGCACTGGTTAAGGACAACGGCAAACTGATCACATCCGTAGACCGAAATCTGGATCCACATACGAAACTGCCGAATGAACTGGGCTCAGGGGTGTGCTCAGTCAGGGAAGTCGTAGACTGGTACGGCAAAGATCCATACAACACCAGCACTTTTACAACAGGACTCTGCTACAGCATCTGCGACGGTCTGGACTGGTTTGCTGACAAGATGAAAGACTTTGCATATCCGGTTCTTATGATGCACGGCGAAAAAGACGGTCTGGTAAGTGTTCAGGATACCATGGATTTCTTCGCAACAGCAGCATCCAAAGACCGCCAGATGAAGATCTACGGAGGACTTTTCCACGAGATCCTCAACGAATACTGCCGTGACGAAGTCATTGCAGATGTAATCGCATGGATGGATCACAGGATCTGAACAGATAAAAGAGAATTCTCGTTACAGAGAGAACAGTAATGAATTCTCTTCCTGAACATAAAGTAATTTTACAGCTTTGTGTATCATATAATGAAGGTATCATATTAAGAGGAGGGTACGCATGAAAAAGACCTTAAAAAGAATATTGGTATGTCTGATGTGCATAGTGATGTTCCAGACTGCGTTTATACCGACAAAAATTCAGGCAGCAGCAGTGAAACTGAACAAGACATCAGTTACCCTTGCTACAGGAAAGAACTACACATTAAAGTTACAGGGAACAAAGCAGAAACCAACATGGAAGAGCAGCAACACTCGCATTGCATCTGTGTCTTCAGGTGGAAAAGTTACCGCACGGAGGACAGGAAAGGCAACGATCACAGCGAAAGTTGGAAAGAAAAATTATAAATGCAACGTAACAGTCACTCCAGATTACAATCAGATCTATTACAAATATCTGGCATCTCATCATAAAGATATCAGATGGTATTATATTCTGAATGTGGATAAGACAGGTGCACCGGAGATGATTACCACTTCTTCAGGAGGTGGAACAACAAGCTACAATGTTTATACAATTTCCGGCAGCAAGGTAGTTCTGGCTGGAAGCTATGGTGCGAAAGGAATCAGTATGTCTCCACCTACAATTTCCTACGTATCCAAATATAAATGTCTGTATGCAGATGGCTGGACAAACTTCATAGGTGGAACATGGGCAAATATGTATGGAATGTCCGCTAAGAAGCTGGTATTAAAATATCATGCAAGAGAAGCGCACAGCAGAGGAGATTCCTATTACTATGGCAGGACAGACAGCAGTGCAAAGAGAGTATCCAAAGCTGCATATATAAGATACTATAATACGTATTTTAAAAACCACAAAACCTATAAAATGAAGGCAAATAATAAGTAATCACAAAACAAAATACAAATTTCATTTATACTTCAGGTATTCCGATCTGCCAAAGCAGAAGAATACCTGAAGTATTTTTTGTAAAAATTTAAATTTTTTGTAAATGATTTCACATCCTGTTTCATAAACCATTTCACTTAAGCAACTGCTAAAAATCGACAATTCCAATAAGAGAGAGTTATACTTATTCTTAGGATTTCCTGTGTAGATAAATCTACATTTGTACTGATGAATGCACGTAGTGCTTTGGGATTGCCAAATGCTTTTTCAGGATAACTTAAAAGAACTACCGCATTTTCTATGCCGTTGAGGTTTCCCTTATATCGGTACACGTAATATTTTCGTTTATTGACTGTCACAAGGTCAAATCCATTATGTGTGGTGGACAATTCGGCAGCCAGTTCACTGAGTTTCTTTTTCATTTCTGATGGATACAGCAGACGGTTTGTTTTCAAAGCACCAATGGTATGGAACCCTTTCTGTACAAAAGTATTGATTATTTTTTCAGAAACATACCAGCAGTCACAAAGGAAATAAGACATTACTGGTGGAACAGGCAGTTCCTTTGCAATGTTCTGTACAATGCCATTGCAGGAAAGCATGACAGCAACTGCCTGATGTCCATAATCCTGTTTTTTCTTTAAATGGGACTGGTGAAAGTACGCATCTTCAATTGGATGTAATGCCCGTGACAAAGGCTTAGTCTTTGAAGCTATCGTGTCATCCACAATGCAGAAAACAGGATTTCCGGTACGTGCAGCTTCTGAATAAATAATCTCAATGACAGGCTGTTTTAATGCATCTGAAAGTAATGAATCATCCCATTTCCCGGAATTAAGGAAATGAGCAATCGTAGTTCTGTGGCAGGAACTGTTTTTAGCAAAATCCGTGGTTTTTCCATGGTATCCTGAGATAAAAATGCTGATCAGGATACTTATAAGATGATTTATGACCCGGTTCGAATAGAATTTGCATAAATTTAATTTCTTAAACTGGTTGTATATGAATGACGAATGATGTATAGTATTTGCGAGAGGCATCTTCTTTCTTGTGAATGTTGCAAATGTTTGTTTCGTCACTTTCATTATACAACATAATCAGATTTAAGGTGTCTTTCTTTTATGCAAAATCACTAACTTGCTCATTTATAGAATATAGAAAAAATAAAAACAGTCTGATGATACAGGCTGTTTTTTTACGAAATAAATAGATAAGAGAGGTGTCTGCGATGTTTTCAAAGACCAGGAACAGAATGACAGAGGAACATTATGAGAAGGAGATCGGGCGACTTCGGACAGCGCTTGAGGAGGCTGATGCAGTTGTGATCGGTGCCGGTGCGGGACTATCGACATCGGCAGGATTTACGTATGCAGGAGAAAGATTCCGGGCACATTTCTCAGATTTTGCGGCGAAATATGATTTCTCGGATATGTATTCCGGCGGTTTTTATCTGTATGAGACGCTGGAAGAATACTGGGCGTACTGGAGCCGTTATATCTATATCAACCGTTACATGGATGCACCGAAACCGGTGTATGAGAAGCTGCTGGAACTGGTGCGGGACAAGGACTATTTTGTGCTGACAACGAATGTAGATCACTGTTTCCAGAAGGCAGGATTTGATAAGAAACGACTGTTTTATACACAGGGGGACTATGGACTTTTTAAGTGCAGCGAGCCGTGCTGTCAGGAAACTTATGATAATGAAGAGCTCGTCTGTGAGATGGTACAGCAGCAGAAAGATATGAGGGTTCCAACAGAACTCGTCCCACACTGCCCGTACTGTGGAAAGCCGATGACGATGAATCTTCGGGCCGACAATACCTTTGTGCAGGACGAAGGCTGGCATCAGGCAGCAGAGCGGTACTCCAATTTCCTTCGTACACGCGACGGATTAAAGACACTTTATCTGGAATTAGGCGTTGGATATAACACGCCAGGGATCATCAAATACTCGTTCTGGCAGATGACGCTTAAGAACCATCAGAACACTTACGCCTGCCTGAACTACGGCCAGGCCGAATGCCCAAACGAGATCCGCAGCCAGGCGATCTGCATCAATTCTGATATTGGGGAGGTGCTGGAGAAGATTTAAAAATAACTGAAAAGAGGAAAAAACCATCATGAAAAATTATAAATTACTGACACCTGGACCACTGACAACTACCGATACGGTAAAGAAATGCTGTTTGACCATTGCACCTGGGATGATGATTACAAAGTATCACTCAGGAGATCAGAAAAAAACTGCTGGAACTTGCACATGTATCTGAGGATGAATACACTGCCATTCTGATGCAGGGAAGCGGTACTTTTGGTGTGGAATCTGTACTTACCAGCGTGATTGGAGCAGACGAGAAACTCCTGATCTGTGCAAAGGGAGCATACGGAGAACGTATGGAGGATATCGTAAAACATGCCGGGATCGACTATACGATCTACCATGAAAAATACGACAGAGTGCCGGATGCAGGCAAGGTAAATGAGATCCTGAAGAACGATCCTGCCATCACACATGTATCCATGGTCCACAGTGAGACAACCTCTGGAATCCTGAATGATATTGAGTCTGTCGCAAAAGTAGTCAAAGAAAATGGACGTACTATGATCGTAGATGCAATGAGCAGTTTCGGTGGTGTGGATATCCCGGTCGGAGAATGGGGAATCGACTTTATCATCAGCAGTGCAAACAAATGCATCCAGGGCGTACCGGGATTTTCCTTCATCATTGCAAACAAACAGAAACTGATCGAATCCAAAGGCAAAGCAAGAAGCCTTTCTCTTGACCTCTATGACCAGTGGGAGACTATGAACAAGGATGGCAAATGGAGATTTACTTCTCCGACACATGTAGTTCTTGCATTTTATCAGGCATTAAAGGAGATGGAAGCAGAGGGAGGAATCCCTGCAAGACATCAGAGATATGTGGAAAATAACCGTCTTCTGATCGAGAAAATGAAGGAACTTGGCATCCGTCCATACATCGACGAGGAGCATCAGGGACCGATCATCACAACCTTCTTCTATCCGGAAAATGCAAGCTTTTCCTTTGCAGATATGTATCAGTATATCAAAGAACGCGGCTATGCGATCTACTCTGGAAAAGTAACAGAGGCAGACACTTTCCGGATCGGAAACATCGGAGAAATCTACAAAGAAGACATCCTGAAAGTTTCAGAACTTATCAAAGAGTTTCTGGAACAGAACAGATAAAAATAAGTGAGGAAAAGCAAAATGAGTACATATAAAGCAGTAATTTTTGACTGGGCAGAAGATGACGTAGAAAAACTTTACTCTCTGTTTGAGGAGAAACTTCTGGGAATCCTCGATCAGTTTGCAGAAGTAAAGCCATATGTTCTGGAAACGATAGAGGAACTGAGAAAGAAAGATATCAAGATCGGTTCCACAACCGGTTATACCGACAAGATGATGGCGATCGTGACCGCCAAAGCAAAGGAAAACGGATACGAGCCGGATGCATGGTTCAGCCCGGATTCCACAGGAAATGTGGGACGTCCGTACTCATATATGATCTTCAAAAATATGGAAGCATTAAAGATCCAGTCCGTGAAAGAAAAATTCATCGATGCAGGCGCGGATGAAGTGATCCTGAATATGAAGGAACTGACGAAATTATTGTGAGATTTTCCTATCCTATAAAACATCTTCCGGGATATTGTCAGCGGAACTCCATTCCGGAAGCAGTTTCTGTCAGTACATGGTGGCGAATGGAATGTTTGGCCTGACAGAAATGAAAGATCAGCTGAAATGCAAAACGGCTGTTTCCATGGTTATGGCAGGAGTGGGAGTCATAGAATTGATGATCATAAATCTATTTTTATAATAATGCCTTCATACTTATTTTCGAATATTCATTCACATAAAGGGGTTGTTGCTGCAAAGATGAGAGATCATTTTTGCGGCAGCAGCCCCGATTTCAAGAGTTTTATTGGCTTGATATGAACTTACTATAATTTGAACCAACCAGTTTAGAGTAATTTTATTGACTTGTTATGTATTTGCTATAGTTTAAGCCAATTAATTCCGAGATTTTGGTGGACTTTATTTGTACTTATCTGTTTGCTAGTCATTTATAGCCTGAAATTTGGATGGTCTAATTTGCCATTACTTTTTCCAAGGTCATTAAAGGATAGCAAAATAAAGCAAAACCGCCGCCAGGCAGATGTTCCTATCTGTTTCTGGCAGCGGTTTTATTTATGGATTGAATGGTTTAGCAGATCACAATGATCTGAATTGGAGGTTTTTTACTGGATCGGCTCGAAATCTACAGCGCCGTGTTTGCACAGCGGGCAGATGATGTCTTCCGGGAGTTCGTCGCCTTCGTAGATGTAGCCGCAGACTTTGCAGACAAAGCCTTTCTTTCCTTCGGTCTGCGGTTTTGGTTTGACGTTGTTCTGGTAGTAGGTGTAGGTCATGGTCTCCTGGTCGCTCATGACACGGGCTTCGGTGACACTGCAGATGAACATGCCATGGGTTCCGAGGTCAACATATTGCTCTACCTTGAGGGACATGAATGCGTTGATGTATTTGTCCAGGAATACAAGTCCGTTGCCGGAACGGTTGACTTTCTGGCCTGCGAATTTGTCAGCAGTTCTGCCGGACTGGAAACCGAATCTTTCAAAAACAGAGAACGGTGCTTCGACGGACAGACAGTTTACATTCAGGACACCAGTCTGCTGGATCACATGGTGAGAGTAGTTGGCTTTGTTGATGTTGACTGCTACACGGTACGGGTTATCGGTCAGCTGGGTAACAGTGTTTACGATCAGTCCGTTGTCACGTTTTCCATCGTTGGAAGTCACAACATAGAGACCGTATCCGATACGGAAAAGTGCAGACATATCATTTTTGTTTGCGAGAGTATCGTTCTTGGCGATATATTCTTTGCAGAGTTCATCGGTCATTGCCTCGATCTCTTTTCTGTTTTCTTCTTTTACAGCGGACCAGATGTGGACGTTGTTCTTTAACCAGTCGATCTTTTTGCACGGAGCCATCATTTCTTTCATGACTTTGGCTGCCAGAGGAGCCCAGGAGCCGTTTTCGATGATTCCTACCGTGCGGTTCTGGAAATTATGCTCTACCAGTCTGGTGATAAAGTCATTCATGAACGGATAGATGCTCGCATTGTAAGTGGTGGTTGCAAGGACCAGTTTGGAATAACGGAAAGCGTCGCTGAGAGCCTGGGACATATCGTCTCTTGCAAGGTCATAGACGAGAACCCGCGGACATCCTTTGGATTTGAGTTTTTCTGCAAGGAGATATACAGCGTCTCTGGTGTGACCATATACGGAAGTATAGGCGATCACGATTCCGTCTGTCTCCGGTGTGTAGGAGGACCAGGTGTCATAGAGTCCGATATAATGGCCAAGATCTTCAGTGAGTACAGGACCATGAAGCGGACAGATCTTCTGGATATCAAGTGTTGCAGCAACTTTGAGAAGCGCCTGAACCTGTTTTCCGTATTTTCCTACGATACCGATGAAGTAACGTCTTGCTTCGTCATCCCATGGCTCCTCTACATCGAGCGCACCGAATTTGCCGAAACCGTCTGCGGAAAACAGAACTTTTTCTGTGCTGTCATAAGTCACCATAACTTCCGGCCAGTGTACCATCGGAGCAAAGACAAAAGTAAGCTGATGGAATCCAAGAGAAAGTGTACCGCCGTTTTCTACTTCGATCTTGCGTCCCTCGAGGTCGAGATCAAAGAAGTTCTGGATCATGTTGAATGCTTTTTTGTTGGAAACAACTGTGGTGTCCGGATAAACTTTGAGGAAGTTTGCCACGTTTGCTGCATGGTCCGGTTCCATATGCTGAACGATCAGGTAATCCGGTCTGCGTCCGTCGAGGATCTGCTGGATATTGTCGAGCCATTCATGTGTGAAGTTGGCATCTACGGTATCCATAACCGCGATCTTGTCATCCAGGATCACGTAAGAGTTGTAGGACATTCCGTTCGGAACCTTATACTGTCCTTCAAAAAGGTCAACCTGATGGTCATTTACACCTGCGTATCTGATAGTATCTGTGATCTTCATATTTCGTACCCTCCAATTTGTTATGAGTTTTATGTAAAACGTTTTTTGTATCCTTGACTTTGTTAAAAGTATAACAGAATACAGAAGAGAATTCTGTTGCAAAAGTCACAAAAATGCTCTTAATTGAGAAAAATAATGTTATAATAATGGAAAAACAATGGAAAGAGATGAGGGGAAAAATGGAGCACATCACACTTTTTACAGATATTCTGCCCGAAGAACAGGAAAGAATGCGTGTCTGTTTTCATGCAAGGGAAATGACGTTCCGAAACGGAGAAACCATCATGGAATATTCAAACTCCATGAAAAAGATCGGTCTGATCCTCTATGGCAGGGCGATACTTTACTGCTGTGACACCGAGGGAAATGAGTACATGATCGATGAACTCAATAAAGATGCCGTTTTTGGCGAGCCGTTTTTGCTTCCGACGGATTCACAGCATTATTATGTCCGTGCGGCACAGGAGACCAGGATCATATTTATCGACTACGAGCATGTGATCAAACGCTGCGACCAGGCATGCCACCATCACAGCCAGATGGTCAGCAATCTGTTGCAGCTTACCGCGATCCAGTCCCGGCAGCAGAATGAGCGGATCTACATGCTTTCCAGATCCAGTACACGTAAGAAACTGATAACCTATCTCAATACACTTTCCGCAGAAAAACACAGCAAAGACCTCACACTTCCTATGTCCTATACCGCACTGGCACAGTATTTAAGTGTCGACCGCAGTGCCATGACGAGAGAACTTAAGAACCTCGAAGCCGAAGGAATCATAGAGAAAAATGGAAAGCAGATCCATATGATTTGACACAGGCAGAAGAGGAAGAGTATACTGAAAATAGTATATAAAATGAGGAAAGAAATGAGAAATTTTATTAAAAAACTATGCCCGTTGTTTCTCGGAGCTGTGATGCTGACAGGAAATATACAGAGTATTCTGGCATCAGATGAGAGCACAGAAACTCTTACAGATCTTATGATAGGCTGTGATGAATATAAGCCATATAATTACTTTGACGAAAACGGAAATCTGGTAGGAATTGATGCGGATCTTGCAGAGGAAGCCTGCCATCGGATGGGATATGAGCCGGTTTATGTTATCATGAAGTGGACGGAAAAAGAAGCTTATCTTGATGAACAGATCATAGACTGTATTTGGGATTCCCATTCTCTGAACGGAAGAGAAGACAGTTACCTCTGGTCCGAACCATATATGTACAGTCAGGAGTCTGTCATCGTAAATGAGGATAGTTCCATCAACAGTCTGGATGATCTCAATGACAAAAACATAGCAACTCTGGTTAATACACGTGCAGAAGATATTCTTCTGCAGCTGGATATCTCACCCGAGATTTATCCCCGGAATATATATAGTTTTCAGCTGATGAAGGAATGCCTGACAGCGTTGCGGCAGGGGTATGTGGATGCTGTTGCGGGTGACAAGCTGTATCTTGAGACTTATATGAAGGACTATCCGGGCAGGTTCCGTATTCTTGATGAAAGCCTGGAAACTTCCAAGCTGGCAGTGGCTTTTTCAAAAGATACAGACCCGGAACTGGTCGATAAACTGAATGAAACTTTGAATGAAATGAAGCTGGACGGAACCATTGACAGGATTCTGGAGAAGTATGAAACTTCAGTGGAAAATGCTTCGTAGGGGGCAGAACAGTGAGATCGAGGGGATCATCAAGTTCATGAAAGAACAGTGTATCCGTTATGATAATATTCTTACAAACAGTAAAGTGCGGATACAGACAGATCTTATAGAGAAGACGACGGAACTGAAACGATGTATGCAGAAGGAAGACATGGACGAGGAACAATTTCAGGAATATCTGGAAGAGCAGCGTCTGACAGGAATCCTGCTTGTTGATAAAGACCTTGAGATCATCCAGAATATCTGTACAGAAAAAATCCCGACAAGTCTCTGGAAAAATGCATTTCGTAATCAGAATCTCCAGAATGTATTTTCCTATAAAAACAGAGTTCTGACTGATCAGATCGTAACGGATGAGGAAGAGACTTATTACTACACAGCAATGTCAGATGGTGATGCAGACAAAATCGTTGTGTGTTATGAAAATGCTTCAAAGAAGGCAGAGCAGGAAGACGAAGTCAGCATAGAGACGATCCTTACCGGCTACAAAGTGGAGCGAAATGGGATCGTGGCACTCACAGATGGGGAAACTGTGATCAGTTCCAATGATGAAACGATGCAGGGAAAAAAGATTTCAGACTGCCCTCGGATCATGATGTTCAACTCTGCCTGGATTCCGGAAAGTCTGGTCTGTGTAGAGGAAAATGGAAATATATACTATGGAAGGCACACCAACTGTGGACAGTATTATATCTATGTTTTCTTTCCAAAAAATGAGGTTTTTGCCGAGCGTGGTATGGTCATGACATATGCAGTATGTCTCTATCTGGCATTCTGGTTTATACTTCTTGAAATACGTAGAAGAGGCGAAAAACGAAGACGAGATGACCTGGAATATCAGCATAATATCATTAATGCGATCAGCAAAATTTATATGACAAACTATGTGGTGGATCTGAAAAAGAATAAATTTGAGATCATTCGTGCACCGGAGATCGTTTCAAAAGTTGCAAAAAATTTCAAAACTGCATCAGAGATCGTAGATGCAGTCACAGAATATTTTGTCGGCAAAGATTATCAGGAAGGAATGCGGGAAGTTACAGAACTGTCCACAATTTCTGACAGACTCCGGGGAAAAGAAGCACTCAATTATACATTTAAGGACAGAGGCGGTACGTGGTTTATGCTGAATGTTCTGCCTAAAAGGATCCTTCCTAATGGAGAGATTGAATCAGTAATTTTTACTGCGCAGGATGAGCCATGATATCCGCACGCCGATCAATGGAATTATGGGCATGCTGAACATCGGAGATCACTTTCCGGAAGATATGGAAAAACAGGCGGAATGCAGAGAAAAGATCCGTGGTGCATCGTCATTTTTGTTTGAACTTGTAAATGATGTGCTTGATATGAGCAAGATGGAATCTGGAAAGATCGAACTGGAGGAAGTCCCGTTTGATCTGTTGAACCTGCTGGATGAAGTTGTTTCAATGATTGAAGTTCAGGCGATGGGACATGGTCTTGATTTCATTTATGAACGGCACGAGGAAATCCATCGTCAGGTGATCGGAAGTCCGGTACATTTAAGACAGATCCTGATGAATATTGCAGGAAATGCAGTCAAATATAACCGTGAAAATGGTTCGATCAGACTGGCTTATCAGGAGACTGCTTTTGACGGAGCGAATGCTACGTTTGAGTTTGTATGTGCTGATACCGGCAAGGGCATGAGTAAAGAATTTCAGGAGCATATGTTTGAGCCGTTTTCCCAGGAAGAAAATGGTGCCCGCACGACTTTTGGCGGAAGCGGACTGGGACTTTCAATTGTTCAGAAACTCGTAGAAAAGATGAACGGACAGATCAGCGTTGTGAGCGAGGAAGGAAAAGGAAGTACTTTTACCATCACTCTGACTCTTAGGGTAGACCCATTGACGGAAAGCGATTCCAGGGAGCCGGAGCTGAAGACGCAAAGGAAGTCGATCAAGGGAATACGGATCCTTCTTGCAGAGGATAATGCGCTGAATATGGAGATTGCAGAGTTTATCCTGGAAAGCGAGGGAGCTGTGATAACGAAAGCATGGAATGGTCAGGAGGCTGTTGACATTTTCCAGAATTCAGATGAGGGTACTTTCGATATCATCCTTATGGATGTAATGATGCCAGTCATGGACGGATTGAGTGCAACCAGGACGATCAGGGAAATGGATCGAAAGGATGCCAGAGAAATTCCGATCATAGCGATGACCGCCAATGCATTCGATGAGGACCGCAAACGGAGCCGCGAGGCAGGAATGGACAGACATCTTGCAAAACCGCTGGATCCGCGGGAGATCGTAAAGACGATAAGTGAATGTATTTCGCACAAAAAGTAAGAAATTTTGAGATGACCGTCGGAGATTATTATAATTTTCGGCGGTTATTTTACACAGGGTACTTGACAGGAGAAACAATCAGAATTATATTTATAACAGTGTTACATAACACTGTTACGGAGGAGCAGATGACAAAACCAGTAGAAGGAGTTTCAGAGAAAATCCTGGCATGTGCCAGGGAAGAATTTCTGGAGAAGGGCTATTCCGATGCCTCTCTTCGGACGATCGCGGCAAAGGCAGACGTTACAACCGGATCTATCTATTCCAGATTCGGCGGGAAGGAAGGTCTGTTCAGTGCGATCGTACAGCCGGCAGCAGATGAATTTACGGACATTTTTCTTCGTACACAGGAGGAGTTTCATGCAGTGGATGAGGAGAAACAGGCAGGTTTGATGGATGCATATGTGACCTCAGGAATGGAAAAAATGCTAGACTGTATGTATGATCATTTTGAAGAGTTTCAGCTCCTGCTGGATGCCTCTTATGGAACGAAATTCCAGAATTTTGTAGAGCATCTCGTAGAGATCGAGACGGAATATACCTACAAATTCATGCAGGTGATCCAGTTCCAGAACGAAGGTGCGAAGGAGATTCCGGAGGAATTCATTCACATCATGACGACCGCTCTTTTTGAGAGTGCCTTTGAGGTTGTCCGTCACAAGATGCCGAGAGAAAAGGCAGAGGATTATGTGAAGATGCTGGAGAAATATCATTACGGAGGCTGGAACGCGATCATGAATTTTGATGAAAACAGATGATCAGTAAAGAAGACTGCTTTTTGCAGCGGCAGAAGGGCAGTCTTTTCTAAAAACTACTGGTTAGACAATACTAATAAAAGTCAGTACTGTATAATCGCGGTAAGTGTTATGTAATAATAAAGCGGTTTTCGAACTTTGGAAGGGAGGATATTATGAAGAAAAAAAGTTCATTATCACGACTTTTTGAGTATGCAGGAAACTACAAGTATCTGACGGTTCTCTCCTGGATACTCTCGGCAGTCAGCGCATGGATCGCACTGGTACCGTTTTATTATATCTGGAGGATCATAAAGGAAGTTCTGGCGGTGGCACCGGATTACAGCCAGGCACAGAATCTCAAAGGTTATGGATGGGCGGCAGTCGGATTTGCGCTTCTGTCCATGATTATCTACGTAGGATCACTGATGTGTTCGCATGTTGCAGCGTTTCACGTACAGGCAGAAATGCGTTCTCAGATGATGCATCATATCGTGACTTTGCCGATGGGATTCATGGACAGCGAGGGAAGCGGTAAGATCCGCAAGATCGTCAATGAATCCAGTGCAGCGACTGAAACTTATCTGGCACATCAGCTTCCGGACCAGACAGGGGCTTATGCGACACCAGTCGGACTTCTTGTCCTGCTTCTCGTTTTTGACTGGAGGCTGGGGCTTCTGAGTCTGGTCCCGGTTGTTGCAGCATTCCTGATCATGGGCTCCATGACCGGTGAAAAGATGCAGCAGAAGATGAAAGAATATCAGAATGCGCTTGAGGAAATGTCCAGTGAAGCAGTGGAATATGTCAGAGGAATCCCGGTTGTAAAGACATTCGGACAGTCTGTATTTTCGTTCAAACGTTTTCAGACTTCCATCAAAAATTATGAGAAATGGACGATCTCTTACACCAAAGATCTGCGTATGCCGATGGTACTTTATACGACCATCATCAATGCGGTATTTTCCGTGCTGATCGCGACTGCGTTTTTCTTTACGGCGAGTGATGCATACCTTCTGAACCTGCTGTTTTATATCATTATCACACCGATCATCACGGTAACTCTGAACAAGATCATGTTCGCAAGTGAAAACCAGATGATTGTTGCGGATGCCCTGGAAAGAATCGATGGGATCCTGGACCGCCAGCCTCTTCCGGAAACAAAAGACGGCAGGGCAGTGGAGGACAGTTCTGTTACATTTGAGAATGTTTCCTTCCGTTACGAAAACGCATCCAAGGATGCTCTGCATCAGATCAGTCTTCAGATAAAAGACGGAGAACATGTGGCGTTTGTCGGACCATCCGGAGGCGGCAAAACAACTCTGGCAAGCCTTGCCGCAAGGTTTTTTGACACGACAGAAGGAACTGTCCGTATCGGCGGCGTGGATGTGCGTGACATCCCGTCAGAGAAACTTATGGAAAAAGTTTCCTTCGTTTTTCAGGACAGTAAACTTCTCAAAATGTCCATCTACGACAACGTGCGTATGGGCAAAAAAGATGCAACAAGAGAGGAAGTCCTTCAGGCACTGAAAGATGCACAGTGCGAGGACATTATTGCAAAAATGCCGAACGGGATCGATACTGTAATCGGGAGCAAAGGAACCTATGTTTCCGGCGGAGAAGCGCAGAGACTTTCCATCGCGAGAGCAATGCTTAAAGCTGCTCCGATCCTGATCCTGGATGAGGCAACTGCATTTGCAGACCCGGATAACGAAGCAAAAGTGCAGGCGGCTTTTTCCAGACTATCTGAGGGAAAAACCGTTATCATGATCGCACACAGACTGTCATCTGTTGTAGATGCAGATCGGATCTGTGTCCTCAAAGACGGAGAGATCAGAGAGATGGGAACACACAAAGATCTCGTCGCAAACGGCGGAATTTATGCCCATATGTGGGAGGCATACAATCAGTCTGTCTGCTGGAAGGTAGGTGCTTGATATGACATTTAAAGAAAAATTACAGCATAAATATGCCCTCTCCGAGCAGGGCGCGAAGGATATGATCCATGCGTTTATAAGCGCAACGATATCCAATATTGTGCTGATGTTTCCAGTTGGAATGCTGTATCTGCTTGTCAAAAATTACATGGAAGGAACACTGGAAGGCAAGGGAATCCTGTTCGCGGCAGGCTGTCTGATCTGCCTGGCCCTGATCGGAGTTACAACTTATATCCAGTATAATGCGACCTTCTTAAGTACTTATGTAGAGAGCGGTGTGCGCCGTATCACACTGGCAGAAAAACTCCGCAAGATCCCGCTTTCATTCTTCGGAAAGAAGGATCTTTCTGACCTGACAAGTACGATCATGGCGGACTGTGCGACGCTGGAAACTGCTTCTTCACACTGGATCCCGGAGCTGGTTGGAGCGTGTATTTCGACTGCCCTGGTAGCTGTTAGCCTGTTCTTTTTTGACTGGAGAATGGCGATCGCAGCACTGTGGGTACTGCCGGTATCTTTCCTGATCGTAGGGTGTTCCGGCAACGTACAGAAACGTGCAGCAGGCCGTCAGATGGATCTCAAAATGGCATGCGCGGACGGTATTCAGGAATGCCTGGAGACAGTCCGTGATCTTCGCGCAAACAACGCGCTGGCAGAATACATCAAAGGCCTGGACAGCAAGATCAGAGCTGTTGAAAAGCATGCGATCGTGACGGAACTGACAACGGCAGTGTTCGTGGCAAGTGCACAGATGATCCTCAAATTCGGTATTGCAACGACTGCGTTAGTGGGAAGTGTCCTTCTGGCAGAGGGAAAGATCGATGTGCTGACGTTCTTCATGTTTCTGCTTCTTGTATCCAGATTATATGATCCGCTGCAGATTTCTCTGCAGAATCTTGCTGCGATCATATCTGCAGATGTCCAGTGCAAACGTATGGATGAGATCCTGTCTCATGATATTCAGACAGGAAGTGAGAAACTTACAAATCAGGGATATGATATTGAATTTACCAATGTTGGATTTGCGTATAATGACAGAGAAGATGTCTTAAAGGATGTTACTTTTACCGCAAAGCAGGGTGAAGTAACAGCACTGATCGGACCATCCGGCGGTGGTAAAACAACTGTTTCCAGACTGGCATCCCGCTTCTGGGATATCAACAAAGGAAGCATTAAAGTTGGCAGTATGGATATCGGAAAGATCAATCCGGAAACGCTGATGTCACTGTATTCAATTGTATTCCAGGATGTTACACTGTTCAATAATACGATCATGGAAAACATCCGTATCGGCCGCCAGGATGCCACAGATGAAGAAGTCATTGCGGCGGCAAAACTGGCTCACTGCGATAAATTTGCGGAGAAACTTCCGGATGGATGGAACACCATGATCGGTGAAAATGGATCCGAACTTTCCGGTGGTGAGAGGCAGAGGATATCCATTGCCAGAGCCTTCCTCAAAGATGCACCGATCATTCTTCTGGATGAAGCGACGGCATCTCTTGATGTAGATAATGAAACAATGATCCAGGAGTCACTGTCCCGCCTGATCCGGAACAAAACAGTCATGATCATCGCACACAGAATGCGAACCGTCGCGGACTCTGACAAGATCGTAGTCCTCAAGGACGGCGTCGTAGCCGAGCAGGGCAGCCCGGCAGAACTTTCCAGGAAGAATGGAATCTATCAGCATATGATGGAGACACAGATGCAGGCCGCAGGGTGGAAATTATAGAAAATTTATTTTGATTTTTCTTCCAGAAAATCATACGCGAACTGTGCGTACATTGCGGCTCCGCGTTTGAGGACGGATTCATCCACAGTGTAGTGGTCGTTGTGGTTTTTTGCGGTGAAACCAAGTTCTTTATTCTGGCTTCCGACGAGACCGAAAACGGCGGGAACTTTCTCCATAAAGTAGGCGAAATCTTCGCTGATCATCATCTTCGGGAAGGGTTTCAGAGCGTCCGGACCGTATATTTTGGTGGCGGCGTTTCTTGCGATCTGGACGAGATCTTCGTGGTCATTGATGATCGGAGCTGGAAAATATTCAAAGGTAAGAGTGGCCTTTGCTCCCATAGAATCGGCCGTGTTTTCGACGATCTTGCGGAGCAGAGGCTCTGTTTTTTTACGCATTTCCGGGGAGTGGGTGCGGGTGGTTCCCTCCATAATAACTTTGTCAGCGAGGATGTTAAAACGCTGGCCGCCGGTGATCTTGCCGACGGTGACGACAAGCGGATTCAGTGGGTCGTTCATGCGGGAGACGATAGCCTGGATCTCTGTGATGATATGAGCCGCAGTCAGGATCGCATCAACCCCCTGATGTGGAGTAGAGCCGTGAGCAGAAATCCCTTCTACTTCAATGCGGAAATTATCGCAGCTTGCCATGCGCGGACCAGTCTCAAAATTCATATAAGGCGCATCGAGATCGCCCCAGATATGTGTCCCGTAAATGGCATCTACATCGTCCAGAAAACCATGTTTTACATAGTATTCTGCACCGTGACAGGACTCTTCCGCAGCCTGAAAAATGATCTTTATATTGCCTTTTAAGTTCTCCTTTTGGGACATCAGCATGCGAATCCCGCCAAGGAGCATTGCGATATGGCAGTCATGTCCGCAGGCATGCATGACACCTGGATTCTGGCTGCAGAAAGGCAGGGCTGTGTGTTCTTCAATGGGAAGGGCATCGATATCTGCACGGAGCGCGACCGTCTTACTGTCAGGTGTACTTTTTCCACCCTCGATCATTGCCCAGAGACCGTTGTAATCCGGGTAAAAATGTGGTGTAAGACCCATTTCTTCCAGGCGTTTTCCAATCGCCTGAGTCGTATTTTTTTCTTCAAAAGAAAGCTCTGGATGTGCATGAAAATAGCGGCGCTGTTCAATGATCCAGGTCTCATTTTGTTCTGCCATATCTTTAAAATTCATAGTCAAAATCCTTTCGTAAAAGTATGATGCAAGGTAAAAATATTCTTATGATAATCAATCAGACCATCGCTTTTCATCCTGCTAAGTTCCTTGGAAAGAGCACTCCGGTCGAGGCTCAGATAGTCGGCAAGCTGCTGACGATTGAGTGGGATTTCGATGCAGTTACTGCCCTGAAGTTCTGCCTGATAGGAGAGATAAGAGAACAGTCTTCCACGGATCTTTTTGGATGAGGTGTGCAGGATCCGGCGGGAGAGAGTGAGGTTTTTGCGGGCACTGATGATGACAAGATTCTGGATCAGGCGTGTGTAATTTCCCTTTCCGCTGGAGGCAAGACGGAAGATTTCCGGGACATTTACAAACAAAATTTCCGTATCTTCCGTGGCGATCACGTCCACCATCATCGGCTCTCCAGGCACACAGGCATAAGCCTCGGCAAAAACTTCTCCGGGTTTGACCAGCCCCAGGATACTGGTATTTCCCCAGATATCATTATTCTCGATCTGGGCAGTACCAGACAGCACGATCCCAATATTCGACACCGGTTTCCCGGCAGTATAAACCGCCGAATCCCGAACAAACCTCCGGGTAGAAGCCCGAAGCCCACGTAAGAGCTCCTCTGTTTCGGAAGGCGTATATCCGCGAAATAAAGAAGTCTGGGAGATGAGAGAGAAATCCATAAACAGTCACTCCTGAAATTTATTTGTTTTAATTGTAAGCATATTCTGGCAACAGGTCAAGGAATGATTCTGCAAAACATTTTAATCCATGAGTTCTGCAGAAAAGTTGTAGATATTTTTAATTCCGTTGTCATAACCACGGAATTTTCCTCCTCATTCCAGTATCCTGTACTCAACAGGTGAGAACACCTGCGATACCGAGTCAGAGATACAGACAAAATGAGGAGGAATTTTTTTATGATCAGAAGGATCATTCAGATAGATGAAGAAAAATGCAACGGATGCGGAGCGTGTGCGGTGGCTTGCCATGAGAGCGCGATTGGCATGGTTGACGGAAAGGCGAAGCTCCTTCGCGATGACTACTGTGACGGCCTGGGCGACTGCCTCCCGGCATGTCCGACCGGCGCGATCACATTTGTGGAGAGAGAAGCAGCGGCGTATGACGAAGCAGCCGTTCTCGCGAACCAGAAAAAAGCTACAAAATCACAATCCCAGCTCCAGCAGTGGCCGGTACAGATCAAACTTGTTCCGACAAATGCACCGTATTTCGACGGCGCGAAACTCCTGATCGCGGCAGACTGCACCGCTTACGCCTACGCAAACTTCCACGAAGATTTTATCAAAGGCAGGATCGTCCTGGTAGGCTGTCCGAAGCTGGATGCCGCAGACTACAGTGAAAAACTTGAAGAGATCATCCGAAACAACAATATCGCCAGCGTAACCATTGTCCGCATGGAAGTTCCATGCTGCGGTGGTCTGGAAATGGCAGCCAAAAAAGCCCTCCAGAACAGTGGCAAATTCATCCCATGGCAGGTAACCACCATCTCCGTGGATGGAAAGCTCCTCGACTGATTTTTTATTCATAAAAATAAGAAGGAACATTGGACAAATCGGCACACACGATTCCACAGGTGATGCCATGGTAACTGTTCTCGAAGGAGTCGGCGAATTCACCGTAGGCGGTGTAAAATACCAGTGCAAAGCAGGCGAAGCAATCGTAATGCCAGTCAGGATCCCACACGCAGTATATGCAGTGGAGGCATTCAAAATGCTCCTGACCGTAGTTTTTCCACAGAAATAAGATTCACAACTTACCGGCAGACCGCAAATCTGCCGGCTTTTTTTCTGCAAAGGCTTGTTCATGAGAGCTGATAGAACATTATCCCGACTACCGCGTGACAAAAACGGTCTGACATGCACAAATGTTGGATAAAAGGTATAAATAGTGACAAACTCATTGAAAATTTTGAAGAAATTTCGTATAATATGACATAGATAAATTTACAAAAATACCCAAAACGATAAACAGGGGAGGAAAATCCCATGGCAAAGACAATAACTATCTGTTTTACCAACAACAAAGGCGGCAGCGGCAAATCCACGACCTGCTCAAACCTCGGCGCAGCCATGTCACGCGCCGGAAAGAAAGTTCTGCTGGTTGACGGTGACATGCAGCTGAATCTTTCATTGGCAGTTTTTCCAGAGGACTGGGTTCTGGAGCACGCCCAGGGAGAGAAGAATCTCTACCATGCAATTGGTAAACAGGAAGACCTGACAGACTACATCGTACACACACCGTACGAAAGTCTTGATCTGATTCCGTCATCTACGCTGATGAGTTCCATCGAGTACGAACTTTTTACCAAATGGCAGCGAGAATTTATCCTGAAGAAATGTATCCAGAAAATCAAGGATTCAGGCGTTTACGATTATATTCTCATCGATGCACCGCCAACCCTCGGCGGATGGGTCATGAACATTCTGTGTGCATCCGATAAGGTAATCATTCCTGTAGAGGCAAGCCCATGGGGAATGTTCGGACTTGCAAATATGTTTGAATTTCTGGGCGAAGTTAAGCAGATCGCACCAGATCTCGAAGTTGCGGGTATCGCAGTGACCAAAGTCGACACTCGCAAGAATTATTTTAAACAAACCATGGAAACTTTGCATCAGCTGGACAATATTCATGTATTTGACAACCTGATCCGCGTTGACAGTACCATTGAATGGTCTCAGGACAACAGCATTCCGGTTGTAGAATACAAGAAATCCAGCAGAAGCGCGAAGGAATATACAGAATTAGCCAGGGAGGTAATGGATTATGTCAGTAGGTAAGGACAGCATTCTGCGCGCTGCAAACGCAGAAGCCAAAAACACAGAAACAAAAGCAGAACCAGTAAAACCAGCAGAAGAAGCAAAAGCTCCGGCAGAAGTCAAAGAAGCACCAAAGGCAGAAGCTAAAGAACCGGCAGCCAAAAAAACTCCTGCCAGAAAACCGAGAGCAACAAAGGCAAAAGCCACAACAGCCAAGAAAGCAGCACCAAAGAAAACCACAACCCGCAAAAAATCCGTAAAAACTTCCGTTCTCACACCAGAGAATTCAGAAGAACTTCAGAAAGCTTTTGTCAAGGACAAAACACCGGAAGAAGTACAGGGTTCTGTTCAGGTAAATGAAGAACTTCCGGTTTATCTTCTGTAATCTCATGTGAAGATATCGAAAAGGGCTAAATAGCTAAATAAAACGAAATCAGGTTTCCACACGACAGATAACATCGTGCGAAAACCTGATTTTTTATTGGAATTTTATTACATTTCAGATGCAGTCTGGTGCGCACCTTCTTTCTCAGGGAAAATATGTCTGAAGATGAAGCGTACAAGCGGCCCTACATAAATGAGCTGCAGGAAAAATGCTGCCGGGAAATTCATGGCAGTAGTTTCAATCCATACAGCGATGAACTGACTTCCGGTATTTTTGAAAAGAAGTGTTGCGGCAAAACTCATCAGTGGGCACATCAGAGCGATAGATGCAACAGAGATCGCAAGGATCATGCTGAACGGATGACAGTTTCTGAAATCGACCATACGTGATGCACAGGCAAAAGCCAGCTTGGACACGATAAAGAAATCAAGAACAAACGCGATCGGTCCCATGATGATCAGTTCATGAAATGCGGAAAGAAATATAGAATTTGTCATCTCACCTACATTGAGTCTGATATTATAACAGATCATGCTGTAGACCATAAAAAATACCATAATAACTGTAAAAACTACTTCCTGAAACTTGTTTTTAGGCATAAAAAAATCCTCCTTGAATAAATAAATTAAGATACAAGAGCATGTGTTGTTCGTTAATCATTCAGGGAGAATGTGCGTTTCCAATTAGACCATATTCAATTGACAGTTGCGAATTATACTATATACGAAGAAGAAATGCAAGAGAAAAATTGAATTTTTCAAAGTTAATTTAAAATCTGCACTTAGAAAATAAGCAAAAATTAATATTCACGAAACTTTACAGAGAAAGAAGCATGTGATAAAATGACCTCAATAGTGGAGGATTTTACCATACGATAAAGTAGAAACTATTTACAGATGTTTTTAATAAGAAGAAGAGGGATAAAAATGAGTGCAGGGTTACATTCAAAATGGAATCGTACTTTAACCTGGATGTTGTCGGCGGCTCTTATAGCTCAGGGAGGCACAGTAGTATACGCCGGTGATCTGGGGGATGAAGCGGCAGTCGAGGCTTTTTCTGAGGATAATTACGAAGCTGATGATGCAGCCAGTGATCTGGAGTTCTCAGGCGATGAGGAAACTGTAATTGAGGACAGCACAGATGAAAGCACAGAGAATATTGATGCAGAGACCAGCGAAGGAGACGAACAGACAGATGCAGATGCTGATTTCCAGTCTGAGGCAGATTTCACTTCTGAAGTTCAGGTGGAAGAGGAGACTTCAATCGCAGATGGGCTTTATCTTGGCGATATACCTGCTGATAATTCTATCGGTCAGATCATAGACGGTAATGTTGTATTTAATGGAGTTTCTGAGGAAACCAGTCTCTTTGTACCGGTTTATGGTGAGAAGGGCGGCAGCAAAACTGCAGTCAGAGATATGACATGGGAATCCAGTGATGAATCTGTTGTGAGTATTTTTGATACAGATTCCGACGATCAGTTACAGTTAAGAAGCCATAAGGCAGGTGGTGCTGTTGTAACAGGAACTTACCAGCCAACAGATGAGAATGGAGCTGTATCCGGCGAGCCAATGACCATCAGCATTCGTGTTTTTGTTAAGGGAATTGTGCTTGCAGCAGGCTCTGACAGCATTCAGTTATCTTTAAATGAGGATCTGTCTGTACAGGCAATTGGCTATAAACTGATTGATGGAACAGGTGAGGATGGAACAGCGGCAGATGGACAGGATGTTATCTGGAATGTGGATGATCCGCAGATTGCAGAAGTGGATGACAATGGAAATCTGATCGCGAAAGCCCCTGGTGAGACAACTGTAACTCTTACATGGGGTGCATTTACAGCAACAAGCAAAGTAAGTGTTACCGGTACTGGAATAAAGCTGACACCAGCCAGCCGTAGTATTAAGCAGACTGGTGCAACTATCATTTTTGCAGAGACATGGGATGGCACAGAGAAGAATGACAGTCCGTCAGTTACATGGACCAGTTCTGATCCGTCTGTCGCAACAGTTGATGATAAGGGAATTGTTACCGGCATCGGTACGGGTACAACCGATATCGTTGCAGCCTGGAATGGTGTTCAGTCCGAACCGCTCCAGATCAAAGTCACACCGGCAACGGATGTATCTGTAACGACACAATGGGAAGACAGCGGCGCACTGACCGTTCGTCCGGATCAGGTTGATATTCAGCTGCTTTCCAATGGATTTGAATATGACAGCATTACACTTGGCACAGATACCGAGTGGAGACATGTGTGGGTACTCCTGGATTCTCAGGATGAGGATGGTCTTCCGATTACCTATGATGTTGTAGCTGCGGCTCCGATTGGTTATACCGCAGAAGTACAGGGCAGTGCTTCAGAAGGATTTACTGTGGTATATCGTCCAGCGAAATAACGGAAGCAATTTTATAGCATAAGCCCTTGGTGTTACAGCACTGAGGGCTTATTTTATTGTATAATTGCAATAAATTCTCATTAACGGGCAAAAAGTGTTCTGAATTTCAAAAAACTCTGCCCACAAATAATGTCACATCTTGAAATATGAAAAATAATACGTATAATTTTAACTATCGAATCGGCGAGTATGAAAGAGAAAAACCGTATATTCAGGAGTTTACCTGAGTATACGGCTTTTTTATTGTTAAGAAAGTTCTCCATTTTCCAATTGGTATATAATACTTTCTACGTATGCGGCAGCTTCTTCTGAAGTGTAGAAACTGCTTTCCAGCATATTCTGGAGATAATCAAGAAATGTTTCAAGAAGTCCATACTCCTGGATCGTAAACAGCATGACTTCTCCATTATATTTCTGAAAAATCAATGTTCCGACATTTCCACGAATACAAAGATGCAGGTTGGATGGAAGATGGTTTAATGGCTTTTGCAGAATTCTGTAAGAACCCTTGCGGCAGCTTTCGGCAACTCCATGTAGCATCTCGATTCGGTGCTCAACAGTAAATTTATGATAAAAAACTTCTGGAATCTCGGCAGTCCGTCCGGATGCAGCAAACTGAAGAAGTCCGTCAGCTGTAAAATATACATAAGTCTGGCTGTCTGTGAGTCTTTTCATATTTCCTCTAAAAGCAAGGGCAGCCTGTTTGATAATTTCCTCACTGTGCGGAATATCATAATTAAATGCCTGTTTCAGAATCTTTTCGCTGATAAATGGTGTAATACAGACTTCCGGTTGAAGGGCAAAAGTAGGTGCCTCTTCAGAAACTTCAAAAATTGTATTGAAAACATTCGAAAAATTATCCGGCAGAAAAGCAGTTGGCAGAAATAACTGTGAACATTGTTCCAGATAAGTATTGTACATTTCCTGAAGCATATGTATTACATCAGAATTGCGGTAAAAGATTCCTGACTGTCCGTCAGCAGTACACATCAGCGCTGCATCGGAAGTCAGAATCATACATGGAAAAATATTCATATTCTGGTAATGAGATGAAATATTATCATAATAATACCATAATGTATAATTCAATCCAGACATGTAGATTGGGAAAATCGCATCCAGATACTTCAGGTTTACAAGCTCATGCTGTTCTGTAAAGGTGTCTTCACTGTTCAGACAGAGGATATGCTGAACTTCCAGGGTATCAGACGGAGCCAGCGTGGAGAGCAGATGAAAAACAAATTCATGATCTGGCTGTAGAAACAGTGATATCTTGCCGGAAGACCTGGATGCTTCGGCAAGGAACATTTTGTGGATGAAATAGTTGACGTTCTGAAGACTGGTCAGGACTGTGCAGTCCGATTCCTGATTATTCTGGATAAGTTTTGAGGAAAAAATAAATTCATCCGGTGATACAGAGAAATGACTTGGAAAGTGCCGGATAAAATTTTCTACACTTTTGCGCTTGTAGTAGACTTCCGGACCGATCACAGTCACTTCCCAGGCTTCCTCGAAACGCTGTGTTTCTGCTGGCGTCAGGTGCATGAACTGGGCCATTTTTTCAAAAATATCTTTGGACGGCGGATTGCGTTTACCACTGATCAGCTTGTACATGGTAGAGCGGTCAATTCCGCAATATTTGGTCATAGGTGCAACTTTGACGTGCCTGGCTTTGATATATTCGGTAAGAACCTCCGAAAATGTTGACATGTTAAAAACTCCTTCCGGGTTGATTTGATATGATGAAATCCGGAAAAGGAATTTTATTCATCCCATCCCTCATAAAAACGGATATTTACAGAAATATTCCGGACGATATCGCCTTCTTCAAGTTCCAGGTCGTCTGCATCAGAAACAGGCGGGAGCTGGCAGTCATCCTCATCAAGTTCCAGAGAGATCCAGTTGTAAGCAGCGGCATTTGCCTCCTCAATTGCTTCATCCAGAGTCTCGCCCTCTCCGAAACAATCCTCAAGATCCGGGAAAAATCCCTTATAAGTACCTTTATCAGTTTTGCGGAATACCGCAGGATAAATAAATTTCATGATACACATCTCCTTTTTACTCAATGTTAATAGTATATCATATCAGGTGGAAAAAAAGCAGAAGATTTTGTATAATGGTGGAAAATGAATGGATAGTTTGCAAAAAAATACAAAGGAGATGTGAAATGGCAGTCAAACTTATCGCCAGCGACCTGGACGGGACCCTGCTGACAAACAAAAAAGAACTTTCTCCACGTACAAGAGAAGCCCTTGATCTGGCGGCAGCACAGGGAATCCACCTTGTGCCGGCAACGGGCAGATCCTTTGGTTCTGTACCTGAGATGATCCGTGAGTACCCGGGAGTGGAATATCTGATCACAGCCAATGGCGGCGCTGTTTATTCTGTCAGCGAAAAGAAGCGCATTTACCAGTGCCTTATGACACCGGAATCCGTAGAAGTCGCGATCGCTGTAAGAAAAAGAGAAAAAATGGTCATGGAGGTCGTCGTCGACGGTGTTCCCTACGCAGAGGAAGCGTATGTCAGAGATCCCATCCGCTATCTGGCGACAGAGTACGGGGCAAGATATATCAAGGCAACGAGGACTCCTGTGAAGGATATCATTGAGTTTGCAGCGCAGCATGCGAAAGAACTGGACAGCATCTCCTTCGTATGCAGCCATGAGGACAGGAACCGCCTGTATACATCCCTGGAGAAAGAGATTCCGGATATCTACGTGACTTCCTCTGTGTCAAATCTTCTCGAAATGGGGCACAAAGATGCAGGGAAAGGCAAAACTCTATTGTGGCTTCTGGATAAACTCGGGATCTCCCCGGAAGAAGCGATGGCATTTGGTGACGCAGACAACGACAGCAGTATGCTGGAAGCAGTAAAATACGGCATCGCAATGGGAAATGCCACCGAAAACTGCAAGAAATCCGCCGCCTGCGTGACCGGAACAAACGAAGAAGACGGTGTGGCCGAGGCTATTTTATCGCACATAAAATGTGAAATTTAACTAACCCTATTGACAATGGAAAAAAATTGTGATATTTTATAGAAAATTTGATTTAGTTAATTAAACCGTTGAAGCGGAGATAAAAACTATCATGCGCGCACAGAGAGTCCGGGAGGGTGAGAGCCGGGTGGAAATGCAGATTGTTAAATGGACCGCTGAGGGCACAGGGAAAGGCGATCGCTTAGTATTCTGTGACGTGAGGCATACGTCAGTTGCCGGGAATATGAAGGTATTCCGCAAAGCGCACGGGTCATTCCGTGAATCAAGGTGGCACCGCGGGTGAATTTTAACGCTCGTCCTTGACAGAGAGCAGATTCTGTCATGGGCGGGCTTTCTTTTTTGCTCTGACAGGAACAAACAGTAATACACAGGGAGGTATGATCCATGTATCCTACGATAGAAACCATCAGAGAGATCGCAGCAAAAGGTCAGTACAAAAGAGTTCCGGTCTGCCGGGAAGTATACGCAGACAGATATACACCGGTAGAAGTTATGAGGACTTTAAGGAAGGCGAGCAGGCATTGTTATCTGCTTGAAAGTGCCAGCCAGACAGAGGTGTGGGGACGCTATTCTTTCCTCGGATATGAGCCGGCCATGGAGATTACCTGCACGGACGGAGCAATGAAGATCCGCCGCACGGAAGGCGAAGATCAGGGTGAGATCACAAAGCAGGTTGCACATCCGGGAGACACTTTAAGAGAGATCCTGAAAGAATACAAGAGCCCGGTGATTGAAGATATGCCACCGTTTACCGGCGGTTTGGTCGGATATTTTTCCTATGATTACATCAAATACAGCGAGCCGAAATTAAAGCTTGGCGAACACGAAGATCCGGATTTCAGAGACATGGATCTGATGCTTTTTGACCAGGTGATCGCCTTTGACCATTACAGACAGAAAGTACTTCTGATCACAGGAGTCATGCTGGACGACCTGGAAAATTCTTACCAGAAAGCAGAGAAAAAACTTCAGGAAATGGCAGATCTGATCCGAAACGCACAGAAGGCTGAGTTCCTGCCATTACAGCTTGATTCTGAGATCAAACCGCAGTTCCCGAAAGAAAAATACTGCCAGATGGTAGAAAAAGCAAAACATTATATCCATGAGGGAGACATCTTCCAGGTGGTGCTTTCCAACCCGATGAGAGCAAAAGCAGAGGGAAGTTTATTTGATACTTACAGAGTCTTGAGAGCAACAAATCCGTCACCGTATATGTTTTATTTTTCCAGTGATGACATCGAACTTGCAGGTGCTTCACCGGAAACCCTGGTAAAACTGGAGGACAAAAAACTTACCACTTTCCCACTGGCAGGAACCAGACCGAGAGGCAAGACAAAGCAGGAAGACAGGGAACTGGAAGAGGGACTTCTGAAAGATGAGAAGGAACTTGCAGAGCACAACATGCTGGTCGATCTGGGACGAAATGACATCGGAAGGATCAGCAAGATCGGAACGGTAGAAGTGGAAAAATACATGAGTGTGGAGCATTTTTCACAGGTTATGCACATCGGTTCCACAGTCGCAGGAGAGCTTCGAGAAGACAAAGATGCGATAGATGCAGTCGACTCCATCCTCCCGGCAGGAACACTTTCCGGGGCACCGAAGTTCCGTGCCTGCCAGATCATCGAAGAACTGGAACAGAGCAAACGAGGCATTTACGGCGGCGCGATCGGATATCTGGATTTTGCAGGAAACCTTGATAGCTGCATTGCGATCCGTCTTGTATACAAGAAAAAAGGTGAGATCTGCATCCGCTCCGGAGCAGGGATCGTAGCAGACAGCGTTCCGGAAAAAGAATTCGAAGAGTGCTGCAACAAGGCAAGAGCCGTAGTTCTGGCAATCCAAAAAGCACAGGAGGGATTGGAATGATCGTACTGATTGATAATTATGACAGCTTTTCCTACAACGTATATCAGCTGATCGGTTCCGTAGAACCGGACATCAAAGTTGTTCGAAATGATGAATATACAGTAGAAGAAATCGAGGCAATGAAACCGGAAGCACTGATCCTTTCACCGGGACCGGGCAAGCCGTCAGACGCAGGAATCTGCATCGAAGCAATTAAATATTTTGCAGGAAAACTTCCAATCTTCGGCATCTGTCTTGGACATCAGGCAATCTGTGAAGCCTTCGGCGGCAGAGTTTCCTACGCAAAAGAACTGATGCACGGCAAGAAAAAAACAATCTATACCGTCGGAGAAAGCAAACTTTTTGAAGGACTGGGAGACAGCTTCCAGGCAGCCAGATACCATTCACTGGCAGCAGTAAGAGATAAACTTCCGGAGGTTTTAAGAGTCACAGCAGAGGCAGAAGACGGCGAGATCATGGCAGTGGAACACACAGAATATCCAATCTATGGAGTACAGTTCCATCCCGAATCCGTTATGACACCGGATGGAAAAGTGATGATCCAGAACTTTATAAATGTTGTAAAGAAGTAGTTAAGGAGGACATGAAAATGATCAAAGAAGCAATCGTAAAACTTTCAAAAAAAGAAGACTTAACATATCAGGAAGCAGAGACAGTCATGGATGAGATCATGAGCGGACAGGCGACACCGGTACAGATGTCTTCCTATCTGACAGCACTTTCCATGAAGGGTGAGACCATTGATGAGATCACCGCTTCCGCGGCAGGAATGCGCGCGCACTGCATCAAATTACTGCATGATCTGGACGTTCTGGAAATCGTAGGAACCGGTGGTGACGGAGCAAACTCCTTCAACATTTCCACCACTTCTTCACTGGTGATCGCAGCAGGCGGCGTGCCGGTTGCAAAACACGGAAACCGTGCAGCATCCTCCAAGAGTGGTGCAGCAGATGTTCTTGAAGCACTTGGAGTAAACATCACGATCTCCCCGGAAAAAAGTGCAGAACTTCTCAAAAAGATCAACATCTGTTTCCTGTTTGCACAGAATTATCATATCGCAATGAAGTACGTAGCACCGATCCGTAAGGAACTTGGAATCCGTACCGTATTCAATATCCTCGGACCTTTGAGCAACCCGGCAGGAGCAAATATGGAGCTGATGGGTGTGTTTGATCAGAGTCTTGTAGAGCCATTGGCACAGGTTATGGCGAAGCTTGGTGTGACAAAAGGAATGGTAGTTTTTGGACAGGACAAACTGGATGAGATCTCGATGAGCGCACCGACTTCTGTCTGCGAGATCAAGGACGGATGGTTTCAGTCTTACGAGATCACACCGGAGCAGTTCGGTTATACAAGATGCTCCAAAGATGATCTGGTTGGCGGAACTCCGGCAGAAAATGCAGAGATCACGAAAGCAATCCTGAAAGGCGAAGAGAAGGGACCGAAGCGTCAGGCAGTATGCCTCAACGCCGGAGCTGCACTCTATATCGCAGGCAAAGCAGAAACCATGGAAGCAGGTGTACGCATGGCAGAAGAACTGATCGACAGCGGTGCAGCACTGAAGAAATTAGAGGAATTCATTCAGGAATCTAACGCTTGAATGACCGATTAGAAAAGGAAATTTTTTACTATGAACATATTAAATGAGATCGCTGAGAAGACGAGAGAGCGCATCGAAAAAGACAAAAAAGAGATGCCGAGAGAGGATCTGATCCGTGAGATCCAGCAGAAAAAAGTGCAGATGCTTCTCAATCCGCTGATCCAGTCTGAGACAGCAAAAACGCCGCATAGTTTTTATCAGGCACTAAAAAAACCGGGAATGTCCTATATCTGTGAAGTCAAAAAAGCATCCCCGTCCAAGGGGCTGATCGCACCGGATTTTCCGTATCTGGACATCGCAAAAGAGTATAAAGCAGCCGGTGCATCCGCGATTTCCTGCCTGACGGAACCGTTTTATTTCCAGGGTTCTGACCAGTATTTATGGGAGATTGCATCAGAAGTTGATATCCCGGTACTGCGAAAAGATTTCGTCATTGACGACTACATGATCCTGCAGGCGGCAGCTTATGGTGCAGCCGCAGTGCTCCTGATCTGTGCATTACTTGACGATAAACAGCTTCGGGAATACCGCGAAATGGCAGAAGATCTGGGAATGGATGCCCTGGTGGAAGCACACGATGCAGAGGAAGTTGCGAGAGCTTTAAAGAGCGGAGCAAGGATCATCGGAGTCAACAACCGTGACCTCAGAACCTTCGAGGTGGATATGGCGAACAGCATCAACCTTCGCGAACTTGCACCGGAGAATGTGATCTTTGTTTCCGAGAGCGGCATCCGCACATCGGAGGACATCAAGCGTCTGCATGATAACCAGATCGAGGCTGTGCTGATCGGAGAAACCCTGATGCGAAGTCCGGACAAAAAAGCAGCACTCGAAGAACTGAATGGAGCACCGTTGACTGAGGATTGAGAAACAGAGAGATGCAGGAAATGACAGCTCAGGATCATAGCAAAGCTAAGATAAAAATATGTGGGCTCAGGCGCAGAGAAGACATCCTCGCCGTCAATGAGGCGAAGCCGGATTACTGTGGATTTATCATAGAATTTCCCAAAAGTTTCCGGAGTGTAACGGCAGATGAAGTGAGAGATCTGGTGAAAGATCTGATCCAGGAGATCCAGCCAGTTGGAGTGTTTGTCGATGCACCGATGGAGCTGGTAAGATCACTTCTGGATGACGGAACGCTTGCACTTGCACAGCTTCACGGACAGGAAAATGAGTCCTATATCAGAGAATTAAAAACATACACAGACAAGCCGATCATCAAAGCGTTTTCCATAAAAACAGCTGAAGATATCGAGAAAGCATTGCAAAGCCCGGCAGATTACATCCTGCTGGATCAGGGCGGCGGAGGAACCGGAAAGACTTTTGACTGGTCTTTGATCCCGGAGATCCAGAGACCGTTTTTTCTCGCAGGAGGCATCGGAGCCGCCAATCTGGAACAGGCGATCCGGGAAATCCATCCATATGCGGTGGATCTAAGCAGCAGTGTGGAGACAGAAAAGTGGAAAGATCCGACGAAGATCCGGCAGGTTGTGGATATCGTCAGGAAAATGAAAGAAACAAAGTAATTATATAAAGAAACAAGGTGTTTGGAAGAATATAGAGGAGGACACAAATGTCAAAAGGAAGATTTGGAATACATGGAGGGCAGTACATTCCAGAGACACTGATGAATGCGGTTCTGGAGCTGGAAGAGGCCTATAACCGTTACAAAGATGACCCGGAATTCAACCGTGAACTGACCGATCTGCTGAACAATTATGCAGGCCGTCCGTCACGTCTGTACTATGCAGCACATATGACAGAAGACCTCGGCGGAGCCAAAGTTTATCTGAAACGTGAGGACTTGAACCATACAGGAGCACACAAGATCAACAATGTTCTGGGACAGGTTTTACTTGCCAAAAAGATGGGAAAAACACGTGTCATCGCAGAGACAGGAGCCGGACAGCACGGTGTTGCAACCGCAACAGCAGCAGCTCTTATGGGTATGGAATGTGAAGTATTCATGGGTAAGGAAGACACAGAACGTCAGGCACTGAACGTATACAGAATGCGTCTTCTGGGAGCTAAAGTACATGCCGTTACATCAGGAACTGCAACCCTGAAAGATGCCGTTTCCGAGACAATGAGAGAGTGGACAAACCGTATTTCCGATACACATTATGTCCTCGGATCTGTCATGGGACCGCACCCGTTCCCGACGATCGTCCGTGATTTCCAGGCAGTCATTTCCAAGGAGATCAAAGAGCAGATCCTCGAAAAAGAAGGCAAACTTCCAGATGTTGTGCTTGCCTGTGTGGGCGGCGGTTCCAATGCGATCGGAACTTTCTATAACTTTATTGAGGATGAGGGAGTCCGCCTGATCGGCTGTGAGGCAGCAGGACGCGGTGTCAATACTGCAGAGACGGCAGCGACGATCGCAACCGGAAAACTTGGTATTTTCCATGGCATGAAGTCCTATTTCTGCCAGGATGAGTATGGTCAGATCGCACCGGTTTATTCCATTTCAGCGGGATTAGATTACCCTGGTGTCGGACCGGAACATGCACATCTTTATGACAGCGGACGTGCGGAATATGTGCCGGTAACAGACGATGAAGCGGTAGATGCATTCGAATATCTGTCAAGAACAGAAGGCATCATTCCGGCGATCGAGAGTGCTCATGCCGTGGCTTACGCGAGAAAGATCGTGCCACAGATGCGTAAAGACCAGATCGTAGTTATCACTATTTCCGGACGAGGAGACAAGGACTGTGCAGCGATCGCACGTTACAGAGGGGAGGATATCCATGAATAAGAGAATTACAGAAGCATTTGCGAAGGGAAAAGCATTTATCCCGTTTGTTACCTGCGGGGATCCGTCCCTTGATGTTACCGAAAAAATCGTTTATGCCATGGAAGAAGCAGGTGCAGATCTGATCGAGCTTGGTATTCCATTTTCTGATCCGACCGCAGAAGGCCCTGTCATCCAGGGCGCAAACCTGCGTGCTTTATCCGGTGGAGTTACCACAGATAAAGTTTTTGATATGGTAGAAAAGATCCGCAAAAACAGTTCTATCCCAATGGTATTTATGACCTATGCGAACGTTGTTTTTTCCTATGGGATTGAGCGTTTCTGCAAGAGAGCAGCAGAAGTTGGAATGGACGGAATGATCCTTCCGGATGTCCCATTTGAAGAAAAAGAAGAGTTCGCATCCGTTGCAGAGAAGTATGGTCTGGATCTGATCTCTCTGATCGCACCGACCTCCCACGAGAGAATCTCCATGATCGCAAAAGAGGCAGAAGGATTTGTCTACTGCGTATCCTCCCTCGGAGTTACCGGCATGCGAAGCCAGATCACCACAGACATCGGAGCCATGGTGGAACTCGTCAAAGCCCAGAAAGACATCCCATGTGCCGTAGGTTTCGGAATCTCCACTCCGGAGCAGGCCAAAAAGATGGCCTCCCAGGCCGACGGCGTCATCGTGGGTTCTGCCATTGTCAAACTCTGTGAAACCCACGGAGCCGACTGCGTACCGTATATCAAAGAGTATGTGAAGTCCATGAAGGATGCGATAAGATAAAAGCATATATCATGTATAGAAAGCTTTTTTCTTGAATAATTACCCGGTATCTAATCACCAGGCATCGGAGGGAATGCCAGATGTATTTTCCGATGCAGGAAGCTATTATGAACACTGTTTTTCTGATATATTCAGCTTATCAGGAAGACGGTGTTTTTTATGATGATAAAAAATCAGATGGATTTTCACTTGCTTGTAAAAGGAATGCCTTCATGTTATGATATAGACATTAGTTGGGAAAGGAGTGGCAGACATGGCGAGATTAGGCATTCCGGTTGGTATTTCAGATTTTGAGAAAATCCGGAAGAATGGATATTACTACGTTGATAAAAGTGGACTGATCGCAGAATTATTAGAAGAAAAATCCATAGAAGTTACTCTGATCACCAGACCAAGGCGTTTTGGGAAGACTCTTGGTATGAGCATGCTGGCGAATTTTTTTGATATTCGAAAAGAAAGTACAGAGTTGTTCAAGGGGCTGGAAATTACGGAACAAAGAGACGTGTGCAGTGAGTGGATGAACCAGTTTCCAACGCTGTTTGTGACCTTCAAGGATGTTGACGGATTAGATTTTTCCAGTGCTTATGGTATGCTTTCTTCAACGATCACAGAACTTTACAAAGAGCACCTGTATTTAATGGAAAGTTCCCGGATAAGTCCATATGATAAAGAAATCATGCAGCGCATTATTACAGAAGAAGCAACTGTTACAGATATCAAAAAGAGCCTGTCGTTGCTGATAAAGCTGATGCAGCAACATTATCAGAAAAATGTAATCCTTTTGATCGATGAATACGATGTCCCGATTGCAAAAGCCAGCAGCCATCAATATTATCCACAGATGCTTGAAATCCTTAAAGTGATGATGAGCACTGCGTTAAAGGACAATCCGGGGCTTTGCTTTGCAGTAGTCACAGGCTGCCTGCAGATTGCGAAAGAGAGTATTTTTACAGGAACCAATAATTTTGTTTCCGATACAATAAGCGATTCAAACTTAAATGAATATTTTGGTTTTACACAAAAAGATGTAGATAAGATCCTGAGCGAAGCAGATGTCGAGGAATTTGGAGACGAGATGAAGAAATGGTATGATGGGTATCATTTTGGAGAGGTTGATGTTTACTGCCCCTGGGATGTGATGAATTATATTCGTGATATCCAGCGGAATCCGAAGGCAAGACCGGCAAGTTACTGGAAGAATACCAGTGATAATGAGATCATCCGTTCTTTTATTGATTACGCAGGAAGTAACATTACAAAGAAAATGGAAGCCTTACTTTCAGGAGGTTATATCATACAACGTATAGATGAAAATCTCACTTACGATTATCTGCATTCTTCAGAAGAAAATCTCTGGAGCATTCTTTATCTGACAGGCTATCTGACGCAGGCAAGAGAAAATGAAATAACAGATCCGTTGCCAGACAATATGTCAGCGTTAAAAATTCCAAATGCTGAGATCAGAGAAATTTTTGAGACTACCGTTGTGAAATGGTTTTCTGAGAGTGTCAAAACATGGAATCGAAAGGCTTTGTTCGATGCTGCATGGAGTGGTCAGAGCGAGATCCTTACACAGGAAATGAGCAAACTTTTGCGAAAAACCATCAGCTATCATGATTACAGGGAAGATTTTTATCATGCTTTTCTTGCAGGGATTTTTACAGGAGCAGGATATGTTGTAGAGTCAAACAAAGAACATGGAGAGGGACGCGGCGATATTGTTGTGTATGACTCTGTAAATGGACAGGTGGCGATTTTTGAGGCAAAATATTCCAGAACATTGTCTGCTATGGAGGGCGACTGTGAAGCAGCCCTGCGCCAAATTGACAGGCGTATGTATGCAAAAGAGTATGAAGATGAATATGACCATATTTATTGCTATGGTGTAGCTTTTTATAAGAAGCGTTGTCTTGTAAAACAAAAGAAAGAAAACTGATTTATTATTGGAGAAGAGGGGTATAGCATGGAATTCCAGCATGAACTGGTGATCCCGGATGAGGGACTGCCGTTTAAATTTTTTCTGTTTGAGGGAAGTCAGGGAAATTATGTGAGGGAGAAACACTGGCATACGTCTGTGGAGATCTTTGCGGTGATGGAAGGTTCGCTGACTTTTTATCTGAATGATGAGAAACATCCGCTCAAGGCGGGGGAGCTGATGATTATCAATTCCAATGAAGTGCATTCGATCGATTCGCCGGAAGAGAATCATACGGCAGTACTTCAGATTCCGCTGAAGCAGTTTGAGGACTATTTTACCGCACACCGATTTGTACGCTTTGCGGGAAGTGTTCCGGAGATGGATGCGACACTCTGGAGACTGGTGCGTGAAATGTATAAATTATACGGGAAACGTGGAGTCGGATATGAATTCAAGATCCGTTCCTTCTATTATGATGTGCTTTATTTTCTGGTCAATCACTACCGGTTGGACGAGGCGGGCGAGCAGGAAGTACGCCACAGCCGCCGCCTGGATGCTCTTGCGAGAATTACTTCCTATATGAGAGAGCATTATCAGGAAGAACTCAAACTGACCGAAGTAGCGAACATGTTCGGTTACTCCGATGCATATTTATCCAGAATGTTCCAGAAATATGCAAATGTCAATTTTAAGACGTACTTACAGGACATCCGAATGACCTATGCATACAGGGAATTACTGAACACAGACAAGACGATCAGCCAGATCGCCCTGGACAACGGATTTAGCAGCAGCCGCGCTTTTACGCGGGAATTCCAGAAACGATACAGCATTCTGCCAAGCGAACTTGGACGAGAAAAATAAAGAATAAAAATGCAAAAACAGGCGGATCAGAAACGCCTGTTTTTTTTCTTAATAGTTATAAATGTTTGTACAAAATAAAAAACTAAAAGGTCAAAAAAGTGCACTAAAGAGGACAAAAAATCTGGCGAAATAAAACACACCTCATGATATGATATCTCCAACATGAAAAATATAAAGGAGGTAACTTCAGGTGAAGATTCAGAATGTAGCAGATGACGCATTTCGCAGATATGGTAAAGTACTGGAGGGGTATGACTTTACAGAACTCCTGAAGGAAATGAAACACACACCGGTACCGGAGGACGTGATCTATGTGCCATCCGTAGAAGAGATGGAGGCATTGCCGGTAGCGAAGGAACTTCAGAACAAAGGATACGGTGGACTGCCGATCGAGATCGGATACTGCAATGGTCATAATAAGAAATTAAACGGACTGGAATATCACCGCAATTCCGAGATCAACGTAGCGGTTACAGATCTTGTCCTTCTGATCGGACATCAGCAGGATATCGAAAAAGATTTTACATATGACACATCCAAAGTAGAAGCATTCCTTGTTCCGGCAGGAACCGGAATCGAAGTATATGCAACAACTCTTCACTATGCACCATGCCATGTAAACGAAGCAGGTTTCCAGTGCGTTGTTGTTTTACCAAAAGGAACAAACACGGAGCTGACTTTTGACACAGCCGCTGAAGGCGAGGACAAGCTTCTTACAGCTAAGAATAAATGGCTGATCGCACACGAAGAAGCAGCTATCGAAGGTGCGTTTAACGGACTCAAAGGTGAGAATGTCGGAATCGACTGATTTTTTATACTGAAAAGCAAATAACTGTAAATACAAACTTATATAATATGGAGGAATTTTTATCATGAACAATATCCCAGTAGTAAAACTTGGAATCATCGCAGTAAGCCGTGACTGTTTCCCGATCCAGCTCTCTGAGAAGAGACGCGCAGCTATCAAAGCAGCCTACACAGGAGAGCTTTACGAATGTCCAGTAACTGTTGAGAACGAGAAAGACATGGAAAAAGCACTCGAAGATGTAAACAAAGCAGAGTGTAACGCCCTGGTTGTTTTCCTTGGAAACTTCGGACCGGAAACACCGGAGACACTGATCGCAGAAAGATTCGACGGACCGTGCATGTACGTTGCAGCAGCGGAAGGCGACGGCGACATGATCAACGGCAGAGGTGATGCTTACTGTGGTATGCTGAACTGCTCCTACAACTTAAAGATGCGTCATCTTGAAGCATACATTCCGGAATATCCAGTTGGAACAGCTGATGACATCGCCAAGATGATCGGTGATTTCGTACCGGTTGCACGTGCCGTTATCGGTGTTCGTAACCTCAAGATCATTACATTCGGACCACGTCCGCAGGATTTCTTCGCTTGTAACGCACCGATCAAAGGCCTCTATGAACTGGGTGTTGAGATCGAAGAAAACTCCGAACTTGACCTTCTCGTTGCTTTCAAAGAGCATGAAAACGATCCTCGTATCCCGGAAGTTTGCGCAGATATGGCAAAAGAAATGGGCGAAGGCAAATACTACGAAGACCTCAATGCAAGAATGGCACAGTTCGAGCTTACTCTTCTTGACTGGGCAGAAGCTCACAAAGGAGCAAGAAAATACGTTGCATTTGCTGACAAATGCTGGCCGGCATTCCCGTCACAGTTCGGATTTGAGCCTTGCTATGTAAACAGCCGTCTTGGTTCCAGAGGAATCCCGGTATCCTGCGAAGTTGATATCTATGGAGCACTCAGCGAGTACATCGGACTCTGCATCTCCAACGACGCAGTTACACTGCTTGACATCAACAACTCTGTTCCGCAGTATATCTATGACGAAGATATCAAAGGAAAATATGATTACAAACTTACAGATACATTCATGGGATTCCATTGTGGAAATACTCCGGAATGCAAGATGTGCGAATCCAGAGCCGTTAAATATCAGCTCATCCAGCACAGACTTCTTGAGCCAGCAGGATCTGAGCCAGACTTTACAAGAGGAACTCTTGAAGGTGACATTGCTGCTTCTGACATCACATTCTATCGTCTGCAGTGCAACTCAGAAGGTGAACTGGTAGCATACGTTGCAGAAGGTGAAGTTCTTGATGTACCGACAAGATCCTTCGGTGGTATCGGTATCTTCGCTATCAACGAAATGGGAAGATTCTACCGTCACGTACTGATCGAAGGTAACTATCCGCATCACGGAGCAGTTATGTTCGGACATTACGGAAAACAGTTCTTCGAAGTAGTGAAATTCCTTGGACTGGATGTAAAGAAGATCGGTTACAACCAGCCAGCAGGAGTAAGATACCCAACAGAAAATCCGTGGGGATAATCTTCTGATTTTGAAAAAAATAAAATAAAATCAATACAGACATCCCGGGAGTTTTCCTGGGATGTCGTGGTAAAGAGCAAAATATCAGTAAAAAATATCAATAACAGACAGAATGTGCATCTGCGGGGTATGTATGCAAAATGCACAGTTAGGAGGAAATATGTACTATATTGGTGTGGATTTAGGAACTTCTGCCGTAAAACTTCTTCTGATGGAAGAATCAGGCAAGATTTGTAATATCGTATCAAAAGAATATCCACTGTTTTTCCCGCATCCGGGCTGGTCAGAACAGAATCCGGAAGACTGGTTTACCCAGAGTGTTGAGGGAATGAAAGAACTGACCGAAGGAATCGACCGCTCCCAGGTAGCCGGAATCGGCTTCGGCGGACAGATGCACGGACTGGTAACACTGGATGAAAATGACAATGTCATCCGCCCGGCAATCCTCTGGAATGATGGACGTTCCCAGAAAGAAACAGAATATCTCAACAATGAGATCGGCAAAGATAAATTATCACAGTACACAGCAAATATCGCTTTTGCAGGCTTCACAGCACCAAAGATCCTGTGGATGAAGAAAAACGAGCCGGAGAAATTTGCAAAGATCGCAAAGATCATGCTTCCAAAAGACTACCTTGCATACAGACTTTCCGGATCTTTCTGCACAGATGTTTCTGATGCATCCGGTATGCTGCTTCTTGACGTAAAGAACCGCTGCTGGTCCAAAGAAATGATGGAGATCTGCGACGTTAAGGAAGAACAGCTTCCGAAACTGTACGAAAGCTGGGAAGTTGTCGGAACACTGAAACCAGAAGTTGCAAAAGAACTCGGATTCTCTGCAGACGTCAAAGTCGTAGCAGGAGCAGGCGACAATGCGGCAGCAGCAGTCGGAACAGGAACTGTTGGTGATGGACAGTGCAACATCTCCCTTGGAACTTCCGGAACCATCTTCATCTCCAGCAAAAACTTCGGCGTTGACGAAAACAATGCACTGCATTCCTTCTGCCATGCAGACGGAAGCTATCACCTGATGGGCTGCATGCTGAGCGCAGCATCCTGTAACAAATGGTGGGCAGAGGAAATCCTTCAGACCAAGGATTTCGCAGCAGAGCAGGCACCGATCCAGAAACTCGGCGAAAACAATGTATTCTTCCTTCCATACCTGATGGGAGAAAGATCACCACATAACAATCCTGACGCAAGAGGTGTATTCTTCGGAATGTCCATGGACACTACAAGAGCAGATATGACACAGGCTGTTCTCGAAGGCGTAGCCTTCGGACTTCGCGATTCCCTCGAAGTTGCAAGAAAACTTGGTATCAAGATCGAACGAACCAAGATCTGCGGCGGCGGCGCAAAGAGCCCGCTCTGGAAAAAGATTATTGCAAATGTGATGAACCTCAAAGTTGATGTTCTCGACGTAGAAGAAGGACCGTCCATGGGTGGCGCCATGTTGGCTGCTGTAGGATGTGGGGCTTATCCGGATGTTGAGACCATCGGAAAGAAGATGGCTCACGTCGTTGACACCGTTGAGCCGGAGGAAGAACTTGTGGCGAAGTACGAAGAAAAGTATCAGAAGTTTAAGAAACTGTATCCGGCCCTTAAACCACTTTTCTAGGGTACTGCCCCGATTCCCGCAGTTTGGAAACTGCAAAACCTTATGCGAGGGGAGGGCACTCGAAGTTGCGAAGGCCGTTCTCCCCTCGCGCTCCCCACCGGGCCACGCCTGGTGCATCAGGACAGAACGGGCTGACGTTAAATAATAGTATGATAAAATAACAAATTTTATTTAAGTTTTCCTTATGTTTTATAAAAAAACATAATAATCGCGACAATTTATTGACAAATGACAATAAATATGATAATCTTTTCTCACCAAGTAAATAGAGTCTCCGGTGACTGACGGAATTGTGGAGATACCACGAGGGAGCAGGAGATTTGTAACGCCGACCGTCTGGGCAGTATTTGAGGGTAACTCAGATACTGCTTTTTTTAATAAGAAAAGAGGGCTTATTAAAAATCAACGCCATGGTTGCTTGGTGACGGGGCAATCACGACAGGCGTTATCGGCAAAGAAAGGAGAAAATTATGGGATTCAAAAGTGACATCGAAATCGCACAGGAGTGCACAATGGAGCCGATCACCAAGATCGCAGAAAAAGCAGGCATTGACGACAAATATCTGGAGCAGTACGGTAAGTACAAAGCAAAGATCGATTACAATCTCCTGAAAGAAAGCGACAAAAAGGACGGCAAGCTGATTCTTGTAACCGCTATCAACCCGACACCGGCAGGTGAAGGAAAGACAACAACAACAGTAGGTCTTGCAGACGGTATGCAGAGACTCGGCAAGAGCGTTATGGTAGCTCTCCGTGAGCCATCCCTCGGACCGGTATTCGGTGTTAAGGGCGGCGCAGCAGGCGGCGGCTATGCACAGGTAGTTCCGATGGAGGACATCAACCTTCACTTCACAGGTGACTTCCATGCGATCGGAGCAGCAAACAACCTGCTCGCAGCAATGATCGACAATCATATCTTCCAGGGCAACGCTCTGAACATCGATCCAAGAAAGATCACATGGAGAAGATGCGTGGACATGAACGACCGTCAGCTCCGTAACGTAGTAGACGGCCTCGGTGGAAGAACAAACGGAATGCCGCGTGAAGACGGATATGACATCACCGTTGCATCTGAGATCATGGCAGTCCTTTGTCTTGCAAGTGACATCAAAGACCTGAAAGAAAGACTTTCCAGAATTATTATCGGATATACCTACGGTAAAGTATCCGAGCAGAAACCGGTAACAGCAGGTGACCTCCATGCAGAAGGCGCTATGACAGCTCTCCTGAAAGACGCCCTGAAACCGAACCTCGTTCAGACACTGGAACACGTTCCGGCGATCGTACACGGCGGACCATTCGCAAACATCGCTCATGGATGTAACTCCGTAACAGCAACCAAGATGGCAATGAAACTTGCTGATTATGCGATCACAGAAGCAGGATTCGGTGCAGACCTTGGTGCAGAGAAATTCCTCGATATCAAATGCCGTATGGCAGACCTGCATCCAAGTGCAGTTGTTATCGTAGCAACCGTACGTGCTCTGAAATACAACGGCGGCGTAGCCAAAGCTGACCTCAACAACGAAAACCTGGAAGCTCTTGAAAAAGGTATCCCGAACCTTCTGAAACATGTAAGCAACATCAAGAACGTATACAAACTTCCTTGCGTAGTTGCCATCAACGCATTCCCGACCGACACCAAGGCAGAGCTTGACTTCGTAGAAGCTAAGTGCAAAGAACTCGGCGTAAACGTAGCTCTTTCTGAAGTATGGGCAAAAGGCGGAGAAGGCGGAATCAAACTTGCAGAAGAAGTTCTTCGCCTCGTAGAAGAACCAAACGACTTTACTTATGCATATGAACTGGAAGGATCTATCGAAGATAAACTGAACCAGATCGTGCAGAAAGTATATGGCGGTAAGAGAGTAGTTCTTACTGCAAATGCGCAGAAGCAGGCGAAACAGCTGGAAGCTCTTGGATTTGGCAACTGCCCGATCTGTGTGGCTAAGACACAGTACAGCCTGACCGATGACCAGACCAAACTTGGGGCTCCGACAGACTTCGAAGTTACTGTACGTAATCTTAAGATTTCTGCTGGCGCAGGATTTATCGTTGCCCTGACAGGCGAGATCATGACGATGCCAGGTCTTCCGAAAGTACCTGCTGCAGAACGTATTGATGTGGATGAGACCGGAAAGATCACTGGACTTTTCTAAGAATTAAGTCTCATATTAAAAAAGTATAATTTTTGCCTTATAAGGCAGGAAAATTCAGTTTGGAAACTGAGAAAACCCTGAGGGGGAGCATCTTGAAGTTGCGAAGGCCGAAGCTCCCCCTCAGACACCCCCTACTTGGCCACGCCTGGTGCATCAAGACAGAACGGGCTGACGCTAACTGTTAGGGCTGTTTCGCTGGCGCGAAAGGCGCGGGGGTGTTGGGATGACTACGTGAGGAGTAAGTCGTCTGGAAACCAACGAAGATTGGGAGTGAGAATGACTACGTGGGAAGTAAGTCGTCTGGAAACCAACGAAAATTGGGTGCTGGAATGACTCTGTAAGAAGTAATTTATTTGAAAGACCACAGAATTTTGGAAAAATGGATGACTGTAGAATGAGCAAGCCAGATTAAAGTCAATAAATGCTCTTGAGATGGTTGGCTTGGAAGATAGTATTTTAGATTCTGACCAATGAAGAGTTTTAAAATGGATGACCTAGTGTACTGTCTCATTGACTTTCAGTTAAATAATGTAGAATGTTTTTTCATCGACAAGGCGACTGAACGAGGCGATGCGGTGGCATCGTTGGGCGAAGTCAACGCAGTTCGATGGGAAAACAGGCAAGTTATTTAGCGAAATGTCAATGATACAGTACACTAGCTTAGAGTTATACTAATACAAATCAACTCACCAATAGTATGATAAAATAACAGGATATCTTCTCCATGCGAAAGAGAAGAATCCTGTTATTTTTATATACTGCGATATCATTTATACAAAGATCTTCTGACCTGATACACCAGGAGAATTTTTCAAAGGGCACTACATAAGACAAAATTTCCGTCAAACACCCAGCCCAGGGGTGGCGAGGGGACTGGCAAGTCCCTTCGCGGTTTTCATATATCCCAATATAAAAAAATCCCCCCAGGGCATCCCGCCCTGACAAGAAAGGTCAATGCAAATTAACGGGTCCAAGGGAAGTACCCTTCCTCTCTTGACAAATATATATATCCTGTTTAAAGTAAATTTATAAAATTTACACCCCATGTTATGAGGGAGGCATAGAAAAAATGACTATAAAACAAAAATTAAACGCCCTTCGCATTCTTATGAAAGAAAAAAAGATAGACGCCTATCTGGTAGCAACAGATGATTTCCATGGATCGGAATACGTAGGTGACTACTTCAAATGCAGGAAATATATCACCGGCTTCACCGGCTCCGCAGGAACTGCCATTATCACACAGGACATGGCAGGCCTGTGGACCGATGGCCGTTATTTTATCCAGGCAGCGGATCAGCTCCGCGATACGACAATAGAACTGTTCAAATCCGGCGAGCCAGGGGTTCCGACCGTGCATCAGTTTCTGAACGATAAATTAGAAGAAGGCATGTGTCTTGGCTTCGACGGCCGTACTGTAAGTGCGAGGGAAGCGGAAGAATTGCAGGAACTTCTGCAGAAAAAACATATCACATTTTCTGTAAACGATGACCTGATCGGCGAGATCTGGGAAGACCGTCCGGTTCTTTCCTGTGAGCCGGTCATGGAACTGGATATCCGATGGACCGGCAAGTCCAGAGCAGATAAGATCGCAGAGATCCGTGAGCAGATGAAAGCAAAAGAAGCCGACACTTTTATCCTCACATCCCTCGATGATATCGCCTGGCTTTTGAACATCCGCGGTAACGATATCCACTGCTGTCCGGTGGTTCTTTCTTACCTTGTAATGATGGAGAATGAACTGAGATTATACGCAAATGCAGCAGCTTTTTCAGAAGAGATTTGCAGTAATCTGGAAGCAGATGGGGTAAAAATTTACCCATACGATGATGTCTATTCTTATGTTCAGAGCATCTCTTCAGATAAGAAAGTTCTGCTCTCCAGGGCGAATGTCAACAGCCGTCTCGTAAGTAATATTCCATCTGAAGTGACGATTCTGGATGAGCCAAATCTGACTCTTCTTCCGAAGGCAGTCAAGAACAAAACAGAGATGGAAAACGAGAGAATTGCACATATTAAGGACGGTATCGCAGTAACTAAATTTATCCATTGGCTCAAGAAAAACGTCACCAGAACTACCATTACAGAACTGAGCGCAGCGGAGAAATTATACCAGTTCCGCAGCGAACAGGAGCACTTTCTGGGGGACAGTTTTGATCCGATCATTGCATATGGAACGCATGCTGCGATCGTACATTACAGCGCGACAGAAGCGACAGACATCCCGCTTGAGGCCAGGGGAATGGTGCTTGCAGATACCGGCGGACATTATCTGGAAGGAACAACAGATATCACAAGAACCATTGTTCTTGGACCTGTCACAGCCAAAGAAAAGAAATTTTTTACCGCAGTTCTGCGTGGAAATCTGAACCTGGCAGCGGCGAAATTCAAGTACGGATGCACAGGTTTAAACCTCGATTATCTCGCCAGAGGACCGCTCTGGGAACTGGGTGAAGATTATAACCACGGCACAGGACACGGGGTAGGCTATCTTCTGAATGTTCACGAAGGACCGAACAGCTTCCGTTGGAAAAACCTTCCGGGAAATCCGGCACCGGTGCTTGAGGAAGGAATGATCACCTCCGACGAACCTGGCTATTATCTGGAAAATGAATTCGGGATCCGCCACGAAAATCTTGTCCTCTGCAAAAAGGCAGAAAAGACATCTTTCGGGCAGTTTATGTGCTTCGAACCACTGACAATGGTCCCATTTGATCTGGAGGGAATCAACCCGGAAGAGATGACAGAACGTGAGCGGAAACTTCTGAATGATTACCATCAGAAAGTATATACGACCATATCACCATACTTAGATGAGGAAGAAAAAGAATGGCTGAAACAGGCAACCAGAGAGATCTGACAAAGGGTGAAAAAACCAAATACCGGCTGGCACGGGCCATGAAAGAATGTATGCAGACAACTCCTGTAGAGAACATCACAGTGAAGCAGATCACAGAGAAATGTGAGCTTACGAGACAGACTTTTTACAGGAATTTTCTGGACAAATACGACCTGATCAACTGGTATTTTGACAAACTTCTTACGAAATCTTTTGAACATATGGGACGTGGAAAGACGGTCTATGATGCTCTGGTCAAGAAGTTTACTTATATTCAGGAAGAGCAGACATTTTTTGCGGCAGCGTTTCGTTATGACGAACAGAATTCCCTCAGACAGCATGATTTCGAGCTGATCTTACAGTTTTACGAAAATTTAATTCGTGAAAAAACTGGCAAAGTACCGGGCGAAAACGTTCATTATCTGCTGGAAATGTACTGCCAGAGCTCTATTTATATGACTGTCAAATGGGTGACAGGAGGGGTGACATGTACCCCGGAAGAACTGGCATCTATCATTGTAGATGGGATGCCGGAGAAGCTTGCAGAGATTTTTGTGAGGCTTGAGATCCTGAACTGACAACTTCAAAAATGTTGGAAATACAGGCGTTACAGAAATGTTTCCATAAACAGGAAAGACATATCTGGTTATTTTTACTGAATATGAATGCATAAATTTAGAACAAATCACGAAAGTTACAGAAAACGTTACACTTGTTGGATTCTGTAACTTTCTTTTTTATAAAACTATTGTTAAGATAATAACAAAGTTAAGGCGTGAGCGACGCAGAAAGGGATGTAATTATCATGGCAAATAGAATTAACTTAAACGGAGCATCTTATCACGGAGCAGGTGCAATTGCAGAGATCGCAAACGAAGCAAAAGCACATGCATTCAAAAAAGCATTTGTATGCTCTGACCCGGATCTGATCAAATTTAACGTAACAAGCAAGGTAACAGGTGTCCTTGAAAAAGAGGGTCTGGAATACGAAATTTATTCTGATATCAAAGCAAACCCGACCATCCAGAACGTCCAGAATGGTGTAGCTGCATTCAAAAAATCCGGTGCAGATTATATCATTGCAATCGGTGGTGGTTCTTCCATGGATACTGCAAAAGCAATCGGTATCATCATCGCAAACCCGGAATTTGAGGATGTAAGAAGCCTGGAGGGTACAGCACCGACAAAGAAACCTTGCGTACCGATCATTGCAGTTCCGACAACAGCAGGAACAGCAGCAGAAGTTACCATCAACTACGTTATCACAGATGTAGAAAAGAAACGTAAATTTGTATGTGTTGACCCGCATGACATGCCGATCATCGCAGTTGTTGACCCGGAAATGATGTCTTCAATGCCTAAGGGACTGACCGCTTCTACAGGTATGGATGCCCTGACTCATGCAATCGAAGGATATACCACAAAAGCTGCATGGGAAATGACAGATATGTTCCATCTCAAAGCGATTGAACTGATCTCCAAATCTCTTCGCGGAGCTGTTGAAAATACCAAAGAAGGTCGTGAGGGAATGGCTCTTGGACAGTATATCGCAGGTATGGGATTCTCAAATGTAGGTCTTGGAATCGCACATTCCATGGCTCATACACTGGGTGCTGTTTATGATACTCCGCATGGTGTTGCATGCGCTATGATGCTTCCGATCGTAATGGAATATAACCAGGAATGCACTGGAGAGAAGTATCGTGAGATCGCTCGTGCAATGGGTGTGAAGGATGTGGATTCTATGACTCAGGAGGAATATAGAAAGGCTGCTATTGATGCGGTTAGAAAGCTTTCTGTTGATGTGGGAATTCCGACCAAGCTGGAGGCTATTAAAGAGGAAGATCTGCAGTTCCTCGCTGAATCTGCACATGCGGATGCTTGTGCACCGGGTAACCCGAAGGATGCGAGTGTGGAGGATCTGAAGGATCTGTTTAGAAAGATCATGTGATTTAGAAAAATCGTATGAAACCGCAAAGGGGTATTGCAAAACCGCAGAGGGACTTCGCCAGTCCCTCTGCACACCCTGGGCTGGGTGTTTGACGAGAATTTTGTTGTGTGGGGAATCCTTTGAAAATTTCTCCTGGTGTTTCAGGTGGGGAGGTTTTCGTGTGAAGGATTCCTCTTTTTTTATGTGATACTTTGAGGCTTGATGTTCTTATGGGCAGGGTTTTTCTGAAGTATGCCATACTATGGGGGATGGATCAGGTGTTGGAAGGGGGAGGTGTTCATGTTGGATGTATTGTGCTATATTAGAAGAAAAATAGTGGGAGTGTAAGTAGTTATGAGCATAGAAGTTGAGATTAAATTAAGGATAAGTGATAAGGAATGTATAGAGGAAACTCTGGCAGAGATTGGGTTTTGTAAGGGGAAGTTTGTTATGGAATCTGATACTTATTATATGGCGGAGCATCATGATTTTGTGGGGTTGGATGAGGCACTTCGGGTGAGGTGTGTAGAGAATCGGGGAACGGGGGAGAGGTCGGCTGTGATTACGTATAAGGGTGCAAAACTTGATAATACTTCTATGACAAGGCAGGAGTTGGAGACATCAGTGGGGGATGGGGCGGTTTGTCGGGAGATATTGGAGAGGATTGGTTTCCGGCCGGTTCCGGTGGTGGAGAAGCTTCGGCAGTATTATCACAGGGATAATATCACTGCCTGCGTGGATGCTGTCACGAACCTGGGAGATTATCTGGAACTGGAGATCATCGTCGATGAGGAGGAGAAACGGGAAGCGGCTCTCGATCAGCTGGAACAGATCTTGCATACGCTTGGCTATTCCATGCAGGATACGACGAGAACCTCCTATCTGTCTATGTTTCTGAAAAAGAAGAAAAAATAAAATGTCAAAAAGTGTCAAGTAATAATTTCTTGACACTTTTTTTATAGACAAAAAATATCCTGCATCTATCCGGCAGTATACAGGAAATATTTTGTTGGTGGGAATCAGCTATGACAAGAAAAGCAGGAAATATCAGTGTGTGATTGAGACCGACGAGAAATGAGAGAAATTTAGTATTTTACTTTTGGTGTGAAAACAGGTATGATAAAGAAAATGCCGCTGTAATTTTGTAAAGCGACAGAGCAACTTAACTATGTTTTCACACAAGGAGGAAGATTATCATGAAAATTGGTTTTATCGGCTGTGGAAATATGGCGACAGCCATGTTAAAGGGAATTCTGAAAAGTGGAGAGGTGGAAGCATCAGATATGATCGCTTCTGCGAAGTCAGACAAGACCCGCGAGAAGATCGAGAAGGAACTTGGCATCCGGAAGGCAGATAACAACGCGCAGGTGGTGGATTTTGCGGATGTTGTTTTTCTGGCAGTGAAGCCGCAGTTTCTGGAGGGCGTTCTGGATGAGATCAGGGGCAGTGTAAAGGCTGGACAGATTTTTATTTCTATCGCGCCGGGCAAGACTCTGCAGTGGCTTGGTGAGCGCCTTGGCGAAAATACAAAAGTCATCCGTACCATGCCAAACACTCCGGCGATGGTCGGAGAGGGAATGACAGCCCTCTGTGTCAATGAACTGATCACAGAAGAAGAAACTGCACTTGCTGTAAAACTCTGCGACACCTTCGGCAAGACAGAGGTGATCCCGGAGCATCTGATGGACGCCGTCGTAGGCATTTCAGGCAGCTCTCCGGCGTATGTATTCATGTTCCTTGAGGCAATGGCAGATGCAGCAGTTGCAGATGGAATGCCGAGAGCACAGGCATACAAATTCGCCGCACAGTCCGTACTCGGAAGTGCGAAACTGATGCAGGAGACCGGCAAACATCCGGGAGAACTCAAAGATATGGTCTGCTCCCCGGCAGGAACCACGATCCAGGCAGTCCGCGTCCTCGAAGAAAAAGGCTTCCGCAGTGCAGTGATCGAGGCACAGACGGAGTGCGTGAAGAAAGCAAAGGGAATGTGATCTTTCAGAAAAATAAAATATCAGGTGTGTGATTTTTCCACTGTAGCAGAATCCGGCAGTTGTTTTTACTGTGAGCGGAGGATGTTACAGTGGATTTTTTTTACTGTACATAGATGATATATCGCTGCTGCGATGGTTGTTGAAAATATTTCTACAATTGTAGAAAAAAGGATTGACACATACATTCTACAGATGTAGAATACAATCAACTTCTACAAAAGTAGAAAATAAACACAGAAAAGGGAGCATCCATTATGAAAACAAGAAAAGCAAAAATCATGGCACTTATGGCAGCAGCAACATTGAGTATTTTTTCAGCAGGAAGCGTTATGGCGGCGGGAAACGGAGATTTTTATCCGCAGCCGGTGAATTCGGACTGGGAGGATGCTCACACGGAAGGAGCATATGCAAGTTTCACGAACGGAAGCGATTATGTGAACATTTACAAATATGCCCTGGACGATGCCAAAATCGGAGTTGCGAAATGTAATGATACCTATGAAGCATGCTATCAGACGATTTTTTCAGAAGGGAACAGCCTGTATATGGCGGTAGGATATGCCAGAGATGCAGATGATATTGGGGAAGTGAGAAAAATGGTGGAATCTATTTCCTATCCGGGAAATCCTACGTTGACAGGGAAGGATGGCAAAGGCGGATCTTCTGATAACGGATCATCGAAAGACGGCAGTTCCACATCTTCTGACAAGAATACGGATGGAGATTCTTCTTCAACAGATACAACAGGAGGCAATTCTGGTTCCGGCAGTTCTGATTCTTCCGACAGCAGTAAAGATTCGGATATTCTTTCCATAGCTGATCTGACGCTGTATGACAGCGATGGAAACACCGTTTCTGTAGAGAGAACCATCTATTCAGACTACAGCAGCAAATATGTCGGCGATGACGGCACCGTCTATACGACTGATGATGAGGTTTATTTTACAGATGAAAACGGAAAGACCTGGCAGGCTTTGAATGATGATACACATTACATGGGTGCAGAGCTGGGACAGCATGTTCTGGAAGATGCAGACGGCAACAGTGTGACTGTTACTGAAACTACAAATGGCGATTTTTATTATCGCGATGACAATGGTACAGGATTCACAGACAATGGCGACGGAACCTGGAGTGATGAGAACGGGAACAGCTATAATGAGATGAATTAATGATTGTATTTAAGGGAGGATGTGATACAATAAAGTTATTCCTACGTTTGTAGAAAATTGATGACAGAGAGGGGCGAAGAAGTGAAAAAAACATATCAGAGGCTTCCGGAATCAGAACTCGGCATTATGCTTGTTCTGTGGAATGGCACTCCGCCAATGACGAGACCGGAGATCGAAAAGGTGATCAACACGAAGAAAAACCTTGCTCCGACAACGATCCTGTCATTGTTGACCAGACTGGAAGCCAAAAATTTCGTAGAAGTGACCAGGCAGGGCAAGATGAACCTGTATACACCGCTGGTTTCTCAGGCAGATTATCAGGCACACGAGAGCCGCAGTGTCCTTGAGAAACTTTATGGAAATTCACTTAAGAAATTTGTGACATCACTTTATCAGGGCAAGAAGATCAGTTCTGAAGAAATCCAGGATCTCAGCGATTTTCTTAAGGAGCTGGATGACAGGGAGGAATAACGGACAGTGGAAGTATTGGTTTTGCATATCCTGAAGCTGAATATTATTGCAGCGGTCATTATTTTGCTGGTAAAACTGCTGACGGTTCCACTCAAAGGCAGAGTTTCCGCAAGATGGAAATATTTCATATGGCTGTTTGTGGCAGTCAGCCTTCTTATTCCGGTGCGGGTTCCGGGCAGCATTTCGCTGGTTGATCTGCAGCTGAAGAAATCCAGTCCGGACAGGATTTCTGTGCAGGAAAAAGATATTTCTGCAACTGTACCAGAAAACGGACAGTATATTTCACAGCAGGAAACCATGCGTCCGGAGAAAAGAAATGTACAGGATCAGGATTTTTCCAGACAGAAGATCCATACCGTATATGAAACTGGTAAATGGATGGAAATGGCAACAGGAATCTTTGTAGCAGTCTGGCTTATCGTGGCGGTGCTGAAACTGGCAGGAGAATTTCTGGCGTATCATCTTTCGATAAGAAATCTGGAAAGAATGAGCCTTCCGGTCACTGATCCGGTAAGTCTTCGGATGTACAGGGAAGTGTGCAGGGACAAACGGATCCGCAGGATGCCGGAACTGAGACAGAATGCAGGTCTTACTACACCGCTTCTTGCGGGGCTTTTTCATACGAAACTGTATCTTCCGGCAACCGGTTATTCTGCGGAAGAGCGAAAACTCGTATTCTATCATGAGCTGACACATTATGTCCACGGAGATCTCTGGTACAAGATGCTTCTTCGGATCTGTGCGTCGATTTACTGGTTCAATCCATTTCTGCTTATCATGTTGAAAGAGGCAGATAAGGATATTGAAAATCTGTGTGATACTGCGGTGATTCATCGGGTGAACCAGAGCGGTCACAGGCTTTACCGACAGCTGCTCCTTCGGACGGTTGCAATGGAAAACAGGATTCCGTATGTGACGGCAAGTCTCAATGACAGTGGAATGGTGTTCAAAGACAGGATTCTGTATATGATGAGTATCAGGAAGCTGAAGAGAGGAATTTTGCCGGGTGTTTTGCTGGCATTGATGCTTGTTGGCGGGAACCTGGCATTCACGGTTTCAGCGCTTCCAGTGGGGACGGGTACATCGGCTCAGGGTAATTCTGATGGAGCGGCAGATGATGACATACCGTATTCAGATTTTGCCCCATTTTCGGAACTGGTGGATATGCAGAATGCTCCGGCGATTTCTGATGGACAGGCTGGCGCAGGAAATGCAGAAGACGTTTCTGGCGTGGCAGAGAACTTGCAGGATAATGCCAGCAATCGGATGGAGAGCACTGCCGGGGCTGTGACAGGATCAGAGACAACGACAGATTCTGTAAGTCCTTCAACGGAAGACAGCGTGCAGGACAATGCGGATTCCACAGATTCCGGGAACACTGGTGAAAACACCGATAATATCGACTACTACGCACATTTGCCAGCAGGCGTGCCATATACCAGCGGATTCAGCAGTGCTTCCGGTGTGGCATCCATCGTAGCCCCGGGAGAAGATGAGAATGATGCAAGGGTGCTCCAGGACAATGGGGACGGAACCTATTCTGATGAAATTGGATTTATTTACAGTTATCAGGGTGACGGCACCTGGGCAGACGCATACGGCAATTCCTACAGGACCTGGAATGACGAAGACTATAACTTTGGAAATCAGCTGGAACATCATGAACTCCAGAGCAGCAGCGGAAGCGTTGATGTAAAACAGACCACAAACGGTGATTATTATTACTGTGATTCTGATGGTGTGGGCTATACCGACAATGGCGACGGCACCTGGACCGATGAGAATGGGAATACTTATACGGAGTGAGTAAGCGATGAAAATAAAAGAAAAATATTTGCTCATGGCAGCTGTCATGGGAATATGTACAGCGGGCATTTCCTTAAATTGCGTATGGGCAGCAGATGCATCTCAGCAGACAGTAGAAAGTTCAGACAGTGATGAATACCTGGAACTTGGTGATTCAGAAGAGGAGCAGGCATATCGGAAATTTCTGGAAAACGGAGAAAATTTTTCAGATGTAGAAGATCTGGGAACGGTAATGTGTGCTGCCTATGATATCAATAATGACAAAACGAAAGAACTGATCGTGCGGGGAATGGACAGCGATAATGCATACAGATACCTGTTTTATAGATATGAAGACGGTGAAGTAAAGTCAGATGGTTCTATGACAAACTGGCAGAATGGTGGAGAAGGTGAGATGTATTATATACCAGATAAAAATGTATTTGTAGTATACATGCGCCTGGCTGACCATAAAGAATATAAAATCTATCAGTTAAAAGATACTGTAGAACAGAGGATATCCATACACAGGCAGAGTCTTGATGTACAGGGAGCCGACGGGAAATATCACCGGGAGTATGCATATAGCGTCGAGAAGCCAGATAAAAACGAAAGTACAAAAACCATCACAGAAAAAGAATGGAATAAATTCGAATCGGCACTTGTAGAAATTCCATTTTATGACTATACAGTAAAGGCAGATACGCAGTTCTCAGAAGAACAGATTGCCGCATTAAAAAAATCTCTGGGAGTTCCAGATGAGATTATCGTAAGCTGCGAAGCCGGAGAGCCTTTTTATTGGGAAGCCGGAGGTCGCTGGCTGGTGAGTATGGGATTATATGATGAGAATGGAATATTCCTTGCAGGAGCAGAGATTGATCCCGATACGCTGGAACTCGAAAGAGAAATTGCACCTTATAATGTGGATGCAATTGCAGGACAAAATGAACCTGCACAGCAGAGTGCCACTACTCCATTTTATGGAATCTGGTGTTATGGAGGCAAAAGCGAAGAGGATGCAGATGCTTATGCGCAAAGCATGAGAAGCAGCGGCTATGATGCACAGGTATTTGTCACAACAGACTGGAGTAACCTCAATCCAGAAAAATTTTATGTAGTCACAGCAGGTATATATCAGTCCGAAAGCGAGGCAAATGCAGCATTGGCTTCCGCGCAGAGTTTTTGTGCAGATGCTTATGTGAAGTATTCCGGAGATTTCCAGGGATGAGATTACAAAGATAAAATAAATGAGCGTTTTTCGAAAATCAGATCGGAAAACGCTCTTATTTTATGGAATAAATTATAAATTCTGCTCAGAAAGCCATGTCAGGAAATTACTGGCGAGAGATAGCTGTCTGGGAGTCATATTACGAAGCTGTTCACTGACATTTTTCCACTCGGCATCGTTGGTCTGCAAGGTTCCGACAAGAAACTCATCAGGTGTTGTGTCCAGGGCTAAAGCTATTCGCATAATTACTTCAATGGATGGAATAGAAATACTTCGTTCGATATTGGAAAGATATTTCTGACTAAGATCTGCTTTTTCTTCTACTTCGGACTGTTTTAGTCCGAGCTCCTTCCGCCTGCGGGCAATTCTTTTACCTATTTCCTCATAATTTATTTCCATGAAGACCTCCTGTTTTTACTTCTATGATATGTAAATTAGAGAAATGATAAACCGATTGAAAAATGGATAATCGACTTTACATACGAAAATAAAAGAGGTATAATAAGAGACAATAAAGATTGTTTATTGCGTTGAAGGGAAAGAGAAAAATGATTGCGAAAGATATTTTTGAGAATTGTACAAAGTTAATAAGAATATGCTAAAGGCTTTTACAGAAATGTAGGGCTTTTTTGCATAAAAAATCAAAGGAAGGAGGAACTTGACATGGCATGTCCAGAACGAGTTGATAATGTGTCAGGAGATTCAACGGATCGCTCATGGTATCCATATAAATGTGCTCTCACAGGAGCCAAAATCAGTAGCGACAAAAGTTATAAACGCTGTGAATATGCGTTTAATTACGAAGAGTGCCCGGCATACAGAAAAGAATACAAATAATAATTAAAAGGACAGTAAGAAACTTATAGAATTTGCTTTATAAGTTTCTTACTGAGTGAGAGAAAACAATAATGGACAAAATTAAGAGCATTGTAATAGGATTTTTTAGTTTTATGTGGATTTCCGTAATTTGGACGACAGCGGCGATGGGGACTAAAGAAGGCGGTGCAGGTATAAATGGATTTCTTGCATTTTTATCATGGGCTTTATGTGTGTTTCTTATAATAAAAGGAAGAGCAATTGTAGCAGCTCTGGCGAGTACGATAATAATTATTATAATATCAATTCCAAGGTTAAATATCGCTGGTTTGGGAGAAACATTCTGGGAATTCTACGAACCATTTGTACAGGTGATTGCATTAATAGTTATTATAAAATTTATTATAAATACATTTGATAAACATTAAGATAATCTGTATGCTGTGCTATTTCAGATAAATTATAGAAAAACAATGAATTAAAGCCAGTTGCTTAGCGGACACTGCTCAGAAGATTAATTATACTTAAATCTAACAATAAAAACAGTAGGAAGGAAAACGAATATAAAGAAAAAGAGAATAAAAAACAGCAAATATAGTTTATTGCGTTGAAGGGACAAAGCAAAATGAATATTAAGGATAGTTTATATATTGTCACAAAGTTAATACGAATATTCTAAAAGCTTTTACAGAAATGTAGGGGCTTTTTTTGCACAAAAATCACAGAAAATCGGACTGTTTTAAATGGGTGTTTATATGTTTTCGTATCTTGTTGACATGGACACATGGTTTTCTGGCAATTAAGATAAGCTTATAAATTGGGCAAAGGAAAAGGTGATTATTGTATGAAAAAGTGTATTAAATGTGGAAGAGAGATTTTGGATAGAGCAAAAATCTGTCCATATTGTTCGAAAGAGCAGATTTCCAGTTCGAATGAGAACAGAGAAGAAGTAACTGAAAATAAAGAACCGATAAATACGGAAGAGATGCCGGAAAAAACAGTTATTTTGAGAAAAAGCAGTCTGCAGAAAGAAAAATTGAACAAAGAAGAACCAGAGCAAAAACTTCAGCAGGAAGAGAAATTTCAAGATGAAAATATAACAGAAAATAAGCAGAAGCGAGTTAATCCACGGATAAGATACTGCTCAAAATGTGGGGCAGAGGTGCGTGCATCGGGGCGCTTTTGCTGGAAGTGTGGTACACCGTTGCCACAGGAAAATATGGACACAAAGAAGCCAGATACAAAAAAAGAAAATAACGATAAAACAGATACCGTAGGTAATACGATAGCAGATATCGGCGATAAGATAGCTGAAGCCGGAGAAAAAATAAAGCAAAATCCAAAAGGGATTCTCAAGATATACTGTCTGCTTATGGCAATTAGCTATGGATGTTTCGCATTTTATGACATTCAGTACATTACTTCTTATTATAATAATGCGATATGGAGTCTGTTAAAGGTGCTGGCTGAGAGCTGGATAGCGTTTCTTTTTGCAGTAATTGGATTAAGATGTCAGAAAGAATATGGTAAAAACCTGGTTTATGCATTGTTTGCCGGGACTGCAGTAAAGTGTATATTACATATTCACAATATATATGAGAACTCAAAATACTATGTGAATTCCAGTTTGGATATTTATGCAATTATTATAATCGTAATAGAAGTGGTCATTTGCTATTATCTGATGAAAAAGAATGGTTTTATTGTATCAAGAGAAAGTGATACAGTAACCCAGATTTTGAGAGATTTTCCATGGGCATTAAGGCAGACATTATCAAATGGAGAAAAAGGTGACAGACAAAGACCACAGCAGAAAGAAAAAGAAGTAAAAGTCACGGTAGATATAAGTCTTCCGCAGGGAAAACTTCAGGCAGTACTTGTAAGTAAAGAATTTCTTATTTTTGCAGTTATTTATACGGCAAATCTGGTCGCAAATGTGTTTACAGATTTTTCAGTATCTAAGATTTTCTTCCAGATATTTCCAATTTTGTTTTGTACAGGAATATGGATGATATATTGCAACCGATATAAAGAAACAATGAGCACATCAGGTTTTTCCCTCATTAATGTAGTGTTTGTTTTTGAACTTGTAATCAGAATTATCGCTTTGGTTCTGGCTGTTATCGCAGCATTTTCTATAGGTTCTGATGGAGGAGTCGCCGTATTTTTCCTGAGTGCGATAATTATCGGGCTGGATATAGGATACTGGCGTTCATTGATACTGACGATATCTTCTATGAAAGAATGTGCAGTTCATGGAACAGGATATGTGGAAATGCACGCATCATGGTATCCGATCGTGATTTGGGTAGTGCAGACAATTATTAAGGGAATTGGTTTTTGGATAGCATGCTCTATGCAAAGTTTTGCAAACAATGTAAATATGACTCTGAATCAATATGGTGAAGAGGCAAATTCAATTGCCGGTTATTTTACTAACAGCCTGGGGCTTGGATATGGGCTTGGCTATGGAACATCGTCTGATCTGGTGAATTCTCTGTTATCACCAGTGACAAGCTGGATCCAGAATACCTTTGGATTCAGCCAGAGCCCGGTTATGATGTTGCTGGCTATAGCAATCCCAGTCATCAGTATTGTCCTTTTTTTCAAAATGCGTTCATATGATTAAATTCAAAAATCACAGAGACTAAAATTCAGAGGCATGTAATAAAGAGAATTACATGCCTCATTTATTTAAATGGAGAGCAGATAAAATGGAAAAAACCAGAAAACTATTAAAAGTATTTATGTTTACATTAATAACAGTATCGGCAGGTAGCATATTTAGCGAGTATGCGTATGCTGAGAGTGATGATACGGCTTATATTATTCCGGATTCAGACAGTCGTTATCTGACAGAAAGTGAACTTACAGATATGTCATTACAGGTTCTTAACTATGCAAAGAATGAGATTTATGCAAGAGAGGGACGAATTTTCAGATCAGCAGAGTTGCAGACATATTTTGAACAGCAGTCCTGGTATCATGGGACAATTCAACCAGATGATTTTGACGACAGGACAATGCTTAATCCATATGAATATGCAAATACACAGCTGGTAAGCGAAGTGGAACACAGTGTGAAGCTGGATGGATATAAAGTGGATCAGCCAGGGTACAGTTATGACCCGATATATCAGTATATTGCAGCCAGAAATACAGAAAATACGGAAATCCCAGGAACCCCGGCTGTAATATCAGCGGAAGATCATAATTTTATTGGAGGAAAAGATGTTCAGTCTGTCAGTTTTGAAGAACAGTATACAAATACAGAAACAGGGATTCAATATATCTATGGAGAGATAAAAGGGCTTGATTCTGAAGGGAAAACTGTCTGGGACCGAAAAACAGACCAATATATCTGTGCAGGATGTGCAGCAGTATGCGACATCGGTGAATATGATAAATTCTACTATTATGAGGAAGGCGGAAAGGTAGTTAAACTGGACAAGGCAAAAGGAGAAATCCAGTGGGAGACAGATGCAGGAGTTGCAGTTCCGACAACCGTATTTGGATCAGATGGAACCTTATATCTTGCGTGCTCATTTTCAGAAGCACCGGATTTTACTGCAATCAGTGAAGATGGGGGAATTTTGAATCAGATAGATAATATTACAGGTGATTACTCAGAAGTGACAGATATACGATATCTTGGGAAACAGGTTGCAGTCACCTGCTATGAGGAAGCGGGAGACACAATTTATCTGGTAGATGTGGATGATTTTTCCTGCCATAAAAGAGCATATGATGAAAAACTTGACTGGTATGGCGGTATTTCAGATTTCGAGAATTACGAAGCGGAAACAGGCACAAAAGTAATCAAATATGTAGATGAAGATATTGACGGTGATGATGTGACAGAACTGCTGATCTGCGCGAAAGATGACAGCGGGAAAGAAAGATATTTCATATGGAAAAAAGATCAGGATGAACCTCTTGAATTGTTCAGTTTTACTGGAGAACAGCAGGAAGCACCTGTAAAGGCACTTTATTACAATTCAGAGAAAGGAATGCTGGTTGTATATAATGAACAGGATTCTATGCAGACATATTCTTTTTACAGCATAGAAGAGGATGAGATAAAACTGAATTACTGCGTATATCAGAAGAAAGACGGGATGAAATGGGGGCTTTATCTTTATCAGGCATACAGTGAATTTGCAGGAGAAGAAACCGACAAAAGAATCAAGATGCTGGAATACGGAATGGAAAATGACGAGAATAAAAAAGCAGCAGGCATTGTCTGGAAAGGTTATATAGATAAACTGAGCAAATTTGATTTTAAAAAGCCATGATAAGGAAGGATGTGGATATCAGATGAAAAGAAAAGGCTATTTTTTTACAACATTGATTGCGCTGGGAAGTGCAGTGATCATAGGAAGTGCACCTGTGGAGGCTGCCGAGAAAGCGAATATTAATGATTTTATCGGATATTACAGGGTAGATGTAGATGATTCGATGTCAGAATATAACTGTGAAGTCAGGGCACTGGAGTTTATGACGGATGGACGGTTACAGGAATTTCAAGGACAGGAAGCGGCAACAACAGGAACAACTATACTGTATAGGTTTACAGATTACAACATTGTTGGAAATGTACTGGAAGCCAATTATGACCATGCTTATGGACATGCAGAAACTGAGCATGGTGGAGATTATGTACCATTAGACGGATACCCATCGGGCAGTCATCAGATGGTTCTTACCGAAGATGGAAATATTATCTGTGATGGTCAGATCTGGTACAGATATGACAGAGAAACGGAGTAAAGAGAAGGAGGAATTAACGTATGATATGTCCAAGATGTGGAAGTAATGTGGTTGAAGGGGATAAATTCTGCCAGAACTGTGGAGCAGAACTCAGGAAATCCCCAAAGAAAAAAATAAACAGCAAAAAAATTATTGCTATCGGTGGAGTTATTATTGCAGCAGGAGCAATTGGACTGGGCGGTGTAGCTGTATTTAAGAATTTAAATAAGGCAGATAATGCGTATGTATATTTTTCAGATGGTCAGTATGAACTTCTGACTGATTTAAAGAAGGACAGAAACATCAATTTCTCCAGTGGCACGGAAGATAACTACGACAAGTCAGATCTGGTGAAATTTTCTAATGATGGGAAATATGTGTATTATTACAGCCAGTATACAACAGGAAGTTATACAGGAACTTTGTGCAGGGCAGAATGGGCGAAATTAAGCCAGAATTCTGAGAGAAATGAAAAATATATAGAGGTTATAGATACAAATATTTCTACATATTTCAGGTTTGCAAAAGATGATGGCATCGTTTACAAAAACGATATGAACGACCTTTTCTACTATAATGGAAAAGAACCTGTACGTATTGCAAAATCAGTAATGAATTATATGACAGACGGGGCTGACAGAGTAATCTATACGGTAAGTAATGAAGATGGATCAGACAGCAGTGGGGAAACATACCGTTTGTATGGAATAAATCTTGATGCTCCGGAAGAAAAGAAAAAACTGGCTTCTGATGTTTCTTACATTGTAAATCAGGATGATTTTGACAATATTTTTTATAGCAAATCGACTTCGGATAATGATATAGAACTGTATGTGGTTGGATTCAATAAAGAAAGGGAATGCCTTGGAAAGCAGACCTCTAATATTTATTATAAAGATGGCGAAATTTATTATACCGCAGGTAATGGAAATTCTGTAAGCCTTTATGATTATGTAGATGATCCGGAAAATGCCACAAATACAGAAGATGAAGAAGATACCAGCGCACATTATGAGCCGCTTGATTGGTATTGCTATGAGGAAGACTATGATGAAATTTATGCTTCCTGTTCTCAGGCATGTACATTTCTGGAAGGTGGAGAGCAGGAGACGATTGAAGGACAGTCAGAGGACGGATTCAAAAAGTTTACCGAGAAGTATAAAAATCTGGAGAATAAACAGGGATATTTTCTGGTGACGGATGAAATAAAAGAGGATCTTATAGAACTGGCAGAAAACTATGGAAATGGATATGATGATGAATGGCTGGAGTTCTGTTTTGCAAAGGAAGAAGGGGAGGATGATAACTCCTGGACAGATAACAGTGAATATATGAGAGAACAGCTCAAAGACAGTGACAATAATTATCCACTGAGTAATCTCTGCTGTTATAAAGACGGCAAAATTACAACCATCAGCGAAGATGTTATTGCTGTAAAGAATTATGCAAACTGTTTTTCCTATGCAACCAAAGATATGATTACAGACAGGATAAAACTGGAAGATGTAAGTGAATGCAGTGATGTTGAAGATCTGTTCAAGGTGATACTGGGAGAACAGAGCAGTCTGATTCCGTATGACCAGGAGACTTCGACTGTTAAACTTTCAAAAGAAAGTGCGGAGTATCTGAACAATGTAGGAAGTGATACTTGGATTTATGTTTATATGGTTGGCAACAGCGTTTATGTGCTGGAAGATGAGGGTACGTTGATGGCGGCGCCGGTGAAGGATTCTGTAGCAGGGAAATTTACAAAAGTCGCAGATAATGCAGTTTATTTGGGAAAAAGTGAGACGACTTATTATTATGGTATAGAAAACGATACAGATTATGATATTTATTCCTGTACAGATGGAAAGAGTACGTTGAAAGCAGAGAATATAGAACTGGATGATTTCACTGTTTATGATGATATGATTCTTGTTGCAACTATGGGTAACAGTTATTCAGAATATGAGCTTAGCATGATATCCGAAGATGGAAAGCAAGTAATCATTGCAGATGATGTATCACAATATATCAGGGCAGATGAAAAAAATATATTGTATATATCTGATGGAGATTTGTATGTATACGATGGAAAAGAAAGAAAAATGTTAGGACTGGATGTAGATTACTTCTGGACAAAAAATGAGATGGAAACGCAGTTAAAGACAGATGAATGGTGTTAAACCATTCATCTGGAAGTAACAGACAGGAGACGGATATATGAATAAACGTAATTTTTTTAAAGGCAAAGGTATATTGCTGACGGGTATTTTATGCATATCAGGTGTGTTTCTTTTCGACCAGGGTGTTATGGCAAGGAAACGTACAGATGAAGTGAATACTCAGACGGAAGAAAGTACAGCGGATACGGAGCAGAGTACCACACCAGGACTGGGTTCATCAGAAGAAGACCAGGCATATATAGAATATGACGATGCGGGAAGTTTTTCGCAGGATTGTGAAGAAATGTATGATCTGAGTTATGCGGTAAAAGATCTGGATGGAGATGGCATTCATGAATTTATCGTCAAAGGAAAGACAGATACCGATGGTAATATGAAATACAAATACATTTTTTACAGGTACAAAGATAAAACTGTACAGATGATCGGTTCAATAGAAAACTGGCAGAATGGAGGGGAAGGCGAAATGTATGCAACTGATAAGGCGGGAGCAGTTGTGACATATTCGAGAATTGCTGATCGAAAGACTTATAAAGTCTATAACATCAGAGACACCATTGATGAAAAAATGCGTATCTACCGTCAGGACACTACTAACAACGACACAGAAGGAAACCGAATCTGGATATATGGAACTCTGGACCCAGATAACAACGAAATGAATACACCAGTATCCAATGAACAGGAATGGACACAGTTTGAAAACGGACTGAAAGAAATTACATTTTATGGGGATGAGGGATGAGAGTGAAAAAGAGAGGGATTTTGTTGCTGACATGTGCAGCGTTAATTGGAAGTACATCGAATGTTTATGGAGACTCGTTTAATATTCAGAGTCCGGGAATGGATATCTTTAATACATTTGATGAGTATGGATGGGATAAACAGGAAATAGATTTGACATTAGGACAGAGTAGAGGCTCTGAGGAGATGTTTCATGCTGTTTATGACTACAGTTTAGGTGACGTGGATGGGGAATTAAAGGTCAGGTATAACGATGCGTATCCACTTGGAATGAGTAAAATTACGAATAATATTGGTAAGTATACGCAGGTCGGACGATTTTTCTGGAAAGCAAATGAAGAGTATCTTCCAGAAACGTATACATATCAGATAGAAAGATTAGGAGATTTAAATTATAATTTGGGATTGAATGAAATATTGGAAACTTTTCAGGAAATACCAGAGATAATCGATGACAGAAAATTAGATGACGATGCGTATACGTTTGTAAACTATGCGAAATATCCAATGTTTGGAGAGACAGGAACATTAGTATTATCATTTGAGAATAATAAAATAAGAAAAAACAACAGTTGGATATTTAAATTACCAGAGGGAAAAACTTTTTCAGATTATTCTGAATTGATTTGCCGGAGCTGGTTGGTAACGGTAAGCGATATGGCTGATTTATTAGAACAGGAATATGGTGATGGTTCAGAAAGTGAAATTTTAGTGAGTTGTATGAGAAAAATCTGCGATTATTATCAGTAGGTTTTTCAAAAAGAAAACAAAGAGGAAATGAAAATTTTTGATTCTGCATTAAGAAATTGTTATCTGATGGCAAGTGGCGAAGAGAGTAAATTTAGCGAGCAAATTGAGGAATGTCTGTATGAAATGGAAGACGATTTAGATACAGAAAATTTAGAAAAAATAGCTGACAGACTTTTAGAAATATGGAAAACTTCAGATAAATGTGAATATAGGTGGGAGCAGATAATAGAACAAAACAATGGTTTTTTATTAGATCAACCAGTTGCCTTTCAAAAATCAATATACGATGAAAATATGGAGGAAGATAGTTCAAAGTGTATAGAGGTTAATTTGAATATTGAAGATTTAATTGATGAGGAGTGAGAGGAATTGCTTTGAATATTTTTTATAGAGGAGCTTCTTGTATAATTCAAATATAGGGAATTCCGAGAAAGAAGGTTGAGA